>Ga0222712_10000168_pt1 | contig 93783 bp, 83 predicted proteins | sample C33_657DmetaG_FD_165043 | JGI IMG/M metagenome (GOLD analysis project Ga0222712, IMG submission 165043) | Estuarine water microbial communities from San Francisco Bay, California, United States - C33_657D | ecosystem: Environmental > Aquatic > Marine > Unclassified | place: USA: California... | reverse complement strand
CGACCACCGGCACCGCAGGCCACAGTCTGGCCGCCAGATCAGCCGGCTAGCAACGGGATGGTGCAAATGATGCCCTTAAACTAACATACCAACTGGGCCACTCAGTGGGGGCCGGTCAGTCAACAACATGATCCAGCGCCGCCAGCAGTCGATCATGCAGGCGTTTCCCGACGCGCTCGACCTTATGCTGATCTGCGTGGAATCGGGCATGTCGATCGAAACCGCCTTCACCCGCGTCTCCGCCGAGATCGGCAGCCAGTCGCCGGAACTGGCCGAGGAACTGGCGCTGACCACCGCCGAACTGTCCTATCTGCCCGACCGCCGCCAGGCTTTCGACAATCTGGCCAAGCGCTGCGGCCATGACGGCGTCAAGCAGGTCGCCACCGCGCTGAACCAGGCCGAGAAATACGGTACGCCCATGGGTCAGGCGCTGCGCGTCACCGCCACCGAAAACCGCGAATTGCGCATGCAGGAAGCCGAGCGCAAGGCCGCATCCTTGCCCGCCAAGCTGACGGTGCCGATGATCATCTTCTTCCTGCCCTGCCTGTTCGTGGTTATCATGGGCCCGGCGGCGATCACCATCAGCCGGATGATGTAGGCCGAGCGGCCGCTCTAGATCCTGTTCACAGGCAACTTCAGATAGACATGGCCGTCGGCATCCGCAGGCGGCATGTGACCGGCGCGGATATTCACCTGCACCGACGGCAGGATCAGGACCGGCATCGGCAGCGTCTTGTCGCGCGCGGTGCGCAGGGCCACGAAGTCCTCCTCGCTGACGCCATCATGGACATGGATATTCTTAGCCCGCTCTTCGCCGACGGTGGAATGCCAGGCCGGCGTGTCCCGCCCTGGCGCCTTGTAATCGTGGCACATCCACAGATGGGTATCGGCCGGATGCGCCAGGATGCGGCGGATGGAACGAAAGAGCGTGCGCGCGTCGCCACCCGGAAAATCGGCTCGGGCGGTGCCATAGTCCGGCATGAAGAGCGTGTCGCCGACAAAGATATTGTCCGCGATGCGATAGCTGACACAGGCCGGGGTATGACCGGGCGTGTTCATGACCTCGATGTTGAGGCCGCCAGCCATCAGGATTTCGCCATCCTGTAACAGCCGGTCGAACGGCGCGCCGTCGCCTGTCACGTCGGACGCGCCGAAGATGGGCGCGAAAGTGGTCTGCACTGCGCGAATATGCTCGCCGATGGCAACCTTCGCCCCGGTCGCAGCCTTGATGTAAGGAGCCGCCGACAGATGGTCCGCATGGGCGTGGGTTTCCAGGATCCAGTCCACGGTCATCTGACCCGCCTGGACGGCGGCCAGCAGCGCATCGGCTGACCCGGTGGAGGTGCGCGCGGACTTGGGATCGTAATCCAGAACCGGATCAATGATGACGGCGCGCCCAGACGCAGGATCGCTCACCAGATAGCTGACCGTGGAAGTCTGTGGGTCGAAAAATGCCTGAATCGCCGCTTTCATGACCTGGCACTCCCTTGTTCGCTTGACAATATATTAGACAATACTAATATATCAAGCAGGAAAGGGAGCAAGGCTGTGAACGGGATTTCCGCCAGGGATTTGAAGGCCATGCGCAAGAATGCCGGCGCCGCTGCCGCCATGATGGCCGCGCTGTCGCATGAGGCACGCCTGCGTGTGCTGTGCGACCTGGTGGAAGGCGAGCGCATGGCGGGCGAGCTGGTGGAAAGGTCTGGCCTGAGCCAGTCGGCCCTGTCGCAACACCTGGCGCGGCTGCGCGAACAAGGTCTGGTCGCGACCCGGCGGGATGGCCAGGCGATCTTCTATTCCATCGCCGATCCCGATGCCGCCCGCATCCTGGCGGTGCTGCATGACATCTATTGCAAGAGGTAAACAGCCATGAGTCTGCCCACCATTACCCCAGCCCAGGCCCAGCGGCGCCTTGCCGACGGCTCTGCCATCCTGATCGATATCCGCGAGCCGATGGAGCATGCGCGCGAAGCGATACCCGAAGCCCGGCTCGCATCGCTATCGACCCTGGCCGCGGGATCGCTTCCGGCAACAGGCGAAAATCGCCCAGCGGTCATCTTTCATTGCCAGAGCGGAAAGCGCACCGCGGACAATGCCGCCCGGCTGAAGGCCTGCGGCGCGCCCGAGGCTTTCATTCTGGAAGGCGGTCTGTCCGGCTGGAAGGCTGCGGGATATGCGACGCGCGTTGACCGCACCAAGCCCATTGAACTGCAGCGACAGGTGCAGATCGCCGCGGGGACGCTGGTTCTTCTGGGCCTGCTGCTGGCATGGCTGGCCGCCCCGCAATTCATTCTCCTGTCGGCCTTTGTCGGCGGCGGCCTTGTGTTTGCCGGCGTGTCCGGCTGGTGCGGAATGGCGCAACTCCTTGGCGCATTGCCCTGGAACCGGGCCGGCTGATGGGCTGGACCGATCTCGCTTCGCTGGGCTCCGGCGGACTGGTCGGCTTTGCCCTGGGGCTGTTCGGGGGCGGGGGCTCGATTCTTGCGGTGCCGCTGCTGGTCTATGCCGTGGGCATCAAGGACGCGCATGTCGCCATCGGGACCAGCGCGCTCGCTGTGTCGGTGAACGCCTTCGCCAACCTCACATCCCATGCCCAGGCTGGAACCGTGAAATGGCCCTGCGCCATCGTGTTTGCGCTTGCGGGCATTGCAGGTGCGGCGCTGGGTGCAACCCTTGGCCGGCATGTCGATGGCCAGCATCTCCTGTTCCTGTTTGGGATCGTAATGCTGATCGTGGCGGCCGGCATGTTCGGCCGCCGCGCGGCCGGCGGTGACCCGCTGGTCCATATCGACAGGGGCATTGCGGTACGCCTGGTGGGCACCGGTCTGGTGGTGGGCTTCCTGTCCGGCTTCTTTGGAATCGGCGGCGGGTTTCTGATTGTGCCGGCGATCATGCTGGGCAGCGGTATGGCAACCATCAATGCCGTGGGCTCATCCCTGGTCTCCGTCGGCGTGTTCGGTCTGACGACCGCGATCACCTATGCGGCAGCCGGCATGGTGGACTGGCGGGTAGCCGGCATTTTCATTCTGGGCGGAATCGCGGGTGGACTGGCAGGGGTGAAACTGTCGGTCCGGCTTGCGCAAAAGCGCGGCCTGCTCGCAAAGGCTTTTGCGGTCGCTGTGGTGTTTGTGGCCGCGTTTGTCTTGTGGAAATCGTCCGCCGGCATTCTGCGCTGACCCACGGCTCCCACTCCCTTGGCAAGACGCGCAGGAGAGGGAGGCGGTTTCAGCAGCCGCGGCGAGCTTCGGCCAGCAAGCGCAAATCAGACGGGATGCTAATAAGCGCTGGCGCTAAGACGCAGGGCCGGGACCGGGTTCTTGGACGCGGCTGCGGCGGTCGCGGTCGGCTTGACCGGCGCGGCGGGCTTAGCTTGGGCGGCCTTGACCGGTGCGGGCTGCGGCTTGGACTGCGCGGGCGCAGGCTTGGCGGCGGCCTGTTTTGTCTGGGCGCCCTTGTCGGCTTCCATCTGCTTGGCGACTTTTTCCGCGCGGGCCTGCAGGTCTTCAGCCGCATTGGCAGCAGTCTTGCGGGCCGGTTCACTCTTGGCGGCGGGCGCAGCAGCAGCCTTGACCGGCGCCGGGGTCGCCTGCGCCGGGGCGCGGGCAACATCGGATTTGGGCGCGGGCGTCAGCGAACGCGGCGCGCGGGTGGCGACGGGCGGACGGGGAATGGCGACGGCGACAGGACCGGCCAGCGGATCTTCCGGCACGCGCTGCATCACCACGCCCTGCGGCGCAGGGCGCGCAGCGGCCATCTGCGGCTGGGCCTCGATCATGGTGTTCTGAACCGGCGCAGGCGCAGGCACTGGCACCGGCGGCGTCGGCAGGTCGACGAACGGCGCGGGTTGAACCGGGCGGGGCGCAATGGCGGCGGTGCGTTGCGGCTCCCGCGCGGCGCGCGCAGGCGCGGGCGGCGTGGGCAGGGCCGTGGCGGCGACGCTGGTGCGCGGCGCAGGCGAGGGCGCGGCATTGGTGACGGCATATTCGGCGTCGGGCGCGGGCTTGGGCGCCAGTTCGCGGATCATGGCGATGTTGCGCGCGATCTTGGTATCGGATGCGCCGCCCGCGATCTCGGCGCGGGCGATCAGCTTCTGGGCCCCTTCCGGATCGTTGGCCAGCATGCGCGACAGCGCATAGTTGGACAGGATGCTGGCTTCGCCCGGACGGATCGCGAGGGCCTGTTCGTAGGCCTGCTTCGCTTCGGTCTGCTTGCCAAGCTGGTCATAGGCGACGCCCAGCGCCGAATGCACGGTCCAGTCACCCGGTTGCAATTGCTGCGCGCGGGTCAGAAAGTTGATGGCTTCCTGGGCGCGGCCCATCGCGGCCAGCGTCTTGCCATACTCGCTGATCACGCGCTGATCGTCGGATGCGACCATCATCAGTTGCGACAGATGGCGGATGGCTTCGGAATAATTGCCGTCGGTGCGCAGAAGCTGCGCCTGGCGGATGCTGCCGTCGAGAGTCTCGGCCGGCTTCACATCCGTGCCCGCCTTCACCGACTGGGTGCCTGTTTCAGCCTTGGCGTCCTTGTTGGATTCGCCGAACAGCCAGCCGGCCTGTGCCGGGCCGACGAGCGCGGTCGAGCCGAGCAGAAGAATCGCCAGCGCAGCGCCAAAACGGAAGTGCGTGTAAGCCATGGGGGGCAGCCTTAAAGATACGCCGCCGAACCTTGCCAGCCGGCGGTCAACAAACCCTTAAGTATGTTGGCTCATATAGAAGTAACACTTGCCGGCACCTGTTCGTTAACGGCCCTACTCCTGACGCAATAAAGGGTTAACCATTCGCGCATGTCCCAGCGTATCGCCGCTCTTCTCGCCCTGGCCGGATTTGTCCTGACGGTAACGGGCGTGTGGCTGTGGGGCGGCAATGTCGGGCCGCAGGCGCCGTCGTCGCGCGTCTCCTTCCAGATCGCGACTGGCTCCACCGGCAGCCTGTATTTTCCCGTCGGCCAGGCATTGGCGGGCGTCATCAGCCATCCCCCCGGCGTGGGGCGCTGCGAAACCGCAACTGTGTGCGGCCCGGCGGGCGTGATCCTGTCGGCGCGCACCAGCGAAGGCGCCGCCGACAATCTGCGCAGCATCGATCAGGGGCTGGTGGATTCGGGGCTTTCCGAAGGCGATGTGATCGCGGCTGCCGTGCGCGGCCAGGGCGCGTTTCGCAGAAGCGGCAAGGCCACGCATCTGCGCATCATCGCCTCGCTGTTCGACGAACAGGCGCATCTGGTGGTGGCGGCCAAGTCGAACATCCAGTCGGTGGGCGAGCTGCGCGGCAAGCGCGTGATGCTGGGGGGCATGGAAAATACCGGCGCGATCTTCCGCGCCCGCGCCATTCTTTCGGCTTACAGGGTGGGGCGCATCCGTCTGGTGCCGTTCGAAACCGGCAACGCCGCCCAACTGTTGCGCGAAGGCAAGATCGATGCCTTCCTGACCATGACCGCCGCGCCGCTGGATTCCGTGTACGACCTGATCGACCAGAATATCGGGCGGCTGGTGCCGCTGGACGGCGCGGGGCGCGAGCGCCTGCTGAAAACGACGCCGCAGCTTCGCGCCGCGCTGATTCCGGCCGGCCTGTATCCGCGCATCGGCGCGGTGGAAACGGTGGGCGTGCGCGCCTATTGGGTGACGCGCGATGATGAGCCCGATCCCCTGGTCTATGGCATCACGCGCGCCATGTTCCATCCCGCCAACCGCGCCGCGCTCGCCGAAGGTCATCACGGCGCAGGCCAGATCAGCCTGCATCTGGCGGCGCAGAACCCGCCTGCGCCGCTGCATTCGGGCGCGGCAAGGTTCTACCGCGAAGCGGGCGTCCTGAATTAGGCGATGCCCGCAGCGATTTCCTCTTGCGCGCCTTTGCGCCAGACCGCCATCGCGGGCAGCGCCAGCACCCGGTCCATATAGCCGCGCACGAGGGGCGGCACGGGCACGCCATAGGTTTCAAAGCGCGACACCACCGGCGCGAACATGCAGTCGGCGATGGTGAAATGACCGAACAGGAAATCGCCTTTCGTCTCTTCCAGCGCATCCGACCAGGCGGCGATGAGGCGGGCGATCTGCTTTTGGGTATCTTCGCGCAGTTCCGGCAAGGGCAGGGTGCTGGCGAATTCCATGCCGAGCTGGTCGCGCACGTCGGGAAAGCCCGAATGCATTTCGCTCGACAGGCTGCGCGCCCGGGCGCGGGCATTCGCGTCGTCGGGCCACAGCTTGGCGCCCGGGTGACGTTCGGCCAGGGTCTCGCAGATCGCCAGGCTGTCCCACACCGTCTGGGTCTTGCCGCCGTCTTCGATCTTCAGAACCGGCACCTTGCCGGCGGGCGAATGTTGCAGGATCAGATCCCTGGTCGTCACGGGCGCGGGCGGACGGACGCGCAGGCGGATCACCACCGTCTGGAACGGCGCGCCCGTGGCGCTGAGCGCCAGGAATGGACGCAGGCTCCAGCTCGACCATTGCCGCGTGCCAACCACCAGCGTGTACGCCATGACCTGCTCCTTGCGGGAAACGCCCATGATTCATAGAGTCGCGCACCACAAAGCGTAAGGTCTTTTCATGCATCCAAGCCTTGCAACCAGCGCAAAAAACGCCGTGCCCCTGCATGCGGTGCGGGCAAAGGATGCGCGCGGCTGGCTGGCCCGGCAAAAGCGCAGCGGGCTGGTGGTGGCATCGGGCTTTGCGGGCGCGTCCGGCGCGCTGGCGGCGCTGCCGGATGCCAAGGGCGGCATTGCCGCCTGGGTTCTGGGGCTGGGCGATAGCGCGGACGCTTTTGCGCTGGCGGCTGCGGCCGAAAAACTGCCCGCCGGTGTGTACCGGCTGGGCGAGGTGCCGGCATTTTGCGGCGGCGCCCATGCCGCGCTGGGCTGGTTGATGGGCGGCTATGGCTTTGACCGCTACAAGAAAAAGACGGCACGCAAGGCGCGGCTGGTGCTGCCGGCTGGCGTGGACGGCGAAGAAATTTCGCGCATCGCGCAAAACCTGTTTTCCGCCCGCGACCTGATCAACACGCCCGCCAACGATATGGGTCCTGCCGAACTGGAAGCCGCCGCGCGCGCGCTGGCGGGGCGGCATGGCGCCAAAGTGTCGGTGGTCAGCAGCGCAAATCTGACAAAGAATTATCCACTGATCGCGGCGGTGGGGCAGGGTTCGGCGCGCGCGCCGCGCCTGATCGAATTCGTCTGGGGCAAGGCCAGTGCGCCGCGTGTGACGCTGGTGGGCAAGGGCGTGTGCTTCGACAGCGGCGGCTATGACCTCAAGCCGTCCGCCGCGATGCTGATCATGAAGAAGGACATGGGCGGCGCGGCCTGTGCCCTGGCCATCGCCGGCATGGTGATGGGCGCGAAGTTGAACCTGCGCCTGCGGGTGCTGATACCGGCGGTGGAAAATTCTGTGTCCGGCACCGCCATGCGACCTGGCGATATTTTCACCAGCCGCAAGGGTCTGACAGTGGAAATCGGCAACACCGATGCGGAAGGCCGCCTGGTGCTGGCCGATGCGCTGAGTGATGCCGACGAAGAAGCGCCGGAGCTGTTGATCGACATTGCGACGCTGACCGGCGCGGCCCGTGCCGCCACCGGCATGGAGCTGCCGCCCTTTTTCACCGATGATGAAAAACTGGCCGCTGATCTGTCGCGCCACGGAAAAGATGTGCAGGACCCTGTGTGGCGGCTGCCCTTGTGGCGCGGCTATGAAGACACGCTGTCCAGCCGCATCGCCGATCTCAACAACAATCCGGCCTACAATTTCGCGGGCGCCATCACCGCAGCGCTGTTCCTGAACCGCTTTGTCGGCAAGGCCAGAAGCTGGGCGCATCTGGACATTCCCGCCTGGATCGACCGCGCCAGGCCGGGCCGCCCCATCGGCGGGGAAGCCAACAGCGCGCGGGCGATCTATGCGCTGCTGAAAGAACGCTATGGCCGATAAGCGAGTCACACCCGCACGCGCCGATCTCGCCGCCGCCCATTTGAAAGGCCAGGTGGACGCGCCGCGTTATGTGGAGGGCGAAAAATTTTCCGTTTGCGTTGGCCGTATGTCACTACGCGCGCGTCCGTCGGACGATGCGGCGCAGGACAGCGAGTTGCTGTTCGGCGAAAGCTTCACGGTTTATGACCGCAGCGATGGCTGGGCCTGGGGCCAGGCGGCCAATGATCTGTATGTCGGCTATGTCAAAGAGGGCGCGCTGACCGCGCCTTTTGTCGGCGAGGCGCGGGTGTCGGCGCTGATGGCGCCGGTGTTCGCGGCGGCTGATCTGAAGATGCCGGTGCGCGATCTGTTGCCGCTGAATGCGCAGGTTTCGGTGCGCCAGCGCCACGGCGATTACGCCGATATCGGCCATGGCTTTGTGCATCAGCGCCATCTGGAGCCTGCCAGCGAAAAGGATTTCGTCGCGGTGGCGCAGCGCTTTGTGGGCGTGCCCTATGTGTGGGGCGGCAAGACGGCGGCGGGTCTGGATTGCTCCGGCCTGATCCAGACGGCTTTGCAGGCCGGGGGACAATCCGCGCCGCGCGACACCGACATGATGGAAAAAGCCCTTGGTGAAAGGGTGCAGGCCGCTGACCGGCGAGGCGACCTTGTCTTCTGGAAAGGCCATATGGGCGTGATGCTGGATGCGCGGATGCTGCTGCACGCCAACGCTTTCCACATGCAGGTGGCGATCGAGCCGCTGAACGAAGCTGTGGCGCGGATCGAAAAAGTCTCCGGGCCCGTAACGGCGATCAAACGGCTTTAATAGCCGCGGCTCAGATCCACGACATTCTTGAACGGCGTGCCGCTTTGCGCGCGCGTGACGCAATCCACCACAAAGGCCGATGCGTTGCGCGGATCGGTGATGCCGGCGATATGCGGCGTCACCGTCACATTGGGCTGCGTCCAGAACGGGCTGTCGGCGGGCAAGGGTTCGGTCTGGAACACGTCCAGCACCGCGCCGCCCAGATGGCCGCTGTTCAGGGCCGCCAGCAAATCCTCTTCGCGGCAATGGCCGCCGCGGCCCACATTCATCACCCAGGCGCCCTGCGGCAATCCGGCGAACAGTTTGGCGTCCATGATGTTCTCGGTTTCCGGGGTCAGCGGCAGCATGCACACCATGATGTCGCAATGGGCCAGAAACTGCGGCAGCTCTTCGGCGCCCGCAAAGCTTGTGACGCCCGGCACGCTCTTGCGGCTGCGGCTCCAGCCGAACACCTGGAAGTCGAACATCAAAAGACGCTCGGCCGTCACCGCGCCGATATCGCCCATGCCGAGCAGGCCGATGCGCACGTCGCGCGTCGGCCGCGCCAGCATGCGTTGCTTCCAACTCGACTCCTTCTGCGCGGCGTCGAAGGCGCGTTGCTGACGATGGATGATCAGCGCATGCATGGTGACGTATTGCGCCATTTCCCGCTGCAGCGTCTCATCGACGAAGCGCACCACCGGCAGGTGGCGGGGAAATTCCGGATCGCGCAAAAAGCCGTCCACGCCCGCGCCCAGCGAAAAGATCGCCTTGAGGCGCGGCAGGGTTTTCAGGAAGCCGTGCGGTGGACGGAAGCCGACGAAATAGTCGATCTGCTGCGGCGCATAGTGATCCTTGCCGTGCAGGAAGCTGTTGAAGGCCTGATGGCCGAACAGCGCCTTGCTCAGCGCATCCCACCCCGGCGGCAACAGGAACAAGACGTTGGGCTTACCCTCTTGTCCCGCCATTGCCTGCGTCAGTGAGCCGGCGCGGCGGGAACCGGCGCACCACCCTTGGGCGATACGGTCGGTCCACCAGCGGGCGCAGCAGCGTCAGCCGGAGCTGCTGCAGGCGCAGCGGCGGGCGCGTCCGCGGGCTTGGGCGCAGGGATCGGCGCCTGGGCATCGTCGTTCGAGCGCAGATACGCGATCAGGTTGATGCGCTCCCTTTCGCTGCGGATGCCGGCGAAGCTCATCTTGGTGCCGGGAATGTCCACCGCCGGCGCCTTCAGGAACAGGTTCAGTTCGTCATAGGTCCAGTTGCCCGGCTTGCCCTTCATCGCGGCGGAATAGGCATAGCCCGGATGCGAGGCGCGGGCATTGTCGACCACCCCGAACAGGCCCGGACCGATCTTGTTGGCGCCGCCCTTGGCGAAGTCATGGCAGGCGGCGCACTTGGCGGTCGAAGCCTGGCCGGCAGCGACATCGGCGGCCGGCAGCACGGTGCCCCAGTCGGGCGCGACTTCGGCGACCGGCGCGGCAGCGGCACCGCCACCGGCGGGTTCTTCGATCACGCCTTCGACGACATAGCCGGGCTTTTCAGGATGTTCGGGCTCATAGACATGCTCGGCCACGAGGCGGACGACGAAGATAAAGAGCACCGTGCCCAGCACCGCGCCGATGATCTTGTTCCACTCAAAGGAATCCATGCCGAAAGCTCCCCAAAGCCGGGCGGACCGGCGCGAAATCTGGCGCGACATTACCCGCCGACGCACCCGCGTCATTGCGGCGAAGCGTCGCATAAATTGTAAGCGGTATCTGGCTTTAGCGCCAATCCCGGCCTACACAGGCGGGCAAAGGAACCCCGGCGGCACCCGGGCGAAAAAGAGCCCTCCAAAGACCCGATGAATCCTGTCCTTCTGATCCCCGCCCGCATGGCTTCGACCCGGCTGCCGGCCAAGCCGCTGGCCGATATCGCGGGCCTGCCCATGATCGTGCGGGTCTGGCAGCAGGCCCAGGCCGCCGGGCTCGGCCCGGTGGTGGTGGCGGCGGGCGAAGCGCAAATCGTGGACATCATCAAATCCCATGGGGGTGAGGCGGTGCTGACCGACCCGGACCTGCCATCGGGGTCCGACCGCATCTGGGCGGCGCTGCAGGCCATCGACCCCAAGGGCCAGCACGATGTGGTGGTCAACCTGCAGGGCGATCTGCCCGCCCTGGACCCCGCGCAGATCAAGGTGGTGGTCCATGCCCTGGCACGGTCGGGGGCGGACATCGCCACCCTGGCGGCGCCCATCGACAATGACGAAGACAAGGCCAATCCGGCGGTGGTCAAGGCGGTGGTGGCCTGGGATGCGGCGGGCCAGCTTGGCCGGGCGCTGTATTTTACCCGCGCCACGGCGCCGACCGGCGGCGGTCCGCTGTTTCATCATGTCGGGCTCTACGCCTATCGCCGCGAGGCGCTGGAAAGTTTTGTCGCGCTGCCGCCTTCGCCGCTGGAGCAAAGCGAAAAGCTGGAACAGTTGCGCGCGCTGGAAGCGGGCATGCGCATCGCGGTGGCGCGTGTCGAAGAAGCGCCCCTGTCGGTGGATACGCCCGCCGACCTGGAACGTGCTAGGAAGCTGTTGTCATGATCAACGCCGTTGCATCCGCCAAACGTGTCGCCTTCCAGGGCGAGCCGGGCGCCTATGCCAACCTGGCGGCGCGCGAAGCGGTGCCGCACGCCGCGGCCATTCCCAAGCCCACCTTCGAAGACGCCATCGAGGCGGCCAAGTCGGGCGATTGCGATCTGTGCATCATCCCGGTGGAAAATTCGCTGATCGGCCGCATCGCCGACATCCATCACCTGCTGCCCGATTCCGGCCTGCACATCGTGGGTGAACATTTCCTGCCCATCCGCCACCAACTGCTGGGGCTGAAAGACGCGACGCTGGACGGCGTCACCAGCGTCTACAGCCAGGCGCCCGCGCTGGCCCAGTGTCGCACGATTTTGCGCGAACGGGGACTGGTGGCGCACAACTGGTACGACACGGCGGGATCGGCCAAGCATATCGCCGAGCTGGGCGACAAAAGCGTGGCAGCCATCGCCTCGACCCTGGCGGCGGAATTCTATGGCCTGAAGATTCTGAAAGCCGATGTCGAAGACGAGCATCACAACGCCACGCGCTTCTTGATCATGTCGCGGGCCGACGAACGCGCGCCCAACACGGGCAAGGTGGTGACCAGCTTCGTCTTTCAGGTGAAGAACGTGCCGGCTGCACTCTACAAGGCGATGGGCGGCTTTGCCACCAACGGCGTCAACATGACCAAGCTGGAAAGCTATCAGCTTGGTGGCTCATTCAACGCCACGCGCTTCTATGTCGACATCCAGGGACACCCGGAAGAAGCCCATGTGGCGCGGGCATTGGAAGAGTTGGCGTTCCACACTGCCAGCCACAACATCATGGGCGTGTATCCGGCCCATCCGTTCCGCGAGGATATGCCCTAACCGTTCGCCCAGTCGCGGATGAGGTGATGGGCGATGGCGATGGATGCGGGCATGGTCATCTCATCTTCGATCGTGCCCGCCAGGCGCCGGCGCGCTTCGTTCTTGGACAGCCAGCGCGCGTCGACGATTTCCGTGCCGTCGATCCGGAAGTCGCGGCTCAGCGCATCGGCATAACAGCCCAGCATCAGGGACGAGGGAAATGGCCAGGGCTGGCTGGCGTGATAGCGCACGGCGCCGATTTGCACATTGGCTTCTTCGGCGAGTTCGCGGCGCACCGCGTCTTCCATGCTCTCACCCGGCTCGACGAAACCGGCAAAGGCGGAATACAGCCCGTTCACGAACCGCGCATTGCGCCCGATCAGGCAGTGTTCGTCCAGCACCGGCAGCATGATCACCACCGGATCGGTGCGGGGAAAATGTTCGGCCCCGCAAGCCGGGCAAAGCCGGCGATAGCCGCCGTCCTGAACTTGCGTGCCCGCGCCGCAATTGGCGCAGAAGCCGTGCCGCCTGTGCCAGTCGATCAGCGCCTTGGCCTGTCCCGCGATGGCGGTGTCGCGCGCGGGCAAAACGAAAGCGCTGGCGCGCATCTCTGCAAAGGCGCCGCTACCTATCTGCGGTTCATCTTCGCCCGCAATGTCGACGGCGAACAGGCCGCGTTCTCCATCAAGGCCGAGAAAGACGCAGAGCCGTCCGTTCCAGTCGTCGCGCCAGGCCTGAAAACCGGCGCGCTCGGCCACGACCAGCGGCCTGTTCTGCCAGAAGGGAAGCACCAGGCCGGCCCGCAACCGCGATGCCAGCCATGTGGGGTCGGTCCGCTGGTCGCTGGCCCGGTCCAGCGGATTTCCTGAAAAACGCATCGCCAATTCGGACAAAATTCGACAGCCTTTCCCAATCCGGCACAGGTTCCTTAGCGGCTGGTTTACATCAGTCGCGCGATATTATCGCCATGATCCGCGTGCTGGGCTGTATTTTCGAGCAGCATGACCTGCGCCTTGTCGCCTTGGCGGCAGGGCTGTGTGTGTTCGCCTGCGCCACCGCGCTGACGATGATCACCCGCGCCCGCGCCGCCGACGAGCGCCGCGTGCGCATGAGCTGGTTGGCGGGCGCCGGCGCGGTGGCGGGATGCGGAATCTGGGCCACCCATTTTGTCGCCATGCTGGCGTACGCCACCGGGATGCCAATCGCATTCGATGCCGGCCTCACCATCCTGTCGGTGACGATTGCGATCGGGTTGTGCGCGCTGGGATTTGTCCTCGCTCTGAAGGTCGGCGGCGCGGTGGGCGGAATGCTGTCGGGCCTGGCCATATCGGCGATGCACTATATCGGCATGGCGGCGTTGCAACTGCCCGCCCGCGCGATGTGGGACATGAACTACGTCGCCGCCTCGATACTGATCGGTGTGTCACTGTCGGGCCTGGCCATGCACTTTGCGCTGCGCGGCAGAGACAAGAGTGATTACCTGCTGGGCGCCGGGCTTTTCAGCCTGGCGATTGTCGGCATGCATTTCACGGGCATGACGGCGGTCACTTTTATTCCCGAGGCGGGTTCTTCTTATTCCCGCATGGGGATTGATCCTTTCATGCTGGCGATCATGGTCGCCGCCAGTGCCGCCTTCATCCTCGGCCAGGCCCTGATCGTGGCGCTGGTGGACCGCTATCTTGCTAGGCGCGCGCAGGGGGAATCCCTACGGATGCGCGCACATATTGCGGAACTGGAAGCCACCCAGGCGGCGCTGAAGAAGGCCGGGAACGAATTGACGCGTGCCTTGGGCGTGGCGGCGGAAGCCAATCAATCCAAGTCCAACTTCCTGGCCTCGATGAGCCACGAACTGCGCACGCCGCTGAACGCCATTATCGGCTTCTCCGATACCATGAAGATGGAAGTGTTCGGTCCGCTCAGCGACCGGTACAAGGGCTATGTCACCGACATCCATCGCAGCGGCGAACACCTGCTGGCGCTGATCAACGACGTGCTGGACCTGTCGCGGCTGGATGCCGGCCATGCCGACCTGCGCGAAGAGGAATTCGATCCGGGCGAACTGATCGACGAAAGCCTGCGCATGATGGTGGGCCAGGCGGGCAAGGCGCAGATCGCGCTGTCCACCGACATCGCCCATGACCTGCCCTGGGTGAAGGCGGACAAGCGGCGCATCAAGCAGATCCTGATCAACCTGATGTCCAACGCGCTGAAATTCACCCCGGCCGGCGGCACCGTGAAAGTCACCGCCAGGCTGGTTCCGGACGGGCTGGCCATGGCGGTATCGGATTCGGGCATCGGCATCGCGCCCGAAGACATGCCCAAGGTGATGGAACGTTTCGGCATGGTGGATTCCAGCATGTCGCGCAAACATACCGGCACTGGCCTGGGCCTGCCTCTGTCCAAGCAGTTGGTGGAACTGCATGGCGGCAGCCTGGTGCTGGAAAGCCGCCTCGACCAGGGCGCCACTGTCACCGTGACCCTGCCGCCCGAGCGGCTGATCGCGGGGGCGGGCGCCATCGCTGCGGCCTGAGGCTTCTGGGGCGCCTTTTTGGGTGGGCCGGACTCGCAATTTTCCGCCTGAATCTCTATATCCCGGCCCGGAAGTCGGTGGGCGTAGCACTCGCTAACCTGGTCAGGTCGGGAACGAAGCAGCCATACCGAATCTGCTGCGGGTCGCCGGCTTCCACCTTTCCCCAGATTTTCCGCCACATTTGCGCCCGCTTTCCGGGGCCGCTTGCTATAGTCGCCCCATGGCCAAGACCCCCGCGCCCGCCCAGCCCTACCGCGTCCTGGCGCGCAAATACCGCCCCACCGATTTTACCGGCCTGATCGGGCAGGAGGCGCTGGTGCGCACCTTGTCCAGCGCCTTCGCCACGGGCCGCATCGCCCATGCCTTTATGCTTACCGGGGTGCGCGGCGTGGGCAAAACCACCACCGCCCGCATCATTGCGCGCGCGCTCAACTGCATCGGGGCCGACGGCAAGGGCGCCGCCCCGACCATTCAGCCCTGCGGCGTGTGCGAGCCCTGCACCTCGATTTCAGAATCGCGCAATGTCGATGTGCAGGAAATGGACGCCGCCAGCCGCACCGGCATCGACGACATTCGCGAGATCATAGAGGGCGTGCGCTATGCCCCGGTCGCGGCGCGCTACAAGGTCTATATCATCGACGAAGTGCACATGCTGTCCAAGCAGGCCTTCAACGGCCTGCTCAAGACGCTGGAAGAACCGCCGCCGCATGTGAAGTTCGTCTTCGCCACCACCGAAATCCGAAAAGTTCCGGTGACGGTGCTGTCGCGCTGCCAGCGTTTCGACCTGCGCCGCATCGACAGCGCGGAACTGGCCGCTTATCTGGCGGTGCTGGCGGACAAAGAAAATGTGAAGATCGAGGAAGGCGCGCTGGCGCTGATTGCCCGCGCCGCCGAAGGCTCGGCCCGCGATTCGCTGTCGCTGCTGGACCAGGCGATTGCGCATGGCGAAGGCGAGACGATCACCGCCGACACGGTGCGTCTGATGCTGGGCCTGGCCGATCGCGGCCGGGTGCTGGATATTTTTGAAAAGCTGATGGGCGGCAACCTCGCCGAGGCGCTAGGCGATCTGGGCGGATTGTACGATGCCGGGGCCGATCCGCTGGCGGTGGTGCAGGACCTGCTGGAGACCACCCACTTCCTGACACGTGTTAAAGTCGCCCCTGCCGCGCAAGGTTTCTTCGATGGCGGTTCGGGCGAGGCCAAGCGCGCTGCCGATCTGGCCGCCAAGCTGTCGGTCGCCTCGCTGACGCGGGCCTGGCAGATTCTGCTGAAAGGCCTGTTTGAAGTGCGCGACGCCACGCGGCCCATCTCGGCCTGCGAAATGGTGCTGATCCGCCTGGCCCATGCCGCCGAACTGCCGCCCACCGACAAGCTGGTGAAGGATTTTCTGGACGGCGGCGCGGTGCCGGCGCCGCGTGGCGGTGCGGCTGCGCCGTCGGGGCGGCCCGTCCCTTCGGGACCCTCCGGCGCCGCGATGCCGGCGCGCGCGCCGATGCCCGAAGGCGCGCCTTCCGCGTCGATCCGCAACTTGGAAGACATTATCGCGCTGGCGGCGGCCAACAACGCGCCGATCCTGCGCGTGGCGCTGGAGAATTACATCCATCTGGTTCACCTCGAACCTGGCCGCATCGAATTTCGCCCCCATGCCCGCGCCCCGCGCACGCTGGCGGGCGACCTGCAGCAGAAATTGCGCGACTGGACCGGCGAACGCTGGGCGGTCTCCATCGCCTCGACCGGCGGCGCGCCGACGCTGGCCGAACAGAAGCAGTCCGCCAAGACGGCGCGCTTTGAAGCCGTGGCGCAGGACCCCTTGGTGCGCGCCGTGCTGGACCGTTTTCCCGGCGCCGAAATCGTGGCGGTGCGCGACACGATCGCGCCCGATGTCGCCGCGCCGATGCCGGAAAGCGATTCTGAATCCTGATGGCGGTGCTTGGATCCGAGATCGAGCGCCTGATCCAGTTGCTCGCCAAATTGCCGGGGCTGGGGCCGCGTTCGGCCCGCCGCGCGGCGCTGGTGCTGCTGAAAAAGCGCGACACCATGCTGGAACCGCTGGCCGCGTCCTTGCGCGAAGCCGCCGATGCGATCCTGACCTGCGAAACCTGCGGCAATCTTGATACCGCCAGCCCTTGCGCCATCTGCAGCGACGGGCGCCGTGATCCCCATCTGCTGTGTGTGGTGGAGGATGTTGCCGACCTGTGGGCGCTGGAGCGGGCGGGCGTGTTCCGTGGCCGTTATCACGTGCTGGGCGGGGCGCTGAGTGCGCTGGATGGCGTGACGCCCGACCGGCTGAGTGTCGGCAAGCTGATGGAACGGGTGAAGACCGGCGTGGACGAAGTGATCCTGGCGATGAACGCCACGGTCGAAGGTCAGACCACGGCGCATTACCTGATGGACCTACTGGGTGATCTGAAAGTCACCCGCCTGGCCCATGGCGTCCCGGTGGGCGGCGAGCTCGATTATCTCGACGAGGGCACGCTCAGCGCGGCTTTCAAGGCACGCCGCGCGCTTTAGGTCAGGGCCTTGGGCGTTTCGGTCGGCGCCAACTCCGCCTTTTCGATCTTCTCGGCGCGGGTGGTGATCTTGCCGGTCGAGACCAGGATATTCTTGATATCGGCATCGGCCTGGTTGAAATGGGTTTGCAGCTTGCCCACGCGGTCGGCCAGCAGCCGCACATCGTTCAGCAGCACGCCCACTTCCTTCTTGATCTGGTCCGCCTGTTCGCGCATCCGCGCATCCTTCATCACGGTCTGGATGGTGCTGATCGCCAGCATCAGGATGTTGGGCGACACCACGATCACATTGGCGCGGCGGGCCTTCTGTATCACGTCATCAAATGCATCGTGCAGGTCCGCGTAAATCGATTCCGACGGCACGAACAGGATGGCGGGCGTCTGCACTTCGCCGGGGATCAGGTATTTTTCGGAAATGTCGCTGACATGCTTGTTCACCGCGCCGCGCACCTGGGCCAGCGCGAATTTCTTTTCTTCCTCCGTCCCCGCCCGGCGCATCAGTTCAAAGCCTTCCAGCGGAAACTTGGCGTCGATCACCAGCAGCGCCTTGTTGCCGGGAATGCGGATGATGCAGTCGGGCCGGTTGCGGTTGGAAAGGGTGAACTGGAAATCGTAAAGCGTGGGCGGCAGGCCATCGCGCACGATCTCTTCCATCTGCGCCTGGCCGAAGGCGCCGCGCGCCTGCTTGTTGGACAGCACCTGTTGCAACGACACGACCTGTCCCGACAAGGCCGAGATGTTCTTCTGCGCCTCGTCGATCACGGTCAGGCGCGCCCCGATGCCGCCCAGCGTTTCGGCGGTCTTGGTGGCGTTTTCGCTCAAGGATTCGCCCAGCCGCGCCTTCAGCGCCTCGACCTGGGCGCTGGTCTGGCGGAATTGTTCGGCAATCGCGCCCTGGCCTCGGATGACCTCGTCCAGGCGGGGATCCAGACCTGCGGGTTCCACCGCCGCCGGTTTGCGCAGGGCAAAGGCGAGGATAGCGGCGCCCGCGACCACGGCAATCGCCAGCAATATCAGTGCTAATTCCATGAATCCTTGACCCGATAGCGCCCAGCGCTTATTTCCAGCCCATGACGGCCCGCCCCATACTTACCGCCCCCGATCCGCGCCTCCAAGCGGTCTCGACCGATGTCGAGCGCGTGGATGACGAAATCCGCGCCCTGGTCACCGACATGACCGACAGCATGTATGCCGCCGAAGGAATCGGTCTGGCCGCCATCCAGATCGGCGTGGCCAAGCGCATTTTGGTGATCGACCTGGACCAGAAAGAGGGCAACAAGAACCCGCGCGCCTTCATCAACCCCAAGATCACCTGGGCGTCGGAAGAAATGGCGACCTACGAAGAAGGCTGCCTGTCGGTGCCGGAAATCTGGGACGATGTCGAACGCCCCGCCCGCGTCAAGTGCGAGTATCTGGATATCGACGGCAAGCCGCAGACGCTGGAAGCCGATGGCCTTTTGGCTACGTGTTTGCAGCATGAGATGGACCACCTGAACGGCGTGCTGTTCATCGACCATCTGTCGCGCCTGAAGAAGAGCATGGCGGTCAAGAAGCTCACCAAGGCCAAGAAGCTGCAGGCGGCGGGCTAGTGACGCTGCGATTGGCGTTCATGGGCACGCCGGACTTCGCGGTGCCGACGCTTGCCGACCTGATCGCCCAGGGCCACGACATCGCTGCCGTCTACTCCCAGCCGCCCCGCCCCAAGGGCCGTGGCATGACGCTGGAACCGGGCGCGGTGCATCGCTTCGCCGACTCCGCCAAGCTGCCGGTCCGCACCCCGCTGTCCTTGAAAAGCGCTGAGGAACAGGCGGCATTCGCCGCGCTCGAACTCGATGCCGCCATCGTGGTTGCCTATGGCTTGCTGCTGCCCAAGTCTATTCTGGATGCGCCCAAGCTGGGCTGTTTCAACCTGCATGGTTCGCTCTTGCCGCGCTGGCGCGGCGCCGCGCCGATCCAGCGGGCGGTGATGGCGGGTGATGCTGAGACCGGCGTCATGGTGATGCAGATGGACGAGGGGCTGGATACCGGCGCGGTCCTGATGGCCGAGCGGGTTACGATAGGCCGCAAGACCAGCGGCGAACTCACCACCGAACTGTCACGGCTGGGTGCCGACCTGATGGTGCGCAGTCTGGGGGCGCTGGAACGCGGCGGCGTCACGCCCCAGCCCCAAAGCGAAGACGGCGTCACCTACGCCAAAAAGATTTCCAAGGAAGAAGCGCGCATCGACTGGTCGCGCCCGGCGCGCGAGATCGACGCCCATATCCGTGGCCTCGCACCCTTTCCCGGCGCGTGGACGGACGCAAATGGCGAACGGCTGAAAATCCTCTATGCCGATCCGGTGGACGGCAACGGCAAGCCAGGTTTGGCGCTGGACGACGGGCTGACCATTGCCTGCGGCGAGGGCGCGCTGAAACTGGTCAAAGTGCAGCGGGCCGGAAAATCGGTGATGACGGCGGCTGAGCTGCTCAAGGGCTTTGGCCTGCCGCGCGGCACGCAGCTCAGCTGATGCCCCGTTACCGCCTGACAGTGGAATATGACGGCGGGCCATTTGTCGGCTGGCAACGCCAGCATGACTGCGCGTCCGTGCAGGGTACGCTGGAAGACGCGATTGAAAAATTGTCGGGCGAGCGCGTCACCGCCACCGGCGCGGGCCGCACCGATGCGGGGGTTCATGCTCTGGGCCAGGTGGCGCATTTCGACCTGGTAAAAAGCTTTGACGCCGGGAAAGTGCGCGACGCGCTGAACCATTATCTGCGACCCGATCCCGTGGTGGTGCTGGATGCGGCGGAAACCGACGAGCAGTTCCACGCCCGTTTTTCCGCCGCCTCGCGGCATTACCTGTTTCGCATTCTGAACCGCCGCGCGCCGCCGGCGCTGGAGGACGGGCGCGTCTGGCATGTCAGCCCCAAGCTGGATGCCGAAGCCATGCATGTGGCGGCGCAGGCGCTGGTCGGCCATCACGACTTCACCACGTTCCGTGCTGCCGAGTGCCAGTCGGCCTCGCCCGTCAAGACGCTGGACCGGCTGGATGTGTCGCGCCGCGCCGATGAGATACATATCGAGGCTTCGGCGCGATCTTTCCTGCATCACCAGATCCGCTCTTTTGCCGGCACGCTGAAGCTGGTGGGGGAGGGCAAGTGGAAGCCGCGCGATGTCGCCGAGGCGCTGGCTGCGAAAGATCGCACCCGCTGCGGCCCGGTTTCACCGCCCAATGGGCTTTATCTGGTGCGGGTGGACTATCCGGCTTAAAAAACTGGGTATGCGTGTCGGATTGCCCGACCTGTCATCGTCCTTTGAGCGTTAACCCCTGGATTCAAGGCGAAAGGACGAGCCATGGCGATTGCCAAGAACACCATTTGCGTCTGGTACAACAAGGATGCGGAAGCTGCCGCCCGCTTCTATGCCCAGACCTTCCCAGACAGCAGCGTTGGCGCCATCCACACGGCGCCGGCCGATTTTCCCTCCGGCAAGGCGGGCGATGTGCTGGTGGTGGAATTCACCGTTTTCGGCATTCCCTGCATAGGCCTGAACGGCGGCGATGCCTTCCAGCAGAGCGAAGCCTTCTCCTTCCAGATCGCCACCGACGATCAGGCAGAAACCGACCGCTACTGGAATGCCATTGTCGGCAATGATGGGCGCGAAAGCGCCTGCGGCTGGTGCAAGGACAAGTGGGGCGTGAACTGGCAGATTACGCCGCGCACCCTGACCGAGGCGATGGCGGCGGGTGGCGATGAAGCCAAACGCGCGTTCGAAGCGATGATGACGATGCGCAAGATTGACGTTGCGGCGATCGATGCGGCCCGCAAAGGCTGACGCTTACAGGTCCACCAGCGTCACCGCGCCGGGATCGATCGGTTCGCCCAAGAAAATTTCGCCCAGATGGGCAAAGCGGCCCGGCGCGTCGGTCGCCAGGAAACGCGCGGGCCGCGCCCCTTGGCTGTTCAGCAGCTTGCTGTCCTGGAGAATGCGCTCCACCGCCGCTGCCGTGGTTTCGGCGCTGTCGACCAGAACCACATCGGCGCCTGCCACCTGCGCGATGGTGTCTTTCAGCACCGGAAAATGCGTGCAGCCCAGCACCAGCGCGCGCGGGCGCGGCATGGTCGCCAGCAGCGGGTTCAGATAGCGCTGCGCCGCCAGCTCTGCGATGGGACCGTCGCGCAAGCCTTCTTCGGCCAGCGCCACAAACAGCGGGCAGGCTTGCTGCACCACCGGCATGTGCGGCGCCACCGCCTGGATGGCGCGGACATAGGCGCCGCCCTTGACGGTGCCTTCGGTGGCGATCACCGCGATGGGGCCGTCGGGTGCCGCCGCCACCGCCGCCTGCGCACCCGGTTCGATCACGCCCACGACCGGCAGGGGCGCCAGTGTTGCAATCAAGGCCGGCACGGCGGCGGCGCTGGCGGTGTTGCAGGCCACCACCAGCAGCTTGATGTCGTGCTGCATCAGCGCGGCCGATGCCTGCACGGCATAGCGGGTGACGGTGTCGGCGCTCTTGGTGCCGTAGGGAAGGCGGGCGGTATCACCCAGATAGACGAACGATTCGCCCGGAAGCCGCGCCTTCAGGGCGCGCATCACGGTCAGCCCGCCCATGCCGGAATCGAAAATCCCGATAGGCCGAGTTGAATCCGTAGAGGCGCTCAAATGGGCGGCTTTGCGAAATAGGCGGTGAGCAGGGCGGCATAGATGTCGGTGAGCGCGGAAATCTCCTCCACCGCCACGCATTCATCGGCCTTGTGCATGGTCGTGCCCGCCAGCCCCAGTTCCACCACCGGGCAGAAGTCCTTGATGAAGCGGGCATCCGAGGTGCCGCCGCTGGTGGAGAAGAAGGGTGACTGGCCGGTGACGCTGGCCACCGTGTCGCTGACAAGCTGGGTGAACTTGCCCGGGGCGGTCAGGAACGACACGCCGCTGGTCTGGGACGTGACGTCGATCTGGCAGCCCGACTGGCGCGCAACCTGGGTGACGCGGTCGTTCACCCAGTTGATCAGGCTGTCGGGCGTGTGCTTGTCGTTGAAGCGGATGTTGAAGGCGGCGCGCGCTTCGCCAGGGATCACATTGGTGGTGTCGTTGCCCACATCCACCGTGGTGAAGGCCAGGGTCGAGGGATCGAAATGATCGTTGCCCTTGTCCAGCTTGTGGCCCGCAAGCTGTGTGACCAGTTCGGCCAGCACCGGAATCGGGTTCTTGGCTTTCTGCGGATAGCCGACATGGCCCTGCACGCCCTTGACCACCAGCTTGAAATTGATCGAACCGCGGCGCCCGATTTTCAGCGTATCACCGGCCTTGCCGACGCTGGTGGGTTCGCCCACCACGCAATGATCGATCTTTTCGCCGCGCGCGCGCAGCCATTCCAGCAGCTTGACGGTGCCGTTGATCGCCACGCCTTCTTCGTCGCCGGTGATCAGAAGGCTGATCGATCCCGCTTTCTTCTCCAGGGCCTGCGCGCCGGTTTTCGACACGGCGGCGACGAAGGCGGCGATGGCCGATTTCATGTCGGCGGCGCCGCGCCCGTACAGCATGCCGTTCTTCACTTCGGCGGCGAATGGCTCCTGCTGCCAGCCTTCGCCCACCGGCACCACATCGGTGTGGCCAGCGAAACAGAAATGCGGCGCGGAATCTCCCAGACGCGCATAGAGATTGTCGACATCGCCGAACGGCAGGCGATGGGTGGTGAAGCCCAGCTCCTTCAGCACGGCTTCCAGCACGTCCAAAGCGCCCGCATCCTTCGGCGTCACCGAAGGGCGGCGGATCAGGGCCTGGGCCAAAGCAAGGGCGTCGATCTCGGTCGGCATCAGTCGCGCAGCAGTTCGTTGATGGAGGTCTTGGCGCGGGTCTTCTCGTCCACCCGCTTGACGATCACCGCGCAATAAAGATTGGGGCCCTTTTCGCTGGGCAGCGAACCCGACACCACCACCGAATAGGGCGGCACCTTGCCCATATGCACTTCGCCGGTGGCACGGTCGATGATCTTGGTCGAGGCCGACAGATACACGCCCATCGACAGCACGCTGCCTTCGCCCACGATGACGCCTTCGGCCACTTCGGCGCGCGCGCCGATGAAGCAATTGTCTTCAATGATGGTAGGCGCCGCCTGCAACGGCTCCAGCACGCCGCCGAGGCCCGCGCCGCCCGAGATATGGCAGTGCGATCCCACCTGGGCGCAGGAACCGACCGTGGCCCAGGTGTCGATCATGGTGCCTTCGCCCACGCGGGCGCCGACATTGACGAAGCTGGGTAGCAGCACCGCGCCTTTTGCGATGAAAGCAGAACGGCGGACAATCGCACCCGGCACGGCGCGGAAACCGGCGGCACGGAATTTCTCTTCCGTCCAGCCGACGAACTTGGAATCCACCTTGTCCCACCACACGGCGTTGCCGGGAGCGCCCTCGATCAGCTTCATGTCGTTGAGACGGAAGGAGAGCAGCACGGCCTTCTTCAGCCACTCATGCACTTTCCATGCGCCGTCGATTTTCTCGGCAACGCGCAGCGAACCATTGTCCAGCGCTTCGAGCGCTGCTTCCACCGCATCGCGCTCCGCGCCCTTGGAGGTGACGCCCAGCGTTTCGCGCTTGTCCCAGGCGGCTTCGATGGCGGCGCTCAAATCACTCATGGTCAAATCCTGATGCTCTGCAAGAAGTGGGTAAGGTCTTCGGTCTGATGGTCGATATCCCCGTCCTTCACGTCCATCAGGGGGCCGTGCTTGCCCCAGGGCGCGTCTGTTTTCAACCACACAGTGGTCATGCCCAAAGCGCGGGCCGGAACCAGGTTTCGGGCGATATCCTCGAACATGGCGGATTCGCTAGGGTTCACCCCGCCTGCCGCCACCACGGCGTCATAGGCGCTGGCCTGCGGCTTGGGGGCAAAGCCGATGGTGCGGATGTCCCACGCCGCATCGAACAAGTGCGCCATGTCCAGCCGCCCCAGAATGCGCTGCGCATGGTCGCGGCAGCCATTGGTAAAGATGAAGCGCTTGCCGGGCAGGGCGGCGATGGCGTTGCTCAGCCCGGCATCGGGGCCCAGATTGCCCAAGTCGATGTCATGCACGAAGCTGAGATAATCCTCCGCATCGCATTCATGCTCACGCATCAAGCCGTTCAGCGTGGTGCCGTACTGGCGGTACAGATCCTTCTGCCGGGCGCGGGCCTCATCGCGGGGCAGCTTCAGCAGGTTGGTGACATAATCGGTCATGCGCGATTCAATCTGCGCGAAGATGCCGTTGTCGGCCCGGTACAGCGTATTGTCGAGGTCGAAAATCCAGCTTTTGACGTGACGAAAGTCGGGCCGCAAATCGGGCCGATCCGGGTCTTTTTCCGCATGTACCGGGCTTTTCATGGGCGGACCATGGCGCGGGCCAAAGCCCCGCGCAAGCACCGTTAACGCCTGTCCACCATGCCTCTTTAGCGGCTGTTAAAGCGCGCAGGCCACAATGGCCAGCAGGGCGGGATGCGGGCGGAACGGAAAAGAAAATGGACCAGAAATCACCATCCGCAGGAAACAGGCCGGGCCTGAATCCCCGCGACGCGCTGGACATTCTGGACATCCGCACCAGCCATCCGCAAGGCGCCACCGAACTGGCGTCGCGCAGCGATGCCGGCGCCGACGTGCTGCAGTATCTCGCCGTCAACGGCGCGCCCGCAACCCGTGCGGCGGTGGCCGCCAATATCAGCACGCCTGCCGCCACCAACCGCCTTCTGGCCAACGATGACAACGAAGATGTCCGCGCGGAACTGGCGGTGAAGATCGCCCGGCTGATGCCTGGCCTTTCGGAGCGCGAGAGCTCGCACGTTTTTGCGCTGACCATCGAAACGCTGGAAACCCTGGCGCGCGATGCGGCCGTGCGGGTGCGCGCCATCCTGGCGGACGAGATCAAGGCGCTGGATTGCGTGCCGCGTGATGTGGTGATGGCGCTGGCGCGCGACCTGGACACCATCGTGTCCACCCCGATCCTGAAATATTCCCCGCTTCTGTCCGATGCCGACTTGGTCGAAATCATCGCCTGCGGCCAGGTGCAGGAAACCCTGGCCGCCATCGCCAGCCGCAAGCCGCTCAACGAGGATGTCAGCGACCGGCTGGTCCAGTCGCTCGACGTTCCCGCCGTGGCGGCGCTGCTGGTCAACCGCGATGCGAAAATCCGCAAGGAGACGATGGAGCGGATCGTCGAGCAGGCCGAGGAGATCAACACTTGGCAGGTGCCGCTGGCGCTGCGCGCCGACCTGTCAGCCCGTGCCATCCGCCGCATCGGCGGCTTCGTCGGGGCGTCCATCCTGGAACGGCTGGCAGCGCGCAACGATCTGTCCGACGCCACCCGCGTCCATCTCAATCGCGAACTGCGCGCCCGGCTGGCGCAAAGCGCGGTGAATGATCAGGAGCAGCACTTGTCGCCGGCCGATGCCGTGGCTGCCGCCCGAAAGGAAGGCCAGCTCGACGGGCTGTTTGTCGAACAGGCGGCACAGGCGGGCCAGCGCGAGCTGGTCGTGGCGGCGCTGTCGGTGCTGGCCAATGTCACGGACCAGACCGTCAAGAAAATGCTGTCGGCGGGCAGCGCCAAGCCGATCATCGCGCTGGTCTGGCATGCCCATCTGTCGATGCGCGTGGCGTTCAAGATCCAGACGTTCATCATGAAGCTGCCGGCGCGCGGCATCATGCCGGCGCGTGGCGGAATTGGGTTTCCGATCAGCAAGGACGAGATGCGCTGGCATCTCAATTATTTCAATATCGCGGTCTAGCGCCCTCCCCTTTGGCGCGTAGCGCCAAGAAGGGGAGGTGGCTTCAGCGTGCGCAGCGAAGCTGCACGAAAGCTGAAACCCAGAGGGGTTACTTCTTAGGCAGCCCTAAAGGACCGATACGCGCGACATATCCCGAAACCCCTTTGGTGTCGGTGCGGGCAAAGCCGATTTCGCTTAAGCCCCGCGTCTTGCAGTTCCCCACGCCCTGCACCTCGAACGCGGCCTGCGCCACGCAGAATCGGTCGGTGCCGGTGACAAGTGTGGTGCCGGACTTGCGCATGGCCGCCAGGAATACGGCGTCGCCGGTCAGCGGCGTGGTCATGGTTCGGGCACAGGCCCCCGTCGTCACCGTCCACCAGCCGCGCGACACGGCCTTGCTGCCATCCTTCTGGGCCAGGGCTACCAGCAGCGCCTCCTTGCCATCATTGCAGACGGTGTAGCCCGCGGGCGCGATGGTCTTGCGGGCTTCGCGCTCCAGCGCGTTGAAAAGCTCGACATTGCCGTCACTTTCCTTGAAGCGCATCCGCTTGCGGAAATCCGCCAGCGCCGCGCCGGTCGCCTTGTCGGGAGACCCGTCGATGCGCGCGATCTTGTATCCATTGTCCTTCAGCAGGCGTTTGACGCCGGCCAACTGCGATTGCGGCATGCTCAGCGCAGGCTTTTCGTCGAAATGCATTGTCCAGACCGAACGCCCGCCATTGTCCAGCGGCGCGAAGGGCAAGGCGAAGGTATCCTCGGCGGTGCAATAGGGCTGGGTGACGCCCTGGCGGATGGCGAAGTTCGCATCCTTGACGCAGACCGGATAATTTCCGCCCCAGGCGCGCGCAGGCCCGGAATGGGCGATCGATGTGCGGGCGTGCACCAGATAGGTTTCGGCGGTCAGCGCTTCCTTGCGGGCCAGATGGCAATCGCCGGGCGCGATGCGGGTCCAGCCCTGCGTATCGCTGCGCGGCGACTGGATCGCCGAGGTCGCGGCATAGAGGATGTAGCTGGTGCGGTTGCACAGGGTCAGTGCCGCCTGCGCCGGCGACACGGCGGCAGGCGCAAGCAGGCCCGCCAGCGCCAGCAGCGCCAACCCAGCGGCCCGCATCATTCCAGCGTGATCAGCGTGCCCGCGCCATGCTCGGTGAAGAGTTCGAGCAGCAGCACATGGGGAATGCGTCCGTCCAGGATGACGGCGGCATTGACGCCGCCTTCCACCGCATCGATCGCGGTCTGGATCTTGGGGATCATGCCGCCGGAAATCGTGCCGTTGGCGATCAGGGCGCGCGCTTCTCGCACGCTGAGCCTGGGGATCAGCTTCTTGTCCTGATCCAGGACGCCTTCGACGTCGGTCAAGAGGATCAGGCGCTCGGCCTTGAGCGCGCAGGAGACCGCGCCCGCCACCGTGTCGGCATTGATGTTGTAGGTCTCGCCTTTGCGGCCGGCGCCGATGGGCGCGATCACCGGAATGGTTTCCGATTTCATGATGGAGTGCAGCACTTCGGGATTGACCGTGTCGGGTTCGCCGACAAAGCCCAGATCGACGGCAACCTTCTCGCCGGTCTTGGGATCGGTCTGGGTCATCGCCACCTTGCGGGCGATCACCAGGTTGCCGTCCTTGCCCGACAGGCCCAGGGCGCGGCCACCCGCGGCGTTGATGCCGGTGACGATCTGCTTGTTGATCGAACCGGTCAGCACCATCTCGACCACTTCGATCGCCGCTTCGTCGGTGACGCGCAGGCCGTCGATGAAGGTGGAATGGATGTCCAGCTTCTTGAGCATCGCCCCGATCTGCGGGCCGCCGCCATGCACCACCACCGGATCGATGCCGGTCTGCTTCATCAGCACGATGTCCTGGGCGAAGTCGTGCGCGCCGGTGCCAGTCATGGCGTTGCCGCCATACTTCACCACGATGGTCTTCTGGTCGTATTTGAGAATGTAGGGCAGCGCCTCGATCAGCACCCGGCCCGTCTGGCGCCAACGCGCGAGGGTCCGCAGGTTGCGGTCTTCAGGCGTGTCTTCGGCGGAACCAGCCATGGCGTTGCCCAGTCAAAAAGCGGGGCGTTATAGCCCGGCAAACCCGGCGATTCTACGGTTTATTGGGAGAAGGCCGCCAGATGGACACGCAGGGCCGGTATGCCCTCGCCTTTCAGGGAGGAGGTCAACTGCACCTCCTGCAAGGCGGCGGTGTGCTTGGCGGCGGCGGCGCCCGCCTTTTCCAGCGCGTCCGCCTGCTGGCTGGACTTGAGTTCGTCGCCCTTGGTCAGCACCAGGCCGTAGGACACGGCAGTCTGGTCCAGCAGCTTCATCACCATCTCGTCACTGTCCATCACCCCGCGCCGCGCATCGATCAGCACCAGCACGCGGCGCAGCCGGGAGCGGCGGCGCAGATAGGAAAAGATCATCTCCTGCCAGGCTTCGGATTCGGTCTTGGACCGCTTGGCGAAGCCATAACCGGGCAGGTCGACCAGCATCAGCCGGTCGGCGAGGTTAAAAAAGTTGATCTGGCGGGTTGCGCCCGGCGTCTGCGACACCCGCGCCAGCGCCTTGCGGCCGGTCAGCGCGTTCACCAGGCTGGACTTGCCCGCATTGGAGCGGCCGACGAACGCCACTTCGTTGAGCTTTTCCGGCGGCAGGTTTTCCGCCGTGGTCGAGCCCCAGACAAAGTCGCACGCACCCGCGAACAGCTTGCGCGCGGCTTCCTCTGGGCTGTCCTCAGTCATTCGCGGCCGTGAGCTTCTTGGGCGCGGCAGGCTTGTTGAAGAAGCTCACATCCGCGCCTTCGCGCTTCATGATGTACCACTGCTGCGCCACCGAAAGCAGGTTGTTCCAGGCGTAATAGATCACCAGGCCGACCGGGAAGGTGGCGAACATGAAGGTGAAGATCACCGGCATGAAGGCGAACATCTTGGCCTGGATCGGATCGGGCGGCGGCGGATTGAGCTTTGTCTGCATCCACTGCGTCACGCCATAGATGATGGGCCAGGCGCCGATGGAGATGAAGCTGATCACCGCCGGGATATAGGCATTGGGATTGTAGGGCAGCAGGCCGAACAGGTTGAGGATCGAGGTCGGGTCCTGGGCCGACAGGTCGTGAATCCAGCCATAGAAGGGCGCGTGGCGCATTTCGATGGTGACGAACAGCACCTTGTACAGCGCGAAGAACACTGGGATCGTCAGCAGGATCGGCAGGCAGCCCGAAATCGGATTGGCCTTTTCCTTGCGGTACAGGTCCATCATGGCGGTCTGCATCTTCTGCGGATCGTCCTTGTGGGCCTTCTTGATCTCTTCCATCTGCGGCTGGAGCTTCTTCATCTTGCCCATGGCGCGGTAGGACGCGCTGGCCAGCGGGAAGAAGAGAATCTTGACCACCACAGTCAGCGCCAGAATGGCGAGGCCGAAATTGCCCAGCAGCTTGTTGAAGAAATCCAGCATCATGAAGAAGGGCCGGGTGAGGAACCAGAACCAGCCCCAATCGACCGCATAGTCGAATTTCGGCACGTTCTGGGTGTTTTCGTAATGCTGCAGGATGTCCACCACCTTGGCGCCCGCGAACATGCGGTGGGTGACGGTGGCCGATGCGCCCGGCGCGATCACGCGCTGGTTCAGGCGGTAATTGGCCTGATAGGCATCGGCGCCGCTCTGCGTCTTGGTGCCCAGATACTGGCCGTTGAAATTTTCGCCCTGGGGCGGGATGACCGCGGCCATCCAGTATTTGTCGGTGATGCCGACCCAGCCGCCGGTCGAGGAAAAAGTCTGGGGCGGCGTGCCCGGTTCGTCGAAGTCGGTATAGGTCGCGTCCTGCTGGGTGCCGTTGGCGACGCCGACAAAGCCTTCATGCAGGATGAAGAAGTCCACGCCCACCGGGCGGTTCTGGCGCGCGATATAGCCGTAGGGATACAGGTTCACCGCCGCGCTGCCCTTGTTGGCGACGCTGTCGGCCACCGTGAACATGTACTTGTCGTCGATGGAGATGACGCGGGTGAAGACAAGGCCCTTGCCATTGTCCCAGCTCAAGGTGACGGGATTGCCGGGGCTCAGCACCTTGCCGGCCGTCAGCTTCCAGTTGCTGTTCTCGCCCGGCATGTCGTTGCCGCCGACCCAGCCGAATTCGGCATAGTAAGGATAGTCGGTGCTCTTGGGCGCCAGCAGCACGATCTCCGGGCTCTTGGGATCGACCGTGTCGTGATATTTCTTCAGGCGCAGGTGATCCAGGCGTGCGCCGCGCAGCAGGATCGAACCGTCCACCATCGGGGTGTCGATATCGACGCGCGCGCCGCCGACTTTCAGCGCGGCAGGCAGCGCCATGTTGGTCGCGCCCGTCGACACGCCGGGCAGGCCCGGCGCCGCGGCGTTGGTGGTGGTGCCGGCGGGGGCAGGCTTGGGCTTGGTCTGCTTGGCCAGTTCGGCCTGGCGCGCCTGTTCGGCCTCCATCGACGGTGTGGCGACGAAATACTGCCAGAGGAACAGCACCGCAGCCGACAGCGCGATGGCGAGAAGGACGTTCTTTTGATTGTTCATCTGGGACCCAAGGACGCGACTAATGTTTGTGGGGAACGGGATCGAAGCCCGACGAACCGCCGAGCCAGGAAATGGGATGGCAGCGCGCCAGCCGCTTTACAGTCAGCCACAGTCCCTTGACGGGACCGTGAAGCGCAAGCGCCTCGAGCGCATAGGCCGAGCAGGACGGCGTGAAACGGCAGGATTTCGGCAGCAGCGGCGACACAATGGCGCGGTACACATGGATCGGCGCGGACAGCAGCGCGACAGCGAAATTGCGCATGGCTTCAACCCCCTCCCGCCAGTGTGTCCAGCTTGCGATGCGCCGATTTCATGGCCGTGGTGATGTCGGACAAGAGGGCCGCAAAAGGGCGGGCGACGGTGGTGCCGCGCGCGACCAGAACATAGTCATGACCCGGCCTGCCCAAAAGGGGCAGCAACTCCTGGGCGGCGGCGCGCAGGCGGCGCTTGGCGCGGTTGCGGGCCACGGCATTGCCGATCTTCTTGCTGGCGGTGAAGCCGATGCGCGCGGCGGGAAGGCTGTGTGTTGGCGGCGTGGCGCAGGTTTCCAGGGTGACGGCGCCTTCGACGCGGCGGATTCCTCGCGCTGCTCTCAGAAAGTCAGCACGCTTCTTCAGTCTGTTCACAAGGAAAGGCGTCCCTGGGGCGCCTATGCTCAGGCCGAGAGCTTCTTGCGGCCGCTGGAGCGACGGCGATTCAGGACCTTGCGGCCGCCCGGGGTCGCCATGCGCGAACGGAAACCATGGCGGCGCTTGCGAACGAGCTTGCTCGGCTGATAGGTGCGCTTCATGGTCGTCAGGCTCCGATGAGGCCCAAAAGGGCCGGAAAGAGCGGGGTTTTTAGGGGTGCGGCCCCGCCCTGTCAACGCAGACCTAAGTATTTGTTTTAAAATGATATTTCAGTCGCCTATCACGACCCCGTCGCGGCGGGGGTCCGCCCCCCCGATATAGCCGCCTTTGACCTTGCGAATGCCGTGCAGGCCGCTGCCTTCGCCCATCACCACCGTCACGGCATGGCCCATGGCCTTGAGCTGGGGTTCCAGGGCGTCATTCACGGCCGATCTTTCCAGCCGGGTGGGGCTGTTGAGGTTGAGCTGGCGGGGCAGGGTGATGGCCTCGGCCGGGGTCTTGCCCCCGTCCAGCATGGCAACCACGGTCTGGGTGACATAGCCGATGATGGCCGGGCCGCCCGGTGAACCCACCGACAGCAGGAAATCGCCGCCGTGATCGAACACGATGGTGGGCGACATCGCGCTCAGGGGCCGCTTGCCCGGCGCGGGCGCATTGGCCACCGGCAGGCCGTTCAGCATCGGATCGAGCGAAAAGTCCGTCAGCGTGTTGTTCAGGAAAAAGCCCTTCACCATCACGTTGGAGCCGAACACCGATTCCACCGATGTCGTCATGGCGACGACCTGGCCGGTCTTGTCGACCAGCGTCATGTGACTGGTGCCATGGTTGGACGGCGAACGCTGCGGCGCGAAGGCCGCGTGCTTTTCCGGCGGATCGCCCGCGGTTGCCGTGCCCATGTCCTTCGCCGGATCGATCAGCGCGGCGCGCGCGGTGATATAATCCTTATCGACGAGACCTTTCACCGGGACTTTCACGAAAGCCGGATCGGCGATGAACTTGACGCGGTCGGCATAGGCCAGGCGGCTGGCCTGGGCGCGCAGATGCACTTCGCTCAGCGTTCCGGGCTGCAACTGGCTGGACGGGAAACGCTGCAGCATGCCCAGAATCTGCACGATGGCGACGCCGCCCGAACTGGGCGGCCCCATCGAACAGACGCGCCACATACGATAGGGGCCGCACACCGGCTCGCGCTCCAGCGCCTTGAAGTTCGCCAGATCGTCCAGCGTCATGTTGCCGGGATTGACCGGCGCGGCGCGCACTGCGCCCACGATCGCCTGCGCGATTTCGCCGGTATAGAATGCGCGTGCGCCGCCGGCCGCGATTTTCTTCAGCGTGTCGGCATAATCGGCATTCTTGTAGATCTCGCCCTGCTGCAGGGGCGTGCCGTCGGCGTGATAAAAGCGCGCCTTGATGTCTGGCATGTTCGCGCCGCGCTTGAAGTTGCGGATGGTGCGCGCCAGCTTGGGGCCAACCGGAAAACCCTCTTCGGCCAGCCTGATCGCGGGTTGGAACAGCCGCGCCCAGGGCAGCTTGCCGTGCTTTTGATGCGCCATTTCCAGCATGCCGATCACGCCGGGAATGCCCACCGACAGGCCGCCGGGAATGGCGTCGGGCTTGGTGCGCGGCTTGCCGCCGGCATCCAGGAACATGTCGGGGCGGGCGGAAGATGACGCGACTTCGCGGCCGTCAAAGCTGGTGGTTTTCTTGGTCTTCGGATCGAACAGCAGCATGAAGGCGCCGCCACCGATCCCGGAGGATTCCGGCTCGACCAATCCCAGCACCAGTTGCACCGCGATGGCGGCATCGACCGCGCTGCCGCCCGCGCGCAGCATTTCGAGCCCCGCATCGGCGGCCAGCGGATTGGCGGCGGCGACCATCTGCGTTTTGGCGAAAGGCTGAACGAAGCCCGGCGCGGTTTGCGGGATGGCGCTGGAGGGCAGCGCCACGGTGAGGATGAGACAAAGCAGCAGGCGCGGGGTGTGCATCGGGCCATCGTAGAAGTGTGAGCCGTCAGGGCAACAAAAAACCCCGCCGTCCCTAGCGACAGCGTAGGGACGGCGGGGCTTTTCAGGTCTGGTATGTGCGGCTTAGCGCACGAAGACGCGCACTTCGTTGCCGGTGGCGCCCGGATCGGTGGTGGAGGCCACGTTCAGGCGCGCCGCGGGCACGCCCATGTCGGTCATGGAGCGCATGACGTCCTGGGCATTGCGGCGGGCGGAAGACTGGGCGATCTGCACCGAAGCGGCGGTGCCGCGGGTAGGCGAAACCGCCACCACCTGGAAGCCGGCGCTGGGACGGTTCTGCAGCGCCTGGTTCAGCGCGGCATAGAGGATCTGCTGATAGTCGACGCCGGGGCGGTCGAACTTGATCACCACCAACGGGGTGCCGCCGGAGGCCATCTGCACGCCGCTGACAGCGCTGCCCATGGAAACGCCCATGCCGCCGCCATACAGCTCGCCGCTCTTGATCGAGGCGGCCAGCACGGTGAGGTTGGCGCGTTCGGTCGCCGCATAGGCGGTGGAGCGCTGCACGTTGTCAGAGATTTCCTTCAGCAGGCGGTCCAGCATCACGGTGGTCTGCGCGGTCTGGTCTTCCAGCAGGCGCAACTGGCGATGGTCTTCATCGACCGCGCCCGACACGGCATAGGTGGCGCTGATCTGGTTCTGGGCGAAATGGGCCGTCGAGGAATCGTTGGTGGCGTCGGTGCCCAGCGCGTTCATCGCGTTGATGTTGGCCGACAGGGCGTCGAGCTGGCCCTGGGCGGTGTTCCATTCGGCCACCAGTTCGGGGTTGCCGCGGGTGGTGCCGACCTGCAGGCGGGTGGTGATGCGCGCCTTGGCTTCCTGATAGGCGCCAGCCGCGCCGGCGCCGGCATTGCGCAGTTCCGCAAGGCGGGCGGAATTGGACGAAATCTTGCTCTGCAGGCCCGAAACCTGGGCGCGCAGGGACTGGATGGTGCGGTTGACCTGGGTGCCGGTATCGGCGCCGCCATCGATGGTGATGGGAGTGATGGTGGCGACCGGGGCGGCGCCCGGAACGGTATTGAACGCGGCAGCCGAAGGCGGCGGCGCAGCAGCCGGATCGACGACCGGAGCGTCATACGCCGCTTCATCGGCGAACATGCTGTCGATGTCGGAACAGGCCGCGAGGCTCAGCCCGCCAGCCACCGCAAAAGCCAGAACCAGGCCCTTTTTGAGCCCGTGCTGTGCTGGAATTCCTCTCATTATGCTCTCCGCTGCCCGGCGCCCCCGCCCGACGAAAAGACCGGCACCAAAACCCAACCCCTCCCACGCGCGAGGCGCGGGCGGACCCTTGGCCGCCAGTCTTAACCAGCAGGGGGCAAGGGGACAAGGGAGCAGGATGCCGCTTCCCCCGGAATCTTTACGTTTTCAAGGGGACTTGGGGGGAAATCGGGGGATGAGCCGCCTATGTGTGCGGCAGAGCAGGGTTGTCCTTGCCTTTGTGAAGGCTCCTGAATAGGTTCGCGCCTCCAAAACGCACCCGTAGCTCAGCTGGATAGAGCACCAGACTACGAATCTGGGGGTCAGAGGTTCGAATCCTTTCGGGTGCGCCATTTTTTGTTAGTTCGCTTCGCGAACTTACAAAAAATGAGCGCCGCTTCGAGCGGCAAGGTCGCGAGGGCGGCCGCCAGCCGAGCCGCTTCGCGGCGAGGACACCCAGCAAAAATTCACGCGACAAGAAATAGCGACTGCCGGCTACAAAAGCCAAAGGCGGCCGGCGCATCCGCCAGCCGCCTTTGCAGCAAAGCAGATACGTCAGACGTGCCTGAGGTCGGCCTTCAGGACGTTCAACAGATATTCCTTGTGGCGGTTCATATCGTCCTGAATGGTGCCGTTGCGCCCTTGTGCATTGAAGTCGAGCGTCGCCCAGCCTTCCCACTTCTTGGCGCGCAGGATTTCGAAGATGCCCGGGAAGTCGACGCCGCCCGCGCCCATGCGCTTGTACAGATGCACGCGGCGATGTTCTTCCTGGCTTGGGGCCGGGCCTTTCCAGCCGGCGCGGCGGACATTGTATTTGGCTTCGGCGTCCTTCAGGTGGAGGGCCGCGAGGCGCGAATAATAGATGTCCATCACGCGCATCGGATCGATGCCGCCCAGCGTGGCATGGCCCGGATCGAAGGTCAGCCAGACATAGCGCGGATCGGTGTTCTCCATCAGGTAATCCAGCTCGTGCGTGCGCTCGCACACCGTCCAGGCATGGGGATGGAAGGCGAACCGGACGCCGACATCGGCCATCTGCTTGCCGACTTCATTGATGTGGCCGGCGATGATCTTCAGCTCCGCCACCGTCATGTCGGGCTCGTCCTTGGGACGCTCGTTGAGGTTGATCTTGAGGTGCGTGCAGCCGAACTGTTTCACATACCTGGAATTGTCCAGGTTGTTCTTCAGCGTGGCCTGGAACTTGGTGGGGTCCAGATATTCGCCGCTGCAGCCGATGGTGCAAAGCTCCAGCTGAACCTCGTCTAGCTTGTCCTTGAGCGCTCTGAAGGACTGGCCCTTGTCGCGGAATTTCAGCGTCTGGCCTTCAAAGGGTTCGATGCCGTGATAGCCGTAATAGGCCGTCATCTTGATCCCCTCTTCGGGGTGCGGCAGCATCGGGCCGAACTGGTTGCCGCTGGTCGCGTATTTGATCTTGTCGCCCGGCAGCGCAAAGGCATACGGCGCGGAGGCGGCGACAGCGGCGGCAGCCAGGCCGGTGCCCATCAGGTTTCTGCGGCTTAACATGTCTCTCCCTTTTTCATTCGGCAGCTCTGTGGCTTGTCAGGGATTATGACACGAATGCCCGCGACCAGAGCAGATAGAATTGTTCCTCGACGCCCAGCGACCACAGATGCAGCAGCGGTTTGAGGTTGGCGGCGGTGTCGAAATAGCCGGTTTCGCGCCAGATCTGGATGTTGGGCACGAACAACCCGCCCGCCACCAGTGCGTTGCGCAAGCCGGACAGCTCGTCCGCCTGGAACAGCAACAGCCCGGTGATGGCGACGGCGGCCAGCACCAGCAGCAGCGCCGGGAAAATCCGCCGCACGCGCCGCGCGTAGAAGTCGCGCAGGGTGAAACGGCCTGTCTCCAGACGCGCCTGTATCAGGCGCGTGATCAGATAGCCCGAGATGACGAAGAAGACGTCGACGCCGATATAGCCGCCCTGAATCCAGGCCGGAAAGGCGTGGTAGCCGACGACCAGCAGCACCGCGACCGCTCGCAACCCATCGACATCGGGGCGGTATTCGGCCTGGCCGCGAAAATCCGCGCCCTGCGCCGTGACGGCTTTTGCGCCGTCAGCGATCGCGGACCGTATCCGGTGCAAGATTGCGCCAAACGGCATGCCGTCTCCGGGTGACCTGGCCGCCATGACTACACCAGGCGCGTTACCCGGAAATTAAGTGTCTTTTAAACCGCGCCTAAGGCTCCTGCTGGCCCAGCTTCAGCCGGGGCCGGGCCGCCTGCACCGCTGCCCGGTCGGTCAGCAGCAGCAGCGCCTGGGTGCCCCAGGCGCCGGCCAGCAGGTCGTCGCGCTTGTCGCCGTCCAGGTCGCCCACCGCCATGCTCCAGTGACGCCCGACCACCGAATTGGGCATCGCCGTCAGCGTCACGTCGGTGAAACTGCCTTTGCCGTCATTGCGCCAGGCGCGAAGCTGCATCGGCACGAAGCCCGGCACCTGGATGGCCCCCACCACGATGTCGGGCGCGCTGTCATGGTCGAAATCGATGACCTGGCCGCCCCAGACAGAGAAGGTGTGCGCGGGCAGGCGCGCCTTGGTCTCGTCGCGGAACGTACCGTCGCCTTGCTGGATCAGAAGGCGGGCCTGCGGATCGCGGTCATACTGTCCGGCATTGCTGGTGATGTTGAGGAACAGAATGTCGGGACGGCCATCGCGGTTGGCGTCCAGCGTATGGACCTCGCGCGTCTGGGTGGGAACGCTTGTGCCCAGACGCGCGGTGGCGTCGGTGAAGCGGCCCTTGCCGTCATTCAGCAGCAGGCGGTTGGTGGGCGACTGGTTGGCGATCACCATGTCCAGGTCGCCATCCTTGTCGATATCGACCAGCACGACACCCTGGGCTTCGTCGCCGGCGGGCGTGGGCAGGTTCTTACTTGTGTCAACAAAGTGGCCCGGCCTCTTGGGATCGTTCAGCCACAGGAAGTTGCGCGCCACGCCGCCACCCTCGGCGGAATTGCCCACCACGATGTCGGGCAGCTTGTCGCCATTCACGTCGCCGACCGCCAGGCCGTTGCCTTCGCTGCGCGCGGGCAAGCGGTCACTGACATCCTGGAAGCGTCCGCCGGGCTGGCCCAGGAAAAGCTGATGGTGCACGCCGTCTTCTGCGACAAAGACCAGGTCGAGCAGGCCGTCGCGATTGAAATCGGCGGCGCGCACATGTTCGTTGTCATGCACGGTGCGGCCCAGCGCGCCTTCCACCCAGCGCAGCTTGCCCTTGCCTACATTGATGTAGAGCCGGTTGGCGCCGTTTTCGACTGCCAGCGCCACATCCAGGTCGCCGTCGCCGTCAAAGTCGCCGAACACCGCATCCAGCGCATGAAGTTCCGCGGCGGTAGGGACATGCGTTGCGGTGGCGTCGGCAAAGGCGGGGCCGGGCCTGGGCTGCGCCGAAGCGCTACCGGCAAGCAGAATGGCGGCAAGAGCAACGAGGATGCGCATGGTTTTCTCCATCCGGGATTGGCTGCGTTGGACGCATTCTTGCGCAGGAAAGTGGGCAAACATAAGTTCCTTGGCATAAGTTCCTGGGGCGCCCCGGCGCAATTTCATCCGGTTTGGGGCAAAAGGGGCGGCATGACGGACGTCACGGTCATTTGCGCGGTATGGAGCAAGGATGCGCGCCGCCGCGCCCTGGTGCGGGGGCACCGGGACAATCTGCGCGGCCAGACGCGCAAGGTGCACGTCATCTATGTGTTCGATGGCGGCGACACGCCCCCCGCTGACCTTGATGCCGAAACCGTCACCTCCAGCCAGGACCTCACCATCTATCAGGCGTGGAATCTGGCGCTGGCGCGCGTCACCACGCCCCTGGTGATGAATCTGAACCTGGACGACCGGCTGGCGCCCGACGCGGTGGCGCAACTGGCGGGCCTGATCCAGAAGGAAGATGCGGTGCTGGTCGGGGGCGACTGGCGTATCTGTTATTCGCAGGAGGAGACCGATGCCGTGCGGCCCTGCCAGCCGGCGGCCGAACTGGTTTTTTCCGGCGACTGTCCCCCCGCCACCGAAGCCGACCGGCGGCTGGGCAGCGGCACCGGCGAGCGGCTGACCTTCGGCCCGGCGGTGATGTGGAAAATGGCGGCGCATGTGCAGGTGCCGCGTTATCCGTGGCGGTTGAACGACGGCACCCTGATCCGCACCGTGGCGGACGGGGCCTTCTGGTCGGTTCTGGGCCATTTGGGCGCGCGGCTGTCGCGCCTGCCGCAGGTGATCGGCAATTATCACTTTCATCCACAGGATCAGGCGGAGTACCGCCACCCGGAGGATTTGGGACAGATTCTTCCCAAACTCCTCAAAATCTGAGGCTGGGCGGCCGTGCCTTAGTTTTGACACCTGCCCCGCGGTATTGAACACTTCACAAAACAGCGCGAAATCCAAGCGATATATTGCAAAAGGCTGCGGATCACGCCCGCGCCATTTTACCACTTAAGAGGAGAGAAAAGTCGCCATGAGTAGCCCCTGGGGTGCGCAGCCTACCAAGCTGCCGAGCATGGATTTCAACTTCGGCCAACTGCCCAAGCGCGCCATCATCGCGGGCGCCGCCGCCGTGGCCGCGCTGGTGCTGCTGTTCTCCACCGCCTACACCATCGATGAAGGCGAGCGTGGCGTCATCCTGCGGCTGGGCCGGGTGGTCGGCGAAGCCGGACCGGGGCTGCATTTCAAGGTTCCCTTCATCAACAGCGTCGAAAAAATTTCCGTCCAGATCCAGAAGGAATCCTTCGAGAAGACAGAAATGGGCGACACGCGCCTGCAGACCTACAGCCGCGACCAGCAGCCTGCCACCATCGCCATGGCGATCAACTATCATGTCACCGACGCTTCGGCAGTCTATGCCCAGTTCGGTTCGCTGGAAAACATGAAGCAGCGCGTGATCATTTCGCGCGCCTATGACCAGCTCAAGACCGTGTTCGGCCAGTTCGACGCCGCCGACGCGATCCAGAAGCGTACCGTGCTGAATGCCGAGGTTTTCGAGGCCATTCGCAAGTCCATGAGCGGGCCGGTGGTGATCGACAGCGTGCAGATCGAGGACATCACCTTCTCGCAGCAGTATGAGAGCGCGGTCGAACTTCGCATGCAGGCCATCGTCAAGCAGCAGCAGGCCGAAGCCGACAAGCAGAAGCGCATCATCGATGCCGACGCCCTGGCCTATGAAGTGAAATCCGCCTCGGACGCCAAGGCCCACCAGATCGAAGTGCAGGGCAAGGCCGAAGCCGGCGCCATCCAGGCGCGCGGCGAAGCGTTGCGCAACAATCCGGCCCTGCCCACCCTAGTGGCGTCGGAAAAGTGGAACGGCGTGCTGCCCACCACCATGATGCCCGGCAACACGGTGCCTTTCATCAACGTGAAGTAGGCATCAACGTCAAGTCATTGTCGCCGCCCGGCAGGTCACCCCTGCCGGGCGTGCTTGACAGTCGCTGCAATGGCTCCTTTGCTGCGCATCCAAGCGTGAGGGAGAGACGCCATGTGCGACGATGATATTCACCCCGGCCTTGTTGAAGATTCCCGGCTCTCGCGGCGCGGCTTCGGTCTTCTGACCGTGGCGGGCGCCAGCCTGGCCGCCGCCCCGGCGCTGGCCCAGAGCAATGTCGTCGAAAAAGACGTGGCGGTGAAAACGCCCGACGGCACCGCGGACTGCGCGCTGTTTTATCCTGTCGGCAAGGGCACCTGGCCCGCCGTGCTGATCTGGCCCGATATCATGGGCCTCAGGCCCGCCTTCCGCGACATGGGCCGCCGCCTGGCGGGCGAAGGCTATGTCGTGCTGGTGGTGAACCCTTTCTACCGCTCGGCCAAGTCGCCGGTGATCGACGACAAGTTCGATTTTTCCAACACCGAGCAGCGTGCGCGCCTGACCGGCTATCGTGCCGCGATTGGCGACGACGGTGCGGACCGGGATTCGGCGGCGTATTTGACGTTCCTCGACGCGCAGCCCCAGACCAACAAGGTCAGGAAAGCGGGCGTGCAGGGCTATTGCATGGGCGGTCCGCTGTCGTTCCGCACGGCGGCGGCGGTGCCGGGCCGAATCGCGGCGGTGGGCAGCTTCCATGGCGGCGGGCTGGTGACGAAAAATCCCAACAGCCCGCATCTGCTGATCCCCAAGACCAATGCGGCGTACCTGATCGCCAAGGCGCGCAATGACGATGCGAAGGAGCCGACGGTGAAGGATGACCTGAAAGCCGCCTTCGCTGCCGCGGGCCGCACCGCGACGGTTGAGGTTTACCCGGCAGACCATGGCTGGTGCGTCAAGGGCAGCGCCGTCTACAACGAAGCGGAAGCCGAACGCGCTTGGGCCGCGCTGCTGGCGATGTACAAGACGCAGTTGGCTTAAGGCGCGGGTTCGCCCGTCGCCTCGATCAGCAGCCGTACGAATTCCTTCATCTGAGGCGCATCGATCCAGCGCACCACCGCCACGATGTCGTGCTGGTAATCGATGAAGATGATGTTGGCGCCGTCGCCCACGAACGAGACGCTGTCGGCGCGGGCGGCCGGGTACATCTTCTTGTCGGTGTTCAGATACCAGTTGCAGAAGCCGTAGCCGGTGTTGGTGGCGGTGGGCGTGGCCGCCATCTTCACCCAGGCGTCGGACAGGATGGTCTTGCCGTTCCACTTGCCTTTAGCCAGGCCCAGCAATCCAAGCCGCCCTTGATCCCGCGCCGACAGGAACATTCCGCCGCCCCAATGGCCGCCGCCGCTCACCACCTTGGTGCGCTTGCCGTCAATGGTGGTGAAGCTGTTGTCATAGCCTTCCCAGTGCCAGGTGTCGGACATGCCGATGGGATCGGCGATGGTTTCCTTCAGCACCTCGGGCAGCGGGCGTTTCCACAGATGCGTCAGGGCGAGCGCCAGCGCGTTCACCCGCACGTCATTGTATTTCCAGGCCTTGCCCACCGGCGGCGGGCCCTTGGCCAGTTCGCTCCACGGCTTGCCGGGGTCCGGCCGGTCGGCCCACCAGGGCTTGCCCCACAGCGTGCCGATCCAGCCGGACTGCTGGCGCAGCATGTCGTTCCAGGTGACGGGCTGGTTGTGCGCCAGCATGTAATCGGGCGTGGGGCGCACATAATCGATCACGCGGTCGTTGACGCTTTTGATCATGCCACGATCGAAGGCCACGCCCGCGACGGACGACAGGAATGTCTTGGTGACCGAGAAGGTCATGTCGACTTGGCGGGTCTTGCCCCATTCGGCCACGATATAACCGCCCTTGATGATGATGCCGTTGGCGGGCGCGCGCGCCTTCAGCGGCCCGATGGGCGTGTTGTACGCCTCGTTGGTGCCGGCATATTTCAGCGGGATGGAAACCGTGAGATCGCGGATGTCGATCTTGTCCGCGATCTCGGGCGGATATTTCTGTTCCGCGGAAATGGCGAAATCGATCGCCGCTTTCAGCTTGGCCGGATCGAGCCTGGCCTGGGCCGGGGTGCGGGTGGCCCAGCTATCGCCTCCCTTGGAGGAATCAGGCGGCGGGAAGTAATCGACCGCGAAAGCCGGTGTGCAAAGAAGCGCCGCGCCCAAAAGGGCGCCGATCCATCTGGCCTGCATGTCCCCACCCCTTATTTTGGGGAAAGCCTATGAAGGGTGCCGGGACAATTCAAGCGACGTGACGGCTCTCCTATGGGACCAGCAGCTTGCGCACCCCGTCCATGATCACCTTTTCCGCCGTCAGCGTGGTTTGTGAAACCGTGATCTCATAGCCGCCCTCGCCATAGGCGCGTTCGTGGCCGATATAGCCAAGGCCTTCGGCATAGGCCGCCACGGCGACGAAATCGTTCGGGCGGATCGCCTGCGAGCCGAGCTGGTATTGGACGAAGGCCTCACCCGGCAGGTGCACCGAAAAGGCTTTCCCCAATCGCAGCGCGACGAGCGTGGTGCCTTCCTCAAGCGCCTGCGCCCGCGTGTACTTGCTGATTGCCGCGAGGCGCACATTCGCAGGGCGCTTGGCGTCGGCGGCAACCGCGCGTGCTTCGTCCTTGAACGCGCCATACTTGGCGGGAAGCGAGATGTCGGTGGTGCGCCATTCCACGTCCGCCGGTGTCACCGCCGAACGCTCGGTGGCAGTCCAGGCGCGCCCCATGGCGTCCAGCAACCGTCCTGCAAATTCTTCGCGCGCACGCGGGGTGCCGTCATTGTATTTTCCCAGCGTGATGTTGCCGCCCGCGCCGGTGAAATAAATCTGGAACACGCCGGTTTCCTTTTGGCGGCGTTCACGGGCGGTGCCCACGAAATCGCTGGTGGGAACGCCCTTGCCGAACCACACCTGCGGATGGGACGCGTAATAGGTCAGCGCAGCCAGCGGGCGATTGCCGTTCCAGAAGCTGATCACGCGCACGGCGGGATCGATCAGCCCTTCGGGCGCGGCCTTGGCTTCTTCCGGGTGGAAGATGCTCAGCTTATGGCCGTCCGCGTCAGCGTCCACCTTGATCTGCGCGGCGACTTCCGCAGGATAGACGTTGGTGTAGGTCGATTGACGGTGAAACGCCACGCGCCCGTTGGAGCCGATAAGGCGCCGGTTGGCCCCCAGCCGTTCCGCATTCGCCTTACCGGTACCGACATGGGTGACCGGCTGGGCCTGGCGTAGCGCCTTGGTCAGCGCGATGGCCGAATTTTCCATCACCGAGCGCGCCCATACGCGCTTGTCCGGCACGCCGGCGGGAATGGCTTCTGGCAGGCCAAGTCTGGCGCGTTCGTCATAGCCGAAGAAGGCGGCACCCGGCGCGTCATGTTGATGGAGCGTGTGGACCGAGACCCGGTCCGGTGTGGTGCCCGCTGCCTTTGCCAGCAGCGCGTGCCATTCGTCGCGTGCCCGCCCGTCGACGCCGCCCCAGTCGACCGCCAGCATGACAAAGGGTTTGCCCGCGCCGGTGATCACCACACCTTTGGCCAGCAGTCGCTCGCGGATTTCCTTCACCACCGAATAACCCATGTCGTAGCCGACCGGCGGCGTCGCATCGGTCTGGAAGGTGGCGATCCGCAAGCCCTCAGCCGCAAAGGCGGGCTGGACAAGCGCGGCGCAGAGCAACCAAAGCCCGGTCATCAGCGCGAACGTATTTTTGCGATTGGCCATGATGTTCCCCTTATCCGCAGGTCGGGGCGGTCGCCCCGGATATCCTTCTGGCAATAGTGCTCCTGGAACGGCGGTTTTTTCTGCCGCAAATCGCGCGGAATGGTCCATCCGGCGGAATAAAACCGGCGTGGGACCATGAAAGGTGACGGAAATCTCCGCTTACAACGGCAGGCCCGCCCGGTTCACCACCGAGCGCAGCACCAGATTGGACGAGAAGCGCGCCACGCCGGGCAGGCGGCGCAGCACGGTCGCATATAATCTTTCCAGCCCCTCCAGATCCGCCACGGAGACGCGCAGCAGGTAATCCGGCGTGCCGGTCATCAGGTGGCATTCCAGGACTTCCGGGATTTTTGCCACGGCTTTTTCGAACTTCACCACTTCATCGTCCGACTGGTTCGCCAGGCCTATCGAAACGATGGCCGTCAGGCTGAGGCCCACGGCCGCCGGCTTGATGCGCACGGTGTAATTTTCGATGATGCCGCTTTCTTCCAGCTTCTTGAGGCGGCGAAAGCAGGCCGATTCCGACATGCCCGCAGCAGAGGCCAGTTCCGCATTGGTGGCGCGCCCGTTGCGCAGCAATTCGCGCAGAATGGCCCGGTCGCTGGGCTCCAGTTGGTGCGGAGAATTATTCCGTATTGGGGTCGCTTTTGCCATTATTCTTCCGGCCACGAGCTGTTCCCGCCCATTTTGAGGTGAGAAAACCCGCTTCTCAAGGGATAATGTTGCCAATCTCACCCGCTCAAGGTCGAAAAGGGTTCAAAATGACTGGTTCTGATATGTCGTTCGCGCGGTCGGCGCAGCTGGTGGCGCAAAGCGCCAAACATATTGCGGGCGGCATTAACAGCAATTTCCGCATCGGCATGGCGGGCGGGCCGCTGGTGTTCCAGCGCGGCGAAGGCGCCTATCTGATCGATGTCGATGGCAACCGGCTGATCGACTATTACTGCGGCATGGGCGCGATGGTCCTGGGCCACACGCCCAAGGGCGTGCAGGAGGCTGTGAAGGCGCAGGTCGAAAAAGGCATCCTGTATGCGGGCCAGTCGGAAATCGAATTCGAGGCGGCGCAGATTCTGTGCGAACGCATTCCCAGTGCCGAGCGCATCCGCTTCGGCTCATCCGGTTCGGAAGTGGCGCAGGCCGCGTTCCGGCTGGCGCGCGCCGCCACGGGCAAGCGCATTATCCTGAAATTTGAAGGCCATTATCATGGCTGGTTCGACAATATTTTGTGGTCCACCGCGCCGGGCGAGAATGCGGCCGGCCCGGAAGATGCGCCGGTGCTGGTCGCGGGCAGTAAGGGCCAGGACCTGGTCGATGCCGCAGGGCTCTACGTGATCGGCTGGAACGATCTGGGTAAGCTGGAAGCGCGGCTGGCCAAGGGTGATATCGCGGGCGTGATCATGGAGCCCGCCATGTGCAATCAGGGCGCGATTGCGCCCGCAGCCGGATATCTCGAAGGGGCGCAGGCGCTATGCCGCAAGCATGGTGCGATCCTGATTTTCGACGAAGTGATCACCGGTTTCCGCTTGGGTCGCAACAGTGCCCAAGGCCGCTTCGGCGTGACGCCCGACCTGTCGATCTTCGCCAAGGCCATCGCCAATGGCTTTCCGGTGGCGGCGATTGTCGGCCGCGCCGATCTGCTCGACATGTTCGTGAAGGATGGCGTGCTGCACGGCGGCACCTTCAATGCCCAGCCGGTGACGATGGCGGCGATGGTGGCGACGCAGAAGGCGCTGACGCCGGAACATTATGAACAAAGCTCCAAGCGCGGCGTACGGCTGCGCGAGGGCATTGCTGCGATCCTGAGAGAAAATGGCATCAAGGCGCAGGTGACCGGCTTTGAGCTAATGTTCCATGTCGGTTTCGGGCTGGACGCGCCAGCGAAGAATTATCGCGACCTGCTGAAAAGTGATAAGGCGCGGTATGTGAAGTTCGCCCATGCGCTGCTCAAGCGCGGTGTGCGGGTGCTGGAACGTGGCGCCTGGTTTGTTTCGTCCGAGCACAATGACGCCGTGATCGATGCGACGCTGGAAGCCGTCCGCGGCGCCGCGAAGGAAATCGCCTAAGCCTTCTTGTTCTTGAACAGGAGGTAAGTGAGGGCGTGGGCGGTGGAAGACGCCACCAGCGCCAGGCCGAAGGCTGCCCACATACTGGTATTGGGCAGCAGCATATACAGCACGAAGCAAAAGGCGCCGATCGAGGCGATGCCCATCGACATGCCGGCCACGGCTTCCTGCACGGCGCGGGGGCCATATTGAATGTGGTTGGACACCGCGATCACTGATCCCAGCATGGGGAAGGTGGAGAACATGCCCGACCAGCGCGAGCCCAGGCCTTCGGAGAACTGCGTCACCACCACCGTCAGCACCGCGCCTGCCAGCATCCGCGCCGGAAGACCCCACCAGACATGCTCGCGCTGCTCGTCGGAAGCTTCGCCGCGCGGGTAGGAGAGCAGCGCCACGATGAAGGCCGCAACCGGCAAAAGCTCCGTCCAGACCGAGAATTGCTGGGCTTCCAGCATTACCAGCGCCATCACGGTCCAGACCGCGAAGCTGATCACGATGCACCACAGCCAGTTCAACCGGCGGGAACACCAGGAATAGGTCATGGCGAAGCTGAGCCAGGCCACCAGCCCGTACCAGGCGCCCAGGGCGCTGGCGCTGCCGAAGTCTCCGCCATGATCCAGGGTCACGAACAGCAGCAGCGGGAAGGCCACCACCGGGAATCCCGACAGCCAGCCGGCCACCCGCGGGCCGTGCAGCCGCTCCATGATGCCCAGCGCCAGGACCGCCAGCGGGATAAGGGTGATTTTGAGCAGCAGCACGGGACGATCCGTTCGGGTACATCTTTTTAGGCCGGTTCGCGATAGCGCACCAATGCTGCGCCGCCATGGGTGCCATGCTTGCAAGGACTTGGAAAAAACGGGAGAGTTTCAAAAAACAAGGGGCTGTCATGACACGGGTTTTCGTTGCCGGAATCTTTCACGAAACCCATTCCTTCTCGGGCGAGACCACCGGTTTTGAAGGCTTCGATATTCATCGCGGGGCGGAAATTACCGCCCGCCGCGGCGATGCCTCTCAGATCGACGGCTTTTTGAGTGTCGCCGAAAAGTACGGTTGGGAGGTTGTGCCCAGCGTTGTCTATACCGGCGGCGCCTCGGGCACGGTCGATCACGCGGTGTTCGAGACATTCTGGAGCGAGGTGAAGCCGTATCTGGAAAAGGCGCTGGCCGAAGGGCTGGACGCCATTCATCTGTCGCTGCATGGCGCGATGGTCACCAGCCAGTGCGACGATCCCGAGGGCGAGTTGATGGCCCGCATCCGAAACACCCTGGGCGCGGAAAGCCTGCCGATGTATTGCGTCGGCGACCTGCACGCCACCCTGACGCCGCGCATGGGCGCGCTGTCGGACTGCATGATCTTCTACCGTGAATGCCCGCACACCGACGCCTTCGACAGCGCGGTGCTGACATCGGAATTGCTGGCGCGTTGCTTGAAGACCGGCGTGCGGCCCAAGCATCTGGTGCTGGTGACGCCGATTGTCTGGCCGCCCACGGGCACCGGCACCAAGGATGGCCCGATGCGGGCGCTGGAAGACGCGGCGCGGCGGATGGAGAAAGAGATTCCCGGCGTACTGGCGGCGAACATTGTCGGCGGCTACGCCTTTTCCGACGTGCCCAACGCAGGCGTGGCTTTCAGCATCATTACCGAGGGCGATATGGGGCGCGCGCAGGAAGGTTTGCGCGAACTGGCGCAGATTGCCTGGGACATGCGCGAAGGCGGCATTCCGCCCGAGCATGATCTCGACGCCGTGGTGCGCGACTTCAAGCCCGCCGGCAAAGGCCCGATCCTCTTGGTGGAACCGGCCGACAATATCGGCGGCGGCGCGCCCGGCGATGGCACCGATGTGATGCGGGCGCTGCTGAAATACAATGTGCAGGGCGCGGGCGTGGCGCTGGCCAATGCCAAAAATGTCGCCGCGCTTGCGGACGTTCCGGTTGGCGGCAAGGCGACGCTGGCCATCGGCGGCAGCTCGCCGCTTGATCCCGGCCCGCTGACGCTGGAAGTCGAAGTCGTGTCCAAGAGCGACGGGGTGTTCGAATTGGAAGACAAGAACTCCCATCTGGTGGGATCGCTCGGCAAGATCATCCGCATGGGACCGTGCGCCGTGGTCAAGCATAAAGGCCTGACGATTTTGCTGACCAGCAAGGCGCTGCCACCGTTTGATCTGGGCCAGTGGCGCAGCCAGGGCGTGAACCCCGAAGACCTCACCATGATCGGCGTCAAGGCGGCGGTGGGGCACCGCGTCGCCTATGGCAAGATCGCGGCGGGCGAGTTCACAGTTTCCACCAGCGGGCCATGCACCTCGGACATCACGCGGTTGCCTTACACAAAATTGCGGCGGCCGGTGTATCCGCTGGATCGGCTTGAAGCCTGATGGAATTTGATCGCCGCGCGATGTTGGGCGCCGCGGCGAGTCTGGCCGCTGTGCCCGCATGGGCGCAAGCTTCCGGTACGACGGCGCGGCAACGCACCATCAGCGCCATGATGACGGATGAACCGGCGCATCTGAACTATCCGCTGTTCAACACCCGCATCATGCAGGAAATCTGCGGCAACATTCAGGAATCGCTGCTGCTGTTCGATTGGCAGTTCAAGCCGCATCCCAATCTGGCGCGGGCCTTTGAGATGACGCCCGACGGCATGCGCTATACTTTCCATTTGCGTCCCGATGTGCGCTGGCATGACGGCGTGCCGTTCACGGCGCGCGACGTGGTGTTCAGCTGCGGTACCATGCTGCCGCAGCTCAATCCGCGCAGCCGCAATGCCTTCAGCCATGTGCGCACAATCACGGCGGTGGACCGATACACCGTGCGCTTCGACATGAAGCAGCCGTTCAACGCCTTCCTGCTGTCGCTGATGGCCTCCAGCGCGCCGATCATGCCGGCGCATATCTTTGAGGGCACCGATTTCCGCACCAATCCGCGCAACTTCAGTCCTGTCGGCACCGGGCCCTTCCGCTTCAATCGATGGGTTCGCGGCCAGTATATTCACCTCACCCGCAATCCCCATTACTGGCGCAAGGATCAGCCGGGCATGGACGGCATATATTACCGCGTCTGTCCCACGTCTGAACAAAGGCTGGTGGCGATGGAATCGGGCGCGGCGGATTTCGCCATGGCCGACGATATCGACACGGTGGTCAATTCGCGCATGATGGCCAATCCCAATGTGATCGGGCGCGCCGATGCCTTCAACGGCACTGGCGAAATTACGGTGATGGAAATGAACCATCGCCGCTGGCCGTTCGGCGACCGCCGGTTTCGCGCCGCCTTCATGCACGCCATCGATCGCAATTTCCTGGTCAAGGCGATCAACTTCGGCCTGGGCAAGGTGGCGACCGGGCCGATCCCGTCGAACCTGCCTTACTATGACGAAAAGGCGCTGGTGAAATATCCCTTCGATCAGGCGCGCGCCCGAGCGTTGCTGGACGAGATGGGATTGAAGCCGGGGCGTGGCGGCATCCGCCACCGCTTCGCCATCATGATGATCCCCGACGGCGGCGGGCATTGGACGCGCGGCTGCCATTACGTCAAGCAGGCGCTGTCGGAAGTCGGCCTGGACGTGACGCTGGAATCCACCGACTGGCCCACCTTCAGCCGCCGCAGCGGCAACTGGGATTTCGACGTCGACTGCAATTCCTATGGCCAGTATGGCGATCCTGCCATCGGCACGGCGCGCTTCTTCCTGTCGTCGAACATCAGGAAGGGCGTGCCGCAGACCAACATCCAGGGCTACAACAATCCCGAAGTGGATGCGCTGTTCCACAAGGCGGCGGTGGCGGTCGATCCTGCTGAAATCCAGAAGCACTATAGCCGGCTGCAGCATGTGCTGACGCGCGACGTCGCCATGTGCTGGCTGTTCGAGCGCCAGCCGATGTTCTTCTACAACAAGCGGCTAAAGGATGTGATCATGGGGCCCAACGGCCCGGCCGACGGTTTTGGTTCGGTCAAGTTGGCATGAACCGCCTGTCCTACATCGGCGCGCGCCTGGTCAAGACGGTGCTGATCACCATCGCGGTGGTTCTGCTGAGTTTCTTTCTGGTGCGGCTGGCGCCGGGTGACACTGCCACGGTGATGGCGGGGCAGGGGGGCTTTGCCGACGAAGCCTTCATGAAATCACTGCGCGCCGAATATGGGCTGGATCAGCCCGTGCTGGTGCAATTGTGGAAATATATCAGCGCGGTGGCGGGAGGCGATCTGGGCAACAGCTTTGTGCGCCGCCAGCCAGTGCTGGACGTGATCCTGGAACGCCTGCCCAATACGCTGCTGCTGAATGCCTTTGCGCTTCTGGTGGCGGTGGCGGGCGGCGTGCTGATGGGCATGGCGGCGGCGCGGCGGCCCGGTTCGACCACCGATGCGTCGATGACCGTGCTGTCGATGATCTTCTATGCCATGCCGCAATTCTGGCTGGGCATGATGGCGATGCTGGTCTTTTCGGTCTGGCTGGGCTGGCTGCCGCCCTTCGGGCTGGAAACCATGGGCGCCGATTACACCGGGCTGGCGCGGCTGGGCGATATTGCGGTCCACATGATCCTGCCGGGCGTGACCTTGGCGCTGTATTTCATGGCCAGCTATGCGCGGCTGACGCGCACCGCGATGATCGAAGTCGCCGATCAGGATTTCGTGAAGACCGCGCGGGCCAAGGGTATCGGCGAAGGCCAGGTGGCGCGCCGCCACATCCTGCGCAACGCGCTGGTGCCGCTGATCACCTTTGCCGGTTTGCAATCCGCCATTCTGGTGGGCGGCAGCGTGCTGGTGGAAAATGTCTTTAGCTGGCCGGGCGTCGGCACGCTGGCCTATGAAGCGGTGACCACGCGCGACAATCCCCTGCTGCTGGGAATCTTCATCGTCACGGCGGTTCTGGTCAGCCTGTTCAACCTGGTGACCGACATCGCCTATTCCATCGCCGATCCGCGGGTGGAGCAGGGGCGATGAAGGATTTCCTGCGCGTCTTCTTCTCGCGGCCCATTCCGCTGGTGGGGCTGGTGATTTTCGCGGTGATCGTGGCGCTGGCGCTGCTGGCGCCGCTGCTGTTCGGGCGTGGGCCGTTCATCATTGTCGGCATGCCGCTGCTGCCGCCGGGCGCGCCGGGCTTGCTGGCGGGTAGCGATGTGCTGGGCCGCGACATGGCGGTGGGGCTGGCTTACGGCGCGCGCATCTCGCTGCTGGTCGGCATTACCTCGACGCTTTGCGCGGTGGGCATCGGCGTTCTGCTGGGCGCGGTGGCTGGTTATTATGGCGGCTGGCTGGACGATTTGCTGATGCGGGTCACCGAATTCTTCCAGATCATACCCAGCTTCGTACTGCTGATGGTGCTGGTCGCCTTCCTGCAGCCGTCCCTGAGTTCGACCGTGATCGGCATTGCGCTGGTGACCTGGCCACAGGTGGCGCGGGTGGTGCGCGGCGAATTTCTGAGTTTGCGCGGCCGCGAATTCGTGCAGGCGGCGCGCACCTTGGGCATGCGCGATGCCCGCATCATCTTCACACAAGTGCTGCCCAATGCCCTGCCGCCGATCATCGTGGTGGGGTCGATGATGGTGGGCAGCGCCATCCTGACGGAATCGGCGCTGAGCTTTCTGGGGTTGGGCGACCCCAATCTTCTGAGCTGGGGCAGCATGATCGGCGGCTCGCGTTCGGCCATGTGGGTGGCGTGGTGGACGACGGTGCTGCCCGGTCTGGCGATCATGATCACGGTGCTGGCGCTGAACTTTATCGGCGACGGGCTGAATGATGCACTCAATCCCCGCAGGCGGCGCTGATGGAACCGCTGATCGCCATCAAGGATTTAATTGTCTCGCTGCCGCCGGGCGCCGACCGCGCCCACGCGGTGGATGGCGTCAGCCTGAGCATCCTGCCCAACGAAATCCTCTGCATTGTGGGGGAATCCGGTTCGGGCAAGTCGCTGACCGCCCATGCCATCATGCGGCTGTTACCGCGCGGGGTAACCGCCAGCAGCGGCGAGATCCTGTTCGAAGGCACCGACGTTCTGCGTCTTTCTCCCTCTGCCATGCGCAAGCTGCGCGGCGCGGGCGTCGCCATGATCTTCCAGGATCCGATGGCGGCGCTGAATCCGGTGGTCACCATCGGAAAGCAGATCACCGAGCAGATTCGCGCCCATCGCGCGGTATCGGAAAAAGATGCGCTGGAGCAGGCCTCCAGTCTTTTGGCCGAGATGGGGCTGAAGGAGCCCAAGGCGCTGCTCAAAAGCTTCCCGCACCAATTGTCGGGCGGCCAGCGCCAGCGGGTGATGATCGCGATGGCGCTGTCGCTGTCGCCAAAGCTGTTGATCGCCGACGAGCCGACCACGGCGCTGGACGTCACCACCCAGGCGCAAATCCTGAAACTCATCAAGCGCATCCAGGCCGAACGCCAGATGAGCGTGCTGTTCATCACCCATGATTTCGGCGTGGTGGCCGACATGGCCGACCGGGTGGCGGTGATGCGCCATGGCCGGGTGGTGGAAGAGGGAAGTGTCAGCGATGTGCTGGGCGATCCCAAGCATTCCTATACCCGCGCCCTGATCGCGGCGGTGCCGCGCGGCGAAAGCATGTTGCAGCCGGTGGCGCAGGATGCGCCGCTGCTGAGCGTGAAAGACCTGGCCAAGAATTTCCGCCGCGGCGGCTTTTTCTCCGGCGCCAGCGCCGTGAAGGCGGTGGACCGGGTGTCGCTGACCCTCAGCCGGGGCGAGACGCTGGGCATTGTCGGGGAATCCGGGTCGGGAAAGTCTACGCTGGCGCGCTGCGTGATCCGGCTGCTCGACCCGGATGCCGGCGAGATGCTGTTTGACGGCGCGGACATCGCCCATATGGGCGAGCGCCAGCTTCGGCCGCTGCGGCGGCGCATCCAGATGGTGTTTCAGGATCCTTTTTCCTCGCTCAATCCGCGCCAGACAGTGGGCGAGATCGTGATCGCGGGGCCGCGCGCCTATGGCGAGGACATGAAGGAAGCCCGCAGCCGTGCCGCCGATATTCTGCGGCTGGTGGGGCTGAACCCAGAAACCATGCACCGCTTTCCGCACGAATTTTCCGGCGGCCAGCGCCAGCGCATCGGACTGGCGCGGGCGCTGATGCTCAAGCCCGACATTCTGATCGCCGACGAGCCGGTCTCGGCGCTGGACGTGACGGTGCAGGCGCAGGTGTTGAAATTGCTGGACGATGTGCGCCAGCAGATGAACCTGGCCATGCTGTTCATCACCCATGACATGCGGGTGGCGGCGCAGGTCTGCCACCGGGTGATGGTGATGCGCCACGGCCAGGTGGTGGAATCGGGACCGACGCGCGAGGTCTTTGCCGCCCCGTCCAGCGAATATACCCGCAGCCTGCTGGCGGCCATTCCCGGCCGGGGCAAGCTGGCGTCGGTTTAGGAGAGCGCATGCGTATCGCTATTGCCGAGTTCAAGCAGGAAACCAACAGTTTCGTGCCCTTCACCACCACGGTGCAGACGTTCGAAGACCAGTATCTTTATCGCGGCGATGATATTCTGACCGCCTTCGGCAATGCCCGGCTGGAAGTGCCGGGCGCGCTGGACGCCTGCCGTGAAGCCGGCGCCACGCCGTTGCCGCTGCTCGCCACCATGGCGATGGCGTCGGGCACGGTGGAACGCGCCAGCTTTGAAATCCTGATGACCGAAATACTGGAGCGGCTGCGTGCCGTGCTGCCGGTGGATGGCGTGTTCCTGGCGCTGCATGGCGCGATGATCCTCGAAGATGAGCCTGATGCGGAAGCGGAGATCGTGCGGCGGGTGCGCGCCGAATTGCCGCCCGGCACGCCCATCACCGTTTCGCTCGACCTGCACGGCCATATCACGGCGGCGATGATCCAGCCGGATGTCGCCTATATCGGCTATCGCGAATTTCCCCATATCGACATGTACGAGACGGGCTATCGCGCCACGCGGCTGTTGATCGACTGGGTGGGCGGCAAGGTGAAGCCGGTGATGGCGCTGGCCAAGAAACACATGGTTTTCAGCCCGGATTCGGCCCGCACCACCGCCCCGCCGCTCAGCGACATCGTGGCGGAAGGCCGCGCCATGGAAGCGCGCGGCGAGGTGCTGCATGTCTCGCTGTTCCCGGTGCAGCCCTGGATCGACACGCCCGATCTGGGTTTTGCCGCGCTGGTCTGCGGCGAGGATATTCACAAGGCGCAGGCCGCAGCCGACAGGCTGGCGCAGATGGCCTGGGACCGCCGCGCGGAATTCGAGCCCGACGTCACGCCCTTGGACGAGATTATCCGCATCGGGCTCACATCGCCGGGCCTGACGGTGGCCAGCGATTCCGGTGACACGCCGTCGGGCGGGGCGGCAGCGGATTCCACCGCCGTGCTGGCCGCCTTGCTGCATGCGAATGCCGACAGGAGCGACCGCATTTCCATCTGCACCATCTGCGATGCCGAGGCGGCCGCGCAGGCGGCCAAGGCGGGCGTGGGCAAGACCATCACGCTGGGCGTGGGGCACAAGCGCTCGGGCCTGGGCGATCCGCTCACCATCACGGCGAAAGTCAAAACCATCAGCGATGGCCAGTATGTGCTGGAAGGGCCGGGTGGCAACGGCATGGTGGGCGAGATGGGTCTGACGGTGGTGCTGGCGATCGGGTCGATCCGCGTCAACCTGCGCTCCATCCCGCATTTCGAATGGGACCTGGGCATTCACAAGTCGGTGGGGCTGGACCCGGCGGCGGCGGCGCTGGTGTTCGTGCGCTCGCCCTCGCACTTCCGAGTGTCCTACACGCCCATCGCGGCGCGGATTTTCCTGGCCGACACGCCGGGACCGACCTGCGTGAACATGCGGCGGATACCGTTCACAAACGTGACGCGGCCTTTTTATCCGCTGGACCTGGTGAACGATTAAACGGCGCGGCGGGCGGGCTTTTCGCCAAAGCCGCGCAGCAGTTCGCGCAGCCCCGGTTCCGACACTTTGGCGGCCGCCGCATCGGGCGACAGCCATGCCAGTTCGCGCGCGCCTTTTTCCGGCCAGTCATCGAGCTGCCCGGTGACTTCCAGCGCAAAGACAGCGACGCTGCAGGGCACGCCGCCGCCGTCCTTGCGTTCCTTGAGATAGTGAAAGCTGCCGATGGGCTGGGGGGTGATCTTGCCGGTGACGCCGGCTTCTTCCAGCGCTTCGCGTGCGGCGGCATCTGCCGGCGTCATGCCATCGGCCCGCCAGCCCTTGGGAATGATCCAGCGCCGGGTGGTGAGCGAGGTGATCAACAGCACCTGCGGGCCGGCGCGCCAGCACAGCGCCGCGACCTGACTGCCATGTTCACGAAAAAGTGGATCGCCCAAAGCCGCCCTGCGTGGTTCGCTGGGGTTACTCTAGGGCGGTCCGTCTGCGGCCCAAAATATGACGAATGGACGACGCGCCCTACGTCATGCCGAAGGCGCCGCCCAGGAAGTAGAAGACCGCCGCGATCAGCCCTGAAGCGGGCATGGTGACGATCCAGGCGGTGACGATGTCCTTGGCCACGTTCCAGCGCACGGCCGACACGCGCCGCGCGGCGCCAACGCCGATGATGGCGCCGGTGATGGTGTGGGTGGTGGATACGGGGATGCCGAGCCATGTCGCGGCAAAAAGCGTGATCGAACCGGCGGTTTCGGCGCAGACGCCCTGCACCGGCGTCAGGTGGGTGATCCGCGAACCCATGGTGCGCACGATGCGCCAGCCGCCAAACAGGGTGCCCAGGCCCATCGCCGCCTGACAGGTGATCACCACCCAGAAAGGCACATGGAAGGTGTCGCCGGTCATGCCATGGGCGAACAGCAGCACCGCGATGATGCCCATGGTCTTCTGCGCTTCGTTGCCGCCATGGCCCAGGCTATAGGCGCTGGCAGAGATAAACTGGCCGTAGCGAAACAGCTTGTCGGCCTTGTAGGGCGACCATTTGAAGAAGGCCCAGGACACGATCAGGATCAGCAGCAACGCCAGGAAGAAGCCGGTGGCGGGCGACAGCACGATGGCGCCGATGGTCTTGCCCAGGCCCTTGACCACCACGGCGTCGAACCCGGCCTTGCAGATGCCCGCACCGACCAGCCCACCGATCAAGGCGTGCGAGGAGGAGGAGGGAATGCCCGCCAGCCAGGTGACGACGTTCCAGATGATCGCACCCATCAGCGCGCCGAAGATCACCTGGTCGGACACCACGCTGGGCGAAATGATACCGGTGCCCACCGTGTTGGCGACATGCAGGCCGAACACGGTGAAGGCGATGAAGTTGAAGAAGGCTGCCCAGGCCACCGCATATTTGGGGCTGAGCACGCGGGTCGACACGATGGTGGCGATGGAGTTGGCGGCGTCGTGCAGGCCGTTCAGGAAATCGAACAGCAGCGCGACGCAGATGAGGATGATCAGCAGGGTCATAAGACCTAGACCTGCTCGATCACGATGCCGCTGATGCGATTGGCGACGTCTTCAAAGCGGTCGACCACCTTTTCCAGGTGATCGTAGATCTCGTTGCCGATGATGAAGTCCATGGCATTGCCGTCGCGGCTCTTGAGGAACAGCGCCTTGATGCCCTGGTCGTTCAGCTCGTCGGCCTGTTCTTCCAGCCGGGTGATTTCCTCGGTGATGGCGTTGATGCGGCCGGAATTCTCGCGCACCGAGCCCAGCAGGTGCACCGCTTCCACCGTCAGCTCGGCGCAGCGCAGGATGATATCGGCCATCTGGCGCTGGTGCAGCTCGAAGCTTGTCACTTCGAACAGGGTGATGGCCTTGGCGGTCTTCTTCATCTGGTCGATGGCATCGTCCAGTTGGTTGATCAGGTCCTTGATGTCGCTGCGGTCGAAGGGGGTGATGAAGGAGCGGCGCACGCTCAGCAGCACTTCGCGGGCGATGGCGTCGGCCTTCTCCTCATGCTCGAAAATGCGGTTGCAGGCAGCGGCTATGCCGGGGCCGCCTTCCAGCAGGTCGCGCAGCGCGACGGCGCCGTCCACCAGCGTGCGGGCATGGTCATTGAAGTGACCGAAGAACTTTTCTTCGCGCGGCATCATGGCCTGGAAAAAGCGCAGCACGAAGGACCCCCATTGTTTTGGTGGGCACTGCTTGCGATAGAGCCCCCTGCGCCGTCAACGGGACAGAAAATCCATTATATATCAAAATGATAAGGGCGCAGCTCGCGCCGCGCCCCTATCCAAATCGCGTCTTTTTCGCTGCCTAGTCGGGCAGGGCGAAGACGAACAGGTTGTAGCCGTTGGCCGGGCGCTTCACTTCGCGCAGCAGCGTGGCCGGCTTGTTCTGCGGGCTGCCGCCGCCCAGGCCGGTGGTGACCGCGACATACTGCTTGCCGTCCACACTGAAGCTGACCGGATAGCCCTGCACCGTGGTGCCCAGGCGGGTCTGCCACAGGGTCTTGCCGTTGCGGGTGTCCACCGCGCGGAAGACGCGGTCGAAGTCGCCGACAAAGGCCAGGTTGCCCGCCGTCGAGACCACGCCGGTCAGGAAGGGCGAGCGCTGCTGGAACGACCAGAGCGGTTTGAGGTCGCGCGCCCGGTAGGCGGACAGGCGGCCATTGTTACCGTTGGTGCCCGGCATCTCGAAATAGGTCTGAGAGCCATTGCCCAACATGAAGACGCAGGACTGCGACAGGGGGATGATCAGCGCATCGCTGGGCTGATGGTAGCTGGTCGACTGCCAGTCATGGCCGCCCTGCGGACCGGGGCAGGACGACAGCCATTCATTCACCTTCTGGTTCTGGATGTCCTTGCGGTAGACGACCTTGCCGGTCTTTTCGTTGAAGTTTTCATAGACGTTCTGGAACACCGTCTGCTTGGCGGCGATGAACTTGCCGGTCACAGCGTCGATCTTCCAAAGAATGCCCGGCTTGCCGATGGTCAGGATCGACTTCTGCGTGCCATGGGTTACCACCACGCGCTCGAACACTTCGTCGAGGTCGAGCGACTCGCCCGGCGCATGGTTGTAGGACCATTTCAGCTTGCCGGTGTCGGCATCCAGCGCCAGGGTCGAGTTGGCATACTCGGTCGCGCCGTCGCCGCTGCCGCGCAGGTCGCGGCGCCAGGGCTTGGCCTGCGCCGTGCCCCAGAAGGTGGTGTTGGTCGCCGGATCGTAGGTGCCCGCGATCCAGGTCTCGCCGCCCTTGCGCTCATTGTCGGGCAGGTTGTTCCAGGTGTCGCCACCCTTCTGGCCCTTCAGCGCGACAGTCACGAACTTCCAGTCGCGCTTGCCGGTCTTGGCATCATAGGCGCTGATATAGCAGTGATTGTCGTCGCCCTTGCGGCCGCAATTGGTCATGCCCACCAGCACGCGCCCGTTGATGATGATCACGCCGCCGGTGGAGCCGCCGACCGTGCCGCCATTGTTGGGGAACTGCTTTTCGTCGGTGATGTGGGTCTTCCACACTTCCTTGCCGGTGCGCGCGTCGAGGGCATAGAGATAGCCCTGCGGCGTGTTCACATAGATGTTGTTGCCCCACAGGCCCATCGCACGGGTTTCTTCGGTGGATGGACCGGGGCCGGGACGGCGCGGGGCCGGACCCAGGCGGTTTTCCCACTGCAGTTCGCCGGTCTTGGCGTCCAGCGCCTGGATGGTGTTGCTGGTGCCCCAGATGAACAGGATGCCGTTGTGAATCAGCGGCGTGATTTCCAGCGTGCCGTTCTCGGGCAGCGACCACATCCACTTCAGCGCCAGGTTCTTCACATTCTCGGTGTTGATCTGGTTCAGCGGGCTGTAGCTCCAGCCTTCATAGTTGCGGCGGTACATCAGCCAGGAACTGTCCGGCGGATTGCGCAGCATGTCGTCGGTGACGGGCTGGTAGTTCTGGATGTTGCCTTCATGGATCAGGCCGAAGCGCGTCGGCAGGCCGAAGCCGCCGGGATCGGGCACGCGCACGCCCGCCATGGCGCGCTGGAACAGGCTCTGGCCGGGCTGGGCTGCGGCGTTGCCGGCACTCTGCGCCGGCGCATTGCCGGCACCCGAGGCGGGCGCCGATTCCTGGCGACCGCTGATCTGCGCGGCGGCGCCGCCGCCCGATTGTGGCTGGGTGGCGACCGGCGCGGTGGGCGCGGGCTGGGCCGTCTGCGGCGGCGCCTTGCCGCTCGCGATGCTGCCGATCGGCACGGCGGTCTTGGGCGTCAGCGCCGTGGCGCCCGGCTTGGCGCCGTTGCGCTCAAGAATATAGGCGACGATGTCGGCGGTCTGCTTTTCGCTCAGGCTGCCCGCGCCGCCCAGCGGCATGGTCAGGTGAATCTTGCTGTAGAGCTGCGCGGTGGTGCGCTTGCCCCAGGCGCCGACAAAGGCGACGCCGCCCAGCGCGGGCGCGTCATTGGTGCCGGCCAGGTCGGGCAGGTGGCAATAGGCGCAGGCCGCGGCATAGGCCTCGCGGCCATCAACAACCTGCTGCGCCGTGAAGGGGCCGGCGGCATTCTGGCCGAGCGCGGCGGGAACGATGGCGGTCGCGCCCAACGCGCCCAGCGCGACGGTGGCGGCGGCGCCCATGAAAAATCCAGTTTTCTTACGCATTTTTGAACGTCCTCAAATTTCGTTGGCGCGCGGCGGCGGATTAGCGCGTGGGAACATCGAGCTGGGGAATGAACCAGTGGTCCTGCTGCGGCACGTTGGGCCCGACCACTTCATAGGCGGGGAACAGCCAGCCCCACAGCGTGCCCTTGGGCCCCCACGGATATTCTTCCGGCGCCTTTTCGCTGTTGATCTGGATATAGAGCTTGCCGGTGCGCAGCAGGCGCTGTTGCGCCGAGGTCAGCGTGAAGCTGCCGGAGATGGTGCCGCTGGTTGATTTGGTCACTTCCAGGTCGAACTGCTTGGGGCCCGGCATGCCCGGCAGATGCGAGGAAAAGATATGCGCGCTGATGGCGTTGGACGGCATGCCCTTGAAGTCGCCCTTCACGGTGAAGGTCTTGCCGTCATAGCTGGCCGTGGCGTTGCCGCGGCCATCGATGATGAACTTGGTTTCGTCGTCCAGCGGCATGGGACTGAGATCGGTCTGGTAATCCGCCGCGAGGGCGGGGGCGCCAAAAAACAATGAAGCGGCCAGCGCCGCCAGCCGCGCAGGCACGAAGAATTTCAACGCCACGATCAGAACTCCTTGCGTAATGATTGCTCGCCGCGTCCGGCCTTTGGGCCCAGTGACGGCATGCTTATTCCTCCCAAGCCTCGTTGGCCGAGGCGTTTTGTGGGGATACAGTAGCAGCGCCTTTCGCGCCGGGCCAGCGTCGCCGGGCCGCGTGAAGGGGCCGAAATTGTCGCAAATTCCGCCAAAAAGCCGCGTTCGCGGGCCTGGCCATATTTCAGGCTCTTTCCCTGCGCTATAAGGCGCGCGGGGGCCACCCGGACCGCGAAGCGGTCTTCAAGGCCGAGGACATTTTTCCATGCATCGCAGAAATCTCCTGCTCGCCGGGGCGGCGGCCGCGCTCGCTTTTTCACCCCTCCCGGCTTTTGCGGCAAATCCCGCCGAGACCTTCGTTTCGCAGAACATCCAGCGCGGCTTCGACCTGCTCAACGACCGCAGTGCGAGCGCCGCTGAGCGCAAGACGCGCTTCGCCGCATTCGTGACCGGGCTGACCGATGTGCGGCGCGTGGCGCTGTTCCTGCTGGGCCGTCATGCGACGGCGGCGGCCCCCGCCGATATCGACGCCTATGTCGCGGCGTATCAGGATTACGCGCAGGCGGTCTATCAATCCTATTTCGCGCTGTATGCCGGACAGAGTTTGCGCGTGATCGATTCGCGCGAGCGCGCCCCGAACGACTATGTCGTGCGCACCAGCGTCACCGGCGGAAACTCGGCCGCGCTGGAAATTGATTTTCGCGTGCGCACCGACGGCGCCAAGCCGGTGCTGGTTGATCTGGGTGTTGCGGGTCTGTGGCTTGCGATCGCGCAGCGCGATGAATTCGGCGCGGTGCTGGCGCAAAGCAATGGCGATGTGAAAGCGCTCGCCGCGCACTTGCGCGCGCGCGCTGCGCAGTACCGCTAGGAACTTTTGTTCCTGCGAGTTTCATGTTGAGTTCCGAAAGCATCGCCGTTATGTCGGCAAGGGCTGGGGTGCAATCCGCGTGGAATGATTTCGTTCCATGCGCCAACTGAAAAGTTTGACGCGCCCGCCCGTTCCCATCGTTCGATCAGTTCCACAAGCGACCCCTCTTCAGGAGCCACTGTGTCCAACATTGAAGCTTTTGCCTTGGTGAGCAAACCTTGCCCGCGCGGCTTTGCGCATGCGCTGCTGCTGGGCGGCCTTTTCGCGGTTGCCGCGATGACGATGCAGAACATCAACAAGATGCAGACGGGCGGCGCTACGATGCAGCGTCCGATTTTGCTGCAGTTGATGAACGAGCCGGATGTGTCGGCCTATTCCTATGAGCGCCGCCTCACCGCCAACCAGCTTCTCAATCGCTGGGATGGGCTGATCACCGAAGCCTCGCAGCGTTTCCATGTGCCAAAGCCCTGGATCCGCGCGGTGATGCGCCAGGAAAGCGGCGGCCGCACGATGCTGGGCCATGATCGTCCCATCGTCAGCAGCGCAGGCGCCATCGGCCTGATGCAGGTGATGCCTGCGACCTATCAGGAAATGGCCGCGCAGCACCGGCTGGGCGCCGATCCATCCAACGCGCGCGACAATATCCTGGCCGGCACCGCCTACCTGCGCTGGCTGCACAATCGTTACGGCTATCCGCGCATGTTCGCCGCGTACAATGCCGGTCCTGGCCGCGTCGAGCGCGGGGGGCGCCTGCCTGCCGAAACCCGCGCCTATACCGCCGGCATCGCCAGGACGCTGCGCAGCGCGCCGGTCGATCTGGTCAGGCTGACCCGGCCCAATGGCGCGGCGGTAAAGATCGACGTCAACACGGTCACCGGAATTCGCGCTGCCCTGCCGGGTGAGTATCCCAATAACGTGAAGGCGGTGGTCACCATCGCGGGCAAGCCCCAGGCGGTGCGGGAGAATGTGAACGTGGCGATCAACGCCATCCGGGCGACGGGCGGACTGCTCTAGCGCGCGCGGCTGCGGCAGGTAAGATTGCCCCGCGATCAAGCTGGGCCTGCCATGAAACACACGCTTTCCACCGCCCTATATATAAGTGCGGCTCTGCTGCTTGCGGGCGCCGCCCAGGCCCAGGAAAACCCCTTCGCCAAGCCCAGCACGCTGCCCTATCAGGCACCGCGCTTCGACCAGATCAAGGATGCGCATTACCAGCCCGCGTTCGATGCGGGCATGAAGCAGCACCTTTCGGAAATCGAAGCCATCGCGGGCAACAAGGCTGCGGCCACCTTCGACAACACCATCGTGGCGCTGGAACGGTCGGGCCGCATGCTGGATCGCACCGCCAATGTGTTCTTTGCGGTCAATCAGGCCAATTCCAACCCGGCGCTGGAAAAGGTCGAAGCGGCCATGGCGCCGCGGCTGGCGGCGCATGCCGACGCCATCTATCTCAACTCCAAACTGTTCGCGCGGGTGAAGGCGCTTTACGACAAGCGCCAGTCGCTGAAGCTGGATGCCGAAGCGCTGCAGACCCTGACCATCTATTACAAGCAGTTCGTTCATGCTGGCGCCAACCTGAATGATGCGGGCAAGACGCGGCTGCGGGCGATCAACAAGGAAGCCGCGTCGCTGGAAACCTCGTTCCAGCAGAAGCTGCTGGCGGGCACCAAGGCCGGGGCGCTGGTACTGGACAACAGGTCCGACCTGGCGGGGCTGACGGATGCGGAAATCGCGGCCGCGGCCGATGCCGCCAAAGAGCGCGGGCTGAAGGGCAAGTATGTCCTGACCTTGCAGAATACCACGCAGCAGCCGCTGCTGACCTCGCTGTCCAACCGCAGCGTGCGCGAGCGCCTGTTCAACGCAAGCTGGACGCGCAGCGAAAAGGGCGATGCCAACGATACCCGCGCCATCATCTCGCAGCTCGCGATGCTGCGCACCGAAAAAGCCAAGTTGCTGGGTTATGCCAATTACTCGGCCTATGTGCTGTACGACCAGATGGCGGAAAATTCACAGGCGGTGGAGAAGTTCATCGGCCAGCTTGTGCCGGCGACCCGCGCCAAGGCGGCGGAAGAAGCCCGGCTGATCCAGGCGGCCATTGATAAGGATGGCGGCAAGTTTCAGCTCAAGCCCTGGGACTGGCAGCGCTATGCCGAGCGCGTGCGCAAGGAACGCTATGACCTGGATGAAGCGGCGCTGAAACCCTATTTCGAGATCAACCGGGTGCTGAACGATGGCGTGTTCTATTCCGCCACGCGGCTGTACGGCATCACCTTCAAGCGCCGCACCGACCTGCCGGTCTATCACCCCGACATGCTCGTATACGAAGTGTTCGAGGAAAACGACCAGCCGCTGGGCCTGATGTATTTCGATTTCTGGAAGCGCGACAACAAGCGCGGCGGCGCCTGGATGAGCAATTACGTCGGCCAGTCCAAGCTGTTCGGCACCAAGCCGGTCATCTACAACGTCTCGAACTTCACCAAGCCTGCGGCGGGCCAGCCGGCGCTCATCAGCTTTGAAGATGTCGGCACCATGTTCCACGAATTCGGGCATGCGCTGCACGGGCTCTTCGCCAACCAGACCTACCCTCTGGTGTCGGGCACCAATGTGGCGCGCGACTTTGTCGAGTTCCCCTCGCAGTTCAACGAGCATTGGGCGCTGAACACCGAAGTACTCAAGCGCTATGCGGTGCATTACCAGACCGGCAAGCCGATCCCGCAGTCGCTGGTGGACCGCATCAAGAAATCCCAGACCTGGGGCCAGGGCTACGCGCTGGGTGAATTGCTGGCCGCCTCGCAGCTCGACCTGCAATGGCATGCCCTGCCGCCCGGCTCGCCCAGGCAGGACGTGAACAGGTTCGAGGCCCAGGCCCTGAAGAAGACCGGCACCGATTTTCCCAATGTGCCGACCCGCTACCGCTCCAGCTATTTCCTGCACATCTGGGCCAACGGCTATGCCAGCAGCTATTACGCCTATCAGTGGACGGTGATGCTGGATACCAACGCCTTTGCCTGGTTCAACCGCAACGGCGGCATGACCCGGGCCAATGGCCAGCGCTTCCGCGACCTGATCCTGTCCAAGGGCCACACCATGGATTACGGCCCCATGTTCCGGGCCTTCTATGGCAAGGACCCGGAGATCGGGCCCCTGCTGGAGCATCGCGGTCTGGTACCACCCAAGAAATAGTGCGGCACCCGCCGGAACTTTCCGCAAGGCCCTGCGTTTTTGGTCGAATTGGCTCCTGAGGGGGAGACCGTCGGCCTGTTGCGCGCGCCAGGAAAGGCATCAGGGGTGTCGTTGTCACGTGTGAGTCTGGGCGTGCTGGCTGGTCTTTTGCTGGTCACGCCGGTTTGCGCCCAGCAGATGGCGGCCAGCACCGCCGACCTGGACGCCCTGTCCATCGAGCAGCTTGCCGAGGTCGAGATCACATCCGTGTCGCGCCGGCCCGAGCTGTTGGCCAAGGCCCCGGCGGCCGTATACATGATTTCGGGCGAGGACATTCGCCGCTCCGGCGCGGTCAACCTGCCCGAAGCCTTGCGGCTGGCGCCCAATCTGGAAGTCGCGCGCATCAACGGCTTTTCCTACACGATCAGCGCGCGCGGCTTTAACTCGCCGGAATCCTCCAACAAGCTTCTGGTTCTGGTGGACGGACGCAGCGTGTATTCGCCGCTTGCCTCCAGCGTGTTCTGGGAGAATGTCGATGTGCCGCTGGCCGATGTGGCGCGCATCGAAGTGGTCAGCGGGCCTGGCGGGGCGCTGTATGGCGCCAATGCCGTCAATGGCGTGATCAATGTCGTCACCAAAGCCTCGGGCGAAACCCAGGGGTTGGCGGTCGATGCCACTGCCGGCACCACCGACAACAAGTTCATGGCGCGCTACGGCTTCACGCCCTGGGCCGGCACCACCCTGCGCCTGTACGGCCAGGTCAGCCGCGCCAACAACACGGTGTCGCTGTCGGCGCTGGCGCCGTACCGCGATGCCTGGGCGCGCAACCAGGGCGGGTTCAGGCTGGACCATGAATATGGCCGCGACACCTTCACGCTGCAGGGCGACATCTACGCCAATTCGACCCCGGCGATGGAAATCGAAAAGGGCCGCGGCTTCAACGTCACCGGACGCTGGACGCGCGCTTTCCAGAGCGGCGACACGCTGGAACTGCAAATATATCGCGACGAAGCCAACCGCATCCTGCCCGGCCTGGCGCAGGAGCAACTCTATGCGTCCGCCATCCAGATCCAGCACAACACCTCGCTGGGCTGGAACGACGTCTTCACCTGGGGCGCGGAAGTGCGCAGCTCCAAGGAATCCTTCTATTCGCAGAACGTCTTCACCTTCGCCGATCCTACCAGCTATGTGAATGTGCAGAACCTGTTCGCGCAGAACTCCTTCAAGCTGCTGGATGACCTCAGGCTCACGGCCGGTCTCAAGGTCGAGAACAGCTCCTTTTCCAATCTCGATTTTCTGCCCGACCTGCGGCTGGCCTGGGACGTTGCCGACAAGCATCTGCTGTGGACGTCGATCAGCCGCGCGGTGCGCACGCCGTCCAAGATCGACCGCGAGTTGATGGCGCCGGGCATCCTGCTGCCCGCGCCGCGTTTTCGTCCCGAAAAGCTCACCGCCTTTGAGGTCGGCTATCGTGGGGAGCCCATGGACAGGCTGTCGCTGTCAGCCTCGTTTTACTACAATCAGTATGACGATATCCGCACCACCTTTGCCGATCCGGTGACCATCATTCCGGTCCAATTGCGCAACGGCATCACCGGCGACGCCTATGGCGTCGAAGCCTGGGGCAAGTATGGGATGACGGACTGGTGGCGGCTGAACTTCGGCTTTTCCTGGGTGCAGCGCCTGCAGGGCCTGAAACCGGGGCGCAACGATTTCAGCAACGGTCAGGCGCTGGGCCAGGATCCGTCGCATCAGGTGCAGTTGCGTTCGGAAATGAATCCCTTTGAAGACTGGGAATTCGATGCGGGCCTGCGCGCGATCGGCCATGTCAAGATGCGCAACCCCGCCACCGGCGCCACGCGCGTGGTGCTGGGGTCGTATATGGAAGGTGATGCGCGGATCGGCTGGCGCGTGCAGGACGGCACGACGCTGTCGCTGATCGGCCAGAATCTCTTCCACCAGAACCACCAGGAAGTGAACGATCCCTCGGCCTATCCGGCGCATTACATACCGCGCTCCATCATGCTGAACCTGCGCCAGAGCCTGTAACGATGCGCAGCCGGTTGTTCGCCGCGGTGGGATGCATGATTGCGCTGGCCGGTCCCGCCACGGCGCCCGCCGTAGCGCAAGGCTCGCTGGAATATGCGGTGAAGGCAGCCTATCTCACGCGCTTCGTTCCCTTCATAAGCTGGCCTGATGACGTGTTCGCAGGCGCCGGCGCGCCACTCACCATCTGCGTGCTGGGCGATGATGTTTTTGACGGCCGTCTGGAAAAAGCCGCCGCCAGTTCGAAGCTGGCGGACCGCGCCATCGCGGTGCGCCATCTGAAAGGGCCCGACGCCTCCGCCTCCTGCCAGATACTGTTCATCGGTGCGGGGGATAAAAGCCTGATCGACGGCACATTGGATGCGATGAAGGGCCGTCCGGTGGTGACGGTGACGGACTCCGGCATTGCCTCGCGGGGCGTGATCTCCTTCGTGGTAGCGAGCAACCGGGTGCGGTTCGACATTGACGACGCGCTGGCCTCGCAGGGCGGGCTGATCATCAGTTCCAAGTTGCTGGGCCTGGCCCGGACCGTGAAGCAGCGGGGTCAGCAATGACCGGGACGCGCAAATGGAATCCGTCCGTGGTCATGGCGCTGGTCGCCGCCGCCATGCTGCTGGTGGCGGGCGTGCTGATGGCGATCTATGAGGAACGGCTCTACAGCGCCCAGCAGGTCAAGAATATCCGCGAGCAGGCGCAGATCCTGGCCGCCAGCGTCACGGCCGCCATCGTGTTCGACGACCGCCGCGCCGCGCAGGAGTACGTCGAAGCGCTGGCGACCAATCCCGAATTGCAGGCGGCGGGCGTCTATGACGGTGAAGCGCATCTGCTGGCGGGGTTCAGCCGCGGCGGCGCGCGGCTGCCGTCGGCGGCGCCGGGCGAAGGCACGGTGTTCGGCCCTGGCTTCATGGATGTCACGCTGCGCGCCAGCCAGAATGGCGCGGCGGTCGGCACGGTGATGCTGCGGGCCGTGACCGAGCCGGTGGAACGGCGCTATGCCCGCTATGGCGGTCTGATCCTGCTGGTGACCATGGGCGCGCTGGTCATCGCGGTGCTGAGCTTTTCGCAGAATGCGTTGCAGCGCCGCGCCCAGCAGCTATCGGTCGTCAATTCCCGCCTGCAGGAAGAGATGGAGGAGCGGCGAAAGACCGAGGAAGCCTTGCGCCAGAGCCACAAGATGGAAGCGGTGGGCCAGCTTTCCGGCGGCATCGCCCATGACTTCAACAACCTGATCATGATCGTAAAAGGCAATTTGCGGCTGCTCAAGCGCCGGCTGGGACCGGACGCCGAGCAGGCGGGTACTTATATTGCCTCGGCGGACGAGGCGCTGGACCGCGCCGCCCATCTGACCCAGCGTATCCTGGCCTTTTCGCGCCGCCAGCCGCTGACGCCGCAGCGGGTCAATCTCAGTACCTTGGCCCAGGGCCTGTCCGAACTGATCCGCCATTCGGTGGGTGAAAAAGTCGAGATCGACATGCAGCTCGACGCGCAAGGCTCCATCCTGTGCGATCTCAACCAGATGGAGAATGTGATCCTGAACCTGGCGATCAATGCCCGCGACGCCATGCCGGACGGCGGCACGCTGACGGTGGCGACGCGCGATGTGACGCTGAATGCGCCGCCGCCGGACGTGGAAAGCGAAAACTTCACGCCTGGCGCCTATGTCGCGCTGTCGGTGCGCGATACCGGCGTTGGCATGCCCGAGGATGTGCGCCGCCGCGCGGTCGATCCGTTCTTCACCACCAAGCCGCAGGGCAAGTGCACGGGCCTTGGGCTTTCGATGACATTCGGATTTGTGCGCCAGTCCAACGGGTATCTGACCATTGACAGCGCGCCGGGCAAGGGCACCACCATGACCATCCTGATGCCGCGCGACGGAGAAGCAGCATGACGGCGAAGACCCCAATTCTGGTGGCCGAAGATGAGGCCATGCTGCGGGTGCTGGCGGTCGAGATGCTGGAAGATGCGGGCTTCCAGGTGTTCGAGGCGGGCGATGGCGTGGAAGCGCTGGAATTGCTGAAGGCCAATCCGCAGATTGCGCTGCTGGTATCGGACATCAAGATGCCGCGCATGGACGGCTATGCGCTTGTCACCGCGGGGCTGGAATTCAAGCCCGACCTGAAGGTGCTGCTGATGACCGGCTATTCCCAGGACCCGCCGCCGCATTTCCTGAAAGCGCGGGACATCCAGATCCTGCACAAGCCGTTCAATCTGGAGAAGCTCTGCAGCGCGGCATTGGAGATGACGGCCTAGCGTATTTGGTCCCAGGAGCGGCCGGTTAGACAAGGTTCGGGCGCGCGTATAGAAAAACGCCCATGAGCGAACCTGCCTTCATTGCCGGTGACTGGGGCACCAGCCGCTTGCGGCTTTATCTGTGCGACGCAGCCGGCCATGTGCTGGCGCGGGGCGAGGGTGAGGGCGCCGCGGTACCGGATCACGCCGCGCGTTTCACCGTCGCCGTTGGCGGCTGGGATCAGGCGCATGGCAAGCTGCCGGCGCTGCTGGGCGGCATGGTCGGCTCCACCGTGGGCTGGAAGGAAGTGCCTTATCTGAATTGCCCGGCCCGGCCCGAAGCGCTTGCCGCCGCCGCCATGCGCTTCGAGCATGAGGGCCGCGCCATCGCCATCGTACCGGGCCTGAAATGCGTCAACCGCACCGGCGCGCCCGATGTGATGCGCGGCGAGGAGGTGCAGATTCTGGGTGCGCTCAACCTGCATCCCGAACTGGCCAAGGGCCGTCATGTCTTCTGCATGCCCGGCACCCACGCCAAATGGGTGGTGGTGGAAGATGGCGCGGTGACTGAGTTCCAGACCGCACCGTCCGGCGAAGTGTTCGAACTCTTGCGCAAGCACAGCGTGCTGGCGCGCGATAGCGGCGAGGTGCGCGCCGACAGCCATGCCTTTACGCAAGGGCTGGATTTCTTCCGCCGCAACGCCCAGGCCGATCTGCTGCACCTTTTGTTCAGCGCCCGCGCCCGGGTGGTGACAGGCGAAATGCCCAAAGAAGATGGCGCGTCCTATCTGTCGGGGCTGGTGCTGGGCGCCGATGTCGATACGGCGGTGTCGCTGCTCGGCCTCATCCCGTCCGACGCGGTGCATCTGATCTGCACGCCTGCGCTGGCGGCGCTTTATGACAAGGCGCTGGCCCAATATGGTGTGACCACCCAAACACTGGACGGCGATGCCTGCGCGCTCGCCGGTCTGGTGCGCATTCACAGGGAAGTCTTTTCATGAGCGATTCTTTGGCCGAGCTTCCCCTTGTCGCCATCCTGCGCGGCGTGACGCCGGCGCGGATCGAAGGCGTGGCGGGGGCGCTGTTCGATGCTGGCTTCCGAGCCATCGAAGTGCCGCTCAATTCGCCCGAACCCTTCAAGAGCATCGAGCTGATGGCCAAGCAGTTCGGTTCGACATGCCTGACCGGCGCGGGCACCGTGCTGACGGTCGAGAATGTGAACCGCGTCGCCGATGCGGGCGGGAAGCTGCTGGTGACGCCCAACACCGATCCGGCCGTGATCGCCCATGGCGTGGCCAAGGGCATGAGGGTGATGCCGGGCTTCTTCACCCCCAGCGAAGGCTTTGCGGCAATAGCTGCGGGCGCGCGCACGTTGAAACTGTTTCCCGCGTCCAGCGGCGGCACCGATCACCTCAAGGCGATCCTGGCGGTGCTGCCCAAGGATGTGCCGGTCTATGCGGTGGGCGGCGTCGGCGCCGCCAACATGGCCGAATGGCGCAGGTGCGGCGCGGCGGGCTTCGGCCTGGGATCGGAACTGTTCAAGACCGATCTCAGCGATGAAGAGATTGGGGCCCGCGCCCGGAAGTGCGTCGCCGCCTTCCGCGACGCGGGCTGAAAACGATCACCAATTCGTGTAGCTGCCGTCCGGCCGATGATTGATCGGGATCGGCGCATACGGTTCTGACCAGTCGCCGATCATCTGCAGCTTGCTGAGGTCCAGCGTCACGCCCAGGCCGACGCGATCATTCGGCCACAGCTTGCCATTCTTGAAGTCGTAGCATTCGGGCGCATACGCCCACGGCTGGCGGCCCGACGCGGTCATTTCCATCAGCGCCTTGACCGAGGTGGCGGTCAGGCAATGCACCAGCGCGGTTTCGCCGATCGGGCCGGTGAAGTGCGGGATCATGCCGACATAATGGGTTTCGGCGATGGCGCAGATTTTCATGTATTCGGTGATGCCGCCGACATTGGGTACGGTGCAGCGGGCATAATCGATCAACTGCTGTTCGATCAGCATGTTGGTGTCCCACTTGGCGCCGTAGATTTCACCCACCGCGATCGGCACGCCCAGGCGCGGGCGGATGGTCTTGTAGATTTCGATATTCTCGCCGCGCACCAGGTCTTCGACGAAATAGGGACGCAGCGGTTCGATCATCCGCGCCAGGTTTATGGCGTCCTCCTGATCCCACACGCCATGGAAATCGATGGCCCAGCTGCCGTCCTTGCCGCCGCCCTTGCGTGCCAGCTCGCAGGCTTTGAAGGAATCCTGCACAGCCTGGAAACGGTCGAACTCGCGGCCCGCAACAGGGCCCAGGCGATAGGCGCGATGACCTTCGGCGATGCAGTTGCGCGCGGCGTCTTCGATGGTGCCGCCCTTGGGCGTCGGATACGAGGTGGCATAGGTTTCGATATAGTCGCGTGCCTTGCCGCCCAGCAGTTGCCACACCGGCACGCCCAGCGCCTTGCCTTTCAGGTCCCACAACGCCAGGTCCAGACCGCCCAGCGCATGGGTCTTTTCGCGGCCCGCCGGATAGAAGTAGGAGCGGTACATGCGCTGCCACAGATGCTCGATGCGGAACGGGTCCTGGCCGATGATCAGCCCGGCCAGTTGCTGCATGCTGGACGGCTCGCCGCCTTCGCCGATGCCGATCAGACCGCTTTCGGTCTCGATGGTGACGACGTTGGTGGACTGGTTGAAGGTCGGCTGATGGATGTTGGGACGGCCCGCCGCGTCGGTGGGCGTCTTGTAGTACCGCACGCGCTTGATCTTGTCCTTGGGCAGGCCCAACGCGAAGGCGTCGGGCGGCGTCCACAAGGCGGCGCCGGCGCTCGCCATCATGCCCGTCATCAATGTGCGGCGATCCATAAGTCCCTCCAGATTATTCTTGCATGCGTTCTACGTCAGGCTGCAGACCCAGCCTTCGGCGGCGTCGCAATACCACAGGACGCCGTCCTTGATGTCCAGCCCGTGCAGCGACGGGTCAGCCTTCTTGTCCAGCACGATCTTGGCAACGATGCCGCCGTCGGTCATGCGCAGCTTGTAGATTTCCGCTTCGTCGCTGCCGGCGCACCAGATGTATTCGCCTTCCAGCGCGATGCCATGGGTGCGGATGGTGGGGGCCTGGATGCTCCGCGCGATGGTGCCGTCCTGCGCATTGATCAGGTACAGCTTGCCGCCCGCCGGTGTCGCCAGCCAGTACTGGCCTTGTCCCATGGAATTTTTGCCGGCCCATTTGACGCCATGGCCGCCGGATTCCAGCGGCAGGTCGCCCGGCTGGCGGGTGCGTGTCAGGTACGCGCCGTAAATGCCAAAGCCAGGCGTGTCCCATTTCTGCAATGTCCTGCCGGTTTTGGGATCGACCTTGAGGGTGGCGGGATTGCCCACCGCGACCTTGGTCGAGGTGATGAACCAGGCGCCGTCGCCATAGGTGATGCCGCTGCCATGCAGGGACTCGGTGATGATGCTGGACAGCACCGCGCCGCTTTTCGGATCGACGGTGAAAACCGCGTTGGGATTTTTCTGGTCCAGAATCCACAGATCGCCGTTGGCGGCGAATTGCAGATCGTTGGGTTGGTCGATCGCCGGCTTGGTGTTGAACAGCCGGTTCACTTTCTTCGCGATCACCGGCGCCGTACCGCGCGCGGCGATGGTGGCTTCGGGAATGACGGGATTGGCGGCGAAGGCGATGTCTGGGATCAGCAGCCCGCATGTCGCAAGACCGCTATTGGTCAAAAGCCGGCGGCGAGAAATTTCCATCACATGCCCCTGTCGTGCATTTCCCCTTGCGGCAAATTAGGCGTCTTTGCACGCTGAGGCAAAACAACCGCAGTGCAGCATGAGTGTCGTTGGGTGCTGTGCGCGTGTGACGCTAACATTTGTCAGCAGTGACATCTTGTCGTATCCTGCCCACAGGTGTCCGCAAGAAGACGCCGCAAAAACGAGAAGGCGGCGCAGACCGCTGACAGGGGACAAGGGGAAAGAATACAAAAAAACAACGAGTTATCGGCGAACGCCGCATGTGCGTGGGTTGATAAACTGATCCTTCCGCCCAAACAAACATAAAACATAAAACGGGGCGAACCCGTGAAATTGGTGCCGCTTTCCAACCGGAAGGCGGCATTTTTTTGCGCCAGCCGCGCGATCGATAACTTCCGATACAATTGCATGTCGCAGTGCAGCGTAAATTCAGCCGCTTTTTTTTCGCGCATCGCTGCCCTAAGGTCCGGCTAGAATTTTTACGGTTCAAGCAACAGAAATTCCTTCAGGAATCGAAACCGGACGGGGACGCGAACAAAAATTCGCTGCGCTTCGATCCAAGGCTGCCCTGCAGGGATGCGTGGCAAACACAAATGGGAGTTGTAAATGCGTAATCTGAAATTCGGCGCCGCCGCTGCGGCCCTGTTTGCGGCCGCCATGGCCGCGCCCGCCAGCGCCGAAACCACGATCCTCAGCAACGTCACGGTGATCGACGGCACCGGCAAGCCCGCTGCGCCCAATTCCGGCATCGTGATGACCGACGGCAAGATCGCCTGGGTCGGTCCGATGTCCCAGCTCAAGGCTCCCAAGGGCGCGACCACCCGCGACCTGTCCGGCAAGTATGTCATGCCGGGCATCATCGACAGCCATGTGCATGTCGGCATGATGAAGGACGTGACGCAGGACGTGAAATTCTACGACCGCGCCAATGTCGAAACCGATCTGAAGATCTATGCCGCCTATGGCGTCACCGCCGTGGCCGTCGCCGGCACCGACAAGGATGTGATCTTCGACATCCGCAACGACCTGCGCAAAACCCGCCCCACCATGGCGCGCGTGTTCACTTCGGGCCAGGGCCTGGTGTTCAAGGGCGGTTATGGCGGCCTGTTCGGCCTGAACGTGCCGGTCTCTACCCCGGAAGAAGCGCGCAAGGCCGTGGCGGCGGAAGCCGCCAAGGGCGTCGACTTCATCAAGATGTGGGTCGATGACGAGCGCGAGATGATCCCCAACAAGATGCCTTACGAGATCACCAAGGCGGCGATCGACGAGGCGAAGAAGCGCAAGATCAAGGTCTGGGCGCATGTCTATTATCTGGAAGACGCCAAGGAGCTGGCGCGCCAGGGCATCGACGGCTTCGCCCATATCGTGCGCGACAAGGATGTCGACCAGGAACTGATCGACCTGATGAAGTCCAAGGGCACCTGGCAGGCCGCTTCGACGCTGAGCCGCGAGATCGTTTATTCGATGGCGGTGATGCCCTGGATCAACGATCCTTTCTTCACCCGCGGCGTCACGCCCGGCACGCTGACGGCGCTGCGCAGCCCTGAGCGTGAAAAGGCCGTGATGCTGGGCGCCATTCGCGTTCCGGGCCTGCCTTACGAAAAGCGTCTGTTCGCCGACATGGGCCGCACCGTGGTGCAGGCGATGGACAACTACACCGCGCTGGTCAAGGCGGGCGTGAAGAGTGGCATGGGCACCGACTCCGGCCCCAATGGCCGCTTCCCCGGCTTTAATGCCCATGAAGAACTTTCGATGGAAGTGATGGCCGGGCGCACGCCGCTGGAAGCCATCAAGTCGGCAACCAGCGACAATGCCGCCTGGCTGGGCGACAAGACCATCGGCAGCATCGAAGCCGGCAAGTGGGCCGACCTTCTGGTGCTGGATGCCGATCCGCTGGCCGACATCCGCAACACCAAGGCCATCGCGGCCGTGTACGTTGCGGGCAATGCGGTGCCGACCATCTGGGAAACCTGCCGCGACCGTCCCTCCACCGCCTGCACCGGCGGCTGGAAAGACCGTTCGCCGACCCCGTACTAAGCTGATTGAAATGCGTTCCGGCGCGGATGGTGATCCATCCGCGCCGTTTGCCTGAAGGAAATTCCCATGTCGTCAATCGCCGCCCGGCCGACCAAGGTCCGTCACATCATCCTGTGGCTGACCGTGCTGCTTTACATGGTCACGTATTTTGACCGGGTGCTGATCTCCGTCGCCATGCCGGAAATCCAGAAGGAATTCGGCTTCTCCACCGTGACGGTGGGCTGGATCATCGCAGCCTTCCAGATCAGCTACGCGCTGTTCCAGGTGCCGGGCGGCTGGATGGGCGACGTGATTGGCCCGCGCCGCATGCTGACGTTGATCGTGACATGGTGGTCGGCCTTCACGGCCTTCACTGCCTTGTCCTGGTCGGTCAATTCGATGATCGTCATGCGCTTTTTGTTCGGCATGGGCGAAGCGGGCGCGTTCCCCAACGCCACCCGTTCGCTGTCGCGCTGGATGCTGCCGGCCGAGCGCGGCTGGGCGCAGGGCGTGACCCATGCCGGCGCGCGGCTGGGCGCTGCCATCACCCCGGTTATGGTGGCCTACCTGATCTATCACTTCGGCTGGCGCATGCCCTTCTATGTCTTCACCGTGGTGGGACTGGTTTGGGCGGGCGTCTGGTACTGGTACTACCGGGACAATCCCGCCGAGCACAAAAGCACCAACCAGGCCGAGAGGGATCTGATCCAGAACGCGTTGGGCGCGGCGCCCAAGCGCCGCTCCCCCCCATGGGGTGCAATCCTGTCCAGCCCGCAGATGTGGGTGCTGGCGGCGACCTACTTCTGCTACGGCTATGCCATCAATATGTTCCTGTCCTGGTTTCCGAAATACCTGGAAGCCGCGCGCGGCATGACCCTGACGCAGATGGGCATCTTCGCCAGCCTGCCGCTGGCGGCGGGCGTGATCGGCGACCTGGCCGGTGGCTGGTTCTCGGACGAGATCATCAAGAAGACCGGCCGCATCAAGTTCGCCCGCAAGGTGGTCGCGGTCACCGGCTTCTTCATCGCCGCGATCGTCTGCCCGCTCGCCGTCATGGAGCCCGATCCCTATATCAGCGCCGCGCTGTTCTGCCTGGCGGTGTTCAGCCTGGAACTGGTGGTCGGCAACGCCTGGGCGGTGTCGCTGGATGTCGGCGGCAATTATGCCGGTTCGGTTTCGTCGGTGATGAACACGCTGGGCAATATCGGCGGCACCATCATGGCGGTGGCGACCGGCTATATCGTGACCTCCTACAGCTGGGACATGGCCTTCTTCGTCGTGGCCGGCCTGTCGCTGGTCGGCGGGTTCCTGTTCCTGTTCGTGGACGCTAGCCGGCAAATCTATACCGAGCCGCCGACCACCCCGGTGGTCTGACGGATCGAGCCTCAGAAACTGCGAAAAGCCCGTCGAAAGGCGGGTTTTTTGTTGCCGATTCCGGGAGTTCACTTTTCCGCAGAATTCAGTATGGTCCCGCCGCCATGGAACCATTCAACAAGCTCGAAGGGGTCGCCGCACCCCTGAACATGATCAATGTCGACACCGACATGATCATCCCCAAACAGTATCTCAAGACCATCCAGCGCACCGGCCTCGGCAAGGCGCTGTTCGACGAGATGCGCCACAACCAGGACGGCAGCGAGAAGCCGGAGTTTGTGCTGAACAAGCCCGCCTATCGCAACGCCAAGATTTTGGTCACCGGCGACAATTTCGGCTGCGGTTCGAGCCGCGAGCACGCGCCCTGGGCGTTGCTGGATTTCGGCATCCGCTGCGTGATCGCGCCCAGCTTCGCCGACATCTTCTATGGCAACTGCTTCAAGAACGGCATCCTGCCGATCAAGCTGCCGCAGGAGATCGTGGACAAGCTGCTCGACGATGCCGAGCGCGGCGCCAACGCCATCATCTCGATCGATCTGGAAAAGCAGGAAATCAAGGGCCCCGATGGCGGCACGGTGACGTTCGAGGTCGATGCCTTCCGCAAGCAGTGCCTGCTGAACGGCTGGGACGATATCGGGCTGACGCTGCGCAACGAGGACAAGGTCACGTCCTTCGAGCAGCAGCAGAAGACCCAGACGCCCTGGATCTGAGGAGCGTCGGCGCAAGCCGGAGCGACCAAATTATAAGTATTAGACTTCCGAGGACATCATGAACGAGTACAAGCTGCTTCTGCTGCCGGGCGACGGCATTGGTCCCGAAGTTCTGGACGCCACCATGCGCGTGGTCGGCTGGTACGGCCAGAAAGGTCTTCCCTACAAGACAGAGGAAGCGCTGCTGGGCGGCGCGGCGATCGACGCGACCGGACGTCCCGATCCCGATGAGACCTTCGTGAAGGCCATTGCCGCCGATGCGGTTCTGATGGGTTCGGTGGGCGGCCCCAAGTGGGACGGTTTGCCGTTCGAAAAGCGCGCCGAACGCGGTCTGCTGCGCGTGCGCAAGGACATGGGCGTGTATGCCAACCTGCGCCCGGCGCTGTGCTTTGACGCGTTGAAGGATGCATCGACCCTGAAGCCGGAAATCGTCGCCGGCCTCGACATCCTGATCGTGCGCGAACTGATGGGCGGCGTGTATTTCGGCGAGCCCAAGGAGACGACCACCCTGGCCAACGGCGAGAAGCGCGCCGTCGATACCGGCGTCTATACCACCAGCGAAATCGAGCGGGTCTGCCGCGTCGCCTTCGACATGGCCCGCCTGCGCGGCAACAAGGTGCACAGCGCCGAAAAGTCGAACGTGATGGTCACCGGTGTGTTGTGGAAGGAAGTTATCACCGACCTGCACAAGCGCGAATACAGCGATGTTGAGCTGCACCACATCCTGGCCGACAATGCCGCGATGCAGCTTGTGCGCAATCCCAAGCAGTTCGACGTGCTGGTCACTGACAATCTGTTCGGCGACGTGCTGTCGGACGAAGCCGCCCAGCTCACTGGCTCGATCGGCATGCTGCCGTCGGCGTCCTTGGGCGACAAGCGCGAAAACGGCCTGCCGTCGGCGTTGTATGAACCGATCCATGGCTCGGCGCCCGATATCGCGGGCCAGGGCCTGGCCAATCCGATTGCCTCGATCCTGTCGTTTGCCATGTGCCTGCGCTACTCCTTCGGCCTGAAGGACGAAGCAGCGCGGCTGGAAAAGGCGGTCGATCAGGTTCTGGCCGATGGCTACCGCACCGGCGACATCATGCAGCCAGGCATGAACAAGGTCGGGACCACGGCGATGACCGACGCGATTTTGAAGGCGCTGGACAAATCCAAGTAATAAAAAAGGGCGCCTTGGGCGCCCTTTTTCTTAATTGGCTTTCACGTCGCGCCGCGCCTGGTGCAGCAGCGGTTCGGTATAGCCGCTGGGCTGTTCCTTGCCCTTGAACACCAGGTCGCAGGCCGCCTTGAAGGCGATGCCGTCAAAGCCGGGCGCCATGGGCTGATACAGCGGATCGCCCGCATTCTGCTTGTCGACCACGCCCGCCATGCGCTTGAGGCTTTCCATCACCTGCTCTTGCGTGGCGATGCCATGCAGTAGCCAGTTGGCGATATGCTGGCTGGAAATGCGTAACGTCGCGCGGTCTTCCATCAGCCCGACATTGTGAATGTCGGGCACCTTGGAACAGCCCACGCCCTGATCCACCCAGCGCACGACGTAACCCAGGATGCCCTGGGCGTTGTTGTCCAGCTCCTGCTTTACTTCCTCGCTGCTCCAATTGGGGCGGTCGGCCAGTGGAATGGTCAGGATGTCCGACAGCTTGGCGCGCGGGCGCGATTTGAGTTCGTCCTGCCGCGCCGTCACGCTGATCTGGTGATAGTGCAGCGCGTGCAGCGTGGCGGCGGTGGGCGAGGGCACCCAGGCGCAGGACGCGCCAGATTTCGAATGGCCGATCTTGACGGTTAGCATGTCGGCCATCTTGTCGGGCATGGCCCACATGCCCTTGCCGATCTGTGCCTTGCCCTGGAAACCACAGGCCAGGCCGATATCGACATTCTGGTCCTCATAGGCGGACAGCCACTTGCTGGTCTTCATGTCGCCCTTCTTGACCATGGGGCCGGCGAACATCGAGGTGTGCATCTCGTCGCCGGTGCGGTCCAGGAAGCCGGTGTTGATGAAGACGATGCGGTCTTTCGCAGCGCGGATGCACTCCTTCAGGTTGGTGCTGGTGCGGCGCTCTTCGTCCATCACGCCCATCTTGATGGTGTTGCGCGCCAGGCCCAGAATGTCTTCGATGCCGTCGAATAAGGTATTGGTGAAGGCCACTTCGTCTGGCCCGTGCATCTTGGGCTTGACGATATAGATCGAACCCTTTCGGCTGTTGCGGCGCTTTTCTTTGACGTCGTGCAAGGAGATCAGACTGGTGATCACCCCATCCATCAAGCCTTCACCGATCTCGCTGCCATCCGGCAACAGGATGGCGTCGCTGGTCATCAGGTGGCCGACATTGCGGATGAACAGCAGGCTGCGGCCGGGCAGGGTCAGCTTGCCGCCATCGGGGGCGGTGTAATCGCGGTCGGGGTTGGCGGCGCGCTCCATCACCTTGCCGCCCTTTTCGAACTTGGCGGTCAGCGTGCCGTCCATCAGGCCCAGCCAGTTGGAATAGGCGGCAACCTTGTCGGCAGCATCGACGGCGGCGATGGAATCTTCGCAGTCCATGATGGTGGTGATGGCGGATTCCAGCACCACATCGCTGATGCCGGCCTTGTCGGTCTTGCCGATGGGCGTGGAGCCATCGAGATGGATTTCAATATGCAGACCGTTCTGTTCCAGCAGGATCAGGCTGGGCGACTCGGCGTCCCCGGCATAGCCCTTGAACTGTGACGGGTCCTTCAGCGCCGGCGACAGCTTGCCGTTCCGCACCGCAAGCCCTGAAACCTCTTTCCACGAACCAACCGCCAGCGGCACGGACTGGTCGAGAAAATCGCGGGCGAAGGCGATGACCTTGTCGCCGCGCTTCTGGTTGTAGCCCTTGCCGGGCGCCAGATCACCGTCCGGGGAAATGGCATCGGTGCCGTAGAGCGCGTCATACAGCCTGCCCCAGCGCGCGTTGACGGCGTTGAGGGCGAAGCGGGCATTGGTCAGCGGCACGACAAGCTGCGGCCCCGCCATCGTGGCGATTTCGGGATCGACATTCTGGGGGCCGATCTGGAAGTCATTCCCTTCGGGCTTCAGATAGCCGATCTCGCGCAGGAAGGCGGTGTAATCCACCAGGTCCACGGGGCGCTCGGTGTTTTCCCGGTGCCAGGCGTCGATGGCGGCCTGCAGCCTGTCGCGCGTCGCCAGCAAGGCGCGGTTGGTGGGCATCTGGCTGGTGGCAAGCGCGGCGAAGCCGGACCAGAATTTTTCGGCGTCCACGCCGCTGCCGGGCAGGGCCTTTTGAACGATGAAATCGTGCAATTCGCGGGCGACCTGAAGGCCGTGAACCGAAACTCTCTCCACCATGACGCTCTTCTTTGTAAGGAATAGGCCGCAAGCCTAGAGCGCACGGGCGGCAGGGTCAAAATGAAAAGGCCGGGCTTTTGACCCGGCCTTTTTACCAGTCAATCTGCCGCCTGTTAGTGCGGCGGGATCATCCAGGGGAACACGAACTGCTGCAGCCAGACCAGGACGCTCAGCATTGCCGTGAAGACGAGGGAGTGGATGAAGGTGCGGCGGAAGATGCTGGATTCCTGGCCCTGCAATCCGCTGATCGCCACGCCCGTCGCGATGTTCTGCGGCGAGATCATCTTGGCGAAGCAGCCGCCCGACGAGTTGGTGGCGGCCATCAGCACGGGGCTGAGCGGCGGCACCGACTGGTTGGCGGCGACGACCTGCAGGTTGCCGAACAGGGCGTTGCCTGAGGAGTCGCTGCCCGACAGGAACACCGCCACCCAGCCCAGGAAGGCCGACAGGAGCGGGAAGAACATGCCCGTCTTGGCGACCGCCTGGCCCAGCGTGTAGGTGAGGCCGGAGTAGTTCATCAGATAGGCCAGGCCCACGATCGCCGTCACCGTCAGTGCCGGCAGCAGGATCTGCTTGAACGAGGTGGAGATGGCGCCCAGGAACTTGGATACGCCAACGCCGGTCGCCAGCGCCGTCAGGATCGCCGTCACGAAGACGGCGGTGCCGGTGGCGAAGGGCTGCCAGTTCCAGATCGCCGCATAGGGGCGGTCATAGAGCGTGATGAAGACCTGGTTGTGCAGGCCCGGCCACTGGATCGGCTGGGCGAAGAAGGTCGCGACCTTGAAGTGGGTCCAGACCATGACCACGGCGATCATGATCAGCCAGGGCAACCAGCCCTGCCACGCCGGAATGTGGCGATGGGCCGAGTTGGGGTCTTCCGCCGGAACGACAAGCTGGAATTCCGGATCGGGCGCCGGCTGCCACACGCGCAGGAACAGCACGGTGGCGATCAGCGAAGAGCCCGCCGAGATCACGTCGGTCAGTTCGTAGCTCATATAGTTCGCGCTCACGAACTGGCCCAACGCGAAGGCGCCACCCGCCACCAGGATCACCGGCCAAAGCGCCTTGACGGAGCGCATGCCGCCGAACATGGCGATGACATAGAAAGGCAGCAACAGGGCGAAGAAGGGCAACTGACGGCCCACCATCGCGCCCAGGGTCTGGGCGGGAAGGTCGGTCACGCCGGCCAGCGTGGTGATCGGAATGCCCAGCGAGCCGAAGGCCACGGGGGCGGTGTTGAAGATCAGCGCGTAGACGACCGCGTCGATGGGCTTGAAGCCCAGCATGATCAGCAGCGAGGCGGTGATGGCGACGGGGGCGCCGAAGCCCGACACGCCTTCCAGCAGCGAGCCGAAGCCGTAGCCGATCACGATCAGCACGATGCGCTTGTCGTTGGGAAGATGGTCCAGGACCCAGCGGCGGAAGGCGTCGAAACGCCCCGACAGGACCGCGGTGTTGTAGAGAATGAGGGCGGCGAACACGATCCACATGATCGGCCACAGCGCGAAGGCAACGCCGGCGGCGGTGCTGGAAACGGCGAGGTTCACGGGCATCTGCCAGACGCCGATGGCGATGGTCATCGCCACGGCCAGGCCGGCCAGGGAGGCCTGCCAGGCGGGACGGCGCAGCACGCCCAGCATGATCAGCACCACGATGATCGGGATGGTCGCGACCAGGAAGGACAGAAGCAGGCTGTCGCCCACCGGGGTCAGTAGCTGATGGAACATTCGTCTTTCTCCGTATCGTGGCGCCCAGGAGCGCCGCTTTCCCACCGGCCACGCAGTGATGCGTGGCGTTGTTCAGTTTTTCGAGGTGCCGGATTTGCGGACGCGGCGCCGGTTATTCCCCGGCTTTCAGCGTCCGATTGTGCCCTTCTGGTCCCCGCTCGTGCGCAGAACCTTAAAGCAAAAAAATCCTTTAGGCCAAGGCGTTTACGACGGTGCAGTGCAGCAATCGCCTGTCACAAAAACCGGCAGGTCAGGCGTTCCAGGTGGACGCGACATGGTCCTTGTCCTGTTGGCTGCTGCGCTCGGCCATCAGGAAGCCGTAATAGCCGCAGCCGCCGCCGGGATATTCGCGGCAGATGGTGGGGCGGGCCTTGTAGATGGTGCAGCGGCGTTCTTCGGTATGGAAGAACTGGCAGATTTTGCCGAAATGGGGATCGGCCTTGCGCCGCATGGCGTATTTGGCTTCGGGGTCGGTCTTGGTGAACTTCTTGCGGGCGGCTTCGAAGGTCAGCTTGAAATACTTGGCCAGCCGGTCGACGTCATGTTTGGTGAGCTGGATCAGGGGGTAGGAGCAGCAATAGCCCGGACACTTCGCGCAATTATAAAGGCCCACGGGGTACCGCCTGAATCACTGACAAGCCTTGTAAGTAGCATGAACGCCGCGCAAGGTCAGAATGATCCATGGGTGACCTGATGCCGCGCCTCTTTCAAGGCTTGCGGGGATCATTGTATCAAAAGGCATGCGGAATCGCCCCAGTGGCATGCTCCATCCCCGGTCTTTCGCGCCCGTCGCGGCGCTGATGCTTCTGCTTGCGCTGGGCGGCTGCAGCCTGTGGCAGGGCGAACCGCCGCCGCCGCCCGCGCCGCGCACCGAAATCCTGGAACGTGGCGACATGCTCTTTGTGCGGGTGTCGGGCGAGGAATCCCTGAGCGGGGTCTATCCAGTGCGCCCCGACGGCACGGTCTGGATGGACCTGATCGGCGCGCTGCCGGCAGCGGGCGTCGCGCTTCCCGCCTTTCAGGAAAGCCTGCGCCAGCGCCTGGCCGGCGGCTATCTGCGCCAGCCGGTGGTGGATGTGACGCGCGTGACCGGCCCGGTGGCACCGTCGCTGCGGATGTCGCAGCCGCAGTAAATCAGTGGAAATCGCGGGATGGCGGCAGCACCCGCACATTGCGCGGGTGGCGATGGCCGGGCGTCTGGCCGGGCAGGGCTTCGCCCGCCAACAGCTTGAGATCGCCGCTGCGGTCGGTCAGCGTGTGCGCCATCAGGTGGATCACGCCTTCGGGGCTTTTCTGCACCACCCCTTGCGCCAGCAGCAGGCGCGCGCCCATGACTTCCTTGCGGAAGCTTTGAAAGACGCGTTCCCAGATCACCACATTGCAGACCCCGGTTTCGTCGCTCAGCGTGATGAAGACGGTGGTGCCTTCGCCGGGGCACTGGCGCACCAGCACGATCCCGGCGCAGCGCACGGCCGCGCCGTCGTTCAGCTTGCCGATATCGGCGCAGGCGGTGATGCCTTCGGCTTTGTAACCGGGGCGCAGGAACTGGGTGGGATAGCCTTTCAGTGACAGGCGCGTGGTCTGGTAATCGGCCAGCACATGCTCGCTCAGCGGCATCACCGGTAGCGGCGCGATGCGTTCGGCGCCCAGTTCGGGCGTTGCCCGCGGCGCGAACAGCGGCAGGGCGTCATCGTCAGGCAGGCGGCGCACCGCCCATAATCCTTCGCGACGGTCAAAGCCGAAGCTGCGAAAGGCGTCGGCTTCGGCCAGCGTCACCAGCGCGCGGCGCGACAGTCCGGTGCGGCGGGCGAAGTCGGCGAAGCTACGATAGCCGTAACCGCGTTCCTCGCGAATGGTGTTGGCGTCTTCTTCCTTGAAACCATCCAGCAGCCGCAGGCCCAGCCGCAGGCACAGTGCGCCTCTGGCATCGCGCTCCAAGGTGCAATCCCACTGGCTGAAAGCGGCGTCGGGCGCGAGTACCGTGACGTTGCCGTTCTCCCGCGCGCAGCGCACGATCTCGGCGGGGGCGTAGAAACCCATCGGCTGGGAATTGAGCAGCGCCGCGGCGAAGGCGGCGGGGTGATGGCATTTGATCCACGCCGAAACATAGACCAGCAGCGCGAAACTGGCGGCATGGCTTTCGGGAAAGCCGTAACTGCCGAAGCCACGGATCTGGTTGAAGCAATTCTCTGCAAACTGCGGGTCGTAACCGCGCGCAATCATGCCTTTGACGAATTTCTCTTCGAACGTCGGCATGGTCCCGACTTTGCGGAAAGTGGCCATGGCGCGGCGCAGGCCATTGGCTTCCTCTGAGGAGAACTTGGCGGCCGTGATCGCCATCTTCATCGCCTGTTCCTGAAACAGGGGGATGCCCAAGGTCCGGTCCAGGATTTCGTGTAATTCGTCCGGTTTGCCGTGTTCGGGCGATGGCTGGGGAAATGGAAACGTTGCTTTGGGATCGGCGCGCAGCATGGCGCGCCGTTTCAGGTATGGGTTGACCATGTCACCCTGGATGGGGCCTGGCCGCACGATTGCTACCTCGATTGTCAGGTCGTAGCGATTGCGAGGCTGCAGGCGCGGCAGCATGTTCATCTGGGCGCGGCTTTCCACCTGGAACACGCCAACTGCGTCTGCCCGGCACAGCATGTTGTAGGTCGCCTTGTCATTCTCGGGCAGGCTGGCAAGAAGCAGCTTCTTGTCCTTGCCGCTTGGCGCATAAGCATGAATAAGGTCGAAGGCCTTGCGGATGCAGGTCAGCATGCCCAGCGCGAGCACATCGACTTTCATGATCTCCAGCGTGTCGAGATCGTCCTTGTCCCATTCGATAAAATAGCGGTCGTTCATGGCGGCGGGGCCGATGGGCACTGTCCAGTCCAGCTTGTAGCGGGCCAGCACGAAGCCGCCGACATGCTGGGACAGGTGCCGCGGAAATCCCATGATCGCCCTGGCGAAATGGACCGCGCGCGCCACCGCTGCATTCTGCGGATCGCATTCGCCCTGGATGATCTGGTGCTTTTCCAGATCGTCGCCGTGATGTCCCCACACCGTGTCGGCCAGCTTGCCGGTAACATCCTCGGTCAGGCCGAACACCTTGCCCACTTCGCGTATGGCGCTGCGCGGGCGGTAGTGAATGACGGTAGCGGTAAGTGCCGCGCGGCGATGGCCATAACGGCGATAGATATACTGAATGACTTCCTCGCGGCGCTCATGCTCAAAATCCACGTCGATATCCGGCGGTTCCCGCCGGTTCGTGTTGAGGAAGCGCTCGAACAGAACGTCGATTTCTGTCGGATCAACCGAAGTGATGCCGAGTGCGAAGCAGACCACGGAATTGGCGGCGCTGCCGCGTCCCTGGCAGAGAATGTTCTGCGAGCGGGCAAACACCACGATGTCGTTCACGGTGAGAAAGTAATGTGCGATCCGGCGGTCAGCGATGAACGCTAGCTCTTTTTCTGCTTTTTCGATTACGTCCGGTTTTATCCCTGCCGGATACCGCCATTTCAATCCTGAATAGGTCAGTTCGCGCAGATGCTCATCTGCGCTTTTGCCGCGTGGCACTGGCTCACGCGGGTAGCGCTGGCCCAGCATCCCCAGATGACACGTGATGCGGCTGGCAAAGCGCAGCGTTTCTTCAAGTGCTTCAGGGTTGATCTGAAATAGCCGGGCCATTTCGCCTGCCGGTTTCAGATGCCGTTCCGCATTGGCTTCAAGTCGCGTGCCGGCTTCTTTCAGTGTGACATGCTCGCGGATGCAGGTCAGGACATCCTGCAACTCGCGCTGGTCGGAGTGGTGGTAGAGTGCATCATTGACGGCGATCAGCGGCGTGCGCGCCGACCGCGCCACTTTCTGCAAGGCGTTCAGGCGGCGGCGGTCTTCACCTGTATAAAGCATGGAGGCTGCCAGCCAGGTGTCGCGCCCCAATATTTTTAGCAGCGGCAATAGTGTTTGCGGGTTTGCCGTCGGCGGCATGACAATCAGCAGAAGGCCGCGCCGCCATGTCAGCAGATCCTGGAGATCGAGCAGGCATTCGCCTTTTTTGCCGCGCAGCTTGCCGACGGAGATCAGCCGCGACAGCCAGCCATAGGCTTTGCGGTCCTTCGGATAGGCCAGAATATCTGGCGTGCCGTCTCTGAAAACCAGCCGCGCACCGATCAGCAGACGCGGGCGTGTTGCTGCATCTAGCTGCTTCCACTGATCATAGGCCCGCACCACACCAGCAAGGGTATTGCGATCCGCGATGCCGATGGCGGGATATCCCAACGACTGGGCCTGCACGACGAATTCCTGCGGGTGGGACGCACCGCGCAGAAAAGAGAAATTGGTGGTGACGGCAAGTTCGACATAGCTCATGCGAACAGGCCGTGCATGTACCAGCCCGTCTGGTGTTCATCGCGGAAGAGCCAGAAACGCATCCCGCTTTCGGTTTCCGCCCGAAAATAATTACGGACTGGGCGCGGCTTTTCTGCGCGCTCTTTTTTTTGCTTCTCCGTTTCTCCAAGTGTTGGGACCAAGCGGTTCCATGAATTCTCTTTCCACCATTCCAGCGCGATGCGCTCTGGGCCTTCGATATGCACGACATTTTGCACGCATTGCCGCCAGCGAAAGCGTTTGGGTGGGCCATGCGGAATGGACGCCAGCACGCTGATCGGCTCAGGTCGTTCCAGCAGCCGCAGCGGCCGGCGTGGCGGATCGCCGGGCAGTCGCTTTAACGCCCAGTTTTGCGGGCCGAAATCATCCTGCGCCGGTACGGCCACGCCTGCGGCTTCGGGAATGTGGGTGTCCTGCGCCACGAAGCGCTGCACGCGATGGTCGCCAAAGCGCACCGATAGCCGGTCAATTAAAAAGCCGATCTGCTGGCGGGCATTCTCGTTCGCGTCGAAGCTGATGGTGGCAGGATTGATATCTTCCGCCAGCACCGCTTCCAGCCGGATCAGGTCAAACCCGAAACCGGCATCCAGCGGATCGGCCAGCGCGTCCAGCCGCTGGCGGAGCAGCCGCAGCATCACGGCCGCATCGCGCAAACCTTCGCCGGTCTTCACCGCGATGCGGTCCACCTTGCCGTCGGCGCGGAAGAACACCGCTTCCAGCAGCCGCGCCCCGCGCCCCTGGCGTTCCAGGATTTCGCTCAATGATTCCGCCAGTGCCTGCAGCGTGGCGGTGATGGCGTCCTGTGTCACGACCGGCTCGGGGAAACGCCGCTCGGCCATCAGGTCGGGCAAAGCGCGGCGCGGCGTCAGCGGCTTTTCCTCCGCGCCCAGGATGATCTTCAAACGGGTGACAAAGCCGGCGCCCAGCCGTTCGGACAGTTCGCTGTGCAAACGATCTGCCACCGCGCCGATGGTTTTCAGCCCGGCATGGCGCAGGGCGCGCAGGTTTTTGTCGTCGCAATCCAGCGCGGCAAGCGGCAGCGGCGCGACGGCGGATGCTTCTTTACCGGGCGGCACGATGGTGCCGTGCGCGAAACGCGCCAAAGCGCGGGCGCAAAGCGACGTGCCCGCAATGGCGGCGCGAACCGTAAAGCCCTGCGCTGTCATCTTCTGCGTGACCTCGCGCAGCATGGCCGCTTCGCCGCCAAACAGATGCGCCGCGCCGGTGATGTCGAGATAAAGCCCATAGGGCGGGTCCAGACTCACCAGCGGCGTGAAGCGGTCGCACCAGTCGGTGATGTTTTCCAAAAGCGCGCCATCGGCTTTTTCGTCCGACGCGATCACGGTCAGGGGCTGCACCATGGCGCGGGCATTGGCCAGCGGCTGGCCGACATAGAGTCCGAGTCTGGCGCCACGCCCATCCAGCGCATGTACCACAAGCGCGCTGCCCATCTTGGCGCTGATGACCAGCGGCGCCTTAAACGGCGTGCGCGATTTGCGGATCAGCCGGTCGGTGCAAAGGCGCGGCAGCGACAGCGCCAGGATGCGCCTGCTGGAAGACGGCATGTTCAGAGTCCCACTGCATCAGGAAATGTCCCAGGCCCCCGGTGCGGTGGCGCACCAGCCGGGCGTCAAAACGCGGATTGCCCCAATCCTCGTCATCGTCACGCGACGGCGCGCTGGTCACCTGCCAGCGGGTCAGCGCCGTGCTGGGCTGGGCTGCCGCGCTCTGGCGCAGCAGGATCGCGCTGGCGCCGCTTTCGCCGGCCGCCAGCGACAGGCGGCGGCTGGCGACCAGATCGAGTGATCTGGGTTGGCCGCGTATCTCCAGCAGCAGCGCGCCGACATGACCGCAGGCCAGAATGTCGTTGGCCGCCGCCAGGGCATCGTCACACTTGCGGGTGCGCACCAGGATCAGCTGGCGCGGATCGCCGCCCAGTTCCAGCAGGCCGCTGGGCGATACCGCGCCATACTCTTGTCCCTCGAAATCGCGCCGCACCCAGAACAGCGGCTTGGCCCCCGCCGCCCGGATGGCCAGCAGGGCGGCAAAGCCCGAGGCGCTCCAGCCGCCCGCGAAAACCTCGTGCAGGGCGCCAGGCCGCAGTCCGCCGCCCAAAATCGAATCCGCCTGTGGATGGCCCAGCGGAATCGCAGGCCGGTCCGGGGGCAGGCCATAGCGCGCCATGGAATGGCGCAATTCCTGGATTTTTGCAGAATTGTTCATGTTATGTTCTATAATGCGCCCGAGCCAAAAGGAGTCAAGGCGGCTCCTTTTTGTGACTCATTCTCAAATTGCATGGACACTCATTTACTTAGCGCAACGCTGGCATGTTGCGCCGCAACTGGCGGCATGGTCACATGCTGGGTAATTCTAAGAAGAACAGGCAAATTTCGCGGCTTTAAGGGCCGGAAAACTGCGCCTGATTGACGGTTGGGGTTTGAAGATGGGTTTGCCTCCGAAACAGGGTCTTTACGACCCGCGTAACGAGCATGACGCCTGCGGCGTCGGCTTTGTCGCCAATATCAAGGGCGCGAAGTCCCATGAGATCATCGGGCTGGGTCTCCAGCTCCTGATCAATCTCGACCATCGCGGCGCGGTGGGCGCCGATCCGCTGGTGGGCGACGGCGCCGGCATCCTGATTCAGATTCCCGATCCCCTGCTGCGCGAATGGGCCAAGGAGACCGGCGTGACCCTGCCGGAGCCGGGCAAGTATGCGGTGGCCATGTGCTTCCTGCCGCAGGAAGCCAAGGCGCGCGAAATCGTCGTCAAACAGTTCGAACATTTCATCAAGGTCGAAGGTCAGACGCTGCTGGGCTGGCGCGACGTGCCGACCGATCCCGCCGGATTGGGCAAGACCGTTCTGGACGGCATGCCGCTGATCCGCCAGGCGATCATCGCCGCCGGTCCGAACACCCGCGATCCCGATCATTTCGAACGCAAGCTGCTGACCATCCGCAAGCAGACGCAGAACCCGCTGGCGGCGCTGGCCAAGAAGCACAAGCTTCCGGCGATCAACCAGCTCTACATGCCGTCGCTGTCGACGCGCACGGTTGTCTATAAGGGCCTGCTGCTGGCGCACGATGTGGGCCGCTTCTACCGCGACCTGCAGAACCCGCTGACCGTGTCGGCGGTGGCGCTGGTGCATCAGCGCTTCTCGACCAACACCTTCCCGAGCTGGAAGCTGGCCCATCCCTATCGCTACATCGCCCATAACGGCGAGATCAACACGGTGCGCGGCAACGTCAACTGGATCAATGCGCGGCGCCGCTCGATGCAGTCCGAACTGCTGGGCCCGGATCTCGACAAGATGTGGCCGCTGATCCCGCACGGCCAGTCCGACACCGCCTGCCTCGACAATGCGCTCGAACTTCTGGTCGCGGGCGGTTACCCGCTGGCGCATGCCGTCATGATGCTGATCCCCGAAGCCTGGGCCGGCAACAAGATGATGGATGCCAAGCGCAAGGCTTTCTACGAATACCATGCCGCGCTGATGGAGCCGTGGGACGGCCCCGCCGCCATCGCCTTCACCGACGGCCGCCAGATCGGCGCCACGCTGGACCGCAACGGACTTCGCCCCGCCCGCTACATCGTCACCGATGACGATCTGATCATCCTGGCCTCGGAATCGGGCGTGATCCCGGTCGCCGAGGAAAAGATCAAGCGCAAGTGGCGCCTGCAGCCCGGCAAGATGCTGCTGATCGACTTCGAGGAAGGCCGCATCGTCGAAGACGAAGAGATCAAGAAGAAGTTCTCGGACGCCGAGCCCTATGACGACTGGCTGAAGTCGGCACAGTTCAAGCTGGAAGACCTGCCGGACCTGCCCGAAGATCACCGTGCCAAGGCGGCCGATCCCTCGCTGCTGCTCGATCAGCAGCAGGCCTTTGGCTACACCCAGGAAGACCTGCAATTCTTCCTGGAGCCGATGGCATCGGTGGGCGACGACCCGCTGGGCTCGATGGGCGCCGACACGCCGATCGCCGTGCTGTCGAAGAAGAGCAAGCTGCTCTACAATTATTTCAAGCAGAACTTCGCCCAGGTCACCAATCCGCCGATCGACCCGATCCGCGAAGAGCTGGTGATGAGCCTGGTGTCGATGATCGGCCCGCGCCCCAACCTCTTGGGCCGCGATGCCGGCGCGCACAAGCGGCTGGAAGTCACCCAGCCGGTGCTGACCAACGCCGATGTCGAAAAGATCCGCTCGATCTCCGAGCTGGTGGACGGCGCCTTCCGCACCGCCACCATCGATTGCACCTGGCCGGCCAGCGAAGGCGCCGACGGACTGTCGAATGCCGTGCAGCGCATCTGCCTGAATGCCACCGATGCGGTGCTGGCGGACAACAACATTCTTATCCTGTCGGATCGCGCCGTCAGCGCCGACCGGATTCCGATTCCCGCGGCGCTGGCGATTGCCGCCGTGCATCATCACCTGGTGCGCCAGGGCCTGCGCATGCAGACAGGCCTAGTTGTCGAAACGGGCGAAGCGCGCGAAGTGCATCACTTCTGCGTGCTGGCCGGTTACGGCGCCGAAGCGGTCAATCCGTACCTGGCCTTCGAGACGCTGGAACAGATCCGCGTCAAGCAGGGCCTGTCGCTAAAGGCCTATGAAGTCCAGAAGAACTACATCAAGGCCATCGGCAAGGGCATCCTGAAGGTGATGTCCAAGATGGGAATCTCCGCTTACCAGTCCTATTGCGGCGCGCAGATTTTCGACGCCGTGGGCCTGTCGAGCGAGTTCATCGAGAAGTATTTCACCGGCACCGCCACCGCCGTGGAAGGCATCGGCATCAAGGAAGTGGCCGAGGAATGCGTGCGGCGTCACCGCGACGCGTTCGGCGACAATCCGATCTATCGCAACATGCTGGATGTGGGCGGCGACTATGCCTTCCGCCTGCGCGGCGAAGACCATGCCTGGACGCCCGAAAGCGTGTCGCGCCTGCAGCATGCGGTGCGCGGCAAGAACCCGGACGAGTACGAACTGTTCGCCCAACAGATCAACGACCAGAATGAACGCCTGCTCACCCTGCGCGGCCTGATGAACTTCAAGACCGACGGTACGGGCGTGCCGCTGGACGAAGTCGAACCCGCCAGCGAGATCGTCAAGCGCTTCTCGACCGGCGCGATGAGCTTCGGCTCGATCAGCCGCGAGGCGCACACCACGCTGGCCATCGCGATGAACCGCATCGGCGGCCGTTCCAACACCGGCGAAGGCGGCGAAGAACCCGACCGTTTCAAGCCGCTGGAAAATGGTGACTCGATGCGGTCCGCCATCAAGCAGGTGGCCTCGGGCCGTTTCGGCGTAACCACCGAATATCTGGTCAATGCCGACGACATCCAGATCAAGATGGCCCAGGGCGCCAAGCCCGGCGAAGGCGGTCAGCTTCCCGGCCACAAGGTCGATGCCAACATCGCCAAGGTGCGTCACTCCACGGCGGGCGTCGGCCTGATTTCGCCGCCACCGCACCACGACATCTATTCGATCGAAGACCTGGCGCAGCTGATCCGCGACCTGAAGAGCGTCAATCAGAAGGCCCGCATCTCGGTCAAGCTGGTGTCGGAAGTGGGCGTCGGCACGGTTGCCGCCGGCGTCGCCAAGTGCCGCGCCGACCACATCACCATTTCCGGTTTTGAAGGCGGCACCGGCGCGTCGCCGCTGACCTCGCTGACCCATGCGGGCAGCCCTTGGGAAATCGGCCTGGCCGAAACCCAGCAGACCCTGGTGCTGAACGGCCTGCGTGGCCGCGTCGCCGTGCAGGTCGATGGCGGCTTGCGCACGGGCCGCGACGTTGCCATCGGCGCGCTGCTGGGCGCGGACGAGTTCGGCTTCGCCACCGCGCCCCTGATCGCGGCGGGCTGCATCATGATGCGCAAGTGTCACCTGAACACCTGCCCCGTGGGTGTCGCCACCCAGGATCCGATCCTGCGCAAGCGCTTCACCGGCCAGCCGGAACATGTGATCAACTACTTCTTCTTCGTCGCCGAAGAGCTGCGTCTGATCATGGCCAGCCTTGGCTTCCGCACCCTGACCGAGATGGTCGGCCGCGTCGACAAGCTCGACATGAAGAAGGCCATCGGCCACTGGAAAGCCAAGGGCGTGGACCTGTCGCGTATTCTCTACAGCGTGACGCCCAAGCCCGGCGTCGCCATCCATCACAATGAAAAGCAGAATCACGGACTGGAATCGGCGATCGATCACCAGTTGATCGCCGCCGCCAAGCCGTCGATCGAAAACGGCCAGCCGGTGCGGATCGAAAAGACCGTGCGCAACGTGGACCGCACGGTCGGCGCCATGCTGTCGGGCGAAGTGGCCAGGCGCCATGGCCATGCCGGCCTGCCCGAAGACACGATCAGCGTGAAGCTGACCGGCACCGCTGGCCAGAGCTTCGGCGCCTTCCTGGCGCGGGGCGTGTCGCTCGAACTGACCGGCGACGCTAACGACTATGTCGGCAAGGGGCTTTCGGGCGGGCGCATCGTCGTCAAGCCGCCGGCGCATGTGACGCGCGACGCCAGCGAGAACATCATCGTCGGCAACACGGTGCTGTACGGCGCGATTTCCGGCGAAGCCTATTTCCACGGCGTGGCGGGCGAGCGGTTCGCGGTGCGCAATTCCGGCGCGGTCTGCGTGGTGGAAGGCACCGGCGATCATGGCTGCGAATACATGACCGGCGGCGTTGTGGTGGTGCTGGGCAAGACGGGTCGCAATTTCGCCGCCGGCATGTCGGGCGGCGTCGCCTATATCTATGACGCGGACGGCAGCTTCGAGCGAAGCTGCAATCCCTCCATGATCAAGCTGGAAAAGGTCGGGCCTTGCGAGAATGTCGAGCATGCCGACCTGCCCAAGCAGCGCTCTGTCAGCGTGGCCGACCAGGGCATGGGCGACTATCTGCGCTTCGATGCCGAGCGGTTGCGCATCCTGGTGGAACGTCACCTGCTGCACACCGGCAGCCCGCGCGCCAAGTTCATTCTGGACAATTGGGACGGCGAGCTTTGCAAGTTCGTCAAGGTGATGCCGTCTGACTTCGCCAAGGCGCTGGCGGACATCAAGGCGCGCGCCGCCTCCCACATCGCGGCTGAGTAAGGCACATGGGCAAGATCACAGGTTTTCTGGAAATCGAACGGCAGGATCGCACCAGCGAAAAGCCGGAAGTGCGCATCAACAATTATAATGAGTTCGTGCAGCCGCTGCCCTATGTCGATGTCAGCAAGCAGGCGGCGCGCTGCATGGATTGCGGCATTCCCTTCTGTCACCAGGGTTGCCCGGTCAACAACCAGATTCCGGACTGGAACAACCTGGTCTATCGCGACCAGTGGCGCACCGCGTCCGAGAACCTGCACACCACCAACAATTTCCCGGAATTCACCGGCCGTATCTGCCCCGCGCCCTGCGAGGCGAGCTGCACGCTGAACATCATCGACAGCCCGGTCACCATCAAGACCATCGAATGCCAGATCGTCGACCGCGCCTGGGACGAAGGCTGGATCCAGCCGCAGGTCGCCCCGAAGAAGACCGGCAAGACCGTTGCGGTTGTGGGCTCCGGTCCCGCCGGCATGGCAGCGGCGCAGCAGTTGGCGCGCGCCGGCCACAGCGTCACGGTGTTTGAAAAAGCCGACCGCGTTGGCGGGTTGCTGCGCTACGGCATTCCGGACTTCAAGATGGAAAAGCACCTGATTGACCGCCGCATCCGCCAGATGCAGGCCGAAGGCGTGGTGTTCCGCACCAATGTCGAAGTGGGCGTGGCGGTGTCGATGGACATGCTGATGGCCGATTACGATGCGGTGGTGCTGTCGGGCGGCGCGGAAGCCCCGCGCGACCTGCCGATCGAAGGCCGCGAGATGGAGGGCATTCATTTCGCGATGGATTTCCTGACCCAGCAGAACAAGCGGGTGGCGGGCGATCCCGAAGACAAGGCTGCCCCCAATGGCACGCTGTCGGCCAAGGGCAAGCATGTCGTGGTGATAGGCGGTGGTGACACCGGTTCGGACTGTGTCGGCACGTCGAACCGCCATGGCGCGGCCTCGGTGACACAGTTCGAAATCATGCCGCAGCCGCCGGTGAAGGAAAACAAGCTGCTGGTGTGGCCCGATTGGCCGCTCAAGCTGCGCACCTCGTCGTCGCACCAGGAAGGCTGCGAGCGCGACTGGGCGGTCCAGACCAAGCGCGCCATCGGCAATGACGGCAAGATTTCCGCGCTGGAGTGCGTGCGCGTCGAATGGAAGCTGGGCGACGGCGGCAAGATGAACCTTGTCGAAGTGCCGGGCAGCGAATTCACGCTCAAGGCCGACCTGGTGTTCCTGGCAATGGGCTTTGTCGGCCCGCGCAAGGCGGGCCTCGTCGAACAGTCGGGCGTCGAACTGGATGCACGCGGCAATGTGAAGGCACCGGTGACCAACTACCAGACGAGCAAGGGCAAGGTGTTTGCCTGCGGCGACATGCGCCGCGGCCAGTCGCTGGTGGTGTGGGCGATCCGCGAAGGCCGCCAGTGCGCCAGAGGCGTTGACGAGTTCTTGATGGGAAGCTCGGAACTGCCGCGCTGACAGATGTGTCACCCCCGGCGAGCGCGTAGCGCGAGGGAAGGGGATCCATCTTTCAACCGAGTGTGACTGCTACGCCTGGATTCCCTTCCCCTCGCATTGCTTACGCAATGCTCGGCCGGGAATGACAGTGGCCTGCCCCCTTTGAAGTGGTCCGACCTGAAGTATGGTTTTGACCACGGAGGAGAAGGGGAATGGCTAGGAAACGGCATAGTGCTGAAGAGATAGTTGGGAAGCTACGGCAGGTTGATGTGCT
>Ga0222712_10000167_pt1 | contig 93844 bp, 89 predicted proteins | sample C33_657DmetaG_FD_165043 | JGI IMG/M metagenome (GOLD analysis project Ga0222712, IMG submission 165043) | Estuarine water microbial communities from San Francisco Bay, California, United States - C33_657D | ecosystem: Environmental > Aquatic > Marine > Unclassified | place: USA: California... | reverse complement strand
GAGATTTTAATCGGCGACATCACAGCTTAATCGCTGTTTTGTCCTCTTAAATCTCAGCTAAATCTAGGAACAAACATGGCACAGAAAAAAGGCGGCGGCTCTACGCGCAACGGTCGCGATTCAGAATCGAAACGTCTAGGCGTGAAAGCCTACGGCGGCGAGCTGATTCCGGCAGGTTCAATCATCGTGCGTCAGCGCGGTACAACGTTTCATCCCGGCACAAACGTGGGTTTGGGTAAAGACCACACTCTGTATGCGCTGATTGACGGTCACGTCAAATTTTCGGTTCAAGGCAAGCTCAACAAGTCAACGGTTTCGATCGTTTCGGCCGCGTAAGCTGCTTTTTAGTTCTAAGAGCCCTGTCGCAAGCGGCAGGGCTTTTTCTTTTCACGGTACCATTCTCTTATGAAATTCGTCGACGAAGCCACCATTGAAGTGATTGCCGGTAAAGGCGGCAATGGCGCGCACAGTTTTCGCCGCGAAAAATTCATCCCAAAGGGTGGCCCCGACGGTGGTGATGGCGGTCGAGGCGGCTCTGTATTTGCCATTGCCGACCGCAACATCAACACTCTGATTGATTACCGTTATGCGCGCAAACACCTGGCTAAAGGTGGCGAACATGGCCGTGGTTCAGACCAATACGGCGCAGCAGCCGCCAACATTACGTTGCGCGTGCCAGTTGGCACAATTATTTACGACGCCGAAACCGGCGAAGAACTCTTTGACCTGAACCGTCACGGTCAGCAGGTCACCCTCGCCGCAGGAGGCGAAGGCGGTCTAGGCAACGTACATTTCAAATCAAGCGTAAATCGCGCGCCCAAACAATGGACGCCCGGCAAAGACGGCGAGCAACGGCGCTTGCGCCTCGAGCTTAAAGTATTAGCCGATGTCGGCCTGCTTGGTATGCCGAACGCCGGCAAATCAACACTGATCAGTCGTATCTCAAACGCACGCCCCAAAATTGCCGACTACCCCTTTACGACGTTGCATCCAAACTTAGGAGTCGTGCGCACCTCAGAATCTCGTAGCTTCGTTGTAGCGGATATTCCGGGTTTGATCGAAGGCGCCTCTGAAGGTGCGGGCTTAGGGCATTTGTTCTTGCGCCACCTCACACGCACGCGTATTTTGCTGCATCTGGTGGATGTGTCGTCCCACGATCCAGACGAAGATGCGGTTGCCCGCGCTGTGGGCGAAGCGCGCGCCATCGTTGAAGAGCTGCGGTTGTACGACGAAGCGCTGTACAACAAGCCGCGCTGGCTGGTGTTAAACAAGCTTGATGTTGTCACAGACCCCGAAGCCGTTAAAAAGCGTTTCTGTAAAGAATATAAATGGAAGGGTCCAGTGTTTGCAATCTCAGCTTTGTCAGGCGACGGTACGCAACAATTAATTTGGGATCTGCAAAACGCCATCGACGCGTACCGCCAAGAAGACAATATTGCTGAGGACTTAGCCGACGGCACGTTTGTGGCAGAAGACCCGCGATTTGATGACACCCGCAGCGCTGCCGACGCACGGCCGGCGGCGCCCGAAAAATAAGTCATCATCCGGCAACTGCGCATGTTTGCCGCCTAACGAACCGCCCTTATTGCTTGTGTTGCCTCGCAGGCGGGGGTTTAAGGGGCTTGCCACTGAGCAATGCCAACTGCCACAACCTTTATACTTTGCGACATGTTTAAGCATTTATTCAAATTGCGATGACGTTCAACTCTGCAGTTCGTTCTGATTCACCGTCTGTCATAGCCTCAGCGTCGCGGTTAGTGGCCAAGGTCGGCTCGTCGCTCGTCACGAACGACGGTCAGGGTATTGATCGCGAGGCTGTTGCGCACTGGGCCAGCCAAATCGCGGCCCTCAGGTCGCAGGGTAAGCAAATGGTCTTGGTATCGAGCGGCGCAATCGCAGAAGGCATGGCGCGTTTAGGTTGGGCTAAACGACCAACCCTGATGCACGAGCTTCAAGCCGCCGCCGCCGTGGGCCAAATGGGCTTAGCCCAAGCCTACGAAGTTGCCTTCGCTCAACACAATCTTCGCACTGCCCAGATTTTGCTCACACACGAAGATCTGGCCAACCGCCAGCGCTATCTCAACGCTCGTTCAACGCTGTTTGCGCTGCTGCGTTTAGGTGTCGTACCCATCGTGAATGAAAACGATACCGTTGCAACCGAAGAGATCGCTGTGGGGGATAACGACACGCTTGGCGCGCTTGTCACCAATCTGATTGAAGCCGACGCCTTAATCATCTTGACGGATCAGCGCGGCTTGTATGACTCAGACCCCCGTAAAAATCCTGACGCCTTGTTCGTGTCACACGGCCTCGCGGGCGACGCCTCACTTGAAACCATGGCGGGCAGCACCGGTGGTGGCCTAGGCAAGGGTGGCATGCTCACGAAAATTCTAGCCGCTAAACGGGCCGCCCGCAGTGGCGCCCATACCGTCATCGCCTCAGGGCGCGAGCCCGACGTGTTGGTGCGCCTGGCGCAAGGCGAGTGCATTGGCTCTGAACTTAGGGCCGAACTACCTGTGCTTTCAGCACGTAAACAATGGATGGCCGACCATTTACGGCTGCGAGGCAGACTTGTGCTTGACGCGGGTGCGATCAAGGCCCTCGTGCTTGAGGGAAAAAGCCTGCTGCCGATTGGTGTGCGCGCGGTTGAGGGTGAGTTTGAGCCAGGCGATGTCGTAGCGTGCGTGGATTCAGCAGGTAAAGAGTGCGCGCGCGGCTTGGTCAACTATTCGTCGGCAGACACGCGGCGGATTATGGGCCAGCCTTCGGCACAGATCGTGGATATTTTGGGCGTCATGCCTGAAAGTGAATTGATGCACCGCGACAATTTGATCATCCTCGGCTGACGTCTGCCGGCCAATCAGGTTCGCCTGTCTTCCAATCACTAGATCCCCCTGTCTGGCACAGGGTCAACGTGTCAAATCCTCAAAGACGTCCTATACTCTTAATCATTATGCGGGGGTACTTGGTCAGTGGCCAGGTTGAGAGAGTCCCTTCGTACCAGTACGGATAATGCCGAAGCTGGGAGCGCGTTCCGATCAAGTCGGAATCCATCCAGATTCGGCTCCAATTAAAAAAATCGGAGCCTTTCCATGAATGCCACCCCAAAGTTTTTAGCTGCCACCGCTGAAGTCGATGCGGCCGCGGTTGCGCCTCTGCCAAAATCGCGTAAGGTTTACGAGATCGGCTCACGTCCAGACATTCGCGTGCCGTTTCGCGAGATCGAACAAGAAGATACTTCGACCTCGTTTGGTGGTGAAAAAAATCCACCACTCACGGTCTATGACTGCAGCGGCCCCTACACTGACCCAGATATCAAGATCGATATTCGTCGCGGCTTGCCCGAAATGCGTCGGGCCTGGATTGAAGAGCGCGGCGACACAGAATTGCTTTCTGGCCCAAGCAGTGCTTATGGTCAAGAGCGTTTGGTCGATCCAAAACTCACCGCCATGCGTTTTAATTTGCAACGTCATCCACGCCGTGCCAAAGCAGGCGCCAACGTGTCGCAGATGCACTATGCGCGTCGCGGCATCATTACGCCTGAGATGGAGTACGTATCGATTCGCGAAAACCTGCGTCGCGAACAATACATTGAAAGCCTGCGTGCCACTGGCCCAGAAGGCGAAAAAATGGCACGCCGCATGTTGCGTCAACATGCTGGTGAATCCTTTGGTGCTTCGATCCCTACCACCATGACGCCTGAATTTGTGCGCTCTGAAATTGCACGTGGTCGCGCCATCATCCCGCTCAACATCAATCACCCTGAAGTTGAACCCATGGCGATTGGGCGCAACTTTTTAGTCAAGATTAATGCCAACATCGGCAATTCTGCGGTGAGCTCAAGCATTGCCGAAGAAGTTGAGAAAATGACCTGGTCCATTCGTTGGGGTGGCGACACCGTCATGGATTTATCAACAGGCAAAAATATTCACGAAACTCGCGAATGGATTTTGCGTAACTCACCTGTGCCGATTGGTACTGTGCCAATTTATCAGGCGCTTGAAAAGGTGAACGGCAAAGCCGAAGACTTAACCTGGGAAATCTTTCGCGATACGCTCATTGAGCAGGCCGAACAAGGCGTGGATTACTTCACAATCCACGCCGGCGTGCGCCTGCCCTTTATCCCAATGACTGCAGATCGCATGACAGGTATTGTGTCGCGCGGCGGCTCGATCATGGCAAAGTGGTGTCTGGCGCATCACAAAGAGAGCTTCTTGTACGAGCGCTTTGAAGACATCTGCGAAATCATGAAAGCCTACGACGTGAGCTTTTCACTCGGTGATGGCTTACGCCCAGGCTCTGGCTTTGATGCCAATGATGAAGCGCAATTCGCTGAATTGAAAACGCTGGGCGAACTCACCAAGGTGGCCTGGCAGCACGACGTGCAAGTCATGATCGAAGGCCCAGGCCATGTGCCGATGCAGTTGATCAAAGAAAATATGGACATGCAGCTCAAGCATTGCGACGAAGCGCCCTTCTATACCCTGGGCCCCTTGACCACTGATATCGCACCAGGCTACGACCACATTACATCTGGCATTGGCGCGGCCCTGATCGGTTGGTATGGCACTGCAATGCTTTGCTATGTCACACCCAAAGAGCATCTGGGCTTGCCAAACAAAAAGGACGTCAAAGACGGCATCATCACCTACAAGATCGCGGCCCACGCAGCGGATCTGGCCAAAGGACATCCTGGTGCTGCGATTCGTGACAATGCCTTATCCAAGGCGCGCTTCGAGTTTCGTTGGGATGATCAGTTCAATCTTGGACTGGATCCTGACACGGCTAAAGACTTTCATGACGAGACCTTGCCTAAAGATTCAATGAAAGTGGCGCACTTCTGTTCGATGTGCGGCCCACACTTTTGCAGTATGAAAATTACGCAAGACGTGCGCGATTACGCTAAAAAACTCGGCGTCGAAAACGACGCGGCGCTTAAAGCTGGCATGCAAGAAAAAGCCATTGAGTTCGTCAAAAAAGGGTCTGAGATTTATCACAAAACTTAATACCCTCGCGCTTTCAAGTGCAAATGCGAAAAAGCAAACGATCAAGCTCTGCGTCAAGCTGGGCTTGATCGTTTAAACCTGATGACACGATCTCGCCTGCCCCTGCTCGATGCCATGAAAGGCATCGGGTGCATCGCCATCGTGCTGCACCATCTTGCGGTGTACGGGCCGATGTCTGATGTGGTGCGAGGTGCTTTCCCTGCAGTCATCAATGGGCTTGAAATCTACGCCCGTCTAGCTGTGCAAATGTTTTTTGTGTTGGCTGGATTTTTAGTCGCGGCTCAACTTGCGCCTGAGGGACAACCTTCTACCTCGTCTACCGCTTCGCACTTGGGTCTCATCCTTAAACGATATCGTCGCTTAGCCACGCCTTTTGTCTTTGCGATCGCCTCTGCAATACTGATCACCGCGATCGTCAGGCCCTGGTTTGTCCATGATTCGCTTTCAGCACCTCCAAGCCTTGCGCAATTACTGGCGCACGCCCTGTTGTTACACGATCTCACCGGCGTTGAAGCCTTGTCGGCAGGTGTTTGGTATGTCGCGATTGATTTTCAACTTTTTATCTTGACGGTATTACTCACCGCGCTCAGTGCACGCGTGGCGCCAAACTGGCGCTGGATATTTCCGGCGCTGATCATCGGCTTGGCCGCAGGTTCGCTTTGGGTGATTAACCGACACGATCGCTACGAGGACTATGCGCCCTATTTCTTTGGCGCCTATGGAATGGGGATGCTGGCTTTTTGGTCAACGCGTCAGCCCTTAGGTGGCATTCTGTTATTCACCATCAGCCTGCTTGGTGCTGTGGCATTGTGGCTGCAGCATCGTAATCCGATTGTCGTCGCACTAGCCACTGCTATCATTGTCGCGATTGCGGGCCAACGTGGCTGGTTAGCCCAATGGCCGCGCCCAGGTCTGTTGACGTGGCTGGGTCAGCGCTCGTATTCAATTTTTTTAATTCACTACGGTTTTTGCATTGGGATGAACGCGCTGTGGGCGCGGTTGTTTCCGACGGGCGTCTTGATCAACACACTAGGCATGATGCTTGCCGTCTTGATCTCGGTTGGGGCCGGTGCGCTTCTATATCGTTACGTTGAAAGCCAACCCAACGCACTGGGCCGCAACTGGGTCACTACGGCTTTGGGTGTGGCAGTTGCGAGCGCGTTTTTGCTTGAAACGCTTGCTTGGTGAGAGCAAACCTCTCGTTGCACACCACCATCAACCTAGATTAGGAGCCAGCGTTCTTTTGACGTCTTTTTCTGTGCGACCCGAGCGCTTAACGTAATCCGCCACTTGATCATCGCCAATAATGCCAACGCTGAAGTACTGCGACTGTGGGTGGCTAAAATAAAATCCCGATACGCTGGCAGCCGGATGCATGGCATAACTTTCTGTCAACATCATGCCGATATCAGCACCGTCAAGCACCTCAAACATTTCACGTTTCACCACATGCTCTGGGCAGGCAGGGTAACCTGGGGCTGGGCGGATCCCTTGATATTCCTCTTTGATCATTTGGGTGTTGGTCAAGGATTCATCAGGTACATAGCCCCAAATATCTTTGCGAGCACGCGCGTGAAGCGCCTCAGCAAACGCCTCGGCCAACCGATCCGCCAGCGACTTAAACATGATGGCTGAATAGTCGTCGTTTGCGCGCTCAAATTCTTGTTCTTTTTTCTCGACGCCTAAGCCTGCTGTGACTGCAAACAAACCAATGTAATCCATCACACCAGAGGCTTTAGGAGCGATAAAGTCAGCTAAACATTTGTTATCGACGCCCTCGCGCTTCATGCCCTGTTGGCGCAACCCACGCCAAGTGAACAAGACTTTTTCACGGGTTTCGTCGGTATAGATTTCGATATCGTCGTCATTGATCGTATTGGCTGGGTAAAACGCAACGACACCATTCGCAGTGAGCCAGCGGCCATCAATCATGCGCTTGAGCATCGCCTGAGCATCAGCGTGGACTGAGCGCGCCTGCTCGCCCACCACCTTGTCGTCCAAGATCGCTGGAAACTGACCAAACAAACTCCAGGTTTGAAAAAATGGGGTCCAATCGATAAAGTTTGCTAGCTCGGCCAAATCGAAATTTTTAAAGGTGCGACGACCGATAAATTTAGGACGCGGCGGTACATAACCCGCCCAATCGATCGCAGTTTTTGCGGCACGCGCGTCAAGCAAAGACATCAACGGCGTCGCTTTGCGGGCAGCATGGCGACGGCGCACGTCTTCGTACTCAACGGCAAGCTCTTGTAGGTAGGTATTGGCAGTTTCTGAAACAAGATTTTGCGCGACACCGACTGACCGACTCGCGTCGGGTACGTAAATCACGGGGCCCTCATAATGCGGAGCAATTTTGACGGCCGTATGCACCCGACTGGTTGTGGCGCCACCAATCATCAACGGGATTTTGCGGCTACGAAAATACTCGTCGCGCTGCATCTCGCTGGCGACGTAGGCCATCTCTTCAAGGCTTGGCGTAATCAAACCCGATAGGCCAACAATGTCAGCTTTTTCTGCTTTGGCGCGCGCCAAGATCTCGGCAGCCGGCACCATGACACCCATGTTCACCACTTCAAAGTTATTGCACTGAAGCACCACTGTGACGATGTTTTTACCGATGTCGTGCACATCGCCCTTAACGGTCGCGATGACGATCTTGCCTTTTGCACGTACGTCACCACCTGCCGCCTCGATCAGTTTTTTTTCAGCTTCAATAAACGGTACCAAGTGACCGACGGCTTGCTTCATCACGCGGGCAGATTTCACCACCTGCGGCAAAAACATTTTTCCTTCACCAAACAAATCGCCCACGATGTTCATGCCATCCATGAGCGGGCCCTCGATCACCTCGATGGGGCGCCCACTGCGATCGGCAATCTGCTGACGAATTTCTTCAGTGTCTTCAATAATAAATTGCGTCATACCATGCACCATGGCATGGGCTAGTCGCTTTTCAACCGGCTGCTGGCGCCACGCAAGATCTTCTTCGCGTTTGATGCCGTTACCTTTAAAGTTTTCGGCAAACTCAACCAAACGCTCGGTTGGGGTGCGTGTATCGTTCGGGTCTTTTTTGCCCAGCGCTTTAGCTTTATTCACGATCAAGCACCACGTCTTCAACCAATTCGCGCAAAGCTGGATCAATATTGGCGTATACGCCCAATTGCCCCGCGTTCACAATGCCCATCGTCATCCCTTCACGGATGGCATGATACAAAAACACCGTGTGGATCGCCTCACGGATGGGCTCGTTTCCCCTGAACGAGAAACTGACGTTCGAGACCCCGCCAGAGATACGCGCGTGAGGAAGGTTCTCACGAATCCATTTGGTGGATTCAATAAAATCTACCGCGTAATGGTTGTGATCGTCAATGCCGGTGGCGATGGCAAACACGTTTGGATCAAAAATAATATCTTCGGGCGGAAAACCAACTTTTTCGATCAACAGGTTATAAGCGCGCGTACAAATTATTTTGCGACGCTCAAGCGTGTCGGCCTGGCCTTGTTCGTCAAACGCCATCACGACCGCAGCCGCACCGTACAAGCGACATAACCGTGCCTGTTTTAAGAACGGCTCTTCGCCCTCTTTTAACGAGATCGAATTCACAATCGATTTGCCTTGCACGCACTTTAGGCCAGTTTCAATGACAGACCATTTTGAACTATCGATCATCACCGGTACGCGTGCGATGTCGGGCTCGGAGGCGATCATATTTAAAAAGCGATGCATACAGGCAACCGAATCCAGCATGGCTTCGTCCATGTTGATATCGATAATTTGCGCACCGTTTTCAACTTGCTGACGGGCAACTGCAACGGCCTCGTCGTACTTTTCTTCGCGGATCAGACGGGCAAACGCCTTGCTGCCAGTTACGTTTGCACGCTCGCCGACGTTGACGAACAAAGATTCGTCATCGATGTTCAACGCCTCAAGGCCCGACAGACGCGTTTTGACCGAAATCTCGGGCACCACACGAATTGGCAAGGCTTGAACTTTTTCAGCAATCGCTTGAATGTGTTCGGGTGTGGTGCCACAACAACCACCGGCCATATTGACCAAGCCTGCCCGAGCGAACTCTTCGAGTAACGCTGAAGTGTCAGCCGGCGTCTCGTCAAAGCCAGTATCGCTCATGGGATTTGGCAGACCCGCGTTGGGATACACGCAAACGTAGGTATCACAAATTTTTGCAAGCTCGGCGATATAGGGCCGCATCAGCGCCGCACCGAGTGCGCAATTCAAACCAATGGTAATCGGGCGGGCATGGCGAACAGAGTTCCAGAACGCCTCGACGGTTTGACCCGACAAAATCCGCCCTGAAGCGTCAGTGACGGTACCCGAAATCATCACAGGCAGGCGTTCGCCGCGCGCTTCAAAAACTTCTTCGACAGCAAAGATAGCGGCCTTAGCGTTCAGCGTGTCGAAAATAGTTTCAATCAAAATGAGATCGACCCCGCCATCCAGCAAGCCGTTCAGTTGCTCGGTGTAAGCCACTCGCAATTCATCAAAGGTGACATTGCGCGCACCCGGGTCATTCACATCGGGCGAGATTGAGGCGGTTTTGGGCTGAGGACCCAGCGCGCCCGCCACAAAGCGTGGGCGCTCGGGCGTGCTGTAGGCATCGCAGGCGGCTCGAGCAAGGCGGGCCGACTCTACATTTTGCTCGTAGGCGAGTTCTGACAATTCATAATCACCTTGCGCAATCGTTGTCGCGCCAAAGGTGTTGGTTTCGATCACGTCGCAACCGGCGGCAAGGTACTGCTTATGAATCTCAAGGATGATGTCGGGGCGGGTCAACGACAGCAATTCGTTGTTACCTTTTACGTCTTTACCATGAGCAGCAAACCGCTCTGCACGAAAATCAGCCTCAGAGAGTTTGTATTGCTGAATCATGGTGCCCATTGCACCATCAAGAATCATGATGCGCGAACCTAGCGCACGCGCAAACTCAGCGCCACGGGTATAGCTTGCAAGAGGAAAAGGCAGTTTTGGGTAAGGCATCACGACGCTAAAAATCTGAGTGACGACGCAAAGAAAGTCTGCATCGGGTTTAAAGCGCCATAAAACTAAAAGCACTAAAAACTAGAATAAAAGCACTGAAAATTAGAACAACCATCGGGAGGCAGGTTATGGGTCAAACAACGCACAAACTGCAGCTTCAAACAAACCAATGGCTGGCCGTACAGTTTACCAAAAACACCGTGGTGTAACATTCGCGACAGAACTGGTGCTTTCGATGCATACAGGTACGCGCCCTTAGGGATTGCGCACCGCATTGGGAAAGTTAAACGGGAAACAGGGAAACACGTCGTCAGACGGTTGTGCCTGTGCTGCCCCCGCAACGGTCAACATCAAGGGTTTAGTCATAAAACCTTGATGCCAGCCCGATACCGGCCAGTTTAAGCAAAGATGACAATCCGTAAGGGTATTCAATCTTTTTGAACGTTCAAGGCCTGCGGGGACGCAGACCACTACGAGGCTGTACTGATGCAACTCTTAACTTATCGGCTCAGCGCCGCCGCTGCGGCCGTGGTCGTTTCTTTTAGTGTGTTTGGGCAAAGCCAGACCTCAACACCAACCTCAACACCCACCTCGACAAGCACCGGCAAGGCTGGCGCGCAAGAGTCCAACGTAATGCCCCCGGGCGAGCTGAAGCTTGGGCCCACCCCACAATTGGCCACTATCGTGGTGACGCCTGGGCGTACCGCCGAGCCCCTGTCAGACACGCTAGGCGACAACAGTGTGATCGGTCGCGATGAATTAGAGACTTTGCCCAACGGCACGCTGGCTAATGCACTGGTTCGCGAACACGGTATCGAAGCGCTCGATTATGGTGGCCCACAGTCACAAAGCAGCGTCAATATTCGCGGCACGAATAGCAATCAATCGCTGATTCTGATCGATGGCCTGCGCGTCAACAGCGCCACTTCGGGCAACGCACCGCTCAGCGCAATCCCACTCAACAGCATCGAACGTGTTGAGATCGTGCGTGGCACCGCAAGCAGCCTGTACGGCGCCGATGCCATCGGTGGCGTGATCAACGTGATCACGCGGGGCGACCAAGACCGGCCGTTTTCAGCCTACGCCAACGCTGGGGTCGGCAGTTACGCCACCACCCAATATGACGCAGGTTTTTCAGGGGCCAAAGATGGCTGGGTGTACAGCTTGTTTGGTGGCTATGGGCAAAGCGGGGGCACCAACGCTACGAAGGCCGGCAATTATTCTTACAACCCCGACAAAGACTCTTACTACCGCAGTAACGTTGGGGGCACCTTAGGCTATACCTGGCGGGCGGGCCAAACAGTCACCTTTCAAAGTTATCAATCCAGCGTCAATGGCGGCTACGATGCCGGCAAGCCTGACTTCAACGATCGTGGTATTCAAACGGTCAACACCAATATGCTGACCAGCAAAAACCGGGTATCTGACTTTTGGACTAGCACACTGCGTGCTGGCTTCACGAACGAGCGGTATCAGACGGTGAACGCGGCGGCTGACCTCGTACCTACGAACCCGCTTAATGGCAAGCAACACTTTGCAACACAGCAAGGGCAATACTTGTGGCAAAACGACCTGAAGTTTTCATCGACTCAAATCGTATCGCTTGGCTATGAAAGGCTTGAGCAAAATGTCGATGGAACGCTATCAAATGGCGGCTACCCACAAGCCTCCTATGTGAACTATCAACAAACCTCAAGGTATACCAACTCGCTTTTCGGTATTTATCGGGGCGCCTGGGGCCCACAGTCGGTGCAGGCGAGCGTGCGCAATGACAACAATTCGCAGTACGGTAACTTTGTGACAGGCAGTCTGGTGTACGGGCTGTCGCTGACACCGCAGTGGCGAGCCACAGTGGGTGCCAACACGGGCTTTCGTGCACCGAATTTCAATGAGCTCTACTGGCCCGTCACGCCTTTCTATGCAGGTAATCCGTTATTGCAACCCGAGAAATCACGCAATATCGAGATGGGGTTGAAATACTCAACTGAAAAAACTCAATTAAGTTTGGTCGCCTATCGCAACGAAATCACGAACTTGATCTTGACTCAGCCGGTGGTACCTGGTGATATTTACTCACCCTACGCGCCAATCAATGTCGGACAGGCGCTGATTCAAGGCGTCAGTCTGTTTGGTTCGCATCGCTTCAATAGCGACACGCAAGTGCGGGGTAGCCTGAACTGGCTTGACCCGCGTAACGCCGAGACCGGCGCCTTATTGCCGCAGCGTGCACAACGAGTTGCCAAGCTCGCATTAGATCAAGCCGTCTGGCGCGCACGCTTGACGGCCGAATGGTATGTCAGCAGCGAACGCAAGGACACAATGTCGGGCGGCAGTCTGGGTGGCTATAGTTTGCTTAACCTGCAGGGTAGCTACCCACTACCCTCAGGCGCTGAAGTGCAAGTACGCTGGAACAACGTCTTTGGCAAACAGTACACACTCATACAGGGCTACAGCACCTTGGGCTCGAATGTATTTGTCAACTTAGCGTGGCGGATGTAGCATCAGTCATCGAGTTATTGTTGAGCAAACTGTGTGATGCGCGCTTTTTTTTGTCGGGCTAGTTTTCTAGCGTGCTGTGTCTTGGCGTTCGCAGCGAGTGCGACTGAAATCGAGGTCATCGATGACAGTGGTCGAGCGGTGCTCCTCAAAGGGCCAGCCCGTCGAGTCATCTCGCTGTCGCCTCACACCACTGAGTTGATTTTTGCCGCAGGTGGCGGCGACAAACTGGTTGCGACAACTGAAGGTAGTAATTTTCCGGCGCAGGCCTTGAGCTTGCCAAAGCTTGGTGACCAACGTGCGCCAGATCCAGCTCGTGTGGCAGCGTACAAGCCAGATTTAATGTTTGGCTGGCTAACCAGTGAACTTGATTCGCTCAAAGCACTGAACATCCCCATATTTATCAGCACGCCTACCTCGCTCATTGAAATCGCAGACAGCATCGAAACCTTTGGTGTACTGCTAGGTACCGCCCCGGTCGCGCGAGCGCGCGCTCAGGCCCTACGCCAGAAGTTAGACGCCTTGGCTCAAGCGGCTGCCGGCAAGCGCGTCGTGAGGGTGTTGCTGCAGGCTGGCACCGAGCCTGAGGGCGCCTTGACCCGCGAGCATCTCCTATCGGACGTCATCACTCTGTGTGGCGGCAGCAACATCATCAGCGAAGACGGCGTGGGGGCGCCAAAGCTCAGTCTTGCGCAGCTAGCCGCTCGAGCGCCTGAGTTAGTGCTGATCGCGCGCACGGGCGCAGGGACCGCGCCGGTCGTAGATAGCGCTGGTGTGAATCACTGGCAGACCGCAGGCCTGCCAGCGGCGCGGCTAGGTCGCGTATTTATGGTTGACGCGGATGCCGTGTTTCGGTCTGGCCCACGCTTAATCGAAGCGGCTGAGCCCATTTGTGAACTAATCGAGCAAAGTCGAAAATAGCGCCGCGCCCTTACGGCTGCACCCTCTTGCCGAGGCACGTTAAACTGTACCGATTGCGACCGGTTTGCCACCAGTCACCACGTTTTGACTTACTGAAAAAATATGAAAACAGACTCGTCTGATCCCTTGGTGATTGCCGGTAAGGCCTACCGTTCGCGCTTACTTGTGGGCACCGGAAAATACAAAGACTTTGCGCAAACACGCGAAGCAATTGATGCCAGCGGTGCACAAATTATTACCGTCGCCATTCGTCGGACCAACATCGGTCAAACGGCTGGCGAGCCTAGCTTGCTTGAGTACCTGCCTCCAAGCCAATTCACCCTGCTGCCGAACACGGCCGGCTGCTATTCGGCCGACGAGGCCGTACGCACTCTCAGGTTGGCCCGTGAACTTTTGGATGGGCACACCTTAGTCAAACTAGAGGTACTCGGCGATCCACACACCTTGTTTCCGAATATGCCCGAAACACTCGCTGCGGCTAAAACCTTGGTGGCTGACGGGTTTCACGTGATGGTCTATTGCACCGACGACCCGATCCAATGCCGCATGCTTGAAGACATCGGTTGCGTCGCAGTCATGCCATTAGCCTCATTAATTGGTTCGGGCATGGGGATCCTAAACCCCTGGAACCTACGCTTGATTATTGATCAGGCAAAAGTCCCTGTTTTGGTCGATGCCGGTGTCGGCACGGCCTCAGACGCCGCCATTGCCATGGAGCTTGGTTGCGATGGCGTGCTGATGAACACGGCAATTGCTGGTGCGCAACACCCAGTGCTGATGGCGAGCGCCATGAAAAAAGCCGTTGAGGCGGGTCGTGAGGCATTTCTGGCCGGACGCGTTCCACGCAAGACCTACCAGGCGGCACCAAGCTCACCCACCACAGGTCTCATCGCGCCCCTTGCCTCGAACACCAAGACATGAGCGACGAAACTGCCGCACGCGTCATACCCAATACCTTGACCATCGCAGGCATGGATCCCTCGGGGGGCGCTGGTATTTTGGCCGACATCAAGGCGATGAGCGCCTTGGGTGCCTATGGCTGCGCTGTGGTAGCGGCTCTGACCGCACAAAATACTCAGGCAGTCACTGAGATCTCGCCCGTCAACCCGCAGTTTGTGCGAGCGCAAATTGACACTCTGTTTGCCGATGTTGAGATCCATGCTGTCAAGCTCGGGATGCTGGGGCAAACTGGCATCATTGAAGTCGTTGCAGACCGCCTCGGACACTTCTTGCCAGCCCATCTCGTTCTGGATCCCGTCATGGTCTCAAAGAGTGGCGATTTACTGCTCGAGCAGAAGGCCATCGGCGCCCTACGTGAGCAATTACTACCGTTAGCCACCTTGATTACCCCAAATCTGCCCGAAGCTGGGGTCTTGCTTGAGATGCGTTCAGTCGAGACCGTCCGCGAGATGCGGCGGGTAGCCGAACGCTTGCGCAACCTGATGACCTACGGCGGGCATCGCTGGGTGCTGGTGAAAGGCGGGCACCTGCCCGGCAACGACACGATTGACGTGCTACACGATGGCGACAAAATGATCGAGTTGCCGGGGCACCGGATCCCCACGCGCAACACGCATGGGACTGGTTGTACGCTATCGGCCGCCATTACGGCACTGTTGCCACAACTTCAAGACGTACCCGAGGTTACCAAGCGCGCTAAACACTACCTCGTCCAGGCCATTGCTCAGGCAGACTCGCTCAGGGTTGGTCATGGGCACGGCCCCGTGCACCACTTTCATGCGCTGTGGTCAGGAAAACCCTTACAATAAGGGTTTTCCGCAATAAGTGCTTTCGCACACTAAATTATGAATGCAATGACTTTGCCTGAGTTTGAGCGTGCCCGTTTCAATATGGTTGAACAACAAATTCGGCCAGTCGGCGTGTTTGACGCCAATGTTGTCGACGCCCTGTTCAAGGTGCAACGCGAGCTGTTTGTGCCGACCAACTTTCGCAGCCTGGCGTTTGCAGACATTGAGATCCCGTTGCAACTCGGCACAGTCGACACGCGTCAGTCAATGCTCAGCCCCAAACTTGAGGCTCGCCTCACCCAACTCTTGCAACTCAAACACGACGACTGCGTACTCGAGATCGGTACCGGCTCGGGTCATCAGGCTGCCTTGCTGGCGCAGTTGGCTCGCACCGTCACATCAATTGAAATCGATCCACGCTTAGCAAGCTTTGCCCAACAAAATTTGCAAAAAGCACACTGCAAAAATGTCACAGTTGAAGTGGGTGACGGCAATAACGGCTGGGGAACCGCCGAATACGATGCAATTTTGGTAAGCGGCGGAGTCGACAAAGTGTCAAATGCGCTCAAGTATCAATTGAAACTTGGTGGCCGCATGGTCGTGATCGTCGGTCAGTCACCGTCAATGACCGCCTTTCGCATCACACGTACGACTGCAGCAAGCTTTGAAACCACATCGCTGTTCGAGACCGTGATTAAGCCGCTCACCGGAGCCTGTGGTTCACGCTTCAAATTTTGAAGAATTTAACCCGTGCAAACCACGGGTTAAAACTGGCTGTGAAAGCACAACATCGGATGCCAGTTCAAAAAATCTAGCAGTATCGGCTTTTAGCGTTGTCGAATTTTTTCGACTAGGTTGGTCGTTGAGCGCGCGAACTCAAACGGTATTGCGACAGCTTTGCCGCCCCACGACTCGACGAGCTTGCTTTCAGGCAGCACTTGCATGTTGTAATCCCCACCCTTAACGATGAAATCGGGCCGAAGCTGCCCGATAATTTCAAGAGGTGTGTCTTCGTCGAAGACAACGACGGCTGTGACACATTCGAGCGCTGCCAACAACGCAGCGCGATCGGCCGCCGTATTCAACGGACGATCTGGTCCTTTGCCCAACCGCTTTGCAGAGGCGTCTGAGTTCACGCCCACGACCAGCGTTGCGCCTAGTTGTGCAGCCTCATCAAGATAAGTGACGTGGCCCCGGTGCAGAATATCAAACACACCATTGGTAAACACCAAAGGCTTGGGCCACTGGCCGCCTGCGATCCTTTCAACAGCCTGCTGTGCTGAAAGGAGCTTGGCTTCGAACCGCGCACTCAAGCGACTGAGCCTACAGCCCCCGTGGCTGATCGAATCAATTCTTTGCGATAGCGGTTCAGGTCTTGCACGGTCTTAAACGAGCTATCCATTAAGAGCGACATGTTATGCAAAATACGAGTGCTAACTTTGTGTTCCCAGTCTTTATCAAAGACAATTTGATTGTCTAGCCAACGCTCAAGCCAGCCTGGCTCAGGCAGTTTTGACTGCACGGTATCATTGGGAAACATGTCTTTATTGACATGAAGATTAGTGGGATGCAGCGCCTGAGGCGTGCGGTGCGCCGACGCCATCAAGACGCCGATTTTGGCAAATGCCATACGCGCCTGCGCGCCGATTTCTTGTCCGCGTTGAGTCAGCGCGCGCTTCATGTAACGTAAATAAGCCCCTGCATGACGAGCTTCGTCTTGTGCGATGACTTTATAAATTTCTTTGATCACAGGCTCAGTGTGCCAATCAGAGGCACGACGATACCAGTGATTGAGACGCACCTCGCCACAGAAATGCAGCATGAGTGTTTCGAGCGGAGGGGCAGGATCAAACTCAAAGCGCACACGGTGCAGTTCGTCTTCAGTGGGGACTAAGTCTGGGGCAAAGCGCCGCAAATACTCAATTAACACCAGCGAATGCTTTTGCTCTTCAAAAAACCAAACCGACATAAAGGCCGAAAAATCGCTGTCGTCGCGGTTATCACGCAAAAACATTTCAGTCGCTGGCAGCGCAGCCCATTCGGTGATGGCGTTCATTTTGATCGTCTGCGCCTGCTCGTCAGTGAGCTTGCTGCGATCAAAGTCTTGCCACGGAATATCGGTGGCCATGTTCCAGCGCACGGATTCCATTGACTTAAAAAGTTCTGTGTAGAGCATGTTCACTGCCTTTAATGTTTAAATTTCAATCAACGCATCAGCGTCCAGAGTGCCACTGCCAAACTCAGGGCAGCCACGCCCGTTAATGCCACCAATACACGATTGCTTTGCTCGCGCGAGCGCCGCATTTGTTGCAGCTCGTGCAAGACCTGACTCGATATATCTGCGCGACTGAGTTGGGCGTGCACCAATCGCGGTAATTCAGGTAACCACTGCGCCCACTGACCCGCCTCTTGCATCAGTTTCTTACGAGTTCCCTTTAAACCAACCCGCTCAAGCATCCAACGCTCAAGATAAGGTTTGGCCGTTTTCCATAAGTCTAACTGCGGATCGAGCTGGCGACCTAATCCTTCGACATTTAGAAGGGTCTTTTGTAACAGTACCAGCTGCGGCTGTATTTCGACATTAAACCTCCTGGAGGTCTGAAACAGGCGCAATAACACTTGTCCCAGAGAGATTTCGGCCAAAGGCCGATCAAAATAGGGCTCGCAGACCGCACGAACCGCCCCCTCGAGCTCTTCTTCGCGGGTGGCTGCGGGTACCCAGCCTGATTCAATATGCAAACGAGCTACGCGGCGGTAATCGCGCTGAAAAAATGCCAAAAAATTTTGTGCCAGGTAGTTTTTATCGAACTCAGAGAGCGACCCCACAATGCCAAAATCGAGCGCGATATACCGACCAAGCGTCGCGGGCTGATCTGAGACATAAATATTGCCTGGGTGCATGTCAGCGTGAAAAAAACCATCATCAAAGACTTGTGTAAAAAATATTTCGACGCCAGTACGCGCCAGCGTAGGAATATCAACGCCTGCTTGCTTCAAGCGTTCAATTTGACTGACTGGTATGCCGTACATCCGCTCCATGGTAAAGACGGTCGAGGCGCAATAATCCCACATGACCTCGGGTACCCATAACAGCTCACCGCGCTTGCTCTCAGGGCCAAAATTACGGCGTAGCTGACTGCAATTAGCCGCCTCACGTAATAGATCGAGTTCGTCATGCAGGTGCTTATCAAATTCGGCAACGACCTCGCGAGGCTTTAAGCGCCTCCCGTCGGGCACCAGGCGCTGTATCAGGCTGGCCAGCACGCGCATCAGCGAGAGGTCTTTGTCAATCACTTCTAGCATGCCCGGGCGCAATACCTTGACTGCAACATGACGCCCATCATGAAGCACCGCGAAGTGCACCTGCGCAATGGATGCAGAGGCAACTGGATCGGTTTCAAACTGCGCAAAAAGTGTCGAGGTGGGCGCCCCAAGTGCCGCTTCAATCATGGCAGCGGCTTTATCTGAGGCAAACGGTGCGACACGATCTTGCAGCAAGGCCAGTTCATCCGCAATATCCATCGGGATTAAATCACGGCGAGTCGACAACACTTGCCCAAATTTCACGAAGATGGGACCGAGCGCCTCGAGGGCAAGGCGCAGACGCAAACCACGCGGCATGGTCGGGCGCGAACCTAAGCGCACCAACCACAGCAAGCGATAGGCCACAGGGTGTTCGATGCCCGACAGCACGAGTTCATCGAGCCGATAGCGCAGCGCAACGACGATGATGCGCAACAGGCGGGGCAAAGACATCATACTGAGGGGCCGAGGCGCGAGGTGAGGCGCGAAAGCCGCGCTTGCAGCGCGGCGTGTCGCCGATCGATTTGCTCTAGGTGAGCCAAGGTGAGCGCACGCTCTTGGGACAGAGACGCGAGGGCAGGCGCAGCTGCCAAGATATTGGTTTCTTCAGAAAAATACTCGGCAAGATTTTCGACCACGCCGCGCGCGAAAGACTGCGCGCCAGCGAACACACCTTGTGCGCCTTTAGTCAGGCGGCGCGCGGGGACATCCCCCAGCCATTGGGCCAAGGCATCTTCGGGATCTGGGCGCAAATCACGCGCTAGATCAGACACAACTTGCACTAACGCAGCCTGCCCAGTGACATGTACCAATTGGGCAATATCGGTGCGTGCCTCGGGTGAAAGTAGTGCCGTCAACGATAGTTTTTCGGCAATCAACTCAAGCACGACATCAGGCACCACTGCCGAGTCTGCGGCCTCGAGAGTGCCATCGTGCCCAATGGTGAACGTCACCTGAAAACCGCCAAGACAGATCCGCAGCGTTTGCCCGGCATGGGCCGCCAAACGTTGCGCTGCCCAAGGTTGCTGCTGAGTCAATAGATTGAAGGCGTGCGCCCATAACCTGACGGGGTGTAGGGCGAACCGCGTCGGCAGAGAAGGTAGGGCAATGGTCACGTAGGCGCAGGCACTAAAAGTCGATTTAAGGGCGTAGTTTAACGGGTGAACTGACCATCCGTTGAAATGGGCATAAAAACGCCCGCTAGGCGGGCGTTTTTAGATGCAACATTGAAGCAATGAGTTAGCTGGCGTGAGTCACTGGAATTTGTTGAATACCTGCCAACAACCAGCCGCCTTGCTCAGGTTTAAAGAGGTTCCAAACTTCTTCGAAGCGGAACGCTTCTGCGCCGGCTTGCTCACGCAGCATGCCCGAAAAGCGCACGCTCGCCAAATGACCGTCAGTGACCTTTTCGATACCTAGCATTTCAGCGTTGAGCAGCACCACTTCAGTATGGTTTTCACCAACACGACCTGACAACTGGGCCTGCAACTCTTTCAGCAGATCATCGGTCAAGAAGTTACGCATTTGCGTCAGGTCGCCGCTATCCCAAACTTTTTGAATCGAGACGAACTGCGCTTTTGCTTCTTGCAAGAAGCGATTGGTATCAAAATCAACTGGGATAAACCAATTTTGATCGGGTGCTGGTGCGTCTGAACCAAACCCTGCTGCCGACATTGAGCCCGTGGCTGAAGCGGGCATCGCAACCGGCGCGGCGCTAGGCGCAGCGCTTTCGCGGTACATCTCGTTGGCAGGTGGCTGCCCTACGGACGAGTTGCCTGCACCTTGTGCTGCGGGTTGTGCAGCTGAACCGCCACGCATTCTACGCAATACGAACATCACGCCAAAGATCACCACGGCGGCCAACAACGCCACCATTAAGAAGTCGGCCATCGCGCCGCCAAGACCAAAGTGCGACAACAGGGCTGCGATACCTAAGCCAGCAGCGATGCCAGCCAAGGGGCCGAGCCAACGCGAAGCGCCACTAGGTTTAGCCGCTGCAGCAGCAGGCGCAGCTGCAGGCGTGGCGCTCTTTTGTGCTGTTGAGCCAGTTGCCGCAGCAGGGGCTGCAGGCTTTTGACTGCTAACGTTGCTGGATTGCTTGCCAGAGCTGGTGCCGCTACCGGCGCGCGCCGCCTGGGCGTCGAAAGTCACCGCAGACAACGATACGCCGCCTAAGGTAATGAGTGCTGCCGCAAACAGACGAGTAACAAATCGGGACATCTTGAGCTCCTCGGCGCCTGAGCGCCAAAACATTCAAATAGTGTTTAAAAGTCGAAGACCTTCAAATCTTACTAGAACCTGAATCTTACTTAAACCTGAACAGGTTGTAAAGCATGGACGATAAAAATGTGTAGAAGTTCCGTCGCGGGTCACATTTCAGCGCTTCATCGTGGCTAATGATTGCTTAACTAACGACCAGAAAGATCGCACGCTAGCCCAACTTAACGCCCTCATGCAAGGCCGTTAAGCCCGCCGACAAGTTGAAAAACTGCACACGCGACAAACCTGCCTCGCTCAGCATTCCTTTGAGCGTCTCTTGATCAGGATGCATACGAATCGATTCGGCCAAATAACGGTAGCTATCAGCATCACCTGCCACTTTTTGACCGAGCCAAGGCAATACCTTGAACGAATACCAGTCGTACGCCGGAGCCAGAGGCGCTGCAATCTTTGAAAATTCGAGTACCAACAGTTTGCCCCCCGGTTTAAGCACTCGCGTCATCTCAGCTAAGGCGCGGTCTTTGTGGGTCATGTTACGTAATCCAAAAGCTACCGTCACGCGGTCAAAATAATTTGACGCGAAAGGCAAGTGCTCACCATCGCAGACCGCGCAAGGCAACACCACGCCATCGTCGAGCAACCGATCACGCCCGACGCGCAGCATCGAGTCGTTGATATCTGTCAGCCAGACTTCACCGGTCGGGCCCGCCTGCTTTGCAAAGGTCCGGGCCAGGTCGCCAGTCCCGCCTGCGATATCCAATACCTTCATGCCTGGACGCACAGCGGCACGCCCAATCGTAAAGGCCTTCCAGACGCGGTGTAGTCCGGCAGACATCAGGTCGTTCATCACATCGTAGCGCGAGGCCACAGAATGAAACACCTGTGCAACCTTGGCTGCCTTCTCTGATTCAGCGACTGTCTGATAACCAAAATGTGTGTGCTCTTCAGCCATCCCTCTTACCCCACTTGTTGCGTGATGCCCACTACCCGAACGGCCGAGGCATTTTACGGCGCTACGCATTGCGCACACCGCCACTAAATGAAATGCACTGTCATATACATGACACATTGCCGCCATACTATAGTCATGTCGCGCGCGCAAGCGTGCTATCTAAACTGGTACCCACCATGTCAAGCACCATTCTAGTCGTTGAAGACGAACCGGCCATCCAAGAGCTCATCGCCGTCAACTTATCGTTCGCTGGTCACAAGGTCTTACGTGCCTTCGATGTTGCGCAAGCCGAAACTCTCATTCGAGCCGAACTGCCCGATTTGATCCTACTTGACTGGATGCTGCCGGGTGCTTCGGGCCTCACGTTAGCGCGAAAACTACGTAGCGACGAGCGCACTCGCTTGGTGCCCGTCATTATGCTCACCGCCAAAGGCGCCGAGCAAGACAAGGTAGACGGGCTCGAAGCGGGCGCCGACGATTACATCACTAAACCCTTTTCGCCCAAAGAACTCATGGCTCGCATCAAGGCCGTGCTGCGACGGCGTGCCCCGCAACTCACCGATGATCTGATCGAAGTCGAAGGGCTCAAACTAGACCCCACCTCGCATCGCCTCACCGGCAACGGCCAACAACTGGCCATCGGGCCGACCGAATTTCGTCTGCTGCATTTTTTTATGACGCATCCAGAGCGAGTTTTTTCACGCGGTCAGCTGCTCGATCAAGTGTGGGGCGATCATGTATTTGTTGAAGAGCGTACGGTCGATGTTCACATCCGCCGCCTGCGCAAGGCGCTCGAACCCTCGAAACACGACGCTCATATCGAAACGGTGCGCGGCAGCGGCTACCGATTTACCCCACTGATTCCGAAATCTTAAGCTTGATGCGACAATCGAGCGCATGAGCTGGAAACGCACTCTTTTTTTTATAGGCTTTTGGTCGGCAATAGCGCTGGTGATTGAGTATCGCTGGGAAAACTCGCTTGGCTGGGTTGCCCTCTCGCTCACCACCGGCTTACTGTTGGTGATTCGGCGCCGGCACGCTGAGCGCGTGGCGCGCTGGATCCGTTCGCCGGACGACGAACCGCCCGCAGACGTAGGCCCCTGGGATGACGTTGTGGCGGCGCTGTACCGCCGCATCCGTAATCAAGTCGCCACCATCCAAGAACTAGAAGAAACCAGCACCAGCGCCATGGCCGCTGGGCAAGCACTGCCTGTTGGGGTCGTCACCTTGACTACCGACCTACAGATCAGATGGTTTAATCTCGCGGCAGAAAAACAATTACACCTGCAGCCTGAGCAGGATCTTGGACAAAACTTACAAAATATCATTCGTGCGCCTGCCTTTGCCTCTTACGTGAAGGCCGGCAACTGGTCTGAGCCGCTCACGCTTAAAATTAACCACGCAAGTGGCAATTACAGTCTGTTATTGCGTTTAGTTCCATACGCGCGCGACCGTACGCTGCTGATTACTCGCGATCTCACTCAAATTGAGAAGCTCGAAACCACACGTCGCGATTTTGTTGCGAATGTTTCACACGAAATGCGCACACCACTGACGGTGCTGGCGGGGTTTGTTGAAACCTTGCGTGATGCCCCTGAGGGTGCCTTAAGCGGGCAACAACGAGAACAGTATTTTGGGCTCATGGCTGAACAAGCCCAACGGATGCAAGCGCTCGTGACCGACTTACTCACTCTGTCAGACCTGGAAACATCCCCAAGCGCAGAGTTCGCAAGTGTGAGAGTCACTCAACTGATAGACACTGCGCGAACGCAAATTGAAGCGCTCTCTGGCGGGCGCCATCACTGGGACTGGCAAATAGAGTCAGGTGTGGATCTTGCCGGCAATGCCTCAGAACTTGCCTCGGCATTCTCGAACCTGCTGACGAACGCGATTCGTTACACGCCCGATAACGGCACTATTCAGGTCAAGTGGCAAAGTCAAGCAGACGGTCGTGCCCGTTTTAGCGTGACTGACACCGGGATTGGAATCGCCTCTGAACACCTGCCGCGTTTAAGCGAGCGCTTCTACCGGGTCGATCGTGGCCGCTCGCGCGCACTTGGCGGTACAGGGCTGGGGCTCGCCATCACCAAGCATGTCGCCATGCGGCATGATGCAATCCTAGAGGTTCAGAGCAAAATCGGGCAAGGTAGCTGTTTTAGCTTAGTGTTTGACGCTGAGCGCGTACAACGCAATCTCTAGCCGTTAAAGTGCCCCGTCTGAAACTTAGAAAAACCGCTTAAACTGCGACTGTTAACGCGTACATGGCGTTTATCTACCGCAGCTTGATGCACCGCATGATCGCACCGACCTTCACTTTACGCCACTTGGGCGACCGCTGCCTAAGCCTCGATTTTGGCGATACGATTCTTGCCGAGACGGGTTTGATTTGCCTTGCGGTCGCTGAAAAAATTCGAGAAGCTCGCCTGTCTGGCGTAAGCGATGTGGTTCCGTCCTACACAAGCGTGGCGGTGCATTACGAGGCCGACCCTCAGACCGGCGTGCCAAATTTTCGAACACTCTCCGAAGGCCTCACCGCGTTAATTCAGGCTGGTATATCACCCGCTGAACGCGCTTCACGCACCATCGAGATCCCGGTCTGCTACGGTGGCGAGCATGGCCCTGACTTAGGTGAAGTGGCGAGGGTCACTGGCCTCTCCGAGCAAGACGTGATCCAAATGCATTGTGCGCCCGGCAGTATGGTGTTTATGCTCGGCTTTGCGCCAGGTCATCCGTATATTGGCATCCATGACCCCTTGTTCGCGCTGCCCAGGCGTGAGGTTCCTCGTACGGTCGTACCGGCAGGCTCTGTCGCGATCGCAAATCGGCAATCAACGATCTACCCCACTCGGTTGCCTGGCGGCTGGCACATTTTAGGCGCCACACCGCTTAAGTTATTCGACTTAACGCGCCCTCAGCCGACCTTACTCTTGCCCGGTGATCACATTCGATTCGTGCCCATCTCATCCGCTGAATTTGACCAACTCGCGGCACAGCACAGTCAGGGGCAAGTATGAGCATGATCGTTCTGAAGCCAGGCATGCTCAGCACCTTTCAAGATCTCGGCCGCTTCGGGCAACAACACTTGGGAGTGTCGGTAGCGGGTGCCATGGACCAACGCGCCCATCGATTAGCCAACGTGCTTGTTGGCAACGACCCCGCGCTTGCGACCCTTGAGATTACGTTAATAGGCCCAACGCTTCGTTTTACCAAACCATGCTGTCTCGCGCTGTGCGGTGCTGACTTGAGCGCCACATTAAATGGACAACCACTTGTCCTAAATCGGCCGATCGTCGTCAGGGCAAAAGATGAACTCAGCTTTGGAGTGCGCCAGCACGGCACGCGCGCTTACCTCGCGGTGCACGGTGGTTTTGCGCTCGAACCGGTTCTAGGTAGCACCAGCACCTATCTGCGCAGCGCCATGGGCGGCTGGCACGGCCGTGCGCTGCGACGCGACGATGAGATCCCTTTACTGCGGCCTCTCAAAAATAAGGGGCTCGAAGATCTCGCCATGGATTTGTGGTCGCTCAAAATCTATCTGCCGGCTGCCCTATCAGAGCCACGTCAGACCTATGTACGGCTGATTAAAGGCCAGCAATGGGACGAGTTCACCCCCGAAAGCTGTGCCGCCTTACTCACCGAACCCTACCGCATCAGCCCAGACTCTGAGCGCATGGGTTATCGTCTTCAAGGTGCGTCTCTTTTGATGACGACGCCCCGCCAAATGATCTCTGAAGGCACAACCTTCGGTACCATCCAAGTGCCTGCGGGTGGCCAGCCAATCATCTTGATGGCCGATCGTCAAACTACCGGCGGCTATCCAAAAATGGCTTACGTTGCGAGCGTTGACTTACCCCGGCTAGCCCAGGTGGGGCCTGGCGACATAGTGAGTTTCAAAGCCATTAGCCTTGAGCAGGCGCAGGCGCTTGACCTTACCCGCGCAAAAGCTTTTGCGACACTTGCAGACGCGCTACAACCTGTACGAAACTTATTGCTCAATCACTGAGAATCACTGAGGCCATCATGACACTACGAATTGACCTGAACTGCGATATGGGCGAAAGCTATGGCGTTTGGAAACTAGGCAATGACGAGGCAATCTTGCCCTACGTCTCGTCGGCAAACATTGCCTGTGGGTTTCATGGAGGGGATCCGGCCACAATGCGCAAGACTGTAGCCGCTGCGCTCGAGCAAGGTGTCGCTCTCGGTGCTCATCCGGGTCTGCCGGACATTCAAGGCTTTGGGCGTCGCAATATGGCCATCACTGATCAAGAAGCCTACGACATGATGGTTGTGCAGATTGGCGCCTTGGCGGCCGTCGCCGCTTCGCAAGGTGCCCGTCTGCGCCACGTCAAGGCGCACGGTCAGCTGTACAACATGGCGGTCAAAGACGCAGGCCTCGCGCGTGCTCTAGCGCAAGCAACCTACGATGTGGATCGTGAGCTAGTGTTCTTTGTCTTAGCGGGTAGCGCCATGGTACCGATCGCACAATCGATTGGCCTGCGTGTCGCTCAAGAGGTCTTTGGTGATCGCACCTACTCACCCGATGGCACGCTAAGCCCGCGCAACAAACCAGGTGCCATGATCGAAGACGTACAAGTGTCGATCAAACACGTCTTGCAAATGGTAAAGACCGGAACCCTCACGGCCAACGACGGCAGCGTGGTCAAGGTGCAAGCGGATACGCTATGCATTCATGGCGACCAGCCGGGTGCGGTCACATTTGCCAAGGCGATCCGCGAGGCACTTTTAGCTGCAGGGGTTGAAGTTCGGGCTTAAGCGAGACCTGAGCCTAGCCTTGAACCTGACCTGATGACCCGACTCTGTGCCGCTGCGCAAATTCGAGACTGAGCTTGAAACCTAACCACTGATCGGGCAGGCGCTTAACAAGCGCTCGGCAATGTAAAGGTCTTGCAAGGCAATGCCCGAACTATCAAAAATGGTGATGGCTTGGTCGTCTTGGCGACCCGAGGCCTGACCACTGAGGACGGCGCCGATTTGCGTCAAGGTCACAGTGCCGGCCTGAATCAATGCGGCAGCATGTTGAAACTCACCAATCACCACTGATTGTGTTGCTAAGTCACAAAATAGCTGCGAGCGATCATACAAGCCGGTAGGCAACTCTTGCTTTCCGACGCCATCAGCACCCATGCACGAAATATGTGTGCCTGGACGTATCCAATCGGCTTCGAACAACGGAGATTTTGCCGGCGTTGCCGTCACGATAATATCGGCGCGCGCACAGGCCTCTTGCGCCGAGACGCGTTCAACGTTCAACCCGTGGGCAGCCAGGCGCTGGGTGAAGCGCTCTGCGCGCGCTGCATCTGCATTGACGACAAGGACGGTCTCGAGATTGCGAATGCGAGCGATTGCCAGGCAGTCGTAGCCGGCCTGATTGCCAGCACCAAAAGCCGCAAGCGTTGTTGCATTTTTACGCGCCAGCTGATTGGTCGCGACCGCGTCTGCCGCAGCAGTGCGATAGGCGTTCACAACACCCGACTCGATCACAGCCTGTACACCGCCAGTATCTTGATTAAACAGAACAGTGACTGAGTTGTGCGTAGGCAGACCTCTGGCCGTATTGCCTGGCCAGATAAAGCCCATTTTCAAACCAGCGATAGCCTCTGTGGCACCGGACTTGACAGAAAAGCGGTTACGCGGATCTGAGCCGTGTGCAATCAGTGCCGGAAACACCACTGAGCCTTGTGCGCTAGCGGCCTGAAAGGCTTCGCTTATCGCCTCAAAGGCCATTTCGTGTGTGACGACGGTAGACGATTGCGCTTCAGGTATATATCGCATGAATGTTCAAACCTTTTTAAACCAACACGCGCTCAATGCCACCATCGTTGGCTTTTTTCACGTACTCTCCCAGCCAATTTTCACCCAGAATCAATCGTGCCATTTCAACCACGAGGTAGTCGGCTTTAGCTTCAGTATCTTGCTCAAAGCGCGATAAGCCCTGCATGCACGAAGGGCATGAGGTCAACATTTTGATGTCTCCCTCAAACCCATCTGCACGCAACTCTTGCGTGTTTTTAGCCAACTCTTCTTCTTTGCGAAACCGCACCTGTGTCGAGATATCAGGCCGCGTCACCGCCAGCGTGCCCGACTCACCACAACACCGTTCGGTTTTAATCGCCGAGTCGCCCACCAACGAGCGCACAGTTTTCATTGGATCTTGCAGTTTCATGGGGGTATGACAGGGGTCGTGATACATGTAACGCGTGCCCTGCACCCCTTCGAGCTTGATACCTTTCTCAAGCAAATACTCGTGAATATCAATCAAACGACAACCCGGGAAGATCTTGTCAAACTCATAACCTGCCAACTGGTCGTAACACGTACCGCAACTGACCACGACAGTTTTGATATCAAGATAATTCAAAGTGTTGGCCACACGATGAAATAGCACGCGATTATCTGTAATGATTTTTTCGGCTTTATCACTCATGCCGTTGGCGCGCTGCGGGTAACCGCAGCATAAGTAACCTGGCGGTAAAACGGTTTGTACACCAGCGTGCCAAAGCATCGCTTGTGTCGCCAACCCAACCTGAGAGAACAAACGCTCAGAGCCGCAGCCTGGAAAATAAAACACCGCTTCCGTTTCGGCCGAGGTTTCACGCGGTCGGATAATTGGCACGTAATCAGCGTCTTCGATATCCAATAATTTGCGCGCGGGCTGCTTGGGTAAGTTACCCGGCATTTTTTTATTTATAAAATGCACCACCTGCTCACGCAACGCTGGCTTACCGACTGTCGCAGGAGGTTTCGCGGTTTGCTTACGCGCAAACTTTGAAAACAAATCGTGCACAAACCGCTGTACCTTGTAACCTACGCCAATCATGGCTGCACGGGTCGCATTAATCGTTGCCGGGTCTTTGGCATTTAAAAAGAACATTGCGGCCGAGGTGCCGGGATTAAACGATTTATGACCCATGCGACGCAACAAAGCGCGCATGTTCATCGAGACCTCGCCAAAATCAATATCGACCGGGCACGGGTTGTAGCACTTATGACACACCGTGCAATGATCGGCAACGTCTTCGAACTCTTCCCAATGTTTTAAGCTGATCCCGCGGCGAGTTTGCTCTTCGTATAAAAAGGCCTCAATCAACAGCGATGTTGCCAAAATCTTGTTTCGCGGCGAATACAGCAGATTGGCGCGTGGCACGTGGGTGGCGCACACAGGCTTGCATTTGCCGCAACGTAAACAATCTTTAATCGAATGACTAATCGCGCCGATATCACTTTGCTGCATGATGAGAGATTCGTGACCCATCAAACCGAAGCTCGGCGTCCACGCATTACGCAAGTCTGCCCCAGGCATGAGTTTGCCGGCGTTAAAGTGATCGTTTGGATCAATCTTGCGTTTGTAATCCTGAAACGGCGCCAGCTCGGCCGTCGATAAAAACTCATACTTGGTGAGACCAATGCCGTGTTCGCCCGAGATCACCCCATCAAGGTCACGTGCGATTTGCATAATGCGCGCCACCACTGCGTTGGCCTCGCCAAGCATTTCATAATCGTCAGAATTGACGGGGATATTCGTGTGCACATTGCCATCGCCTGCGTGCATATGCAGCGCAACAAAGACACGACTTTTTAATACTCGCGCATGAGCTGCCTGCAACTCTGTCATCACCGGGGCAAAATCTGCGCCGCTGAATAAGCCAGACAATTCGGCCTTGACTTCATTTTTCCAGGAGATTCGCAAACTGCGATCTTGCGCCAAATCAAACAGGCGCGCAGTGGGTTGGCTGTTTAACCGCTCACGCGCTGTCGGGGTTAGCGTGTCCAAACCAACCAACGCGAACGACTCAAGCGCTTGCTGCAACGACAAATCAAGATTGTCGTGCACCCATCTCCAGCGCCGACGCACACGCCCAAGCACGTCAAGGGCTTGCACCTTACGCTCGTTGACCGCCTCTTCGATGTAAGCGCCTTCTTCGCTGCTTCGGTCGAGCTTGGCCACCGGCAAAACGCCTGCACACACCGCCTCTAGCGCATCGAGCAGTTTGAGCTTATTGCGAATCGAGAGCTCAATATTGATGCGCTCGATGTGGTCGGTGTACTCGCCCATCCGGTCAAGCGGGATCACCACATCTTCATTAATTTTGAAGGCATTGGTGTGACGCGCAATGGCGGCAGTACGCGCCCGGTCGAGCCAAAACTTTTTACGCGCCTCGGCGCTCACCGCAATAAAGCCTTCGCCATGACGTGTATTGGCAAGGCGAACGACTTCGCTGGTGGCCGCTGCCACCGCAGACTCGTCGTCACCCACAATATCGCCAAACAACACCATTTTGGGCAACACACCGCGCTTACTTTTGGTTGAGTATCCTACCGCACGCAAGTAGCGCTCATCTAGGTGCTCGAGTCCGGCAAGTAGCGCACCGCGAGCACGACCAGTTTGATCAAGATAGTTTTTAATTTCAACAATCGAGGGAATCGAATCACGCGCCTGCCCAAAAAACTCTAGGCAGACTGTGCGCGTGTGGCGAGGCATGCGATGCAACACCCAGCGCGCGGCCGTAATCAGGCCATCACAGCCTTCTTTTTGCACACCTGGCAGACCCGATAAAAACTTATCGGTCACATCTTTACCCAGGCCGATTTTACGCAACCCAGCACCATCGACATCGAGAATTTCAGTGCGCAAGGGACGCTCGCCCGCAGGAGCGGCGCCGTCAGACCATTGCAATTCAAACCGGACGCGCCCAGCTTCGTGGATTTTGCCCATGTTGTGTTCAAGGCGCGTAACATCCAGCCAGTTGCCATCGGGGTCAACCATCCGCCACCAGGCGAGGTTATCCAAGGCTGTGCCCCAGAGCACAGCTTTTTTACCGCCCGCATTCATCGCGACGTTGCCGCCCACGCAAGAGGCATCAGCAGAGGTCGGGTCGACCGCAAACACAAAGCCCGCAAGCTCGGCCGCTTCTGAGACGCGTTTAGTGACCACACCAGCGCCCGCACGCAAGGTCGCCACGGGATCTGCAACCCCAGGCAACGAGATCAACTCAACTGCGCCAAGGGTATCGAGTTTTTCAGTATTAATGACCGCTGAACGCCAGGTCAGCGGAATGGCGCCGCCGGTGTAGCCGGTGCCGCCCCCTCTAGGCACAATGGTCAGACCCAGTTCAATACAGCCACGCACCAAACCTGCGATTTCGTCTTCGGTATCGGGGGTGAGCACCACAAACGGATATTCAACACGCCAGTCGGTGGCGTCGGTCACGTGCGAGACGCGCGACAAACCGTCAAACTTAATATTGTCGCGAGCAGTCAGACGACCTAAGGTTTTTTGTACCTGCCGGCGCAAACGACCAGTCTGCTCAAACTCTTGTTCAAACGCGCTGACCGCAACACGTGCACGGTCTAGTAGGGTTGCCACTTTTTCGTCGCGCCCGGTATCGTCACCCGCACGGCGCTTGTCAATCTCGGTGAGCCTGTGTTGCAGGGCTTCGATCAGCAATTTGCGTCTTTTGGGGTTGTCGAGCAGGTCGTCTTGCAAATACGGATTACGGCGTACGACCCAGATGTCTCCTAACACCTCGTAGAGCATTCGGGCCGAACGACCGGTGCGGCGCTCGCCGCGCAAGTCGAACAATAAGGCCCAGGCATCATCGCCCAACAAGCGACAGACCACTTCTCGGTCTGAAAAAGAGGTGTAGTTGTAGGGGATTTCGCGCAAACGTGCCTGAGAATCAGACAGGGGCTCGGCGTTTAACAAATGGCTAGCAAACGGGGCGTTCATAGGTCAGAAATCTTAGCAGTTGCCCTTAAAGTCTTATTTTAAGCCAAGCCGTAAAGATGTTTGGAATACCCCCAAAACTTCAGACTCGACAACCTTGCCCACAGTAGGGGCGCTTGGGCGCTACACAAGCAAAAGCCTCACGACGCCGCCAAGCACCAAATAGCGTGCGAACTTACCAAGCACGATAAAAATCAGGCACGGCAACCACGGCAAACGTAACCACCCCGCCACCGCGCAAAGTGGGTCCCCAACGACCGGCAGCCAAGACAGCAAAAGAATTGGCGCGCCAAAGCGATGCACCCACGCCTGTGCTCGTGTTTGTAGCCTCGACGACCTCTCAACGGTGCTCGCTGGGCCGGCGCTGCTGTCTAACTGCGCTGGACTTTGCGACACAGGCGAACCTAAGGCACCGGCTCGCGGTCGCCGCCAACGTTCAAAGGCCAGATGCGCGCCCGCTCCCATCCAATACGTGATGAAGCCGCCCAAGCTATTGCCCGCTGTCGCCACCACAACCGCGGCCCAGAAAAGCTCTGGCTTTAACGCCAGATAGCCTAAAAATATTGGCTCAGAACCCAACGGCAAGATCGTCGCAGCCAGCGCACTCACCACAAAAATTGCCCCCAAACCAACCGACGGTAAGGCGAGCAGCGCAAGCAACGGGGCAAAGAGAGAATCCAGCACGCACTCCTAAAACATAAGGGTCTTATTTGGCACATGGGATAATGATTGTTCGAACTAGGAATCACATGAACATCGACTATCTCAAACGCATTTTGACATCTAAAGTGTATGACGTGGCGATTGAAACACCGCTCGATCGCGCCCCGCAGCTATCAGCCCGCCTTGGCAACACCATCCTACTTAAGCGCGAAGATACCCAACCGGTCTTTAGCTTCAAGCTGCGCGGCGCTTACAACAAAATGGCACATTTACCGCGTGCAAACCTTGCGCGTGGGGTCATCGCGGCTTCGGCAGGCAACCATGCACAAGGGGTAGCACTTTCGGCACAACGATTAGGCTGCAAAGCCACCATCGTGATGCCCACCACCACGCCTGCAGTCAAAATTGACGCTGTACGCGCGCTCGGCGCACAAGTTGTTTTGCATGGGGATAGCTTTAGCGATGCCTATGCCCACGCTCTAACGCTCGAAAAAAAACATCACTTAACCTTTGTACACCCCTTTGACGACCCCGATGTCATCGCTGGACAAGGCACCATCGGCATGGAGATCCTGCGCCAACATGCCGGCCCGATTGACGCGATTTTTGTCGCCATTGGTGGTGGCGGCTTGATTAGTGGCATCGCGGCTTACGTGAAACAGTTACGTCCCGACATCAAAATCATTGGTGTTCAAACGGTTGACTCGGACGCAATGGTAAAAAGCGTGCGCGCAGGCCGCCGGATTACCCTCGCCGAAGTTGGGTTATTTTCAGACGGCACAGCGGTCAAACAAGTTGGCGTCGAGACCTTTCGTCTGGTGCGTGAGTACGTCGATGACTTTGTGGTTGTCGATACCGATGCGATCTGCGCTGCGATCAAAGATGTCTTTCAGGACACGCGCAGTGTGCTTGAGCCCGCGGGAGCGTTGGCGCTGGCCGGTGCCAAACAATACGCACTCGAGCACAAACTACAGAGCAAGACTCTGGTCGCCATTGCCTGCGGTGCCAACATGAACTTTGACCGCTTACGCTTCGTGGCCGAGCGCGCCGAGGTGGGCGAAGCACGTGAGGCCATCTTCGCCGTCACTCTGCCCGAACAGCGAGGTAGCTTTCGTGCCTTTTGTGCATTAATCGGCAACCGTAGCGTCACCGAATTTAACTATCGCATTTCAGACGCGCGTTTAGCTCACGTTTTTGTGGGGATTCAGGTCGCAGACGCCACCGAACCCGAACGCATCGCAAAAAACTTTCGTAAGCACGGCTTTGCCACGCTTGATCTCACCCACGACGAAATGTCAAAGACCCATTTACGACATATGGTCGGCGGACACTCGGCGTTAGCCGATCATGAACTGTTATATCGGTTTGAGTTTCCAGAGCGCCCAGGAGCCTTGACGCGTTTTCTTCAATCGATGAAGCCCGACTGGAACATCAGCCTGTTTCATTACCGCAACCAAGGCGCCGCCTACGGTCAGGTCCTGATTGGGATGCAGGTGCCGCATGGCAGTAAAAAGGCCTTCAAAGCCTTTTTAGAAGAGGTTGGATACCCGCACTTTAATGAAACAGACAATCCTGTTTACAAGTTATTTTTGTCGCATGTCTCTGCGCCAGACAAGACGTAAATCAGCGCGCCAATCAACACCGGTGCGCGAGGGCCTGGGGCATCAAGCCGACCGTGCCCGACTTACCCTAGAACTCACAAACGCTAAAAAATGGCGTATCAGTTTGAGCGATTAGCGCCGAGCCGCCTAGGGCAGGAAGATTCACCACCGCGGCGGCCTCGGCAACGTTGCCGCCGAGTTGTTGCAGCAACTTGATCGCCGCCAGCATGGTACCCCCAGTTGCAACAAGATCGTCGACCAGCAGCACACGCTGCCCGGGCTTAATCGCGTCTTGATGCACCTCGACGGTCGCTTCGCCATACTCAAGCGAGTAGGGTTGCGCCACGGTCTTAAACGGCAATTTTCCCGCTTTGCGCACCGGTACGAAGCCAACGTTCAGCGCATAAGCTAAGGCGCTACCAAAAATGAAACCACGCGCGTCAATCCCAACCACCGCGTCCAGCCGATTGCGCATGTGTCGATAGACAAACATATCAATTAAGGCACGAAAAGCTCGCGGATCTTGCATCATGGGTGTGATATCCCGAAACATCACCCCTGGCTTTGGCCAATCGGGCACAGTGCGGATGAGTCCGCGCACCAGATCCTTGGGGTCTTGATAGGGCATTGGCGTAATCATCAAACAGCACTCCGCGTTAAAAAATAAGTCAAAACCATGTGCACACTAAATTAAATGCGCAGACCCATAGAATACGCTAGCGGCGCCCCAACAGGGCGCCGAACCGATTAAACTCAAGCCATGACAAGCTCAGATTCACGCCTGCCCTCAAATTCGCGCAATGATTCAGCGACGCTGACCTCTGCCCGACACACCCTCGAGCTCGAGGCTCAGTCGATCCTGGCGCTCAAGGCGCGTTTGGGAGCCGAGTTTGTGCGGGCCGTCGAGCTCATCCTCGCCTGCCAAGGGCGCGTGATTGTCTGCGGCTTAGGTAAAACGGGCCACATCGGGCGCAAGATTGCTGCCACGCTGGCCTCGACCGGAACTCCGTCTTTTTTTCTGCACGCCGCTGAAGCCGTGCATGGTGACATCGGGATGATCGGTGCTCAAGACCTTCTTGTGGCCTTATCGTACTCAGGCGCAGGTCAAGAGGTCCTGTCTATCTTGCCGGCGGCGCACCGCCTTGGGGTCAAGGTCATCGCCATGACCGGTAACCCGCACTCTGAGCTTGCCCGTCTGGCCGAAGTGCACCTTGATGTTGGGGTTGACCAAGAAGCCTGCCCCCTGAATCTGGCGCCCACCTCCAGCACGACCGTCTCGCTGGCGATGGGCGACGCCTTGGCTGTCGCGTGCCTGCAGTCCCGCGGCTTTGGCCCCGAGGATTTTGCCCGATCGCACCCGGGCGGCTCGCTCGGCCGAAAACTTCTGACCCGCGTGTCCGACGTCATGCGCCGTGGTAACGCCTTGCCGACAGTCTCCGCCACCGCGACGATGTCTGAAGCGCTTGAAGAAATGTCGCGCAAAGGCATGGGAATGACTGCGGTGCTGAACCCGCAAGGTAAGGTTCTTGGAATCTTTACCGACGGTGACTTGCGCCGCCTCATTGAGCGCGAGGGCGACATTCGTGCACTCACTGTCACGTCTGGCATGACACCCAACCCACGCCACATCAGTGCCGATGCCTTAGCGGTTGACGCCGCGCTGATTATGGACAATCATCGACTGAACCACATGTTGGTCTGCCAAGAAGATGGAGTATTAGCGGGGGCCGTCCATATGCATGACTTGATGGCCGCAAAAGTGATCTAGAACCACACAACACATGAAACGTTCCCCCCCCATTACCCATCCCGCCGAGGCCCTGATTCTGGCTCGGATCGACCCTTCTGTGCGTGCGCGCCTACAGCGCCTCAAACTCATGGTGTTCGATGTCGACGGGGTACTGACAGACGGAGGGCTTTGGTATACCGAGCATGGCGAGACCCTGAAACGCTTTCATGCCCTCGATGGCCATGGCTTAAAAATGTTAGCCGTCAGCGGGATCCAAGTCGCCTTAGTGACTGGCCGCGAGAGCCCGATCATCGCTCGGCGCGCGGCCGAGTTAGGCCTAGGTGCCGTGATGCAAAACGTCCGCGACAAGGGGGCGGTCTTAACCGAACTCCTCACACGGTTTGGCGTCGCGCTAGAGCAAACGGGCTTTATGGGTGACGACCTGATCGACTTACCTGCGATGCAACGCGCTGGGTTTTCAGCCTCAGTGCCCGATGCACCGGCCTACATTACACAAGCCGCGCACTGGGTCTCAGAGCGGCGCGGTGGTCACGGGGCCGCTCGCGAGTGCTGCGATCTCATCTTGGCTGCCCAACAACGCCTCGGGGTCTTCTTCCAGCCTGGGCTGCTGGGCACCGGGCCCGTGCAATGAAGGTCGCCAAATGAAAGAACGCTTTGCGATTATCGTCTCGCTGGTGATTCTCACCTCTTTGGTGATGGGCACTTGGTGGGCCGCTGATTACTCTCAACGCGCGGTTGAGATTGATCCACCGGTCAGACTGACACACGAGCGTGACCACTGGGCGACACAAATTGTGCTGGTGCGCACCGACGAAAATGGCTTAGTGATTCATCGGCTCGAAGGCGATCTCATGGAACACTTTCCAGACGATCAATCCTACGACGTCGTCCGCCCGCGCGCGTTTGGTCTGAAAGCAGATAACCCGCTCACTATTGCCACCGCACGCACGGCCACCGTCTTTGAAGAGGGTGATCGTATCGTGATGAAGGGCGATGCCGTATTACTCAGGTTGGGAGACGCTAAACGTCAGCCGCTGAACTTTCGGACTGATGAAGTCACCATGTTGATCAAAAAAGACCTCGCCTACACGGACCTGCCCGCCATCGCCACCAGTGGGCGCTCGCGTATGAGTGGGACGGGCATGCGCTATAACAATGCCACACAACAACTAGACGTGTTTAAATCAACCGACGTTGAAATTGCACCGAAAGACCCAACCGACAACTCTGAACCTGCCGCGACACAGCCAAAACGATGATGATTGACCTGCACTCTCACCGCTCGATTCGCTTGTTGCTCGCGTTTGGCCTGTGCACACTGCTAGGCGTGGCCCAAGCTCAAAAAAAACCGTCTACAACCGCGGCCGTGGCGCCAAAAGAAGAGCCCGCGACGATGATCTTGTCGGACACTTTACATTTTGACGACACAAAGCGAGAAAGCACGTTTACCGGCAACGTTGTCATGACGCGCGGGCTGATGACCATGAATGCAGATAAACTGCACCTGCGCGAAGACCCTGAAGGTTTTCAATATGGCACCGGCACAGTCAAACCGGGTAAACGCGTATTGATTCGGCAAGCGCGCCCTGAAGTCTATGAAGTTCTTGAGGGTGTTGGCGTACGTGCCGAATACAACGGCAAAACCGAAACCTTTGACTTGATCGGTCAGGCGATCGTGACACGCTACATTTGTGGTCAACACTTTGACACCGTCAGCGGCGAGCGCGTGCGCTATAGCCAAAAAACCGATGTCTACGAAGCGTTTTCTGGCCCCGACTCAGCCAACAGCGGCGGGCGGGTGCGTTCAGTCGCGCAACCTCGCGCACGAGCCGATGCAGCCGTCGCAGAATGCAAGGCGAAAGAGGCCAATCTGCCCGCGGTCGCCCCAAGCACTGCCCCTGCTAAACCCGCAGCAGCGCCTGCAGCGGGTGCGCGACGTCAACCCGCGGCGCCGCCTGCTCGTCCTTGATTTCTGGTCACATGCAAACAACAAACGAAGTTGGTTCGACAAACTCCTCTGAACAACTCACTCCCGGGCGCCTGAGCGCCACGGGTTTGCGCAAGTCGTATGGCGGGCGCATGGTTGTGCAAGACGTTTCGCTCTCGGTCAATAGCGGCGAAGTTGTCGGCCTGCTTGGCCCGAACGGCGCTGGCAAAACAACCAGTTTTTACATGATCGTCGGCCTGGTCGCAGCCGACGCTGGTCGCATCCAGATCGACGAGACTTCTATCAGCAGCATGCCGATTCATCAGCGTGCGCGTCGTGGTGTGTCCTACCTTCCACAGGACGCCTCTGTGTTCAGGCGCCTGACCGTTGAAGAAAACATTCGTGCCGTGCTTGAGCTTCAAATTGACCACGAGGGCAAGAAGTTTTCAAAGGCAATGATCGAACAGCAGCTCGACTCGCTGCTCGAAGAGCTTCAAATTACACACATCCGACGCAATAGTGCGCTCTCGCTTTCGGGGGGCGAACGACGCCGGGTTGAGATTTCGCGCGCACTGGCTACACGCCCCCGCTTTATTTTGCTCGACGAACCGTTCGCCGGCGTAGACCCCATTGCAGTGATCGAAATCCAGCGAATCGTACGCTTTCTAAAAAGCCGAGGGATCGGCGTCTTAATTACCGATCACAACGTACGCGAAACCCTGGGCATTTGTGATCGCGCATACATTATCAGCGAAGGTAAAGTCCTGACCACTGGCAAGCCTGAGGATATCATCAACGACGCCTCGGTACGCAAGGTTTACTTAGGCGAGCATTTCAAGATGTAACTGCCTTTTTAGACCAACGCTTTCGCACCCCCAACTTTGCTCAAAATATATGTCTTTATCTTGACATAAATGTGTCTTTTGCTCTTGATTTCTGGGGCGATCTGACTAAACTTGAACTGTTATCCACTCAAAAACGAGGTCAGCCTAGACGTCCTTTTCGCGCATCCGCGCATCCCTTCACTTTTTTGGAGAGTACGCTATGAACCTAAGCATCATTGGTCACCACTTAGACGTTACCCCTGCAATACGTGAATACATCCACGGCAAAACCGCACGCGTTCTGCGGCATTTTGATCACGTGATTGACATCCAAGTCATGCTCTCGATCGAGCCCTTAAAACACCGAGCCGAAATCACGCTTCATGTCCGTGGCAAAGACATTCACTGCGAAGCCGTGGCTGATAATCTTTATGCCGCAATCGACTTACTCGTCGATAAAATTGATCGCAAGATTATTCAACATAAAGATCGCACTCAAAACCACCACCACATCGCAGCCAAACGCCAGCTATTTGAAGCGGTATAAGTTCTAACTTCTAGCGGCACGAAGCTCAACAGCCCCCAAGTCAATGCCTTGCAACTTGGGGGCAAGCCTTTTCGGCGCCCCAACATCCCCGAAAAATCGACTGGTTGGCCGGTAGACCTGGCTCAGCAAGCCTGCCAAACTGTCGCTCACTCTTCAAATACCGCGTCATATAATCAATTCATGAAACTTTTGTCACGCATCTTGCCAGTCGAAAATATTGTGCTTGAACTGGCGGTCACCAGTAAAAAGCGGGTATTCGAACAAGCCGGTCTTTTGTTTGAAAACAAACACGGGCTTGAGCGCGCCGCAGTCTACGAAAGTTTGTTTTCGCGCGAACGCCTGGGCTCAACGGGGTTGGGGGCCGGCATTGCTGTGCCGCACGGGCGAGTCAAAGGGCTCAATCACTCGGTGGCGGCTTTTTTTAGGCTCGCCAACCCAATCGCCTTCGAAGCTCCAGACGGGTTACCAGTAAATCAGCTTCTGTTTCTGCTAGCGCCAGAAAGCGACGAGCAACAACATCTAGATATACTAGCCGAGGTCGCACAATTATTTTCAGACGACAGTTTTCGTCTGGCCTTGGCGCGCGAAACCGATATCACTGTGGTGCACCGACTGCTCACGACAGGCTTGGTCTAAACACCGACAGGTACACTCGCTTAACCCCACGGAGCCGCTATGCTGACGGTGCAAGATTTAGTAGACGACAATATTGAAGACATCTCCTTCAATTGGGTGGCTGGTCAGTCTGCAGCCGATCGTCGCATCCCCGACAACGGCATGGCAGCGGCCGATCTGATCGGTCATTTAAACTTGATCCACCCCTCGCGCATTCAGGTGTTCGGTCGCGAAGAAATGGCTTATTACACGCGCTTTGATACACGCCGGCGCGTCCATCACCTTGAAGAGCTGTTAGCGGGCGGTGTCCCTGCGATTCTGATTGCCGATGGCTTAACGGCGACCGACGACCTGATCCAAGAGTGCGACCGCAATCATGTTCCCTTGCTGACGACCACCGTACACGCCGCACAACTCATCGACTTACTGCGGATTTATCTCAGTCGCCGCCTGGCGCCCGTCACGACCGTTCATGGTGTCTTTATGGATGTTCTCGGTTTAGGTGTGTTAATTACCGGTGAATCTGGCTTGGGCAAAAGCGAGCTAGCACTTGAGTTGATTTCACGTGGTCACGGCTTAGTCGCCGATGACGCCGTCGAGCTCTCACGCACGTCTCCCCACGTGATTGACGGGCACTGTCCAGCACTACTCCAAAATATGCTTGAAGTGCGGGGACTAGGACTACTCAACATCAGAACGATTTTTGGCGAGACCTCAGTGCGTCGAAAAATGAAACTCAAACTCATCGTGCACCTGGTCCGCGCCACAGCGCAAGATAAGTTTGAACGACTGCCACTCCAAGACATGACCCAAGAGATGCTCGGCTGTCCGATTCGTAAAGTCATGCTGCAGGTCGCTGCCGGTCGCAATTTAGCCGTACTCGTCGAGGCGGCAGTACGCAACACCATTCTGAAATTACGCGGGATTGACACCCTGACTGAATTCATGGAACGTCAAGCCGCAGCGATTGCACAGGGCAATACTTAAATGGGCGCGCTTAACGTTGTCTTAATTACGGGCATCTCTGGCTCTGGCAAATCGGTAGCGCTGCGTATGCTCGAAGATGCCGACTACACCTGTGTCGACAACCTACCTGTACGTTTTTTACACGAATTTATTACCTCACGTCGCGACAATACTGGCGAGCGCATTGCCGTTGCGATTGATGCCCGCTCTGCCGATGAGCTTGGCGAACTTCCCGAAATCATCACGGCGCTGCGCGCTGGCAATACACAATTGCGCGTCGTCTTTCTTGAGGCGACCGATGAAACGTTACTGCAACGCTACGCTGAATCACGACGCCGCCACCCGCTGTCAGATCGCATGCGCAAAAAAGGCAAGGTGCTCTCACTCGAAGACTGTATCGCCCAAGAGCGCGAGCTCTTAGACCCGCTACGCAGCCAAGGACAAGTGATCGATACCTCTGGGCTCACCCCTGGTCAGCTCCGTGCTTGGGTACGCGACTTAGTACAAGCTGATCGCAGCCCTTTAGTGCTCACCTTTGAGTCCTTCGCCTTCAAACACGGAGTCCCGCGCGATGCCGACATGGTGTTCGATGTGCGTTGTCTACCCAATCCGCACTACGACCCTGTCTTGCGTCCACTGACCGGCCGCGACCAGCCGGTTGCCGACTGGTTAGCCGGCTCTGACGATGTGCAGCAGATGGTCGCCGATATTGAAGGTTTTATCCGTAAGTGGCTACCGCGCTACACAGAGGACACCCGCAGCTACTTGACAGTAGCGATCGGCTGCACGGGCGGCAAACACCGCTCGGTCTACGTAGTTGAGGCGCTTGCGCGTCACTTCGCTGAACACACCCAATTGCTGGTGCGGCACCGCAACCAGCCTGGGCTGAGCTAATGCGCGACACCGTCATCCGCATGGGGCGGTTGGTGTGTGTCTGTCTTGTTGTCGTACTACTTGCGGCCTGTTCAGGCGGGGCCAGACGCGGGGGCGGCTATTATCTTGATGACGGCCCCGATGCAAATCCCCCTGCCAACCTCGATGCGGTGCCCGACGCGGTACCCAGGATCGAGCCCTTCGCACCCAGCAACGGCAAGCCCTACGTTGTCTTTGGCAAAACATACACGCCAGACATGAGCGGAGGGCCTTACAGGGTGCAAGGACGCGCCTCTTGGTATGGCAAAAAATTTCACGGCAACTCGACTGCCAACGGCGAGCGCTACAACATGTATGGCATGACAGCCGCACACCCAACCTTGCCCTTACCCAGCTACGCACGCGTCACGCGCGTCTCAACTGGTAAAAGCGTCGTGGTGCGGGTCAACGACCGTGGGCCCTTTTTAAATGACCGCGTCATTGATTTATCGTATGTCGCTGCCTACAAACTGGGCATGCTTGGCCCAGGCAGTGCCGAGGTCGTCGTTGAGCGAATTACGCCTGACCAAATTCGCAACTGGCAGTCAGCACCCGCAGCGGTGAATGTTGCGACGGCAACCAGTGCTCCCGTGAGACCTGTCGTCGCCACACAGGCGCTGGTCGACCCTCATCCGATGGCGGCTCAAACTGAGCCTGCCAACGACAGCCAGACGACTGCGCCACTTGCCTTAACTGCACCGCCAGCGTCAGCGTCGTGGGCGATGCGAGTCAACAGCACGGCAGCCTTACCGCCGTCGTCTGCAACCACGGCCTCATCTGCCGTGCCGCCGCTCACACCCAGCAGCGTCAGTGCACCCGCCAGCAACCCGAGCGTGGTCGCCAACACGTTCACTAACACGCCAGCTGCACCAGGCAGTATGTATTTACAGCTCGGCGCCTTTTCTGATGCGAGCAAAGCTCAGGCGCTCGCCGCACGCGTCTCAAGCCAAATCCCTGCTGACTTAGGCGCCTCGGTACGCGTCGAACCAACGACGAATAATCTGCACCGCGTCAGAATCGGACCCTTTGCAAGCCGAGAAGCCGCAGTGCAAGCCGTCAATCCGGTGCAAGCTTCAACCGGCGTTGCGCCAAGTTTGTCACCGCCTTAAGCGCTGAATCAGCCTACTGCGAGGGCTTGCGCGACAAGGCGCGGGCGTAAAGCGTATCGCGGGGCAGACCGGTCGCCTTTGCAGCAATACGTGCCGCGTCACGCACCGAGACAGACTCAAGCAAGGCATCTAGCCACGCGTCAATCGCCGCACCGCCCTCAAGGTCGAGCTCGGCACTGATCACCACTTCAGGAGCAGACACAACCACCACGTATTCGCCCTGCTCGCGATGAGCATCTGCAGTCAGCCAGCCCGGCGCCTGAGCCAGCGGCATGCTGGCCAACTCTTCAAACCGCTTGGTGAGCTCGCGTGCGAAGGCGATCTGTCGGTCGGGTCCCAACACCTCGAGTAAATCTTGAACACTGGCAACAATGCGGTGAGGCGCCTCGTAAAACACCGTTGCCGCCGGCAGTTGGGTCCAGGTTCGAATCCAGCGCTGGCGCGCCATCGATTTAGTTGGTGCGAAGCCAGCAAAGACAAAGCCGGGGTGCGCATCAGTGGTGACACCGGTCGCCATCAGAGCGGCAATCACCGCACTGGGCCCAGGCAGAGGTACGACCTTAAGCCCAGCGGCGTGCACCGCTTGCACCACACGCCCCCCTGGGTCACTCACTGCCGGAGACCCCGCATCAGAGACCAACGCCACTCGCTGGCCCGCCACTAACCGCTCAACAATCGCCGCCGCTGCACTGGCTTCGTTATGCCGATGCACGGCAATCAAGGGGGTAGAGATCCCCCAAGCGTCCATGAGCGTACGACTCGCACGGGTATCTTCGGCCGCGATCACGTCTGCACGATTGAGCGCCTGCCACCCGCGCAACGTCAGGTCGCCCAAGTTGCCGATCGGCGTGGCGACCACATAAAGCGCATGGGTTGGCCAAGACTGTGCGTCGACGCGCTCTGCGATGCGCTGCCAGGCGCCGGGCAAATCTTCGGGTAGGACAGGTTCGCTCATAATGCAACACGAAGGACAGGAATTGTGGCAGTGTAGTCCGCCTGTCGACACGATGCCCGACTTACCACTGACAACGACACACGGCGCGCCCTCCTCCCGCTAGCCCTCCCCTCCAGGCAAGACTGCAGTCTTCTATGACAACCGATCAATTCCCCCCTGAAGCCTTTTTTTTAATTGCGCAACAGTCGCAACGTCAAGCCCTGCAGGCGCGCAAGCGTAAGCTCGCCAGACTAGCGCGCGCCAAACCCAGTCAGGGCGAAATCGCCCATGAGCCTCGGCGCACGGCACGTCAGCGAGTCGGCGACCACTACGAGCAGGCGGCTTGGCATCTGGTGCAGCAGGCCGGCTGCCAGCTACTCGGTCGGCAACTCGCCTGCCCGTTGGGCGAACTGGACTTGGTGGTACGTGAGGGCGCCAACCTAGTGTTTATCGAGGTCCGGCAGCGCGCCTCAGGACGCTTTGGCGGCGCCGCGGCAAGTGTGTCGAGAACCAAACAACAACGCTTTTTGCGCGCTGTCCAATGGTGGCTACCCACGCTCGTGCGTCGTCATTTTGGCCAACAGATGCCGACCTACCGGCTTGATGTGATCGCCTTCGAGCCCGAAGGGGCTGTCTGGTATCGTGATGCGGTTCGCGTGCCTCAGGATAAGTGAGATAATTCAGTATTCATCGCTTACGCATACATCATGGATCTCGCCGCCAAACTGACCGCCCATTTCGAAGACAACATGGCTGCCACTCAGCGCAGCATGCAGGTTCTGTCAACTCCGCTCTTACGCGCCATTGACCTGTGCTTTGGTTGCGTCACCAACAACGCCAAAATGCTCGCTTGCGGCAACGGTGGCTCAGCGGCTGATGCACAGCACTTCATCGCAGAGTTGGTCGGTCGCTTCGAACGCGACCGCTTGCCCCTCGCTGGCGTGGCGCTCAATACCGACACGTCGATTTTGACCGCGGTGGGTAACGACTATGGCTTTGATCAAATCTTTGCCCGCCAAATCATGGCGCTGGGTCAACCAGGCGATGTGCTTGTCGCAATCTCGACCAGTGGCAACTCAGCTAACGTTCAACTCGCCATTGAGGCAGCGCACGCGCGCGAAATGAAAGTGATTGCACTGACTGGCAAAGGCGGTGGCACCATCGGCAACTTACTGCTGCCCAGTGATATCCATCTGTGTGTGCCACACGAGCGCACCATGCGTATTCAAGAAGTTCATATTCTGTTGCTTCACCTGCTGTGCGATGGCATTGACACGTTATTACTCGGAGACCCCGCATGAGACTGCTTGCCCCTTTTGTACGCCCTTTAACACTCTGCCTGGCCTTATCCAGCACGGTCGTCCTGATACAAGGCTGCGTGCCGCTAATGATTGGTGGGGCTGCCGCCACAACCGGCATTGTTGCAGTCGATCGCCGCACAGTTGGCCAGCAGGTCGAAGACAAGACCATCGAAATCAAAGTGGCTAATTCGATTCGCACGAAATTTGGGGATAGCGTGCGTGTCAACATCACTAGCTATCAGGGCGTTGTACTCGTCACTGGTGATTCGTTGGGTAACGATCGCAAGGCCGAAATCACTGAAATCGCAAGCAAAACCCAAAGCGTGAAATCAGTGTCCAATCAGGTCAACGTCGTCAAAGAGACCGCCTCGTTTGGTGAACTCAGCAACGACACCTGGATCACCTCTAAAGTCATGACAACGTTGGCCACCACCAACGAGATTCCTTCGCGCACCATTGTTGTCGCGACAGACCGCAGTGTGGTGTATTTGATGGGCCTGGTCACCCAACGTGAGGGCGATCTCGCTGCTGCCGCAGCCGCGCAAGTCAGCGGTGTAAAACGCGTTGACAAACTCTTTCAAGTCATCTCGCCCGCCGAGGCAAACAAACTCGATGACGCCAATCGCATCTTTAACAAGAGCACCAGCAGCAACACGACGCCCTTAGGCGAAGCCCCTGCCGCTGCGGCGTCCTCCAGCGGCGCTGGCGTCGAAGTCATGCCGATAAAATGAAAAAATTATTAGGCGCTGCGGTATTGATCGCGCTTGGTGGTCTGGGTGTCTGGCTCTTTGCGACGCCGCTCGCGCAGGCACCCGAGGTCACGTTTTCGACGCTCTCGGGCAAGCAGTTAAAGATGTCTGAATTGCGTGGCAAGGTCGTGCTAGTCAAGTTTTGGGCGACTAGTTGTGTCACCTGCGTTGCGCAAATGCCTGACAACATTGACAACTACAACACCTACCGGGCGCAAGGCTTTGACATCATCGCCGTAGCCATGCAGTACGATCCCGCCAACTACGTGATCAATTTTGTTGAAACTCGTAAAGTTCCCTTTCCGGTAGCCTTAGATACAGTTGGGCAAGTCGCCCGAGCGTTCGGCGATGTCAAATTGACGCCAACCGCCTTTCTGATTGACAAAAATGGTCAAATACTCAAGCGCTATTTAGGCGAGTACAACAAAACAGAGTTTCGCAGCACGCTCGAAAAAGCGTTAGCGGGCTAATGCGCTCGCTACGCACTACAATTATTTAGATTTCACTGACGCCTCACTTCCCTCAACACGCTTTTACTGTTGCACACGCCCTATGACTAGCCAGCCCCAATCCACGCAGATGCCTCCTGAAGTTGTTGCAAAAGTTTTGTCTGAAAGCCTGCCCTACATTAAGCGTTTTCATGGCAAAACCATCGTCATTAAATACGGTGGCAACGCCATGACCGAAGAGGTCTTGCAGCGTAGTTTTGCCCACGACGTGGTACTGCTCAAGCTGATCGGCCTGAACCCCATTGTGGTGCATGGTGGTGGGCCGCAAATTGACGAGGCTCTGCGCCGCATCGGTAAAAAGGGTACGTTTATACAAGGTATGCGCGTCACCGATGCCGATACCATGGAGGTCGTTGAATGGGTGTTGGGCGGCCAAGTGCAGCAAGATATCGTGTTCATGATCAACGAGGCGGGCGGCAAGGCCGTTGGTTTGACTGGCAAAGACGGCTGTTTGATTCAAGCCAAAAAATTACTGATGCCCAATAAAGAAGACCCCTCTAAGCCGCTAGATATCGGTTTTGTAGGTGACATTGAGCACGTTGAGCCCGCAGTGGTCAAAGCCCTACAAGACGATCAGTTTATTCCGGTGATCTCACCGATCGGCTATGGCGAAGATGGCTTGGCCTACAACATTAATGCCGACGTCGTTGCCGGAAAAATGGCTGAGGTCTTAGGTGCCGAAAAGCTACTCATGATGACCAACACGCCAGGCGTGCTCGACAAAGACGGCAAGTTGATGCGCTCACTTTCGGCCAAGACCATTGACGCCTTGTTTGCCGATGGTACGATTTCAGGCGGTATGCTGCCAAAAATTTCGTCAGCACTTGATGCCGCACGAAACGGCGTGAAATCCGTTCACATCGTAGACGGTCGTGTGCCACACTGTCTGCTGCTTGAGATCTTGACCGACCGCGGCGTCGGCACCATGATTTCATCAAACTAAGCGTCAAGTGCCTCGGCTGCGGTTTCCTCAGCATCCCCCGGTGCGCTCGCGCCGGGCGGGTGTACATCGCCCCTTGCGAGATGGGCATACGCTTTCTGGTTCAACGCCAACAGCGCAACAGGCACCGGTTTGGCTGTTTGACCTCGACAATACACTGCACGACACCTCGCACAAAATTTTTCGCGAAATCAATCTTGGCATGACTGCCGCAGTCATGAAAACCCTTGATCTAGACGAGGCTGCCGCGAGCGAACTACGCACGCATTACTACCGGCGCTACGGCGCCACACTGCTCGGGTTAGTACGACATCACAACATCGATCCTCATGCCTTTTTACAAAGCAGCCATGCGTTTGATGTTGCCCCGTTAGTCAAAGCCGAGCGAGGGTTGCGCGACAAGCTCAATCGACTACCCGGTCGCAAAGTCTTGGTCACAAATGCCCCCTTGCATTACGCACGGGCAGTACTCAAACATCTAGGGATTCTTCACTGCTTTGACCATCTCTGGGGCATAGAACAAATGCAGTTTCTGGGGCGTTTTAGGCCCAAACCCTCAGCAGCATTAATGCGTCACATCCTTGCCCACGAGGGGATTCACCCTCGACGTGCTGTGCTGGTTGAAGATACGGTCGAAAATCTCCGTGGTGCGCGTAAGGCGGGCCTGCGCACAGTGCATGTCTTTCATCCTGGGTCGCCATTTGGCCGAGGCAAAAGCGGACGCCCCCATTTTGTCGACTTGCGGGTAAACTGCATTGGCGACTTATTGTTGCAAAAACGCCCCCTACGAAGCGTATAAGTCACATCCGTTTGTTTAATCCTTCATGTTGCGCGAGATGACCATGTCAGTCAAAACAGGCGAACGCAAACATCAGATCCTGCAGATGCTGGCAGAAATGCTCGAGCAACCTCGAGCGGCTCGCATCACCACAGCCGCCTTGGCTGCGCGTCTGCAGTGCTCAGAAGCAGCCCTCTACCGACACTTTGCCAGCAAAGCGCAAATGTTTGAAGGCCTGTTTGAGTTTATTGAAACCACCATTTTTACCTTGGTGAATCAAATCGTTGCCAGCGAAACCAATGGTGTCGAGCAAGCGCGAAAGATCGCTGTGATGCTGGTGACCTTTGCCGAGCGCAATCGCGGCATGACACGAGTACTCAGTGGCGATGCGCTGGTCACCGAAGACGAAAGGCTGCAAGCCCGCGTCAGTCAGATCACCGAGCGCATTGAAACAACCTTCAAGCAATCGCTGCGAAGTGCGCTCACCGGTGGCACGCTTGCACCGACCGCTGAAATCACTCCGATGGCGGCTCTATTGACACATTGTGTGTTGGGCAGCTGGCTACGCTTTGCTCAAAGCCGCTGGCAGGCGACTCCGACCACGCACATCGACGCGCAACTACGACTGATTTTGGGGTAACGGTCAACGCGCCTCGTGACGCTTGGTTGCGCGATTTCATCGGCAGTCTTCAGTCTCTGAACGAATCGTTCGCCCTCAATTGCTCTGCTCTAATCGCCACTGCTTCAGCCGCCAGCGACACGCACAGCACACACCGGGCACCCCGGATCGCGCTGCACTTTCACACGATGCCAGTCCATTTCAAAGGCATCAAGAATCAATAACTGGCCCTTTAAAGACTGCCCGACCTGCGCCAACACTTTAATCGCCTCGGCGGCTTGCATACTGCCAATGATGCCAACCAGAGGAGCAAATACTCCGGTTGAGGCACAGGTAATCGCCTCGACGTCTTCGGCTTCAGGAAACAAGCAGTGATAACAAGGTGCCGACGGATCACGCGGATCAAAGACGCTAATTTGACCTTCAAATCGTATTGCTGCACCCGAGACCAAAGGCGTGTTGTGTTTGACACAAGCACGATTGATGGCGTGACGCGTCGCAAAATTATCGGTGCAATCTAACACCACATCCACTTGGGCAATCTGTGCATCGAGCGACTGAGCATCCATGCGCGTCGTCAGTGTTTGAACGACGATATCTGGGTTGAGTGCGAGCATCGTCTCGCGGCCTGATTCGGCTTTTAAGGCACCGAGACGGCTGGTGTTGTGCAAAATCTGACGCTGCAAATTGCTGATCTCAACGGTGTCGTGATCAGCCAAAACAATTGTGCCCACGCCAGCCGAGGCCAAGTACATCGCTGCCGGCGAACCCAACCCGCCAGCACCGACGACCAAAGCCTTTCCGGCTAGAAGCTTTTCTTGTCCCTCGATGCCAAATTCATCAAGCAAAATGTGTCTGGCATAGCGAAGCAATTGCGCATCGTTCATTTGGTCGTCGCAGCGCCCCCGCTCGTCTGAACGGCGCTCGCAGCTTTGGGTGCGGCCACTGCTTTTTGCAGCGGCTTACCATCTAAGAAATTGATCGCCTGCTGCAGCTGAAAATCCTCAGGCGAGCCAAACGTGAACGTTTTGGTGGTGTCGGCCAGGGGAGGCTGGTCGGTAGTCCCTTTCACTTCAGTTTCGTTTTGGCGATTACTCAGGTGACGCTGCAAATCAGCTTCGCGCGGCACCCTGAATAAATCGCCCTCAGCCGTATCAGCCACGACTTCATCGGGGACAATACCGGTCGCCTGAATTGAGCGGCCCTTTGGCGTGTAGTAGCGCGAAGTGGTCAGCTTGATTGCGGTGTTTTCAGAGATTGGCAAAATCACCTGTACTGAGCCTTTACCAAAGGTACGGTTGCCCATGATCGTCGCACGCTTGTGATCTTGCAGCGCACCGGCCACAATTTCAGACGCCGAGGCAGAACCCACATTTACCAACACGACCATTGGCACCTTTTTGACCCACGAGGGCAAACCAGACAAATAGTCAGACTCACCACGCGCATAATCTGACGCCACCGCCAAATATTTTTGCTTTGAATCGGGCGCACGGCCATCGGTCGACACCACAAGCGCATTAGGCTCTAGGAACGCGGCAGATACACCAATGGCGCTATTCAGCAAACCGCCCGGATCGTTGCGCAGGTCAAGGATCAACGCGCGGGGCGCGCCTTTCACGCTGAGATCTTTAAGATGACGCACGAGATCTGAACCCGTTTTTTCTTGAAACTGTGCAATGCGAACGTAACCAATATTGTTATCGAGCATTTTGCTGCGTACGCTACGCACGCGAATGGTGTCGCGAATGATTTTAATGACGATAGGTTGCGCCTGCCCCTGCCGAATGATCGACAGAGTGATCGGCGTTTTAACGGGGCCACGCATCATCTTGACCGCATCGGTCAAAGACAAGCCTTTCGTTGACGTGTCGTTAATCTTTGAAATCAAATCGCCGGCCCGAATGCCAGCCCGCGCAGCGGGCGTGTCTTCGATAGGCGAAATCACTTTGATCATGCCATCTTCAGTACCAACTTCAATCCCAAGGCCACCAAACTCGCCCTGCGTAGCAGTTTGCATTTCTTTGAAGGCATCGGCATCCAGATACGCCGAGTGCGGGTCAAGATCAGACAGCATTCCGGCGATTGCACCATCAATCAGTTTTTTATCGCTGACGGGCTCGACATAATTATTTTTAATCGCAGACAACACATTTGAAAATTGTCTTAACTCGTCAAGTGGCAGGGGTGCGCCACGCTGCGCGAGCGCGGTGATGCCCATGCTGAGCAAGATGCCCGCCACCACACCAACCGAGACCAGACCAAAACCATGTATTTTTCGAGTGCCCATGCACGTTCCTGAGTTAAAAACTGTTGAAGCCAACCTCTTGCAGCTGAGCCGCGCGCCTTAGCGCACCATCAGCTTAACTGGGTCAACGGCTAACCCGCGATGCCGTATCTCGAAGTATAGGGCCGAATCCACCTGTCCACCGGTACTTCCTGCAAGGGCAATTGTCTCGCCGGTTTTAACAGTGTCGCCGACTTGCTTAAGCAAACTTTGGTTATACGCGTAGACGCTCAGATATTGCTGCCCGTGATCAACAATGATCAGATTACCAAAACCTCGCAACCAATTCGCGTAGACCACCGTACCCGCGGCCACAACTTGGACCGAGGCACCCTCGGTGGCGCGCAGCAACACGCCACGCCAGACCCCACCTTCGGGGCGGTCGGTGCCGAAGCGGGCCATCACCGGCCCTTTGACCGGCCAACGCAAGCCTGGTTTAAGGCCCGTCCCAACAGCGCCTGATTCAGCTTGGCCTTCAGCTGGGCGGGCCGCCGCAGCCCGAGCCTGCGCCTCTTGGCGCTCTTTGGCCTGGTTCGCTTCTTGGGCCTGACGCCGCGTCTGCTCTTCTTTGCGAGCAAGCTCTTCTTGGCGTGCTTGCTCAGCCTGACGTGCGACCTCGGCTTTACGGGCGTTTTCAGCGGCCTCGCGTGCGGCCTGCAGCTGCCCGGCAAGGTCATCGACCAAGTCAGACAGGCGCTTGTCGTCACGGCCCAGCATCGCAGCTTCGGCACGCTGAGCCTGCAACTGCCCTTCAATACGAGCCAGTACCGTGGCTCGCTCTTTCTTTTGCGCTTCGAGCAGCGTTTTTTGCTCGGTTGTCTCTTGTACCAACCGAACCACATCCTGCCTGCGCAGCTCTGTTTTTGCCTCGAGTTCGGCCAAACGGTCGATTTCTTGTTTGACCGCGGTAACCGCCGCTGACCGCGCCCGCGAGATGTAATCTAGGTACGTCAAATCGCGACCAATCTGTTGAGGGTCATCGCCTGATAATAGGGCTGTCCAGGGCGACAGGCCGCTTGAATACTGTTTGCGCAATTGGTTAGAGAGTTCGTCGCGCCGCATCACCAAGATTCCAAACTGTCGCTTGAATTGAATTTGTAATTCGTCGAGGTCGGCTTGCGCCTGACGCAGCTGCGTCGTCAACTCGCTCAAACGCCGTGCAATCACCGAAATTGCGGCCTCTGACACCTGCAGTGCGTCGGAAGCTTCTTTGCGTCTGGCCTCTCGCTCGTCGAGTTCTTTTTGCAAGATCTCGATGCGCGCACGTAGTTCACCACGCTCGCGCACAGCTTGGGTCTGTTTAGCGGCAATTTCAGCGGTCGTGGCCCAGGCAGCACCACAGACGGCTAATCCACTGAGCGCCCCACACAGCCACCGCGTGAGCTGGCGCATGGGATTAATCCTTTTTTGCCTTGCCTTGCGCCGCAACGGCTGCCATTGCAGCCTCAATTTCAGCGGGATCGCCCAAGTAGTAGTGTCTGATCGGCTTTAAATCTTGATCGAGTTCATACACTAGCGGTTGCCCAGTGGGAATGTTCAGATGAACGATCTCGTCGTCTGACACGCCATCAAGATGTTTAATCAAAGCGCGCAAGCTGTTGCCATGGGCGGCTACCAACACCCGTCGACCCGCACGAATGGCGGGGGCAATGCTTTCGCTCCAGAAGGGTAAAACCCGTGCCACAGTGTCTTTCAAGCACTCGGTCGCCGGCAGCTGCTCAGGGGTGAGTTTGGCGTACCGTGGGTCGAACCGCGGGTGACGCTGATCATCTAAGGCAATTGGATTTGGCGCGATCGCGTAAGCGCGACGCCAAATCAACACTTGTTCGTCGCCATATTGCGCAGCCATTTCGGCTTTGTTTAAGCCCTGCAGATCGCCGTAATGCCTTTCGTTTAGGCGCCAGCTATTGTGAACCGGGACATACATCGTACCCATGGCGTCAAGCGCCAGCCAAAGCGTACGAATCGCACGCGTGAGCACCGAGGTGTAAGCCAAATCGAAGCCGTAGCCCTTGTCTTTAAGCAATTCGCCCGCCTTGCGCGCCTGCTCGCGCCCGGCCTCGGTCAAATCGACATCGGTCCAGCCGGTAAAGCGGTTTTCGAGATTCCATTGGCTTTCGCCGTGACGCATTAAGACTAATTTATACATGGCTGACACAGGTTAAAGTGTGAAGGAGGACACCATTTTATAATTGTCTGACGCGTCACGCCCACCCTCCCCGATAATTTAGGGGTTAACCGTACTTATTTGGACACACCGTGGATTTTTTCTCGAATCAAAACAACCTGCTTTTGCTAGCCGTTGCGCTAGGTTCAGGGCTGGCGCTCACCTGGCCCATGATCCTACGTAGCCGCGCCGGCGCAGCGATTTCAAGCGCCCAAGCCGTACAAATGATGAACCACCAGCATGCGGTATTAGTCGATATTCGCCCCTCGGCAGACTTTAATGCTGGTCACGTGCCCCAAGCTCGCAACGTGCCTTTAGGCGATTTCGAAAAAAAGGCCGCAGCACTTCCTAAAAACAAACCAATTATTGTGATTTGCGATGTCGGCCGTAGCGCACTTGGCGCAGCGACGCGCTTACGCAAACTTGGCTTTACTGAAGTTGTCACCCTCGAAGGGGGGCTGAAGGCCTGGTTGACCGCCGGGCTGCCTGTTACTGCTAATAAAACCGGAGCCTGACCATGCCTAAAGTTGTGATGTACACCACCGGCTATTGCCCGTATTGCTCGCGTGCTGAAATGCTCTTGACCCAACGCGGCGTCGCCGAAATCGAAAAAATTCGTATTGATGTTGATACCGAACAGCGCGCTCTGATGATGGAGCGCACGGGTCGGCGCACCGTGCCACAAATTTATATCGGCGACACCCATGTGGGTGGCTTTGACGACTTGTCAGCGCTTGACCGCGAAGGCAAGTTGATGCCTTTGCTCAACGGGTAATTGTCGTGGGTACATCGCTAAGCAAACTTGCCGCGTGATGTGCTCTGTTTCTATTGTCGCCACACACCCTAGCCATACGATCATTTCCCCTCCCCTGAAATTAGAGAGTTATTTATGTCTGACCAAAACGGCCCAGCCGATCAAGCACAAAATCCTAACGCCCCTGTGTTCAACATGCAACGTGTCTATCTCAAAGATCTATCGCTTGAGATGCCCAATGCACCGAATATTTTCCTCGAACAAGAAGGGCCGAAGGTTGAGGTGACGATCAATGTCGGCGGCCAAGCGCTAGCTGAAACAGTCTTTGAATCGACCATCACGGTTACCGTCACGACAAAAATCGGCGATAAGGTTCTGTACCTGGTCGAAGCCACGCAGGGCGGAGTCTTTGAAATTGCAAACGTGCCCGCCGAACAGCTTGATCCGCTGATGGGCATTGTTTGCCCGACCATGCTCTACCCATACCTGCGTGCAAACATCGCTGATGCCATCACGCGCACCTCGTTGCCACCACTTCACTTGGCCGAAGTCAACTTTCAGGCGCTCTTTGAACAGCGGATGGCAGAAGCGGCACAAGCCGCCCCAGCATCAAACGGCGGCGACTCAGGTTTAATTCTGCCGCCTGGCATGACGCGACAGTAATTTGAGCAATGCCAACCCAACGTCGCCTGCTTGCGCAACACCGACCGTGCCCCAACACGTAGCGGTACTAGGCGCGGGGGCTTGGGGCACCGCCTTGGCGTGCGCGGCCATCAAGCATGCCCCGACGATGTTATGGGCGCGTGACGCCGCACTGGCGAAGGCAATCAATACCCAACACTTGAGTGCGCGCTATCTCCCGGCAATTGAGCTACCCAACGCGTTAACGTGCACTGCAAATTTGTCGCAAGCACTTGCACACGCGCAGCTTGGCACTGCGCCAGGATTACTGATTTTGGGCGTTCCACTCGCCGGGCTGAGAAACTTGTGCGAGCAACTTGCCGAGCAACTCTCGCAAACAACTCCGATGCTTGCGGGCATCCTCTACACCTGCAAAGGGCTCGAGGCTGACAGCGCTCAACTGCCCAGCGAAGTCGCACTCTCAGCACTGAAACATATCAGCGGCATTCCTACGGGTGTGCTCTCTGGGCCATCCTTCGCACTTGAGGTGGCACGAGGGCTTCCCGTGGCGCTCACCGTCGCGAGCCATAGCACTGACTTGCGTCAGGCCGCGATTCGAGCACTCCACGGCAGCAATATTCGCGTGTACGCAAGCCAAGATGTCTTGGGCGTTGAAGTCGGCGGTGCGTTAAAAAATATTATGGCAATCGCCTGTGGCGTGGGCGATGGTTTGGGCTTAGGTACAAATGCACGAGCCGCGCTGATTACACGCGGCCTCGCCGAGATGACCCGCTTTGGTGAAGCCCTTGGTGCACACGCGGCAACCTTTTCGGGGCTCACAGGCTTGGGTGATCTGGTGTTAACTGCGACCGGAGATCTTTCGCGTAACCGACAAGTGGGTCTGGCGATTGGACAAGGTCAGACACTTGACTCGTTGCTGGCGTCGGGCCTAACCGCAGAGGGTGCGCGCTGCGCGCGTGCGGTCCGTGAGCGAGCCCGCAAACTCAACGTCGAGATGCCAATCACCGAGGCGGTATGCAACGTCTTATTTGAAGGCGTTACACCCTTGGATGCCGTGATACGCCTGTTATCTCGTGTCGCGACCACAGAATAAACGTCCCATCCACCTGTTACAGAATAAAGAATCCATGCTGCGTCATCTCTGCTTCTTACTGACAGCCTTACTAACTCACAACGCGTGGGCGTCGTGGCCTGCAGATCGTCCGATTCATTTAGTCGTACCATTTCCGGCTGGCTCATCGCCCGATTTACTAGCCCGTCAGATCGCCGAACCTTTAATTCAAGCCCTCAAGCAAAATATTGTGATCGAAAACAAACCAGGTGCCGGTGGCAACTTAGGCACTCGCTTGGTCGCACGCGCACCTAACGATGGCTATACGCTGCTCTACACCATCAACGGCCCCTTAGTCACCGCTCCCAAGCTTTATCAAAAAACCTTGGGCTACGACCCCGTCTCAGATCTTGCGCCCATTTCTTTAGTTGCCACCAGCCCAAACGTATTAGTGCTAAGTGCGGCGCTGCAGATCAACAGCACCACCGAGTTTATTCAGCGCGCCCGCGCGCGGCCAAATGTCTTGAATTACGGCTCGGTCGGGGCGGGTAGCGCAGCGCATTTAGCAATGGAGCTTTTTAAACAACAGGCTGGAATTGAGCTACTGCATGTTCCTTACGCCAGCTTTCCACAAATTACGACCGCCATGCTTGCTGGCGATATTCAAGCAAGCTTTATGGTGCCTGCAATCGCCATGCCGCAGGCAAAAGAAGGCAAGCTCAAAGTGCTTGGTGTGACCAGCCTAGTCGCGTCAGCGTCTTTGCCCGGGGTGGCTCCGTTGGCTGCTCAAGGGTTTGAGGGCTTTGAGGCAATCTCGTGGCACGCCATGCTTGCACCTGCGGGCACAGACCCTACAATTTTGCTAAGACTGCAGCAACGACTTGCTGAAATTTTGGCAACCCCAGAGATCAAAGATAAATTTTCAGCTCAGTACTTTTCTGTGGTGGGTTCAAATGCGCAAGTTCTGCGAGAGTTGATGCAGACAGAGAAAAAACGCTGGGATGAGGTGATGACGCGCTTGAACTTGTCTTTAGATTAGGTCAAGCTAAACGCCCCCAACATAGCCCTGTTGTCGCCACGCCTCGAACACAACAATGGCCACGGCATTCGATAAATTCAGACTGCGTTGCGCAGGCAACATCGGCAAGCGGATCGTTTGTTCAGGATGAAACAACGCCCGTTGCTGCTGCGTGAGGCCAGCAGTTTCACAGCCAAAGACAAAGACATCGTCGGCCTGTAGGGCGAGTTGCCCCACCAATTGGGTTGCCTTCGTTGTGATCGCAAACACTCGCTCGCGTGGCGCGCCGGTGGCTGCGATCGCCAATTCAAGCGAGTCGTGCACCTTGACTGGCTGCCACTCGTGGTAATCGAGGCCAGCGCGCTTGAGGCGCTTGTCATCAATCTCAAACCCGAGTGGTCGCACCAAATGCAGGCGCGCACCGGTGTTGGCACACAGGCGGATCACGTTGCCTGTATTCGGAGGGATTTCGGGCTGTACAAGAATGACATCAATCATGGGTGTCATTTTGCCATGCGCGCGGCGTGTGCGCAGCTGCCAGCCCCACAACCCCCGCAGCACCCGCAGTGAGTAAGGCCCTTGCCGCGATGTGCATGGTGCTGCCTGTCGTGACAACGTCGTCCACCAGGCCCACCCACACGCCGGGCAAAGCGTTTGGGCAAGCGTATAGGCCCTCTACACTTTCGCGACGCGCACGGGCATCAAGCGTCTTTTGTGTGCAGGCTTCACGCATACGGATCAGCCACTCTTGCCGCAAGGGATAACCACTCAAGCGGGCAAGTTCGCGGGCCAGCTCACTCGCAGGATTAAAGCCGCGACGCTTAAGCGCGCTTTGGCTAGACGGGATTGGCACAAGCGCGCTGAGCGGCGCCTTGGCCCGACCACCCCTTGGGCGAGTTTGCAGACGGCTCCACAAAAGCCGTGCAAACAAACCCGCGTAAGCCAGGCGAGCGCCCTCTTTATAGCGCTGAATCAACATATCCCCGGGGTAGGTGTATTCGATCGCGGCCACAAGGCAAGCGTAGGCCGGCGGGTGACGCACGCAGCGCGAGCATTGCTGAACAGGCGCGCCCAGACTAGCCGTAAACGCGTCAGATGGCGCTGCTTGCTGTGCGGCGGCGGCAATCGTAGCGAGTCGAGCCGTCGCAGGCGGGGCAGTCACTGGTAGCGCCTCAAAGCAAATCTCACAACGCACCTGTGCGTTCAAAGGCCACGCAAGATCCTGGGCGCAGCCCTCACATAAGTCGCCGCCACGCGCACCCAAGCCACATAACGGGCAGGCAGCGGGCAAACTCCGTAAAATTTTTTGAGAGATAGAGTACATTTTGGTACCTTTGTTTCGCGGCATACCCGATATTTTCTCGCCAAGATCCCTTTTTTTGCCATCCCCACGCTCACAATGTCCACCCCCAATACACTGCCGCTCAACTCTGCTCATGTCGCGTTACAGTTCAGCCGACGTGGCGACCTATCTGCGGCACAGTTTTTGTACGGCGAGGTCGCGCGGCGAATGGATGAGCGACTTCGGCTTGTACGCTTGCAGCCCGAACAAATATTGGATGCCGGTTGCGGCGCGGGGCAGCAAATTGCACTGCTACATCAGCGCTATCCCACCGCCCGTTATATTGGGCAGGATCACACCCCGAGTCTCTTAGGTCACGCACAGCAAGAGTCCAAAAAATATTTTTCTACGGGTTGGCGGCAAAAGGTTGCACAATGGCGTGGCGCACCGGCTAATACACAATGGCTAACCACTGATCTCGCACATACGGGCCTGGCGCCTGAGAGCCTTGAGCTTGTGTGGTCGAACCTTGCCTTGCACTGGCACGCCGCACCGCATGATGTCTTGCAAGAGTGGGGGCGCATTCTACGGGTCAATGGCCTTGTGTTTTTTTCGTGCTTTGGCCCGGCCACATTGCAAGAGGTGCGCGCCGCTGCACAGCAGGCGGGGCTCAAGACGGTCACGCCAAGCTTTGTCGATATGCACGACTTTGGCGATTTGTTGATTGAAAAAGGCTTTGCTGACCCAGTGATGGATCAAGAGGTTCTGACCCTGACCTACGCCACGCCTGAAAAGCTCTTGGCAGACGTCAAAGCGCTAGGCGGCAACCCAAGCGTCGGGCGACGCCCCGGTCTGCTCGGACGCGATCGGTATCAAGCGTTGCTGGCAGCGCTTGATACACAGCGCAAAGCCGATGGCCGCCTGCACTTAACAGTTGAAGTGGCCTATGGGCACGCTTGGCGCAGCAGTGCGCGGCGCGCCACCACTGGCGAGACTCGTATCAGCGTGAGCGCGATCACGCGCACGCCCCCGGCGCGTTAGCCAAAAAATGAAAGGTAGGCCTTAAAGCCCATATAAATAGCCAAGCCAAACAACAGATACGCAAAAATTCGCTTTAAGGTTTTGACCGGCAGGTTATGTGCCGCACGCGCACCAATCGGTGCAAGAAAAACGCTAAACAGCGCCAACACAATCAGCGCCGGCCAAAAAATATAACCCACCATCGTTGGTGGCAAACCGCTTTGACCCCAGCCCGACCACACATACCCAATCGTATTGGCCAATGCGATCGGAAAGCCCAGCGCCGCCGAAGTGCCTACCGCTTGATGCAAAGGCACATTGCACCACAGCATAAACGGTACTGAAATAAAACCGCCACCGGCGCCCACCAAGCCTGAAATAAAACCAATTGCACCGCCCGACGCAGCCGTACCAACTGGGCCCGGCATATGACGCGAAGGTTTAGGTTTTTTATCTAGCAACATTTGCAAGGCCGAGTAGGCGACAAACACTGCAAAAAACAACGCCAACCAACCTGTTTTAAGTAACGAGAATAAAGCGCCACCCGAGATCAAGCCGCCCACCACAATGCCGGGGGTTAACGCGGCCACAAGATCCCAACGCACTGCGCCCTTTTTGTTATGTGCCCGTACACTTGACACTGAGGTGAACAAAATAGTCGCCATCGAAGTCGCAATCGCGGCGTGCACGGTCAACTCAAGTGGCAAGCTCTGCCAAGTGAACAGCAGAGTCAAAAACGGCACCAAAATCATGCCGCCTCCGATTCCCAAAAGCCCAGCGGCAAAGCCTGTCACACAGCCTAAAACCGCCAAAGCCAACGCAAATATCGGATCCATATGATTTGTCTCAATGTCTTAGTGCGTAAAGGGGCTTAGTATACTGATATGACCACCAGGGATGAGGCCGATCACCTCCTCTGGTGTACTTTGCGCTTTGGCGCGGATCTCACAACGACACACTGCTATGGACTCTCTCGACACCGAAGTACTCAAACAAGCCCATCAATGGCTAACAGATGGGCATATCGTTCATCTCGCAACCGTTGTCAAAACCTGGGGCTCGGCCCCACGACAGGCGGGCGCGATGCTTGCTGTGCGCAAGGATGGCCGTGTCGTAGGCTCGGTATCAGGCGGCTGCATTGAAGACGACCTGATTGCGCGTGCGCAGTCGGGCCAGCTGCCGGCGCGCCCTGAGTGGGCCACCTACGGCGTGTCGCAAGAAGAGGCTGCTCGTTTTGGTCTGCCTTGCGGCGGCACGCTCAAGCTGGTGATTGAACCTCTCGCTGCCGGTGGATGGCTTGATCGCGTCGTTGCTGTCACTTCTGAGCAAAGACTCATCGGACGCTGGCTAGACTTGAGCACAGGTGAATCAACCCTGACTGAAGCAAAGCCGGGCCAGCTCACCGAAGTCAAAGAACAAGGCTGTTATTTTGTATATGGCCCGCATTGGCGCTTGTTGATTATTGGCGCAAACCAAACCGCAAAAGCCCTTGCACAGATCGCCACGATGCTTGAATTTCAGGTTTTAGTGTGTGACCCGCGTGAAGAGTTCACGGCCGAATGGAATATGCCTGACGTCACCTTGCAACCTGGCATGCCCGATGATGCAGTCCTTGACATTCAAACCGACGCACGCACGGCCATTGTCGCGATTACCCACGACCCCAAGCTTGACGACATGGCACTGCTTGAGGCGTTGCGCTCTAAAGCGTTTTACGTTGGGGCACTGGGCTCATCGCGCAATCAAACAAAACGTCGCGAGCGTTTGCTAAGCTTTGACCTCACTGAAGCAGACGTCGACCGACTGCACGGCCCGGTAGGGCTGCAGATTGGCAGCCGCACGCCCGCAGAGATTGCAGTGGCTGTTGCGGCCCAACTGGTGCAAGAGCGTCGTGTGTTTGAAGACGCGCGCGTTGGCGGACTTGATACCCCACCGGCGGGCACTACAGCGCCTTAACGAAAGTTTTACGCTTAACGAAGGCGTGCGAGTCGCCGCAGCAGTTGAAGCTTAACTGCTGCGTTTACGCGCTTCGATGCCAAGCTGTTTAAGCTTACGATACAGATGGGTGCGCTCAAGGCCTGTTTTGTCAGACACCCGCGTCATGCTGTTATTTTCGCGGGCTAGGTGATATTCAAAATAGACTCGCTCGAACTCATCGCGCGCCTCGCGTAGGGGTTGATCAAGCGAAATATCGCCAAGCAAACCTTGGTCGGGCGGCACCACTGCCGCCACAATCGGTGCGGGCATAGCGGCAACCTGCGCAGCAGGCGAGACCACAGCCGTCACTTGAGGGTTGACCGGGGCAAACGCACCCGAGGCAGATTTTGCGACCGTTGTGCGACCGCGCGCCAAACCCGTTGAAATCGTTTTGAGCAAGCGCTGCAGCGTAATCGGCTTTTCAAGAAAATCAATCGCGCCAATTTTGGTGGCTTCAACCGCGGTATCAATCGTGGCATGGCCGCTCATCATAATGACAGGCATGTCGAGCAAACCTGCAGCGTTCCATTCTTTCAGTAACGTAACACCGTCAGTGTCTGGCATCCAAATATCGAGCAGCACAAGATCGGGTCGCATGCGCAAACGCGCCGCTCGCGCCTGCGCCGCGTTCTCGGCCAACTCAATCGTATGCCCTTCGTCGTAGAGAATTTCGGAAAGCAATTCGCGGATTCCGACTTCATCGTCGACCACTAAAATTCTGGCCATAAACTTTTAATCACCTATTGCAAGCTTGCATTATCGTTATCTTGTGGGGTTGCGTCTACTGGTTCTGCTAATTGCGTGAGAAGAATCGATACCCGGGCGCCCCCTTCTTTGCGATTAGACACATCAATTCGCCCATGATGCTCTTCGATGATTTTACGAACAATCGCCAAACCTAATCCAGTACCCTGCGTCTTAGTCGTGACGTACGGCTCGAACGCCCTTTGTAACACTTGTGCCGAAAAGCCGGCACCGTTATCGGAAACGGTAAAACGCACCGCTGCCCGCTCGGCAGTTTCGACCGCGCCCGGAGGAATCATTTGCGTGCTCACCCGGATCACGCCCAGGTGCGACACCTCAGCCAAGGCGTCTCGCGCATTCGCTAGCAGATTGTGAACCACCTGCCTGAGTTGGGTGGGGTCACCCAAAATAACCGGCAGCGCAGGGTCAAGCAACACTTCAAGCCGCCACGGCTGGGCCGGATCCTCTTGCACCTGTCCGCTAAGTGGATCCCAGCCATACAAACCTAACACTTCATCCACGAGCCCATTGAAATCGACTGGCGCCAAGACTAAGGGTGGCTTACGTGCGTATTCACGAAAATCATCGACCATGTGTTTCAGCGAGTTCACTTGATTCACAATCGTGTTGGTCGCCCGCTCAAGCAATTGTGCATCAAGCGGTTCAAGCTTATGCGCCAACTTCATCGCAAGGCGCTCGGCCGAGAGCTGAATCGGCGTCAACGGATTTTTAATTTCGTGCGCCAAGCGACGTGCAACCTCACCCCAAGCAACGCTGCGACTCGCCGAGATCACTTCAGTGATGTCATCGAACACCACCATATAGCCATTTTCTCGGCCATCCACATTTAACTGTGTGCCTCGCGCCAGTAACGTCAGCGTAAACGCCTTGGCCTCTGGTCCTGGCTCTTGCAAGGTTAGTTCAAACTGCTCTTGCCAGTGTGTGCGCTCTGAGCCCATTGCCGTATGCTCAGAAAAAGCCTGCCGAATCCGCTGCGAGAACTCACTCATCCCTTCTACCGTCTGCAACAGCCGCCCAGGTGCTGTACGCAAGTCAACCTTAAGAATCGATTGCGCGCCCTGGTTAAAGGTCGTCAAGCAAAACCGCTCGTCAAACACCAGCACACCTGCCGACAAGTTTGCCAACACGCTTTCAAGATAGACGTTCGAGCGCTGGAGTTGGCTGCGATTGGTTTCAACCATCCGCCGTGCCTCGTCGAGTTGACGAGTCATGGTGTTAAACGAACGAGTCAACTGCCCCACTTCGTCATTTGAGGGCGGTTCGGGCAGTGCACGATAGTCGCCCACGCTCACGGCCTGCGTACCAGACGCTAAGGCCAAGAGGGGGCTGACCAATTTTTTGGATAGGTACAGCGCCACAGCGATTGCCGCAAATACAGCCAGCAACAGTGCCAAGGTGAGAGTCACTCCAAACAAATTACGCAGGCTTTGTCGAGATAGCGCAAGCTCTTGATAATCACGATTACCTTGCTGCACTTCACTCGCGTTACGGGCAATTTTTTCAGAAACTGGCTGCACCAGTTGTAGCCAACGGGATTCAACGTTTACACCCAGCAGGCTTTCGGTTCGCTCTGGCGCAGCCAACGCCACAATCACCCGCAGCTGTAGACCGGGGTCAACAGGCCCGCCGGCCACGCTATCACCCGTGTCGGCGTTTGAGTACCCGCGGGTGACCCTCAACTGATTCAAAATGGCAGCGGGCGGAGGCAGAGGGGACAACGCACCGAGCTTGTCGCTCGAGAACGCGATCACGCGCCCACTGCCACTAAACACCATCGCATCGACTGGGCCACTTGAATCCCGCAACCGCGCCAGCACGCCCGCGACATCTGCATCGGGTGTTGCATTGAGTTCGGGCGTCATGACGCGCGCGCGCGACTCGAGTTCGGCGAGCTGAGAGTCGAGTGCCGCTCGTGCCAAAGCCAGGCCTGACTCAAGAGCCGTATCGACACGCACGTTGAACCACGACTCGATTGACCGTGCCATAAACTGCAACGACACGCCATAAATTAAGGTACCTGGCAACACGCCAATTAAGGCAAATGCCAACGCAAAACGCGCGGTCAAACGTGCTCCAAACAATCCACTACGCAACTGCGACAGCAGGCGCACCGTGAGCGCGACGACCCAGACAAACAATGCCAGAGCAAGCGCGCCGTTCAGCCATAGCAACAAGCCTTGGTACTGAGCCACTCGCGAGGCGTTACCTGTTGACCAAGCCAGCAAGCCAAACAGGCCTGCACCACTGCTGATCCCAATAAATAACGCCAGACGAAGCAATCTGTTCATAGGCGCCACACCGCCAACGCTTCAAACAATGCGCCCGCGCCGGCTAGTCTAGGCAGCGCGTTCATTTATTAGGCCCCGCTTGCTGAATCGAAAAATCAAACGGCGCCCAAGGGCTTGCAAGCGACCAGGCACTGCGACTCGCTGCCTCAAGCTGAAGGGGCCGGGCGAGCTGAGAGGCATCGAGTCGCATCCTGATACGCCCGTCATAGCGCTGATTTTTATCAAACCGATCAGAAGGGGCCACAGGCCAGCCGCGTACTTGCTTCAGCACAACCAGCGCCTCGTTTAGAGATTTGACCGGTAAAAACAAATCGCCTGTTGCCACACGCCATTGTTGCGTGAGTGCGTTGTACGTCAAACGGCGAGTTAAGGTCGCCTCGACTAGAACACGGTCAAACCACCACCACCTGGGCGAGGTGATCTTTAAATCAAATGTGAAGTAAAGCGGCACACCGCGCTCAGCAGCCTCAGTCACCACTCGACCAAGATCAAAGGTCAAGTCAAGGTCGAGCGTGAGTTGCCCCTCGGTGATCAAGGGCTCGATGCGCTCGATGCGAGGCTCTGCCGCTTGGCTCACCGTGGCGACCAGGCACATCAACACTGCAAGTACACCTAAAAGGCCTCGCTGACATCCCAGCAAAAAGGTAGCCCAAGCCGTCATGTTGTGATTAACACCTAACCCTGTCTAGCAAACAAAGCATAGAAGAAACCGTCTTGCCCTGCCGGTTGCTCGGCATTAGCCAAGCACGGTAACAACTGACCTGGCGCGGGCAGGCGTACCGCCTGAGCATGACGCTTTAAAAAGGCCTGCGCCTGCAACTCGCACTCTTGCGGAAAAATCGAACACGTGACAAGTAATAATTTACCTCCGGGTGCGACCAAGCTCCACAGTGAATCCAAAATCTCTCGTTGCAATTTTGCGGTCGGCTTGAGGTCTGTGAAGCGCCTCAACCAACGAATGTCGGGATGGCGCCTCACAATACCTGAGGCAGTGCATGGCACATCGGCGAGCACTGCGTCAAAGGGCTTGCCGTCCCACCACGTGTGCGCGCGCATGGCGCTCTCGGCGATCAACTCAACATCGTCATTGAGCAAGCCTAAGCGTTCAAGGTTTTGCTCGACACGGCCCATGCGTGCGTTGTCGATGTCAAGCGCGGTCAGTTTGAGTGCCGCGAGCTCAAGCATGTGTGCGGTTTTGCCGCCGGGAGCCGCGCAAGCATCCAAGACTCGCATGCCGTCTTTTAACTCAAGCAAGGGGGCGGCAAGCTGTGCGCCCGCGTCTTGCACCGACCACCAACCCTGCGCGTAGCCCGGCAACGAAGCAATCGGCCGTGGCACATCGAGCACTAAGCCGGCCACCCCGAAAGGCGTTGCAGCGATACCTGCGGCGGCGAAGGCCTGTTCAACGGTCTCACGCGTGGTCGCGCGTAGGTTGACCCGTAGCGCAAGAGGTGGATGCATGTTGGCCGTTTCAAGCAGACGCTGCCAGTCTTGCGGATAAGCCGTTTGCAGCACTTCAATCCACCATTTTGGGTGGTTGTACTGGGCCTCAAGATCATGCTCGAGCTGCGACAGCAACGCGGCGCGCTCGCGCTGAAAGCGACGCAAAATGGCGTTCACTAAGCCTTTGAAATTCAGCGTGTCGCGCTGCCCCTGCGTGGCCTGTACCGCCTGATCCACCAGCGTGTGCGCCGTATAGGTGGGCGCAGTGGCGTCGCGCTCGGCAGGGTCACTCAGCGCGACCTCTAGCAACAACAGGCTTAAGCCCAACAGCGCAAAGACGGTGGGGTTGGGCGGTACGCGATCCAGCAGCAGACGGCGCAGCGCCATCGCCTGACCCCAGTGTCGCATCGCATAAAAGCTTAAGGACTGCGCGGATGGCCGTAGCTCAGGCCGAACGTCGAGTAAGGCTTCAGTCAAAGACTGGCTGGTTTCAACCGCGCCAATGGCGCGCGCGGCGGCCAATAAACTATCAGAGAGTGCGGGGGCAGCTTGTGTCATGGGGTGATTGTAGGGGCTAGCGTCGATCGCGGGTAAAATCTCGCTCTCTTTCATGTGGGCTGCGGCCTGCCAGGTGACGTGCCATGTCCTCTCCCAAAGTCGGTTTTGTTAGTCTCGGCTGCCCTAAAGCGCTTGTCGACTCAGAGCGCATCCTCACACAATTGCGTACCGAAGGCTATGTCATTGTTCCCGACTACAACAACGCCGACGTGGTGGTAGTCAATACCTGCGGCTTTATTGATAGTGCCAAAGCCGAGTCGTTAGATGCGATCGGCGAGGCCATCGCAGAAAACGGCCGTGTCATCGTGACGGGCTGCATGGGGGTCGATGAGTCAGTGATTCGTGCCGTACACCCCAGTGTGCTGGCCGTGACTGGGCCGCAACAGTACGAGCAGGTCGTGCGTGCGGTGCACGAAGCGGCACCGCCTAACCCTTTGCACGATCCGTTTACAGATTTGGTGCCGCCACAAGGGATCAAGCTCACCCCGCGCCACTACGCTTACCTCAAAATTTCTGAAGGCTGTAACCACCGCTGCAGCTTCTGCATTATCCCCTCAATGCGCGGCGATCTCGTCAGCCGCCCTGTGGGTGATGTGCTTGACGAAGCCCAGCGCTTAGCGCGCGCCGGGGTCAAAGAGCTGCTAGTGATTTCGCAAGACACCAGCGCCTATGGTGTCGACGTCAAATACCGCAGCGGCTTCTGGAACGGCCGTCCTGTTAAAACCCGTATGACTGAGCTTTGCTCGGCCTTATCTGAATTAGGCATTTGGGTGCGCCTGCACTATGTCTACCCGTACCCCAATGTCGACGAGGTCATTCCGTTGATGGCTGAAGGCAAAATTTTGCCTTATCTCGACATCCCGTTTCAGCACGCCAGCCCACGCATTTTGAAGGCCATGAAACGCCCCGCCTTTGAAGATCGCACGATGGCGCGGATCCATCGCTGGCGCGAGCAGTGCCCCGACATTACCTTGCGCTCAACCTTTATCGTTGGGTTTCCAGGCGAAACGGAAAGCGAATTTCAGTACCTGCTTGACTGGATGTCAGAAGCTCAGCTCGACCGCGTGGGCTGCTTTCAATACTCGCCTGTCGAGGGTGCCCCCGCCAATGCACTTGAGGGTGCTGTGCCTGATGAGGTCAAACAAGAGCGCTACGACCGTTTCATGGCTCATCAACAGGCGATTTCAACTGAACGCCTAGCGCGTAAAGTCGGCAAAGAGTTCGACGTCTTGATCGATGAGGTCGACGAAGACGGCGCGGTCGGGCGCTCAAGCGCAGACGCCCCTGAAATAGACGGCAGCGTATTTGTGGATAGCGCCGTACCCCTGAAGCCAGGCGACATGGTCCGAGTGCGCGTCACTGACTCTGACGAGTATGACCTGTGGGCCGAAAAGATTTAGTCTGATCACGATGCCTGCAGCCACAACCCTGCTTTCTGACCCAGACCCAACCCCCTTGCGCGTTGGATTTGCCGGCACCCCTGAGTTCTCAGCCCAGGCTCTGCAGGCGATTCTGGCAGCTGGGTTTAAGGTGCAGTTAGTACTCACTCAGCCTGATCGCCCATCAGGGCGTGGACTTAAGCTCACACCTAGCGCCGTGAAGCAATGCGCCCTCGGGCATGACATCGCGGTCGTGCAGCCGCGCAGTTTGCGCCTTGACGGCAAATATCCAGACGAAGCACGTAGCGCTCAAGTAGCCCTTGGGCAGGCACAGCTTGACGTTTTGGTGGTGGCCGCCTACGGCCTCATCTTGCCAAACTGGGTGCTCACCACACCGCGCTACGGCTGCCTGAATATTCACGCTAGCCTTCTGCCGCGCTGGCGCGGAGCGGCGCCGATTCAACGCGCCATCGAAGCCGGTGACACCCAGACAGGCGTCACAATCATGCAAATGGACGAAGGTCTGGATACCGGCGCTATGCTATTGGTTGAGTCACTGCCCATCACAGAGACTGAGACTGCCGCGACCTTGCACGATAAGCTAGCCGAGCAAGGAGCGCGACTGATCGTGGCAGCTTTGCAGGCGCTTCCTCTTGGAACCTTAACCGCGCAACCCCAACCGCTTGAGGGCGCGACGTATGCCTCAAAGCTTGATAAAGCCGAAGCTGCGCTAGATTTTTCCCAGCCAGCTGTGCAACTTGCCCGACGGATTCGAGCTTTTAACCCGGCGCCCGGTGCCACGCTACATCTACCGGCGATTGACGAGTTGGTGAAGGTCTGGAACGCGGTCGCGATCGCGTCCACAGGCAAGCAGACTGAGCCAGGTACTGTCATCGGCACCAGCCCCGAGGGGATTGACCTTGCCACGGTGCAAGGCGTCTTACGCCTGACTGAACTACAACGCGCTGGCGGCAAGCGGCAAAGCGCTGCGGCGTTTATTCAAGGTTGGGGTGGCGCGCCGAAAGCGTAACGCCCAGGGTTCAACTCTCGCGAACATGCCGTCACGGTCTGCTGACAGCGCCGAAAGCTTGACGCGCGCGTCGACCTAGCGCTCTTTGAGCTTGAGCACCAAAATCGTACCCGCCATCACAAACGTAATAGAGTTTGAAAAAATCAAGGGTAGCGACTCAATAAAAATACCATACCCCAACCACAGCGCAATCCCTAGCGTAAACATCACATACATTGCCAAAGAAATCGCTTTGGTGTCGCGCGTTTTGATTGTTTTGTAGGTTTGTGGAAAAAATGCCGCGGTCGTCAAAAAGGCGGCTGTGTACCCCAGAATTTCGATGTGCATGAGTCTGCGCTACACCCGCTCAAGTTCGCGTTGTTCTTTACGCAGACGGGCTTTTAACCGTGTTTGCTTTAGATACGACAAGTGCTGCACAAACACTTTGCCATTTAAATGGTCGATCTCGTGCTGTACGCACACCGCCAATAACCCTTCGGCATCAAACTCGTGCACCTCGCCCTCAAGATTCAGCGCACGTACGCGCACCGTCGCGGGCCGCTCTACCTCGTCGTATACGCCCGGCACCGACAAACAGCCCTCTTCGTGAGTTTTTTGCTCGTCACTGCGCGACACGATCTCGGGGTTAATCAGCACCATCAAATCGTCTTTATTTTCGCTGACATCAATCACCACAACGCGCTCGTGCACGTCAATCTGGGTGGCTGCCAAGCCTACGCCCGGAGCGTCGTACATCGTTTCGGCCATGTCAGCCGCTAGTTTGCGGATGCGATCTGTCACCGCGGCCACGGGTTTGGCGACCTTGTGCAGGCGTTTGTCAGGAAAGTGCAGGATAGTGAGCAGAGCCATACGCTAAGGTCGTTCAATTTGTAACGTTATTAACATTTTAATTTATTACCGGGGCAAATTCCAATGAAACCTTATTTACACCGCAGTCATCCAAACCCTCACCCGTCACGTGACAGACCAAGGCGGCTGACCATCTAGCTGTACGCTCCTTCGACTGCCAACGGACGGTATCGGTCTAAATCGCCGTGACCTAGGGCAAACCAAGGGGTTTCGGGCTTGACAACGGGTCAGCATGAACCGACGATCAGCGTTGGAATTTTTGTTCGAAGGGTTACGGTCTCATGAATCGGATTGGCATTGATGTCGGTGGCACATTTACAGATATTGTCTTGGTAGACGACAACACCGGACAAATCTGGTCGGCGAAGGTGCCCACCACCCCTGCAGATCGCGTAGTCGGTGCGATGCACGGTTTTCATCGCATCTTAGAACTGAGTGGCAAAACAAGTGCCGAGATTGGCTTTATCGGGCATGGCACCACCATGGCCACGAATATGATTGTCGAGGGTAAGGGTGCCAAAACGGCACTCATCACCACCGCTGGTTTTCGCGACATCCTTGAGCTACGCAGGGTCTCACGCCATGACCGCGCCGATTTGTATGACTTGCAATTTGAAAACCCTAAGCCTCTGGTTGAGCGGCGCTGGCGTCTTGAGGTACTTGAGCGTCTGCGCCCCGATGGCTCGGTCGAGACACCACTTGATCTTCAAGCACTGAAAAGCCTAGCTGAAAAGATCAAAGCCTCTGACATCGAAGCGGTGGCGATTTGTTTTTTGCATGCCTACGTGAACTCGGTGCACGAAAAACAAGCCTACGACGCTCTCAAGCGTTTGTTGCCGCAGCACTTCATCACAGCATCGCATCAGGTCAACCCCGAAATGCAAGAATACGAGCGCACCAGCTCGACCGTGATGAACGCCCTCTTAGGCCCCGTCTGTGGTCGCTATATCCATCATTTCGACAGCCAACTTCAAGCCGCAGGCTTTCGCGGCGAGCTGCTGTTCATGCAATCGAACGGTGGCTTAGCCTCAACGGCAGTGGTGGCTGCTAAGCCAATCGTGCTGCTTGAGTCAGGCCCTGCAGGTGGGGTCAGTGCCGCGGTGCGCGCCAGCGAACAATCCAAGTTGCCGGGTGTTCTGTTGGGGGACATGGGCGGCACTACCTTCGATGTATCACTGATTCGCGACTCGCGCCCCGAACTTCGCACCAGCAGCCTGCTACACACCCATGCGGTGCGCGCACCCACCATTGATATCGACTCAATTGGCGCAGGCGGCGGCTCAATCGCCTGGATTGACAGCGGCGGCGGGGTGCATATTGGCCCTCAAAGCGCAGGGGCTGACCCAGGGCCCGCCTGTTATGGTCGCGGCGGCAAACGCCCAACCGTCACAGACTGTAACGTTTTGCTGGGGTATGTCGACCCGAATTCATTTTTAGGTGGTGAGTTCAAACTTGATGCGCAAGCTGCCGCTGACGCCGTCGAAGAACATTTGGCCAAACCGCTAGGAGTCTCGGCATTAGAGGCGGCCTGGACCGTACGTGTCGTGGCCAACGCATTAATGGCGCAGGCGATGCGCCTGATGACCGTCGAGCGCGGCTTTGATCCTCGAGAACTATCGTATATGTGCTACGGTGGCGCGGGCCCTGTGCACGCCATCGACTTGGCCGAAGAACTCGAAATCAAAGAAGTGATTGTGCCGCCACTACCCGGTCTGTTCAGCGCCTTTGGCATGATTGTGGCCGATCGCCAATTTGATGGACAAACCGCGGTCGAAACCGAGCTTGAGGCCATTACACCCACCGCCATTGCGGCACTTTGTGCTGAGCTCAAGCAGCAAGCACTCGATACGTTTGGTGCGCAACAAAACACGCATCCTGTACAAAGCCATTTTCGCGCAGACTGTCGCTACACGGGTCAGCCCGCCTCAATCTCAGTCGATATCCCAGCTGACTTGCTAGATGCAGCTGAGCAAAACCAACTGATCGCAACCATTCGTGCAGGCTTTGAGCTCAACCATAAGCGCATGTGGAACTTCACCAAACCCAACCAGCCGATTGTGCTGGTGAACTTACGCGTGCAGGCTAGCGTTCGCACAGGTTGGCGAGGTGTGGTGCAGCAGTCAAGCGCAAATGTCGCAGCGTCAGCGCACCCGGCAAAGCGCACGCGTGAGGTCTACATTGACGGTCGTATGCAAGCGCTACCGACCTACCAACGCTCAAGCCTTGCTCCGCTCGCAGCCATTGCTGGGCCCGCCATCATTGAAGAACAAAGCAGCTGCTTGATTTTCAAAGCGGGCCAGACTGCACGGATCGATGCCGTCGGCAATTTGCGTATTTCACTCTAGGGTCAACATGCAAACGATTGTTTACGAAATTTTGCGCAACTCACTTTACGCCATCGCGCGTGAAATGAAAATCGCCATGATGCGCACTGCGGCCAGCCCCATTATGCATTTGGGTGCAGACGCCTCTGCCGCGGTCTTTGACGCGCAGATGCAACTTGTGGCGCAAGGCAATGACATCCCAACCATGTTGGGGTCAGCCGTGATCTCAACCAAAGTTTCGGTTGAAGCGATTGGTCGCGACAACCTACGCCCGGGCGATGTCATCATCAGCAACGATGCCTACCTTGGCGGGGGCAATCATCAGCCTGATATTCAAATCACGCGCCCTGTGTTTGTTGACAACGAAATCGTCGCCTTTGTGATGACTCGCGGCCACTGGAACGACATCGGTGGGCAAGCACCGGGCAGCTACGCCCTCAACACCTGGGATATCTATGGCGAAGGTATCCGTATCCCGCCTGTGCTGCTGTTTCGTAACGATGAGATCGTACGCGACGTGCAAAACATGATCGTCAGTAACACACGCGATCCAGAAGGTCGGCTACTCGATATTCAAGCGCAGTATGCCGGCACCTTTGTTGGCGATCAACGGATTCAGTCCTTGGTGAAGAAGTATGGTGCAGACGCTTTGCGCGATGCCATGAAACGCTCGCTCGACCATTCTGAAACCTTGATGCGCGAAGCGATTCGCGGTATCCCCGACGGCGTATATGAGGCTGAAGATTTCGTTGAAGGCGTGCAATCGCCTGGTTGGTCGGGCGCGAATATCCCAATCAAAGTTAAAGTTACGGTGGCGGGCGATCAGATCCACTTTGATTACACCGGTACGGGTAAACAAGCGCGCGGTGGGATCAATTGCCCCTTAGCCGTTACCTGCAACAGCACCTGGTTTACGGTCAAGGCCCTCACCGATGTGGCAATACCGATCAATCAAGGGTGCTATCGCCCCGTGACGATCGAAGCGCCCTTGGGCAGCATCGTGAACTGTACCTTTCCGGCCTCGGTTGTGAGCGGCAACACTGAAACCTCACCTCGTGTGATCGACCTCTGCTTAAAAGCGTTATCGCAAGCCGTACCCGAACGCGTGATTGGTCAAAGCAACTGCGCAGCCTGCTCGGGCGTCTTTGGCGGGCGCGACCCCAACGAAGCACGGGTGCGTCGCACCGGCAAAGAATTCATCAGCTTGGTCGAACCGCATGGCGGCGGCATGGGCGCTCGTGCCACGCGTGATGGCATTAATGGCATTCGCGTCTATGTGGGCAACGCGGGTGCCTTGCCCGTTGAGTTTATCGAACAGACCATGCCGATCACCGTCGAAGCATGGGCACTTGTACCTGACAGCGGCGGCGCCGGTCGGTGGCGTGGAGGCTTAACCTCACGGCGAACTTACCGCGTCGGCTTTGAAGAGGCCACTGTGACAGCCGCAGGCGAACGCGGCCAAGCGGCGCCAGAAGGCTATTTTGGCGGTTTAGCGGGTGGCCTCTTTGAATGCCGCATCTTGAGCCCAGATGGCACCGAGCGCACTATGCCAAGCAAAGGCGCGACTGAGATTGTGCACCTAGGCGATCGGGTGCTCTTGCAACCCGCCGGCAGCGGTGGCTACGGCGACCCGAAAGAGCGCGCGGTTGCGTCAATCGAGGCCGATCTGCTGGACGGCTATGTCACCATCGAAGCAGCACGTTCGTTATACGGTTATCAAGGAAGTATCGAATGAGTCAGCCACTACCCCTGGCCGATGTCTGCGTCATTGAAATCGGCCATAGCTTAGCCGCACCCTATGCCGGCCAAATTTTTGCTCACTTGGGCGCACGCGTGATCAAGATCGAAAACTCAACGACGGGCGACTATGCCCGCGGCTGGGGGCCGCCGTTTATCGAAGGCGCTGCCGCACTGTTTCATGCGATGAACAACGGTAAACAAAGTATTCGCGCCGACTTCAATGACAAAGAGTGCATCGCGCGCGTACGCGCTTTTATCCTTGAGCACGCCGACGTTGTGATTCAGAATCTGAAACCAGGCAACCTTGAAAGCCACGGACTCGGCGCACACGAGCTGACCACTGAACAACCCTCGCTGATCTACTGCAATCTTGGTGCGTTCGGTGCCAACGGGCCGCTACGCGACAAGCCGGGCTACGACCCACTGGCGCAAGCCTACAGCGGCATGATGAGTATTTTGGGACATGAAGGCGACGCCATGAGCCGTGTGCCTTTATCGCTGAACGACATGGGTACGGGGATGTGGACCGTGATTGGTGTGCTGTCGGCACTACGCGCGCGCGATGCCGACCCCCAGCGGCGCGGTCAAATTGTCGATGTCTCGCTGTACGAAACCGCCTTGGCCTGGATGATGGTGCCCCTGTCTGATGTGCTTGCAGGTGCAGCTTTACCCAAGCGCAGCGGTTCAAGCAGTCCAAATATTGTTCCCTATCAAGTGTTTGACTGCGCAGATGGCGCGATCTTGGTCGCAGCAGGAAACGACATCCTTTACGCACGGCTCTGCCAAGCGATGGAGTTACCCGCACTGGCCCAAGACCCACGCTTTATCGCCAACGGTGGTCGCGTCGAAAACCGAGTGGCGTTGATCGAATTACTGCAAACGCGCTTTAAAGAATTACCGGCTCAAGAATGGCTCGCCAGGCTTGAAACAGTATCGATACCGTGTGGCCCGATTCAGACCGTTGATCGCGTCATTGCCAACGAGCAGACACGAGCACTTGATATTTTGCGCACGACACCGAATGGCAAAGCCACGACGGTAGCCTTGCCGATTTCTTTTAACGGCAACCGTCCGCCTCTGGCGGGTAATGCGCCTACACTGGGTGAGCACGATTATTTGCTGCACCCAGCCAACCAGCAAACCAACTCGGAGACATGATGTCTGTTGCCACGATTAATCTTGCCACGCCCTATCAGACGCTCGCGCTATCCTCGCCCTTTGAAGGACTGCTAGTGGTGCAACTGAACCGCCCCAAAGTCGCCAACGCCTTGAACACCACGATGGGCGAAGAATTAATACAAGTGTTCGGCACACTTGAAGCATCGCCCGAGCAGTTTCGCTGCGTCGTGTTAACAGGCGCTGGCGACACCATTTTTTGTGGCGGCGCCGATCTCAAAGAACGCGATGGCATGACCGATGCACAGTTCAACACCCAACATTATTTGTTTGAACGCATGGCTCGTGCGATTTATGATTGCCCAGTCCCCACCATTGCCTGTGTCAACGGTGCAGCCATCGCAGGTGGGCTTGAGCTCGCCTTGTCGTGTGACTTTATCGTTGCTTCAGACAACGCTCGCTTTGGCTTTGCTGAAGTCAAACGCGGCATCATGCCAGGCGGTGGTGGCACGCAGCAATTACCACGCGCCATTGGTGTTCGACGCGCGAAAGAGGTCATTTTCACCGGCGACCCGTTTGATGCGCAAGACGCGTTGAGTTTTGGCCTGCTAAATCATGTGTATCCCAAAGCGGCGCTATACGACGAGACCATGAAGCTCGTACAGCGCATTCTTGCCAATGCCCCGATTGCGGTGCGGCAAGCCAAAAAGTCAATCACCTTTGGTTTACAAATGGATATGCGTACGGGTATGTTCTTTGAGGTAGAGGCATACAGTCGCCTGGTCGCAACTGAAGATCGCATGGAAGGGATTCGTGCCTTCAACGAAAAACGCCCACCAAAATTTACCGGCAAGTAATGACGAAAATATAAGATTCACCCCGACCCGAGCAACTCGCTCAACCAACTGCAAGGAGACAACATGAAACTCACCCAGCGTGCAACAGACACTCAGGTAGCACCAGTACAGAAAAAATTGCGTGGCTTGCTTCAAGGCTTCGCACTGGCCGCCACACTGAGTGCGACACCGTTTATCGCAGCCGCCCAAGCGCCTGCAGCCTGGGCACCCACTAAGCCCATCAAGCTCATTGTGCCTTACCCACCAGGCGGCGGCTCGGATACGATCGCTCGAATCGTCGTCAACGCCTTGGGTAACAAACTCGGACAAACAGTTGTGGTTGAAAATCGCGCAGGCGCTAACGGCGCCGTCGCACACGAGGCGGTTTTCAATTCAGCCCCCGATGGCTACACCCTGCTGCTCTCAAGCGCAGACACCTACTCGATGTACCCCGCGCTCTATCCCAATCCAAAGTTTATTTCAGCAGAATTTGTGCCGATCGCACCGGCAGCGGTCGTGAACTTTGTGCTGATGGGCCGTCCAGGCCTTGAAGCTAAAAATGTACCTGAACTCATTGAACTGGCAAAAAAGGGCAAGCTCAGCTATTCAAGTTGGGGCAATGGCAGCGCCGGTCATATTGCCATGGCACAGTTTCTTCAGGTGACAAAAACCGAGATGCTGCACGTGCCCTACCAAGGTGCTGCGCCAGCAGCCCAGGCGGCAATGGGTGGTCAGGTTGATCTGGCGTTAGTGCCAGCACCGTTGGCAGCAGGCTTTAAAACCAAGCTCATCCCATACGGCGTGGCTTCTGCAAAACGCGTCGAACTGATTAACGAAATCCCAACGCTGACCGAGCAAGGCACAGCCGTGGTTGCCCCGTCATGGGTGGGCGTGGTTGCACCACCAAAAACACCTGACAACATCATTGCTGCACTCGCCAAAGTCTTTATTGAGACCTCGGCAGATCCCGAGGTTGGCAAAAAACTCAATGCTGCAGGGTTGGTGCCTTTGTATGGCTCAACCAAAGAGTTTGCTGACTACATCGCCAAAGACTACGCATTTTGGGGCAAGGCGATTCGCGACGCCGGCATCAAGGTCGACAATTAACGCCAGCTGCTAGGCTTACTGATGCGACACACCGAGCGTCTGATACGCTCGGTGGATAATTTGAGCCTACTTTTGCTTGGGTTCGCAACGCTGTCCGTGGCACACTCGGCGGCATGCAAAATACCCTTTCTGACGAGGCGCTTGCCGCCTGGCTACGCTTAAGCTTACAACCCGGCGTCGGCCCAATACATGCCCACCGCCTGCTGCAATGCTTCACGAATCCGTGCGCGCTTTATCAGGCCTCGTACGCGACGCTACGCGCAATAGTGTCTGCACCCTTAGCCACACAACTGGTGGCACCGCTGAGCCAAGCTGATGCCCAATACATCGAACGTGCACTGCGCTGGGCGACCGAGCCAGGGCAGTCGCTGATTACGCCCAGCCACGCTCACTACCCAGAGCGCTTGCGACAACTGCCGGATGCACCACTAGTCCTGTATGCCAGCGGTGCCCTCAGACGCCTCGAGCAAGAGGCGCTCGCCTTGGTGGGGGCGCGCAACGCCACCCCAGACGGCCTAGCCCACGCCCACGCCTTCGCTCTGTATTTGGCTGAGCATGGCTTTGCCCTGGTCAGTGGCTTGGCACACGGCATCGACGCGGCCGCCCATCGCGGCGCGCTCAAAGCAGGTCCTGAGCGTGGCGGCACCATCGCCGTGCTGGGAACAGGTGCCGATATTATTTACCCCACTGCACATCGCGCCTTAGCTGACGAAATCTTGTCCGCTGATGGCTTAATTTTGTCCGAGTTCGCTTTAGGCTGCCCAGCGCTAGCAGCACATTTCCCAAAGCGTAATCGCATTGTTGCAGGGCTCAGCCTGGGTGTCGTGGTGATTGAGGCTGCCCTAAAAAGCGGCTCTCTCATTACCGCGCGCTTGGCCGTCGAAATGGGACGCGAGGTCTTCGCCATACCGGGCTCGATTCATTCGCCGCTGTCACGCGGACCGCACTCGCTCGTCAAACAGGGCGCCAAACTCGTAGAGTCAGGTGCCGACATTCTGGCCGAATTGCGCCCTGATCCTGGGCGACTTGCGAAGTACTCGCCATCCTCACCTTGCGCGCAGGCGCCAAGTTCACCGACTTGGGACGCAATCGGCTACGATCCGGTAACCGAAGAGCAACTGCAGCGTCGCACCGGTCTAGCACCGGCGCAACTACAAGTTGAGCTCTTTACCCTTGAGCTCGAGGGCCATATTGAACGGCGAGGTCATGGCCAGTTTGTCAGAGCCCACGCTCGAACAACCTGCTAATCAGTGAACACACTATGAAAAAGCACTTTTATCTATCGGCACGCAAGCGAGGCTTGCTCTGGGCTGTGCCCATCACAGCTTTGTTGCTGAGCACAGCACCCGCTGCAGCCAGCGCACTTGAATGCAGCGTTACCCTTCAAACAGATGACGCACTGCGTTTTGCTCCCTCGTACATCAACGTGCCTGCTGCTTGCAAAGACTTCACCGTCACACTGACACACACGGGGCATCTACCGCCTCTCGCCATGTCGCATAATTGGGTGTTAACCAAAAAAAGTGATCTCGATGGGGTGGCGCGTACTGGGATGTTAGCGGGGGCCGACGCCCATCACGTTGATCAAAATGACAAGCGGGTGATTGCCCATACCAAATTGATCGGCGCCGGTGAAACAACAAGTGTGACGTTTGCTGTGGCGCAACTGAAAGCCGGCGAACAGTATGTTTTTTTATGCACCTTCGCTGGCCACTCGCCAATCATGCGCGGTACGTTAAGCGTTCAGTAGCTCAGGTATACGTGCGCACATCGTCAATCACCTTGCCGTCGTTGGGCAAGCTACCTAGCGACACAATCTCGACATCCGCCCTAAGCTTAGTCACATCACGTACCGTGTCCGTTAAAGACTGTATCAGCTCGGGATCAGCCTTTGCCGCCTCAACTTTTAGCAGCATCACATCAGCACCGGTTGTACCGCTGATTACTAGCCGTACCCGTGCGCCTACAGGATGTCGACGAACCACTTCAGCGAGCTGGCCCGGGTGCACAAACAGCCCACGCACTTTGGTCGTCTGATCAGCCCGCCCGAGCCAACCACGGATCCGAGTGTTGGTACGCCCACACGGTGAAATGCCGGGCATAATGGCAGACAGATCACCAGTGCCAAAGCGCAGCAAAGGATAGTCGGGGTTGAGCGAGGTCACGACCACCTCGCCAACTTCACCCTCTGGCACGACATCACTCGTACCGGGGCGTACGATCTCAAGTAACAGGTCTTCACTCAACACTAGGCCTTCGCGCGCAGGAGTCTCAAAGGCAATCATGCCTAAGTCAGCACTACCGTAAGCCTGATAACCCTGAATCCCGCGGCCGCTCAACCAATCTCGCAATGAGGGCGGAAACGCTTCGCCGGATAACAGCGCACGTTTTAACGAAACAAGCTCAATCCCAAGCTCGTCAGCCTTTTCAAGAATGATCTTTAAAAAACTAGGCGTACCCATGTATCCGGCAGGCTGTAAATCACGGATCGTTTGAACCTGTTGTTCGGTCTGCCCAACGCCCCCAGGAAATACCGTACACCCCACTGCGTGGGCTGCCGACTCCATCATCGACCCAGCTGGCGTGAAGTGATAAGAAAAACAATTATGTGCCAAATCACCCGCCCGAAAACCTGCTGCATACAAAGCTCGCGCAAAGCGCCAATAGTCGGGTCGCGCACTCTCTGGCTCGTAAATCGGGCCTGGTGAGGCAAACACCCTCAGGGCTTCTCCCCAACCGATACTCGAGAAACCACCAAACACCCGTTCGATCACCGCGCCCTCAGCAGACAAACGAGTACGGGCATCTTGTTGCATCTCAAGAAGTTGCGTTTTACGCACGACAGGTACCTGCGCCAGCGCGTCGCGCGTCGTAAGAGCACTGGGCTCAAGCTGCCCGAGCTGACGCGCAATCGCTGGCGCGCGCGCCGAAGCCTGCGCAAGTGCTTGCGGCAAGGCTGCAAGTAAGGTCTGCTCACGTTGCACGGGGTCGCGGGTTTCGAGCGCATCAAAAAACTCAGACATGAATCGATCTCTTAGGGTTAAGCCAGCCAGCGCTTGCGGCGACGATAGAATTTATTTTCGCGAAAGCTCTTGCGCTCGCCACTTGAGATACCCAGATAAAACTCTTTAACATCTTCGTTTTCTGCTAAGGCGCGCGCCTCGCCGTCCATCATGACGCGGCCATTTTCAAGAATGTAGCCGTAGTCGGCATAACGCAGAGCGATGTTGGTGTTTTGTTCAGCGAGCAAAAAACTTACGCTCTCACGCTGGTTTAAATCTTTAACGATTTCAAAAATTTCTTCAACAATTTGGGGCGCCAAACCCATCGAGGGTTCGTCGAGCAAAATCATGTTTGGTTGCGCCATCAAGGCACGCCCCAGGGCACACATCTGTTGTTCGCCCCCCGAGGTGTAACCGGCCTGACTACCGCGACGCTGCTTGAGGCGTGGAAAATATTGGTACACCCGTTCAAGCGCGACCGCCAAATCCGCACGCCCCAGCTTGCGCGTGTAAGCACCGGTTAGTAAATTATCTTCAATACTTAAGTGTGCAAAGCAGTGTCGCCCTTCCATCACTTGAACCACACCGCGCTTCACCAGATCCGACGGTGTCAGTCGGTCGATGCGCTCGCCGCGATACAAAATATCGCCCTTGGTCACATCGCCGCGCTCACCACGCAACAGATTTGAGATTGCACGCAGCGTGGTGGTCTTACCGGCGCCGTTGGCGCCCAAGAGCGCCACGATCTTACCTTCAGGAACTTGCAACGACACGCCCTTGAGCACCAGGATGACATGGTTGTAGATCACCTCAATCCCATTGACATCCAGCAAAATGGGTGTGCTTGCTGGATGCGTTGACGGCTGCGACACGGGTTGAGTCATGACAAGTTCCTATCGTTCAAATACTAGCGTTCAGATTAGCCTGCACACTTCACAATGGTCAGGTTTTTATCTTTTGCATATTTCTGTGCAAACTCTTGAACCAGCGGGGTCACGATACTGGCGTCCGAACGATACCAATCAGGTTTGACTTGAAACTTGGCACCGTCCCATGCGATGATGCGAGCCCAGTCGTCACCCGTGTGATTCTCACAACTAGTTTTAACGGGTCGCATCAATTCACCAAAGCCAATCTGCTGAAGGTACTCTTGTGTCAAATTAAGGTTTTCCAGGCCCCAGCGCACTTGCTCTGGCGTCATCGATTTACCTTTGCCAAACTTCTCTTGCGCTGTCCGAATCGCCTCAACGGTTAGCATTGAGATCACCATGCCACGCGTGTGTGCGATAGTGCCAACAGAAGTGCCGTTGGTGTCGGTGCCCTGCCCCTTGTCATACACCAAGGCTTTGAGTTCATCGTGCACCTTGCCACGACCCGCGGTATTGTGAATGGTCACAGCGTTGTAGCCTTTCGCCACCTCGCCTAAGTCTTTCACATCACCCTCTGAGGCAGCCCACCAAATTCCATACATCTTATCGCGCGCATAGCCCGTTGCCTGCGCCTCACGTAGAGCAGTCGGCGTCATGATGCCGGCGCTCCAGAGCAGCACATAATTTGGACGTGACTGCCGGATTTGCAACCAAGTCGATTTTTGTTCAACGCCAGGCGCGGTCACGGGATAAAGCAAGAGCTCAAAGCCTTCTTTTTTTGCACGTGCTTGCAACAAGGCGATTGGCTCTTTGCCGTAGGGAGAGTCGTGATAGACCAAGGCAATTTTTTTGCCCTTTAATTTATCCAGACCGCCCTCGCGCTTGGCGATATCCTGAATCATGATGTCTGCCGCTGTCCAATAGGTGCCTAGCAGCGGAAAATTCCACGGAAACACCGAGCCGTCGGTTGATTGCGACAAGCCGTAACCGACTGTCATGATCGGCACCTTGTCGTTAGGCGCTTTGTCACTGACGGCAAAGGTGATGCCTGTTGATTGTGGATCAAACGCCGAGGCGCCGGTAGGCGGCTGCTTCTTGAGGCGCTCGTAGCACTCAACACCGCGATCGGTTGCATAGGCGGTTTCACATTCGTCATACGTGATCTTCACGCCGTTGATGCCACCGCGGGCATTCACCAACTTCAGATAATCCATTTTGCCGTCGGCCCAAGGGATCCCTAGGGGCGCAAAGGAGCCCGTGCGATAGGCCAGCAATGGCACGAACTGATCATTGGCCGATGCTGGTAAAGCCATGGCGCCTAACGCGCCCGCCGCGAGCAGGGTTGCGGCAACGTGTTTAATTTTCATCTTCGTCATCTCCGTGTACCTCTTGTTGGTGTTCAACACACCGGGTTAAATATCCCAGCAAACGCCAGGCGTTATCAAAGCTCTTGCCACAAACCACACTATCAATCCTACACACCACACCTAACAATTCACTAGACGCATGCCGCTCACCACAAACAGCGCTTAACTCAACTCATTAATGCGGAAACGGCCACAGTCGCAATTTTTCTTTCGCGATCGTCCAGAGCTTGGCCAACCCGTGAGGCTCTGCAATTAAAAAGAACACAATCAGTGCACCAAAAATCATGTGCTCAATGTGCGCTGCCGTATCAATCGCCAAGGGCAAACCAAACCACCCAGGAATATGATTCAAGGCAACAGGTACCAGTACAATGAAGGCCGCACCAAAAAAGCTACCGAGTATCGAGCCCAGGCCACCAATAATCACCATAAACAGCAGTTGAAACGAGCGGTTCAAATCAAAGGCCAAGGGCTCCCAAGAGCCTAAGTGTAAAAACCCCCAAAGCGCGCCAGCCACACCAACAATAAAAGAACTCACGGCAAAGGCAGTGAGCTTGGCATACATCGGGCGTATCCCAATGACTGCTGCAGCCACGTCCATGTCACGGATCGCCATCCATTGGCGGCCAATCGCGCCACGCACCAAATTTTTAGCAAGTAAGGCAAACACGACGACGAACGACAAGACAAACAAATATTTTGGAATGGCTGCTTGCAGCGAAAAGCCAAACACCGACAAGGCAGGCACCGAGACATTACCTGACGGCGAGTAGTTCGTAAAAAATGGAATCCGCAAAAAAGCCCAATCCACAAAGAACTGAGCGGCCAGCGTTGCAACCGCAAGGTACAGGCCTCGAATGCGCAAACTCGGGATGCCAAACAACACGCCCACTAGGGTCGCAAAAAATCCGCCCAGCAAGATTTCAACGATCAAAGGGGTTTGCGGAAACCGCACGCCGATATTCCAGGCGGCGTACGCCCCCACCGCCATGAATGCACCGGTGCCTAACGAAATCTGCCCGCAGTACCCAACTAAAATGTTGAGCCCAATGGCAGCAAGTGCCAAAATTAGAAACGGGATCAGCAAGGCTTTAATGAAATAGTCAGAGGCCAAGAGCGGCACTGCCACAAACGCCAGCAGCAACACTGCAAAGATAAAGATACGGTCTTGCCGCACAGGAAAGATCTGCTGATCTGATCGGTAGCTTGTTTTGAACTGCCCGTTTTCGCGATAAAACATATTATGTTTGGCTCATGACTGAAAGGCGAAGCACTAAACGCGGTCGATGATTTTTTCGCCAAACAAGCCCTGCGGCCTGAATAACAAAAACACCAATGCCAACACGTAAGCAAACCAAATTTCGATTCCACCGCCCACGAGTGGCCCCAGATAAACCTCTGAAACTTTTTCTCCCACTCCAATAATCAAGCCGCCGATGATTGCGCCTGGCACCGAGGTTAAGCCTCCAAGAATCACCACAGGCAAGGCACGCAAGGTCGCGGTGGCGAGGGTGAATTGCACACCAAATTTTGAGCCCCAAATAATTCCCGCCACCAAGGCCACAACGCCGGCAACAGTCCAGACGATGACCCAGATTCGGTTTAAAGGAATGCCCACTGACTGCGCCGCCTGATGATCATCGGCAACCGCGCGCAAGGCACGCCCAGTCGCCGTCACTTGAAAAAATAGCGCGAGGCTTGCCACCAACAGCGCAGCGATCACCGCAGCCGTGAGGTCTTCTAGATTGAGCAGCACCCCACCGTCAAAGACTGACTCGAAAAGAAAGGCGGGCTCTTTAGGCATGCCCACATTGATCGTGTACACCGAGGCGCCAAAAGCGATTTGCCCTAACCCCTCAAGAAAATAAGCGATGCCCAGAGTTGCCATCAACAGCGCAGTCGCTTCTTGATTGACCAGATGACGCAGTACCAGGCGTTCGATGCACCAGGCCATCACAAACATCAGCACCGCGGTGACCATAAATGCCAGTACATTTGCGAGGAGCAGGTTCTGAAAGCCCAACCAGTTGGGGATCCATACCGCAAAGCGCGCCATCGACAAGGCTGCCACAAGCACCATGGCACCCTGTGCAAAATTGAACACGCCTGATGCCTTAAAAATCAATACAAACCCCAGGCCGATCAGCGAATAGAGCATGCCGCTCATTAGGCCGCCGAATAAGGTTTCAAGAAAAAATCCCATGTCTGCTTCGCCTTAATGCGCCACGCCAAGATAGGCACTGATGACTGCCTCGTTTTGACGTACCTCTGCAGGGGTACCATCTCCAATTTTTTTCCCATAATCGAGCACCACGACGCGATCTGAGATGTCCATCACGACACCCATATCATGTTCGATCAGTACGATCGTCGTGCCGAACTCATCATTCACATCGAGAATGAAGCGGCTCATATCCTGCTTTTCTTCAATGTTCATTCCGGCCATCGGTTCGTCTAGCAACAAGAGTCGCGGCTCCATGGCAAGCGCACGCCCTAAGTCAACGCGCTTTTGCAAACCGTAGGGCAGGCGCCCGACAGGGGTTTTGCGGTAGGCCTGAATTTCAAGGAAGTCGATCAGATTTTCGACAAACTCGCGGTGGCGAATCTCTTCGCGCTCTGCCGAGCCAAGTCTGAAGGCCTGAGCCAAAATACCCGAGGTCATCCGCAAGTTTCGACCAGTCATGATGTTGTCGAGCACGCTCATACCTTTGAACAACGCAAGGTTCTGAAAGGTTCGCGCCACACCCATTTCAGCCGCGCGTCGGGGATTCATTTTGTTGAACTGCTCACCCCCAAACGTGATGCTGCCCTGCTGCGGGGTATATACGCCGTTAATCACATTAAGCATCGAACTTTTGCCAGCACCATTCGGGCCAATAATCGCCCTGATCTCATGTTCACGCACATCAAACGAGATATCGGTCAAGGCTTTCACGCCGCCAAACGCCAACGAAATATTTTGCATCTCGAGTACGACATCACCGATCCGCTCACGCAATTGTGTTGTCATGGTTAGGCCGCCTTGGCAAAGTTCGACGCCACAAGGCGCACCGAACGAATTTTCAGATCTGCCGAAATACGGCCAGTGCGACCGTCTTCGAATTTAACTTCCGTATCGATGTACTGGCGCTCGCGTCCCGCAAACAGCGCCTCAACCAAGACGGCATATTTTTGAGCGACAAAGCCGCGCCGCACTTTGCGCGTGCGCGTCAGTTCATCATCGTCTGGGTCAAGCTCTTTATGCAGGATCAAGAAACGACTGATTTGCGATTGCGACAACCGCTTGTCTTGCGACAGATCACGATTGACCTGCTCGACACAATCTGCGATCAGTTCATACACTTCGTCACGCGCAGCCAAATCGGCATAACCTGCGTAGGCTAACCCACGCCGCTCAGCCCAGTTGCCCACAGCCTCGAGGTCGATATTAATAAACGCACAGACTTCTGACTGCCCTGCACCAAAGGCAACCACCTCTTTGATATGCGAAAAGAACTTCAGCTTGTTTTCAAGATACTTGGGCGCAAACAAACTGCCATCGGCTAACTTGCCGACGTCTTTGGCACGATCAATAATTTTGAGATGCCCGTCTTCGTCCAGATAGCCCGCATCGCCGGTGCGAAACCAACCGTCGCCTGTGAGCGTCTCTTGCGTCGCCTCGGGATTGCGGTAGTACTCTTTGAAGAGCCCGGGGCTTTTGAGTTGAATTTCACCGTCTTCTGTCACCCGCACTTCAACGCCGGCAACCGGCGGCCCTACCGTGTCTGGCTTGACGTTGCCGTCGGGCTGCACACACACAAAGACCGCAGTCTCGGTTGACCCATAGAGCTGTTTTAAATTGATACCGATCGAGCGATAAAAAACAAATAAGTCGGGGCCGATTGCCTCGCCCGCTGTGTAGGCGATTCGCACACGGCTCATACCCAACACATTGCGCAGGGGCGCAAAGACTAACGCGTTACCCACTGCGTAACGCACTCTTTCAACGACCGGCACCGGTTTGTGATCGAGCACCTGCGCGCCCACGCGGCGAGCGACTTGCATCGCCCAACCATACAGCGTGCGCTTGAACCAACCTGCATCTTCCATGCGGATCGTGACTTGGGTGAGCAAGCCCTCAAGCACACGTGGCGGCGCAAAGTAATACGTTGGGCCGATGTCACGCATATCGATCGTGACCGTCTCAGGGGACTCTGGGTGATTGACCGTAAACCCCGTCACCAACAATTGCGTATACGAAAACATGTTTTGCCCAATCCAGGCGACGGGCAGATAGGCAACAACCTCTTCGTGGTCGGTTAAACCCTCCATGGCTTCAACTGCACGGGCACGATCAATCAAGGAATGATGGGTTAGTACAACGCCTTTTGGCTTGCCGGTGGTACCTGAGGTGTAAAACATCGCCGCAGGATCGTGTGGCTGTACAGCCGCCACGCTTTTTTCAAAAAATTCGGGCGCGTGTTGTTGCTGCCCCAAGGCAGCCAACTGGTCACACGACAAGAGCGCTGGGTCAACGTAGTGCCTCAGCCCCCGCGGGTCATCGTAAACAATGCTGCGCAACGCGGGGCACTGATCGCGCACCTCAAGCATTTTGTCGACTTGCTCTTGATCTTCGACGACCGCGACACTGACCGAAGCGTCTTGCAGCACGTAGACCATTTCTTGCGCGACGGCATCTTGGTAGAGCGGAATCGGTACCGCCCCCAATGCTTGTGTTGCCATCATGCTCATGTATAGCTGCGGGCGATTCTCGCCAATGACCGCCACATGGTCGCCAGGCTTGATTCCCAGGGCGGCGAGCCCACAAGCGAGCTTTTGCACCCGCTCGTAAACCTGCTGCCACGTTAGCGTCTGCCAAATGCCTAGGTGCTTCTCGCGCAGCGCTGGGCGATCACCACGCACGCGCGCATGCTCAACTAAAAGGGCAGCAAAGGTTTCAGATCGCGTCATCGGCAAGCGCTGCATGGCAGGATGTCTTCTCTGTATGTTTTGTTTTTGCGTGAATCTAGTAAACAAGTTATAAGCTGAATCGTCAGCCAAATGTCGTGTTGACGACAATTGCTCTGAAACTAGGGTTTGTCCTAATGCTCAGTCCCTCGCTTAAGTTGTCCGCCGCCTGGATGCCGCTGCTCACACCTGAGCAGCGTGCACGGGTTGAGCACGACTCTAGCCTGCAGCACGTGCTGGCCGGGGCGATGATCGAACGGCGCGGCGAGCCCTCGTCAGCCTGGTTAGGTGTGATCTCAGGGTTGATCAAAATATCGGTCGGCAACGCCGACGGCAAGATAGCCTCACTCACGGGCGTACCGGCGGGTGGGTGGGTCGGTGAGGGGTCATTACTCAAGCACGAACATCGGCGCTATGACGTGGTGGCGTTACGTGACTCAGTAATTGCGCGCGTGCCACTGGCCACGTTCGAATGGCTGCTGGATCACAGCATCCCCTTCAATCGCTTCTTATTACACCAACTCAATGAGCGCGTGGCACAGTTTATCGGCAAAGCAGAATCTGATCGCCTGCACGACCCAGACGCCCGCGTGGCGCGCTGCCTGGCTGAATTGTTCAACCCCCTGCTGTATCCCGGCATGGGGATGAGGCTGGCGATCACGCAAGAAGAAATTGGGTATCTTGCCCGGCTCTCGCGGCAGCGCGTCAATCAAGCACTACACGCTCTCGAAGAGTTGGGGTTGGTGCATGTCGAATATGGGGCCGTTGAGGTGTTGGACTTGCTTGCGCTACGTCGTTACGGTGTCTAATGGCAACTAGGCGTTGCGGCCTTAAAGCATTTTGTCGCCGCCAAAGATTTTGTCATTCCTAAACTTGAGGTTCCTGATTATGACTATTCGTCACACTTTCAATACGTTAGGCCGCCTGGTAGCTACACTCACTTTAAGTGCCGCCACGCTGACACTGGCGCACGCTGCCGACTTTAAAGCGGGCTCGCTTGAAATCAATGATTTATGGGTGCGTGGTTCGGTGCCTGGGCAGACAAACGGTGCGGGCTATATGCAGATTAACAATCCGACTGGCGTAAGCGATCGCTTACTGTCAGCCCAGTCTGACTCGTCAAACCGGCTCGAACTACACACCGTCATCACCGAGAACGGTGTGGCCAAAATGCGCCAGGTGTCCGGCATCGACGTGCCTGCCAAAGGCTCGGCAAAACTCGCACCTGGTGGATTTCATCTGATGTTCTTGCAGCTGACGGGGCCCTTTAAACAGGGTGACTCAGTACCTGTCGTCTTAAAGTTTGAAAAAGCCGGGGAAGTACGCGTGAACTTTACCGTCAAGCCTTCAACCTTCAACCCGGGTAGCGCTGGCGAGCAGGGCCACGGTGGCATGAAGCACTAAACGCGACGACTAGGACTTAGGCTGGGGCTGCTCGGCTACCAAATATCGCAGACCCCACCCGAATTTCAGTTGAGCCTTCTTCAATCGCCAGTTCAAAGTCACCGCTCATCCCCATCGACAGGCGCTCAAGCGAGATCCCGGCGATGCCCTCTTGCAGGGCTTGATCGCGCAGTTCGCGTAACTGAGAAAAACACTTGCGCACGGCGCTGGGGTCGTCCGAGAGCACGGCCATCGTCATCAAGCCTTTGACGTGCAAGCTTGGGTACTGAGACAGTTGTCGTAAAAACGACACGAGCTCTGCGGGCTCAAGCCCAGACTTGGTGTCTTCAGGTGAGGTTTTAACCTGCACGAGCACGTCGATAGAACGCCCTTCTAACTGCAAGCGCCGCTCAAGCGCCTCGGCGAGGTCAACCCGGTCGAGCGACTGCAACTCACTGGCATAGCGTGCCACTTCTTTAGCCTTGTTAGTTTGCAAGTGTCCGATCACAACCCAATTGACAATGCAGTCTTCTAACAGCGGTGCCTTTTGCGCGACTTCTTGCATCCGGTTTTCACCAAACCGAGTAAAGCCAAGGGCGAGCGCCTCGCGTATCGCATTGGTGTCAAACGTTTTGCTCACAGGTAATAGCGCGACCTCAGCAGGGTCGCGCCCAACCCGCGCGCACGCCTGCGCCATCCGTGCCTGAATCCGACTGACCCGAAGTGCCATCGTGTCGACCTGCGACTGTTGCGCTTGGTCGCGGGGGTGCTCTGAATTTGAAGACGGGTTCATCGTAAGTTGCAAAGACATCAAAAGGTTAAGCGGCTCATGCAGTAGTCGGCCCTTAGCAGCATTGGGGACACAGCACATCTTACGACAACGCATCGGTTAGAAGAAACATGCACCCGTTCGGTGCCTGCGAGACAACGGGGGCATCAAAACGAGTTGTTGCACCAACAACGTGCGTCGCTCGTCGGGCTCGACCCCTTCGCCCAAACCGTTCTTAGGAATTCAGCCCCATTTTTCAAACTGAAACGCCCTGACGCAAGCCACGCTCAAGCTCGCACCCGAGGTTTTGGCGATTTAGTGCAACCTGCGAGGGATTTGTATCAAAAAATCAAACCTCGTCGAAAAGCTGGCACACCTTTTGCTTTAGACCAGTCAAGCATGGCTTTCAACAAAAAAGTTATGCGGCCCTTGAACCGGCGCAGCCGAACAGTGACCTACTCAGGAGTTTATAGATGAAACGCAGATTAGTTCTAAAGCAGTTGACCGCCGCTAGCCTTCTAGCCATGACGGGTTTTGCAGGTACCGCTTTTGCTCAAGACACCATTAAAGTTGGTATCTTGCACTCGCTATCAGGCACCATGGCCATTTCTGAGACAGCGTTAAAAGACGTTGCCCTGATGACCATTGACGAAATCAACGCCAAAGGCGGCGTCTTAGGCAAAAAACTCGAGGCCGTGATCGTTGACCCTGCCTCAAACTGGCCCTTGTTTGCTGAAAAAGCGCGTCAGTTGATTGCTCAGGACAAAGTCTCGGTGGTATTTGGATGCTGGACCTCGGTGTCGCGCAAATCAGTATTGCCAGTCTTTAAAGAACTCAACAGCCTGCTGTTCTACCCTGTGCAGTACGAGGGCGAAGAGCTTGAGAAAAACGTGTTCTACACCGGTGCCGCACCAAACCAACAAGCGATCCCAGCTGTTGAGTACCTGATGAGTGCAGACGGCGGCGGCGCCAAGCGCTTTGTCTTGCTTGGCACTGACTATGTGTACCCACGCACCACCAACAAGATCTTGCGCGCCTTCTTAATTTCTAAGGGTGTGAAAGAAAGCGACATCGACGAAAAATACACGCCATTTGGTCACTCTGATTATCAAACCATTGTTGCTGACATCAAAAAGTTTGCAACCGGTGGCAAAACTGCTGTGATCTCGACGATTAACGGTGACTCAAACGTACCGTTCTACAAAGAACTTGGTAACGCCGGCCTGAAAGCCACAGACGTGCCAGTCGTAGCGTTCTCGGTGGGCGAAGAAGAACTGCGCGGTGTGGATACCAAGCCTTTGGTTGGCCACCTTGCTGCCTGGAACTACTTTGAATCAATCAAGAATCCAGTGAATACTGAGTTTGTTGCAAAATGGAAAGCGTACGCAAAAGCCAAAAACTTACCTAACTTCGCCACTGCGGTCACCAACGACCCAATGGAAGCCACTTACGTCGGCATGTACATGTGGAAGCAAGCCGTTGAGGCCGCTAAAACAACCGATACTGACAAAGTGATTGCGGCGATGGGCGGCCAAACGTTTGCGGCACCCGATGGCTTTACCATCATGATGGACAAGACCAATCATCACCTCCATAAGCCCGTCTACATCGGCGAAATTCAGGCGAACGGTCAGTTCAACGTGGTATGGAAAAGCAAAGGCCCGATTCGTGCACAGCCTTGGAGCCCCTTCATTGCTGGCAACGAAGGCAAGCAAGGCCTGTAATTCGCCACACTATGAGATTGCATCGACATGTTCTTGATTTACCCTACCTTAAAACGGTGGCTGCTCGTTGTGTTGCTCGCGTTACCGATGCACTGCAGCGTTGCCGCCGACTTGGTCGAGCGCTCAGTCCTGAGCGGTCTGACCGGCGACACCAATACCGAGAAGGTAGAGTCGATTACAGCGTTGGGGCAACGCACCTCTCCTGGCGCAGCCGCAGTGTTGGCTGCGTTGGGGGCGGGCAACGTTCTGATTACCTCTGACAACAAAGTTTTATTAGTGGTCGGAGCAGGTAAAGCGCTTGACCCCACAACCGGTGAAACGGTTGTGGCTCCTTTAGATGCTCAGCAATTTACGCTGAACAACCGTCTGCGTAGCGCACTTCAAGCGGCGCTTGCAAGCGCCGAATTATTTTCACCTCAGCGCACCGTGCGCTTGGCTGCTGCACAACGTCTACAAAAAGAAGCCGATCCCGCGCGCGCACCCTTGCTTGAGCGTGCACTGGAAGCCGAGCAAGACCCCGCCATTAAAAGCGCTCTGAATGTCGCGTTAGCAAGCGGCTCGATTAAAAGTACCGACGCCGCAACGCGGCGCCGCGCAGTGGCGTTACTTGGCGACAGCAAAAATGCAAGCTTCAAACCCCTGTTAACCGCGATGGTCACGCCTGATGCCGCTGGCGCTTTTGCTGAGCCTGACGCTGACGTGCGCGCAGCAGCAAAAACCGCCATCGCTCAAATTGAATGGCATCAAACCGTTGTGGCCTGGGTTGGCAATCTCTTCTTTGGTATCAGCCTGGGCAGCGTGCTGTTGCTGGCTGCACTCGGCCTAGCGATCACCTTTGGGCTCATGGGCGTGATCAACATGGCGCATGGCGAACTCTTGATGATTGGCGCCTACGCCACGTACCTCGTGCAAGGACTATTTAAACAATGGTTACCTGGCTGGATCGACTGGTATGTCGTGGCCGCCTTGCCGGTCGCCTTTATCGTCACCGCGCTGGTCGGGATGGCGCTTGAGCGCACCGTGATCCGCTGGCTCTATGGTCGACCACTTGAAACCTTGTTGGCGACCTGGGGGATCAGCTTGATCCTGATGCAGGCGGTGCGCAGTTTGTTCGGCGCGCAAAACGTCGAAGTCGCAAACCCGAGCTGGATGAGTGGTGGCGTGACCATCTTGGGCAATCTGTCACTCAGCTACAACCGTATCGTGATTGTTGGCTTTGCACTGTGTGTGGTGGTCGTGGTGTGGTTGGTCTTGAACCACACACGCCTAGGTCTTTTTGTGCGGGCGATCACTCAAAATCGCCGCATGGCAGATTGTGTCGGCGTACCCACCGGCCGCATTGATATGCTGGCCTTTGGGTTAGGTTCTGGGATTGCAGGCCTGGCTGGCGTTGCGTTATCGCAGTTAAGCAACGTGGGGCCTGACTTAGGCCGCGGCTATATCGTGGATTCATTTATGGTGGTGGTGCTGGGCGGCGTCGGACAACTTGCTGGCACGGTCGTCGCCGCGATGGGGCTGGGTGCTCTGAATAAATTCATTGAACCTTTCTGGGGTGCCGTCATCGCCAAAATTGCGATTTTGTTATTTATTGTGCTCTTTGTACAAAAACGCCCCCAGGGGTTGTTTGCACCCAAAGGGAGAAGTGCAGAATGAGTGTAGCCACGATGACGCCCGCCGCCACAATCTCCTTATCCTCTGCGCCCACCGCGTTGTATACGCCTCGCGCCTGGACCGCGATCGCGATCGTCGTGATCGTGTTTGCCTGTTTACCCGTGCTTAACCTGCTGTTTCCGGTTGGGCACCCACTACACGTCTCGTCTTTTGCGATCGGTCTGATCGGCAAATTTATTTGTTATGCGATGGCGGCACTCGCACTCGACCTCGTTTGGGGTTACACCGGCATTTTGTCCTTGGGTCATGGTTTATTTTTTGCGCTAGGTGGCTACGCCCACGGCATGTACTTAATGCGCGCGGGTAAAGCGTCTGCGGATATTGTGCCCGACTTTATGACCTTTCTGAGCTGGAAAACCTATCCCTGGTTTTGGTCGTTTACCGAACACTTTTGGTACGCGATGTTTTTGATGCTGGCCGTGCCTGGTTTGCTTGCCTTTTTATTCGGCTACTTTGCCTTTCGTTCACGCATCAAAGGGGTGTATTTTTCGATCATCACGCAAGCCCTGACGTTCGCAGCCATGCTGTTATTTTTTAGAAACGAAACAGGCTTTGGCGGCAATAACGGCTTTACCGATTTCAAAAAGATTCTTGGCTTTGACATCACCTCGGCCAGCACTCGCGCGGTGTTGTACTGGGTCAGCTTATCAGCCTTGTTAGGCGCACTAGTGTTAGGTCGCGCCATCACACAATCCAAACTCGGTCGAGTGCTTACGGCCATTCGCGATTCTGAAAGTCGCCTGCGCTTTTTGGGTTACGAACCGTTAGGGTTCAAACTGTTTATCTGGACAGTCTCTGCAATGCTGTGCGCCATCGCAGGTGCGTTGTACGTGCCACAGGTGGGCATTATTAATCCGGGCGAGATGTCGACCGAGAACTCAATCGAAATGGTGATTTGGGTGGCCACCGGCGGGCGTGGCACGCTGATTGGCCCAATCATTGGCGCTGGCACTATCAACGGTTTGAAAACTTGGTTTACCGGCGTGTTTCCTGAATTTTGGTTGTATGCGCTTGGCCTAATTTTTGTGTTGGTTACGATCTTTTTACCGCAAGGTATTGTCGGCCTAGTGCGCAAACTCAGCCAACGCAAAGGACAGGCTGCATGAAAACCCCTGGAGTAGACACCAAGCACGGTGCCATTTTGTATCTCGAATCAATCAGCGTTGTCTTTGATGGTTTTCGCGCCCTCAATGATTTATCGATTGACATCGACGTGGGCGAACTACGGTGTGTGATTGGCCCGAACGGAGCCGGTAAAACCACCATGATGGATGTCATCACCGGCAAAACCAAGCCCACCTCAGGCACAGCGTTTTTTGGCCAAAACATCGACCTCACCAAAATGCATGAGGCGCAGATTGCCGACGTCGGCATTGGTCGCAAATTTCAACGCCCCACAGTCTTTGAAAACCACACCGTTTTTGAAAACCTAGAACTCGCCATGAAAACAAACAAGGGTGTGAAATCAACCTTGTTTGCACGCTTGAATAGCACTGATCGCGACAAGATTGCTGTCACTCTTGATCTGTTGCGTTTAATGGGCGAACACAAACGCCCTGCTGGCTTACTGTCGCACGGTCAAAAACAATGGCTTGAAATTGGGATGCTGTTGATGCAAGAGCCCTTGCTGCTTTTGCTCGATGAGCCAGTCGCTGGTATGACCGACGCCGAAACCGAACGGACTGGCGAATTGCTCAACGACCTGCGCGGCAAACACTCACTGATGGTGGTTGAGCACGACATGGATTTTGTGAACCAGATCTCGCAAGGCGGTAAAGTCACCGTGCTGTGTGAAGGCTCAGTCTTGGCCGAAGGCACCATGCAACAAGTGCAAGCCGACCAACGCGTGATTGAAGTCTATTTAGGTCGCTAAGCCATGTTAAACGCTCAAGATTTCAACCAGGCTAGGCAATGCTAAACGTTCAAGACACCCATCAGGCTCAGCCATGCTAAACGTTCAAGATATCAACCAGTACTACGGCAGCAGCCACACCCTGCGCGGCATCACCTTGTCGGTCAAACAAGGCGAATGCATGGCCTTGCTCGGGCGCAACGGCGTAGGCAAAACCACACTACTGCAATGCCTGATGGGCGTCCAACCCCTGGCTTCGGGCAGCATTCATTTTGACGGCAAAGACATCAGCAAGCTCGCCCCCCACGCGCGTGCCGCACTCGGTATGGCCTACGTCCCCCAAGGCCGCGAAATCTTTGCCCGCCTCACCGTCGAAGAAAATATCTTAATGGGCATGGCCACCAAGCCGAGCCGGCAAGCCCAGCGAATCAAAAACGAAATTTTCGATCTATTTCCAGTGCTGCGCACCATGCTGTCACGGCGCGGCGGCGAC
>Ga0222712_10000166_pt1 | contig 93847 bp, 79 predicted proteins | sample C33_657DmetaG_FD_165043 | JGI IMG/M metagenome (GOLD analysis project Ga0222712, IMG submission 165043) | Estuarine water microbial communities from San Francisco Bay, California, United States - C33_657D | ecosystem: Environmental > Aquatic > Marine > Unclassified | place: USA: California... | reverse complement strand
CCAAGAACCAAGAGCAAAGACAGTTTAATGCTAATTGAAATTTTCTGCCTTTTTCAGACCTCAGACTTCATACCTCCGACCTCAGATAACAGACAACAGATAACCGAACCAAGAACCAAGAGCCAAGAACCAAGAGCAAAGACTGTTTAGTGCTAATTGAAATTTTCTGCTTTTTTCAGACTTCAGACCTCCGACTTCCGACCTCAGACAACAGACAACAGGTAACTGGAACCAAGAGCCAAGAACCAAGAGCAAAGACAGTTTAGTGCTAATTGAAATTTTCTGCTTTTTTCAGACCTCCGACTTCATACCTCCGACCTCAGATAACAGATAACAGATAACCGAACCAAGAGCCAAGAACCAAGAGCAAAGACAGTTTAATGCTAATTGAAATTTTCTGCCTTTTTCAGACCTCAGACTTCATACCTCCGACCTCAGATAACAGACAACAGGTAACTGGAACCAAGAACCAAGAGCCAAGAACCAAGAGCAAAGACTGTTTAGTGCTAATTGAAATTTTCTGCTTTTTTCAGACTTCAGACCTCCGACTTCCGACCTCAGACCTCAGACAACAGACTTCAGACCTCCGACCTCCGTCCTCCTCCTTCTACTCAATCGCCTTCCCCTTCATCGCAGTAGATATCGCTGTATTCATCAGCCTTTCTGCAAAGGGGCGAGTAAATTCGTTTAATTCATCTATACTTTTCAAGATAAGATCTTTATCACCGGAGCCTAAAGCATTTTTGAGAGATTCAATCAAATTTTGAGTATCGGCAATTTCAGTTTCAGAGACTTGCTCTGTGTTTTTAGCTAAAAAACGTTCAACAGTATATACCATTTGTTCACCTTCTGTACGGGCTTCTATCAGCATTCTTTTGCTGACATCCTCTTTTGCATGTTCGACACTATCAATCAGCATTTTCTCAACTTGCTCATCCGTTAAGCCATAGCTTGGTTTTACTTCTACCTCCTGCTTTACGCCGGATCGTAATTCTACGGCTTCAACAGTTAATATACCATCGGCATTGAGCTTAAAGTTAATATCCACCTTCGGAAAACCTGCGGGCATCGCCGGAATTCCTTTGAGGTCAAATTCTGCCAGCTTTCGATTTTCACCTACCAGGTCGCGCTCTCCTTGATATACAGAAATTTTCATATTGACCTGTCCATCGATAGATGTAGTATATTGCCGCCCTGCTTTTGTTGGTACCTTTGCATTTCTGGGGATTATCACATCCATCAGTCCACCCATGGTTTCTATCCCTAAAGAGAGTGGAGTAACATCGAGCAATAAAATATCTTTTCTGTTCCCAGCTAAAATATCAGATTGAATTGCAGCACCTAAGGCAACAACCTCATCCGGATTAATCTGATCATGCACTTCTCTTTGAAAGAATTGGGAAACCTGCAATTTTACCAGAGGAGTTCGTGTTGATCCACCAACCATTACCACTTCTTGAATATCATCAATAGTCAATCCTGCATCCTTTAATGCATTTTTACAACATTGAATAGTCTGGTCAACTTTTGAAGTTATAAGTTCTTCAAACTTCAATTTAGTAATCGCACATGGAATATCTCCAATAAGGCCATTGAAAATATTTTGTGTGGTTAATGCTTTTTTAGCTTCTTCTGCCTTTAGACGTAAAGCTTGATTCAAAGAAGAATCGATTATAGTATCCTGAAGTTGATTTTGTTCTACCCAATAATTTACTATTGCCTGATCAAAATCATCACCTCCTAAAAATGTATCCCCATTAGTGGAGAGTACTTCAAAAATTCCATTCTGTATCTTTAAAATTGAAACGTCAAATGTGCCTCCGCCAAGGTCATAAACAGCAATAACCTTTTCCTCTTCAGGATCAAGTCCTATGCCATAGGCTAAACTGGCTGCTGTTGGCTCATTGACAATCCTCAAAACATCCAATCCGGCAAGTTTTCCGGCATCGCGGGTTGCCTGACGCTGGCTATCATTAAAATAGGCTGGAACAGTAATAACAGCTCTATTAACCACTGTTTTGAGTGCATGCTCTGCCCTTTCCTTGAGCTCTTTAAGAATCATTCCGGAAAGCTCAATTGGCGAATAGTAATGATCAGCCACATTGATCTTGACCAGACTTTCACTGTCATCGTCAATAATTTTATATGAAAACAAACCGCTATGTGCTTCAATATCCTGATAAGAGCGCCCTAAGAGACGTTTGACAGAAAAGATGGTATTTTGGGGGTCTGAAATTAGAAATTCTTTGGCTTCATTTCCAACCACCACGCTTCCATCAGGCTGAAAATGAATGACAGAAGGCACTAGTAGTCCCTTACCTGTATCATTAATAACCTGCGGATTACCCTCGGTGTTAATAAATGCGACCAGACTATTGGTTGTACCCAGGTCTATCCCAACAATTAACTCCTCTTTCTGTATAGATCCGGTTGCAATATTAATAGATACTTTAGCCATAAACAATTTCAACAAGGCGCAAAGGTAGCGAGTTTAGGCGCAATACCGAAGCATTCGCTCATATTTGATATTTTATTAAAATTCAATTAGTTTGTGGGTTGACAAACCAATGTTTTTGGTTACCCTGAATAAACGAAAAAAATACAGGTGACAGTAGTACTATTTAGCGGTCGAATGCTAAACGTTTACCGTAAATTCCATCCTTAATAATCCCATCTTCATAAACTAAATTACCTGAGACAATAGTACTAATCACAGTTGAACCAAACACTTCTCCTTCAAAGGGACTCCATCCACATTTTGCTAAAATATTTTTTCTGCTAACCACATAAGGTTTATTCAGGTTGACCAACACCAGATCAGCCCAATAACCTTCCCGAATAAAACCCCGTTTATCTACTTGAAAACAGATTGCCGGACTATGTGCCATTTTTTCTGCTATTTTCTCTAAGCTGATCTTTCCTCTTTTATAAAATTCAATCATTGCAATTAATGCATGCTGTACCAGCGGGCCACCAGAAGGCGCTTTACTAAACGGCTGTGATTTCTCTTCAATTGTATGAGGCGCATGATCGGTAGCAATAATATCAATCCGGTCATCTAATACCGCTTGGAAAATTGCTTCCCGATCTATAGAAGATTTAATGGCAGGATTCCATTTAATCCAATTTCCTTTTTTTTCATAGTCTGCATCAGAGAACCATAAATGATGAATACAGGCTTCAGCAGTAATCCTTTTTTTATTCAGAGGTAAAGTATTATCGAATAAAGCGGTTTCGATGGCAGTAGATATGTGAAGAATATGTAAACGAGTATCATACTTTTTTGCAAGTCCAACGGCAAAAGAAGAAGAAATATAACAAGCTTCTGCATTACGTATCAATGGGTGCATTTCTGGACTTAAATTATCACCATATTGCGCTTTAAAACGTTCTGTATTTGCACGAATAGTAGCTTCATCCTCACAATGAGTGGCAACAAGAATGGGCGCTTGACTGAAGATCCCTTCCAAAGTTTTTTCATTATCTACCAGCATATTTCCTGTAGATGAGCCCATAAAAACCTTAATCCCGCAAACATTATTCGGGTCGGTTTTTAACACTTCGTCCAGATTATCATTTCCTGCCCCCATAAAAAAAGAATAATTGGCAGCTGAACTGCCTGCTGCAATAGCATATTTGTCAGCCAATAATTCTTGAGTCAAGGTATTTGGAATGGTATTAGGCATTTCCATGAAAGAGGTTATCCCCCCAGCAATAGCTGCCCTGCTTTCTGTAAATATGTCGGCTTTATGCGTTAAGCCAGGCTCTCTGAAATGAACCTGGTCATCAATGCATCCCGGAAAAAGGTGAAGCCCCTCTGCATTGATCTCCTGATCGGCATGATGATCAAGACTTATACCGATCTGTTCAATGATTCCGTTTTTAACAAAAACATCCGCAATAACTAGTTTGCCTTCATTAACAATAGTTGCTGATTTGATAAGAATTGAAGCCATGCAGAATGAATGAGGTATAATCTAAAACAGTGCAATTTCGGAATTTTTTTTCTTTGTTATTAAATAATTAGCATTCCAAAATGGCCTAAAATTAAATACAATTATCTAAAATTGGTTTAGGCCAAAAATAAACACCTGTCCAAAAAATTATTAATCAATTAAATTGATGAGCCGCAATATAAAACCTTGAAGGTAAAAGTTATCACATAAAATCAAACACGTATCTTTGCCAAATGTCAATATCTTTTGAAGATTTTAAGCTGAACAAACAGATCCTGAATGCTGTTGCGGATGCAGGTTATACTTTACCTACACCAATACAGGAAAAGGCGATCATGCCAATTTTATCCGGACAGGATATTATGGGAATTGCACAAACTGGAACAGGCAAAACCGCTGCCTTTGTGTTGCCAATACTGATGAAGCTAAAATTTGCCCAGGGTAATGATGCGAGAGCTTTGATCATTGCTCCTACCCGTGAACTAGCCATGCAGATCGAGGAAAATGTTAAAACATTTGCCAAATACACCGACCTGCGTACGGTGGTACTTTTTGGAGGTTTGGGGCCAAAAACACAAATCGCTGAATTAAAAAAAGGGGTAGATATCATCATTTCCACCCCCGGGCGCTTTCTAGACCTTTACCTGGAAGGAAACATCAATACACAATTCCTCAAATTCCTGGTTATGGATGAGGCTGATAAGATGATGGACATGGGCTTTATTGGCTCCATTCACAGGATTCTGGAAGTAGTTCCAAGAAAACGTCAGAATCTTTTGTTTTCGGCCACGATGAGTGAGTTGGTACATAAAATCTCAGGTGATTTTTTGAAACATCCTACTGTAATAGAGGTAGCAGCCCAAGCAACACCGGCAGATACTGTAAGTCAGGTTTTGTATAAAGTACCGAATTTAAAAACCAAACTTAACCTGCTCCAGCATCTTTTAAAAGACACGGAAGATTTTACACGTCTCATTATTTTCTGTAAAACCAAAACCGTAGCGGATAATATTTTTCATTTTCTAGAACGCAGATATGGCGCTGAACAGGTTCGCGTAATCCATGCTAACAAAGGGCAAAATACCAGAATCAATTCAATCAATGCATTTAAAGACGGTCAAATACGCATTTTGGTTGCTACTGATGTGGCATCACGCGGACTGGACGTTACCAATGTAAGTCATGTGATCAACTTTGATGTACCAATCATCATTGAGGATTATGTTCACCGCATTGGCCGTACCGGACGCGCTTTGCAAACTGGCGATGCCATTACATTCTGCAGCCCATCTGAAGAATACTATGTTGAAAAGATTGAAAAACTAATCAGACAGAAAATTCCTTTGTCAGAAATGCCTGAAGATGTATTTATTGATGATACACCTTACGAAGAACGTCAGGATATAGCTAGAGAAATTGACCTTCAGAAAAGAAGGGATGATCCTGAATTTAAAGGTGCGTTCCATGAAAAAAAGGCCAAAAATTCTAAAGGAATTAAAAAAACTAAGGCCGAACCGAAAGCCAAGGTCAGAAATAATAAGCCTGGAGCAGCCCGCAGAAAAAAAAGCGTCAAATTTGATGCTGTTCATAAAAAAGATAAAAAGAAAAAATGAATCTGCGATTAACCCCGCTTAATATCGTAGTTGCCCTATTAATTGTCAGTGCTATCTATCTGCCCACTAACCCTGTTTTAAAAGGAATGCCTGAATTGGGAAGAATTCCATTATTTGTTATGATAATTCTGTGTTTGATCACCGATCAGTTATTCCGCAGATATATACCAGAGCTAAAACGCATTTGGGTAATTGAATTTCTATTTCTCATCTTTGTGGCTATATTGATTGTACTAATCAAATTGTTTATTTTCAATTGAAAACCAATAGCTATCGAGTCAAAACTTATAACTTATTACTTACAACCTATTACTTATAACCTATTACTTATTACCTATTACTTATAACCTATTACTTATTACCTATAACCTATTACTTATTACCTATAACTTACAACTTATTACTCCAATCCCAATGAAAAAAGCCGAAATAAAACTTACTATAGAACTTGATGATCAAAACATCCCAGAAAATATTTTATGGGAATCTACAGACTCACAATCGAAAGAGGCCCTTCCTGTTAAATCGATGATGCTTGCACTTTGGGATCATAACTACAAAAATTCTTTACGTATTGACTTATGGACCAAGGACATGCCAGTAGATGAGATGAAAAGATTTTTTTATGAAACTTTGCAGACCATGGGCGATAGTTTTCTTCGTGCAACAGGAGAAGAGGCTATTGTTGAAGATCTTCGAGACTATTGCGCACATTTTGCAGAAAAGATGGAATTAACAGAAGGAAATAATCCTCAATCTGCTTTAAAAGGCTAATTCAATTACTATGACCTTAAAAAATTATGTAGGAATAATTGGTTCATTACTGGTAATAGCAGGTGGTTTATCGCCTATGCTTCATATTCCAATTATTGGAAACTGGAATTATTGGGATTTGGACACCGTTTTGGCTTCGATAATTTATGCATTAGCTACACTGTCATTAATTGCCTCAGCAAGCAATAAAAGAGGCCTTTTACGATTCTGCGGATGGTCTATACTTCTAGTTTTAGGTTTTACCTTTGTAGCTGTTTATTTCAAGGTTGATAATTATTTCAATTTTATACCCTTTAAAAAACTTGCAGCTGCTGCAAGCAGAGTTATTCATTACCGTTGGATGGGCTGGGCACTTATTGCTTCAGGAGGACTGATCATGATCCTTTTTTCGGGAAAGAATAAAAAATAAAAATTAATATAATAGCAGAAAGATAATAATGAATTCAGAGATCACAGCTAAAAAGGTATCATTCAGAAACTGGAAGTATTTTCTCAATTTATTTCCGATTTTATTGATTATTTATGGAAACATAAATGGTGGATGGTTCAGTTTATTGAATTTCATCTTTACTTTTGTTGTATTGGGAATTGCAGAAATCATCCTTCCCGAAGACCAAACAAATGATGATGTAGTGGAAGATCAACTTCCTGAAATTTTGATGTTCCTTTCTGTTTTTGCACAATTTGTGTCCATATTTAGCTTAATCTATGGGATCTATAGTGGTTCAATAAAAGAGTACTGGATCATAGCCGCAGCACTGTCTACGGGTGCAGCCTCAGGCACTTTAGCCATAGTAGTAGCCCATGAACTCATTCACAGAAAAAATAAAATTTGGAATTTTGCAGGAAGATTCCTGCTTTTCACCGTATTTAACCCCTATTTTTATATTCATCACCTCAGAATTCATCATAAATATGTGGGTACAAACTCTGATCCTGTAACTGCAAAATTTGCTGAAAACTATTACCACTTTTTGATTCGTTCTATTTCAGGTCAAATAAAACAATCCTTTCAACTTGAAAAACAACGTTGCCTTGCTAATGGAAAATCAGCTTTGGGCCTGAACAATTATATGCTAAGCTGTCTGATAGGATATATCACTGTTTTAATTGGTGTCGGATTACTCGCTGGATGGACTATTTCTATTGCACTAATAGCTCAGGCATTTTTTGCAAATCTATTACTTGAATACACCAATTACATTGAACATTATGGCTTGAGCAGAAATGATAATGAACGGGTGAATGAGATGCATTCATGGCAAAGCAATAAGCTCATCAGTCGATTTTTCCTGATCGATTTGAGTCGTCATTCAGACCATCATTTTCATGCAGCAAAACCATTTAACAAATTGGTTTCTTATCCTACAAGTCCGGTACTTCCCGGAGGATATGCAAGTATGTTATTACCTGCTCTAATTCCACCCCTGTGGTTCAAACTGGTGAACTTGCGAATAAAGAGTATACAGTCATTGCGCACTTAATCCGTAGTGATTGCGGTAAGATCCGCAATCACTTACCAAACGTAAGCTCTTTCTGAAATAATTTGGAGTATTTTCTTTTATCGAATTTATACAATTTTGCAGCACGGTAAGAAACGTCTTTTTGCTTTTCATCAAGCTCTTTCAAAATACCATAATTCAACATTTTTTTACGGAAGTTTCTTTTGTCAAGCTTTTTATTAAGAATCACTTCATACAATTGCTGTAATTGAGTGAGCGTAAATTTTTCAGGGAGTAATTCAAAGGCGATGGGTTGATAACTGATTTTATTTCTTATTTTTTCGAAACCACGTGAAAATATTTTCTCATGATCGAATGCTAATTTAGGAAGATCGTTAACAGATGCCCAAACAGCTTTTGAAGCATAATTACTGACTGGCTTTAGCTCTTTATTGCCGTTCAACCTGATCATAGCATAATAAGCTATTGTAATAACCCTTCCCTGAGGATGCCTGTTTACGTCGCCAAAGGTGTAAAATTGATCCATGTAAATATCTCTTAGTCCGGTCAATTCATATAATATTCGCTCAGCAGCATGATCAATACTTTCATCCTGTTCAACAATATACCCTGGCAATGCCCACCAATCTTTAAAAGGCTCTTGATTACGTTCAATCAGAAGGATCTTTAACTCGCCATCATCGAAGCCAAAAATTACACAATCAATTGAAAATATAGAGTCGAACTTAGGGAGTAGCGTTTCCAAATTTTTTATTATTAAAAACTAAATATATGAGGTTTAGTGATGACTGAGTTAAAAAATATTTAAAAATTACTTAGTGTAGAATATACACACTATATTTGTATTAAACTATTGAAAATAGGTTTGTCAGAAATAAAGAAAATAGGCGTTTTTACCTCAGGTGGAGATGCTCCAGGAATGAATGCCTGCATCAGGGCAGTGGTAAGAACAGCGGTGTTTTACGGAATTGAAGTAGTTGGGATTCGCAGAGGCTATCAGGGAATGCTGGAAAGTGATTTCTGGGACATGGATGCACGTTCAGTTGGGAATATTATCCATTTAGGCGGAACCATTCTCAAAACAGCAAGATGCCTAGAATTCAAAACTGATGAAGGCACAAAAAAAGCATATACTAATTTAAAAGAATATGGAATCGATGCGCTTATTCCGATAGGAGGAGATGGTACTGCCCGAGGTGCCGAAAGGCTTTCTAACCGTTTCAATATTCCAACCATTTGTATTCCGGGCACAATAGATAATGATCTTAACGGTTCAGATTTTACTATTGGATACGATACGGCTACGAACACAGTTATTGACGCAATTGATAAGATCAGAGATACTGCAGCATCACATAACCGCTTATTTTTTATTGAGGTTATGGGACGAGATTCAGGTTGTATTGCTTTACGATCAGGAATTGCCGGTGGTGCTGAAGCCGTAATTCTACCAGAACGAGCAACCGGAGTTGATGAGCTAATCAGCAAATTATCAGGAGATGCAAAAAATAAAAAAACATCAAGCATCGTGATTGTTGCCGAAGGAGATAAAAGCGGGGGAGCCTATCAACTTGCAGAACAAGTAAAAGAAAAATTTAATTTTTACGACATCAAAGTCACTATATTAGGGCATTTACAGCGAGGGGGTAGTCCCAGCAGCTTTGATAGAGTTCTGGCCAGCAGATTAGGATTTGCAGCTGTAAAAGAATTACTCAATGGCAAAACCCGTCAGATGATCGGACTGCGTGGTAATTCAATTGTGTTAACCCCCCTACAAGAGGCATTAAATTCATCTCATTTTAAATTAGAAGATGATTTAATGGAGATGGTAAGTGTTTTATCAATTTAATATATGATTGCGGTAGTTTATAGCGGATCAAGGTATGCTAACTGGAAATTGGCAGAAAAAGGAAAAATAATTTCTGAGTTTCGAACTCCTGGAATTAATCCTTTTTTTAGTGATGAAAGCCATATTACCCAATTCCTCAATAAAAATGCTCAATTGATAAACAATGCTGAAAAAATTAACTGGGTATACTTTTTCGGCGCAGGAGCATCTTCTAAAGAACGCCAGGAGATAGTAACTAATGCATTGGCGAGCTTCTTCCGCTTTAGCAAGATAGTTGTAGAACATGACCTTAAAGCTGCTGCGCTTGCCACTTGTGGTGACGAAAAAGGAATAATAGGTATTTTAGGAAGCGGCTCAAATGCAGCCTATTTCGATGGTAAAAAAATCTGTGAAAACAACTTTGGACTTGGATACATTCTGGGTGATGAAGGTTCGGGTAATTGGCTTGGAAGGCGTCTCCTTAAATCCTATTTGAATGATTTGATGCCAGCTGAATTTGCTGAAAAATTCAAGAAAAAATACGACCTAGACAGAACACAGATTCTCGACAAAGTATACAGGCAAGAACAACCGGCCCTATTTTTGAGCTCTTTTTCAGACTTTTTGATAGAAAATAAATCTGATCCATTCATTAAAAAATTGACAACAGATGGCTTTGACCTTTATTTTAAAACCTATATTATTCCATTAAAAAAGCAATATCCCAATTGCCAAATCCACATGCTGGGCTTGTTAGCTGTGGGTTTTAAGGAATATTTGATCGAAGTTGCAAAAAATAATAATTTAGAAATAAGCTCCATTATTAGAGAGCCCATATATAATCTATTAAAATATTACGCTAACAAAAATTAATAAAAATGAAAATTGGAATAAATGGTTTTGGCCGCATAGGACGTTTAGCTTTCAGAGCAGCAATTGAAAGAGACGGAGTTGAAGTAGTTGGTATCAACGATCTTGTTGAACCCGATTACATGGCTTACATGTTAAAATATGATTCAACCCATGGCAAGTTCAAAGGAACGGTTGAGGTTGAGAATGGAAATTTAGTGGTCAATGGAAAAACTATTCGCGTGTCTGCCGAAAGAGATCCTGCAAACCTTAAATGGAACGAAGTTGGTGCCGAAGTGATCATTGAATCAACCGGTTTATTTCTTACCCAGGCTGATGCTCAAAAGCATATTCAGGCCGGAGCTAAAAAAGTGGTGTTATCTGCACCGGCAAAAGACGATACCCCAACATTTGTGATGGGTGTAAATCATAAGGACCTGACTGCAGATCAAACAATTGTTTCGAATGCATCATGTACTACCAATTGCCTGGCACCGCTCGCAAAAGTATTAAACGACAAATTTGGTATCGCAGAAGGATTAATGACCACTGTTCACGCAGCAACTGCCACCCAAAAAACAGTTGACGGACCTTCAGCAAAAGACTGGAGAGGTGGTAGAGGCGCTTACCAGAACATTATCCCTTCATCAACTGGTGCTGCTAAAGCTGTTACCCTTGTTATACCTCAGTTAAAAGGGAAGCTTACAGGAATGGCTTTTCGTGTTCCAACTGCAGATGTTTCAGTAGTTGACCTTACTGTACGCCTGGAAAAAGCTGCAACCTATGAGGAAATTAAAAAAGCCATGAAAGATGCATCAGAAGGTGAACTAAAAGGAATTTTAGGATATACTGAAGATGAAGTTGTATCAACCGACTTTCTAGGTGATGCACGTACCTCTATTTTTGATGCTAAAGCAGGTATTGCTTTGAATGATCATTTCGTAAAAGTTGTAGCCTGGTACGATAACGAATGGGGCTATTCAAACAAGCTGATCGATCTTGTTCAACATATTGGATCAGTAAAATAAAAACAACGTTCAAAAAATTTATACTAACCTAAGCCCTGTTTCAATTTTGGAACAGGGCTTTTTTACGAATAATAATTTCTATTTTCGGATGTACAAGCGAGGTTAAATTCAAAAAATGAAAAAAATAATCTGGGGTATCATTGGCTGTGGTAATGTCAATGAAGTAAAAAGTGGGCCGGCATTCAATAAAGTTCCAAACTCCAGTTTGGCAGCTGTTATGCGTCGCGATAAGCTTAAAGCTGAAGATTATGCCAATAGACACCAGGTAAAAAAATGGTATTCAGATGCTGAATCACTGATACAAGACGATGAGGTCAACGCGATCTATATAGCTACTCCTCCAGATTCTCATGAAGCCTATACATTGGCTGCATTCATGGCTGGAAAGCCAGTTTACGTGGAAAAACCAATGGCATTAAACTCAATCGAATCTCAAAGAATGCAGGATGCAGCTGAAAAATTTAAATGTAAACTAAGTGTAGCCCATTACCGCAGAGCACAACCTAAATTCATTGAACTTAAGCGAATTATTGATGAAAAAATACTTGGTGAAATAATCTCAGTTGAACTGAAAATGGCCATGACACCTTCTCTTGATTTAGCTGAAACCTGGAGAGTAAATCCTGCCATTTCTGGTGGAGGTCTTTTCCATGATCTTGCACCCCATCAACTTGACCTGATGCTTTTCTTTTTTGGAGAACCCACTAGCATACATGGACATGCACTAAACAAAAGTAAAAATTATCCTGCCGACGATTATGTGAGTGCTGAAATTGGATTCCAAAACAAGGTATTGTTTAAAGGATTATGGGATTTTGATGTAAAAAAAGAAAATGAAGAAGACCTCTGTGAAATTAAGGGGACGAAAGGCATAATACGCTTTGCTGTTTTCAGCGACTTCTGTGAACTTAACCTGAACGGAGAAACTAAATCCCTAAAATTTGAGCATTTACCACATGTTCAACAACCTATGATCGAACAGGTAGTTAATTATTTTCTGGATAAGGGGCCCAATCCATGTTCGGGGAGTGATGCTCTTATCGTGATGAAGATGCTGGATAAAATTGTAGCTAAATCGCACTAATCATTAAATTAAATCTTCTTCTTCAACACCAGACCACCTCAAGGTGGGCAGATTCATTAAGCCCTACAGATCTTTACCATGCTAACAGATCTCTTTAGAAAAAATAATCTGACCATTGAATAAATAAGCCTATAAAAATGTAGAGTAGTTGAGTTAAGATTTAAAACCATTTACGCTTAGACAGCATTTGAATTTAATGGTATTATTCTTAGCCCCAATTGAGTACCGTGAGATTTTAAAACCTTTAACTCGCAAAAAAATAGGAGGCAATTTCAATCGCAAGTTTCTGTAAAAATCAGCTTAGACACATGGATAGAAATAAATATTGAGATTTATCAAATGTATATAACAAAAATCCCGCTCCGGAAACCGGAGCGGGATTTGTACAAATTTAAAAAATCAGCTTTTCATCTCAAATAAGATGATTTTTCTAAAATTATTGGTTAAAGGTAAATCCAACATAGTACATACCACCCATCTCAGGATTTCCATAAGAGGTTACATAGTATTTATTCAGAAGATCTGAAGCACCGATTTTGATCATTCCATTAACAGAAGGAATTTTCAAGTTAACCTGTGCATCAACAGTTCCGAATGAAGGAACCGTACCTGCTGCAAATGATGAATTCCAGTAGAATGAATCCTGCCAGCGGTAAGAAACATTCATGCCCACATTCTTAACAACGTTGCGATTGCTGATACCTAAGTTATAGCGAACTTTTGGAGTATTAAAATCATTCACATAAGTAACAGGGATATCACCTATATTATTGTAAGAAATATTTCCGCTCAGGTTATATTTTCCCATTAAATAATCAATTCCAAGAGCAGAACCATAAGAAGTTACATTACCCTCTGCATTAACCGGAACACCAAACTTTGTAAAAGAAGTTCCATTTTGCTGGAATACCTCTACAGAGGTAATGAAATTACTATAGGTGTTATAATATCCGTAGGCATCAAGCAAAACTTTGCTGCCTAATAAACCTTTATAACCCAATTCATAAGCTTTTACGCTCTCTGGCTTTACTCCATCTGCGGTAAATGAATACGTTTTAAGTAAAGCAGGATTTGCCGCACCTGCTGATGCAGAAGCTAAGAAATTACGGTAACTCACATCAGTAAATGGCTTGTTTCCATATAAATTATATTTCACCAAACTTGAAGGCAAACCACCAATTAAACGTGTTGAACCACCACCAACTGAAAGATCGATAAATTGATTCTGTGTTGTTGGATTACGATAACCTGTTTGATAAGATAATCTGATATTATTATTTGGCGCTACTGTGTAAACTCCTGTAAGTCTTGGAGTAAAACGACCATCAAAATTCTGGTTTTTATCATAACGACCAGAGAAACTTAACTTAAATGCATCAGACAATTTTTTACCCATTTGAACAAAAGCACCATATTCATCGATATCAATTTCACGGTTAAGATCATCGAAAATAGTACCTCCAGAATTCAAATCATATCTTCTATATGAAGCTCCAACCTGAAGTTCAAAGGCTTCTTTCAAAGCTTTAGAAAAATTATACATACCCTCATAATGGTAAAGGTTTGTTTTATCGTTGAACTTGGCTCCTAAACCAGAGCTGAGATTAGTGTTTTTAATTGTATTTTTTGCAGATTCAAACTCGGCAGTTCCAGGAAGAAATCTACCAACATCTGCTGCTGAACGAGCTAATGAATGAGCCTGTGCATCAGGAGCACCTGCAGCGCGAGCACCTACATAATTACCAACATATTGAGGAAACCAGGTAGTACTTGCTTTCGAGGCTTCATTGATGTAACTACCAAGTATGGAAGAAATATAAGAATCACCAGAACGCTCCTGAGTAGTGTAGCCACGTACCATGAAGTCTTGTCCCTTCACTTCAAGTTTATATTGCCCTATACTGAAATTACGTATAGAATAACGGTCAGAACCAGTGTAAACGGTGGTACCAGTACCCCAGTTTGCTTGCAAAACAGCCTGAACGGTATTACTTAATTTATAATGTAATGAAGTAGATGTTTTTATAGACTTGGCATTGTAATCAACTAAATTTTGTTCATTATAACCTGTACGAGATACCATTTGATCAGGTATCAATCCTGCTCGTAAACCAAAGTTAAAAGGCAAAACATTTTGAATTGTAGGCCTCAAAGCTGCTGGGAAATTACCTAAAAATCCACCAATCTGAGCTGGTGTGGCGTTTGGAGGAAGGGAAGCATTGATCATTCCAATTACATTCGGAATTGCTCCACCTGTAGCTGCTGCTACTCCAGCATTTGTTGCTGATTGAACTGAGTTAGCTATGTTACGCATATTTGAATTCACTTCATCACCATATACGTTTACACCATCAAAATTCGGATCAGAATTTCTGTCACCTGATTTCACAGTACGTGAAGTGCGGTCGAAATTAGAATAGTTTGCTGCCTGCCAGTCATCTGCCTCTAAAAAAGAGAGTGTGGTTTTGAAAGCAAATTTATTCCATGCTTTTGCAACCCTAATTCCTGCTTCTTTAAAAGGAGCTGCTGGTTGCAATGGATCACTCACATGACTTAGTCCATTTTTAATTGAGAAACTAACACCTTGTGTAGTGTAAGGATCTTTTGAAGTCATCAGCATAGTACCGCTAATACCACCCGCACCATATAAGGCAGATGAAGCACCTGGCAATAGCTCTACATTATCAAGGTCAAGCTCTGAAATACCGATAATGTTTCCAACAGAGAAGTTCAAGCCTGGTGCCTGATTATCCATACCGTCTATGTATTGATTAAATCTGGTATTACCATTTGAATTGAAACCTCTTGTATTAATAGATTTGAATGTCAAACTTTGAGCACTCATTTCAACACCCTTCAAATTGTTGAGTGCATCATAAAATGATACAGCGGCTGTTTCACGAATTGCTGCAAGTCCGAAACGTTCAATTGATACCGGCGATTCTAATATTCGCTCTGGGGTACGTGAAGCGGCTACTACTACTTCTTGACCAAGAATCGACTGAGATTCCATTTTGATCTCTAAATTAGAAACTGAACCTGCAACCTCTTGTTCAATGGTCTTGTAACCAATATAGGTAATTACAATTGTCAATGGTGTTTTTTCTGAAATACTTAGATTGAATCTACCTTCAGAATTTGTAGATGTTCCAATTGTTTTGCCCTTCACTGTGATGGCCACGCCTGGTAATGTTTCATTTGTTAATTTATCAGTTACTTTTCCAGATATGCTTGTATTCTGAGCAAATCCAATGTTCATAGTACCAATAAGTAACAATAAAATACAGGCTAAACGAGTAAATGTTTTATTCATAATTCTCGGTTTTATTTTTGGTTATTTTTTAAATAATTAATAAAAATAATGCAATATTTTAATTGAAACAAGCTGATTTTAATTTTAATTATGCATGCATAGTAAAATTATGCCATTAAATACATCTAAAGGCTGAAAATTACTCCTGACTAAAATATCGAAAAATACACAATATTTTGAAAAACACGTTATTTTTTAGGATATTTAAGACTTATTAAATTTTATGAAACTAATTAAATCAGTCCTAACCGGACTTTTTGCACTTGCATTGATCATTGTTTTGAATACTAAATTTGGCGACATTCCTCCTCTTGCCAAATTCCTCGACCCTTTTCAAGGATTCTGGAAAAATGCTGAAGGCAAAAAACAAAATCCGGAAAAGGAATTAACTATTGAGGGATTAAAAGGTTCTGTTGAGATTCGGTTCGATGACCAGATGGTCCCGCATATTTTCGCAGATAATAACTATGACCTCTATTTTGCTCAGGGTTATATTACCGCAAAAGACAGATTATGGCAAATGGATTTTCAAACCCGTTTTGCATCCGGACGCCTTTCGGAGGTTGTTGGCCCTAAAGCAATTGAATTGGACCGTTATCAGCGCAGAATGGGAATGACCTTCGGTGCTGAGAATATGATAAAGGCCATGAGGAATGATCCGGAGATCAAAGAAATAACGGATGCGTATACTGCTGGTATCAATGCGTATATCCACTCCCTTAAGCCTGCTGATTATCCATTTGAATTTAAACTGTTGGATTATGCCCCTGAAGACTGGAAGCCACTAAATTCAGCACTCTTGTTAAAATTAATGTCTGCTACTCTTGCAGGTGGATCAAATGAATTTTACATGAATAATATTCTGAATAAGTATGGTCCTGAAATAACAAAAAATCTATTTCCAGATTATCCTTTTAGAGAAGACCCAATCATTCCTGCTGGAACCAAATGGAGCTTTGACCCGATAAAAGTCCCTGAAGTTCCTAAAGCTAACTTATTAGATAAAACTGCATTCAATATAAAAACAAAAGAAATAGAAGAAGGAATAGGTAGTAATAATTGGGCAGTTAGCGGTAAAAAATCTGCTAGTGGTTATCCAATTCTTGCAAACGACCCACATCTTGACCTCACTCTGCCTTCTATTTGGTATCAAATACAATTAGCCTCTTCAGATATGAATTCTTGTGGAGTTTCCATTCCTGGTGCTGCGGGTATTATCATTGGATTTAATCAGGATGTAGCCTGGGGAGTTACCAATGTTGGAGCAGATGTTTTAGACTGGTATACTATTAAATTTAAGGACGATACAAAAAAAGAATACTGGTATAATAATAAATGGAATACCGTAAAATTAAGAATAGAAACAATTAAGGTTAAGGGAGGCAGTACACTAACTGATACCGTATTGTACACTCATCATGGTCCGGTAGTGTATACTAGCCAAAAGCGTCCAGATAATTTTTCGAAGATCAATAACATTCCCACCGGACATGCACTCAGGTGGGTAGCACATGATGGGTCAAATGATAACCGAACATTTTACATGCTTAATCGCGCAAAAAATTATACTGATTACAGAAAGGCACTAACTTATTACTCAGCTCCTGCACAAAATTTCATATTTGCCAGCACCGAAAATGATATTGCTATTACTCCAAATGGCTATCTGCCACTTAAATGGCGTGGCCAAGGTAAATTCTTGCTTGATGGAACAGATCCGGCCAATGACTGGCAAGGAAGAATTCCAGCAGAACACAATCCTACAATAAAGAATCCTTCAAGAAATTTTGTAAGTTCTGCCAACCAATTTCCAAATGATCCAAGTTACCCTTATTATATCAACTGGGAGTATTCAGGTTATGAACGCGCGCACAGAATAAATAAGCGGCTTTCTGTAATGACTCAGGCAAATATTGACAGTATTCAGAATTTGCAGAATGACAATTATAGCATTCTTGCCGAGAATATTATACCAACATTAATACGTCTGGTAGATACTGAGAAATTAAATGCAAGCGAACGCAAAGCATTTAATATCGTCAGTAAATGGAATAAGTTTTTCAATGCCGATGAAATTGGTGCCAGTATATTTGAACTATGGCATAAAAATTTGGCCATGCAAATTTGGCAGGATGATTTTGGAGATCCAAAAACTCCAATGAGATTCCCCTCTCGCGACAGAAATGTAGAGATGCTTCTTAATGAGCCAGATGCCGTATGGTATGATAACATCAAAACAGCTAAAAAAGAAACCCGTTCGGATGTTGTCAATGCCGCGTTTAAATTTGCCGTCGATAGTTTAAACCGTAAGTTTGGCCCGATGAATACAGATTGGGCATGGGGCAATTTAAAGCATACCAATGTTCCGCATCTTGCTAAAATAGCTGGATTCGGATCCAAATTCTTAAATAATGGTGGATCAAAAACTTCAGTGAATGCCGTTAGCGAAAATAATGGTCCTTCATGGAGAATGATCGTTGCCCTGGGTAAGAATGTTAAAGCCTATGGCGTTTTCCCGGGTGGAGAATCGGGCAATCCCGGAAGTTATTATTATGATGACATGGTAGACACCTGGTCGGAAGGTAAATTGAACGAATTAGTTTTCCTAAAGGCAAAAAATGAAAAATCTGACCGGATTATATCTACCTGGAAATTTACTCATCACTAAATTTAGCTCAATACCATTAAAGAAATTTAAATTACAATTAAACGCCTAATATTTAAATTATGTTATTCCTACTTATTGCAGTAATCTCCCTGATCTTACAACTATTTTTACCCTGGTGGATCATTGCACCGCTTGCATTTGGGTTGGCGGCGTGGAAAGCAAGCTCCGGAAAGAATGCTTTTGGTTCGGCCTTCTTTGCCATCTTTCTAGTTTGGATTGTGGCTGGTTTAATTCAAACTATCCCTAATGAAAATATTTTAGCTAACCGCGTTGGAACCATGTTAAATTTTCCGGATAGTTCAATGAACTGGATAATCGTTTTATTACTAACTGGAATAATTGGGGGTCTTGCTTCTGGATTTTCTGCCTTAGCAGGATTCTTTGCAAAGGATGCAATTACAGGAACAAAAGGGATCAAGAAATAATAATACTATTGTTTAGCAGGGCACATATAAATTTGAAAGCTAAAATTTCAAAATAGAATTAACTTTATATTCCCCTATTCTTAATTTCAAATAAGCTAAAATCGACACCCTAAAAAAGGATTCTTATCTTTGAGCGTGGATTATATAGACACCAAACGTATTTTTTCTATTTCTGATGATCAGGAATTTGAAGCAATATCACTTGAGGTTTTTAAATATCAGGTGCAACATTGCCAAGTTTATGGCCGGTTCGTTGCCAATCTTGGCATTAACCTAGACCTGGTAAAAGACCATAAGAGTATCCCCTATTTACCCATTGAATTTTTCAAAAGTCAGAAAATATATTGCGGTACAGCACTTGCTGATGAGATCTTCAGCAGTTCCGGCACAAGCGGAATGGCGCAAAGTCAACATCTAGTAAAAGATATCTCAGTTTATATTGAAAGCTATAGAAAAGCATTCCAATTATTTTACGGAGATATTAGTAAATACGCTATTCTGGCTCTACTCCCATCCTATCAGGAACGGGAGGGCTCCTCGCTTATTTATATGGTTAATGATTTTATTGGGCTTAGCAATCAGTTAAAGAGTGGATATTTTTTATACAATCATCAATCATTAGCAGATACACTTACTGAGCTGAAGGAAAGTAAAATACCTACCCTTTTAATCGGTGTTACCTATGCATTGCTTGATTTTGTAGAGAGCCATTCCATTGAATTTCCTGAACTAATTGTCATGGAAACCGGCGGAATGAAAGGCAAAAGGAAGGAAATACTTAGAACAGAGCTCCATCAAATACTCTGTGAAGGATTTGGGGTGCCCGTGATACATTCTGAATATGGAATGACCGAACTATTATCGCAGGCCTATTCAAAGGGCGGAGGCATCTTTCACTGTCCACCATGGATGAAGGTAATTACCCGGGATACGAATGATCCGCTAAGCTTATTAGCTCATGAGCAAACAGGAGGCATCAACATTATTGACTTAGCAAATATCAATTCCTGCTCTTTTTTGGCCACTCAAGATCTTGGCCGAACATTTCATGATGGCAGCTTTGAAATTTTGGGAAGATATGATAATAGCGATATCAGAGGATGTAATTTATTGGTGCAGGGCTAATATTATGGCTTAAGGCCGGTTTAGTAGTGAAAAGGCACATGGAGTTAAAACTGTTTAGCTAAGTATTCTTGAAGCAATAAAGCTTAAACTAAACATCCGATGAGTAGCCAGGCTGTATACCCAGATATATCATCGGATGAATATAATTATCAGCTATCTTATAGTGCTGATTTCTGCTAAGCAATAACAGCAGAATAAATACAAATTAAAACTACATTCCTAATGTCCAACCAGAGCGGTACTCTCTTTTCACAAACTGGTTCGCTTCATCAAAATTAGTAATTTTCATATTTGGTCCGTCCCATAGTAGTTTTTTATATCTGCCAGGATAGGTAAACCCATTCCCAGAAGCATTAGCTTTTCTGATATCAAAACCACGGATCGCAAGGTTTCCCATCAATAAGGCTTCAGTTAGAGGCCCTGCAACAGAGAAATCAGAACTCACTTCCATTTTTCCATATCCTGCAATGGCAGCATCTACCCATTGAGTATAATGTCCGGATTCCTGGCCAGGCACCAATGGAATAGTGGAAGGAACATTAACCTCGGCATTTTTAGAAAGCGGCAATAACCTTGGATTTTTACCATAGGTATCACACAACATTTTTCCTTTTGTGCCAATAAATAATACTCCATTACCCCCATCACCAAAAATCTCATCCGGACCTAGTTCCTGTGGACGTTCCGGTTGAATTCCACCATCCATCCAATGCATTCTTACTGGTGCATTATTCTGTTTTGATGAATTAAAATTCATAATAACATGCGAAGATGGAGGGCAACTTTCAGGGAAATATCCACGTTTAAATGAATCAACATAAACACTTCCAACACTGCACTCTACATCTGTAGGATAATTTAAGCCTAAGACTCTGAAAGGTGCGTCAACCAGGTGGCAGCCCATATCGCCAAGTGCACCTGTTCCATAATCCCACCATCCGCGCCAGTTAAATGGAACGAGCTTATCGATATAATTTGTTTGCGGTGCTGTTCCCAACCACAAATCCCAATCGAGTTCCTTTGGTATATCGGTTTTTGTTGATGGCCATGGAACACCCTGCGGCCATACTGGCCTGTCAGTCCAGCAATAAACGGTATGCACATCACCGATTATTCCGGCATTATACCATTCCATCAGTTTACGGGAACCATCACTTGATGATCCCTGGTTTCCCATTTGGGTTACAACTTTATATCTAACCGCCGCTTCTGTTAAAATTCGTGCCTCATAAATATCATGAGTTAGAGGTTTTTGAACATAAACATGCTTTTTCAACTGCATGGCCGAAAGAGTAACTATAGCATGATTATGATCTGGAGTTGATACAGATACCGCATCAAAGTTTTTTGATTCCTTATCAAACATCTCACGCCAGTCTTTATAATACTTGGCTTTTGGGAACCGTTGTATAGATTTTGCAGCGCGCCTATCGTCAACATCGCATAAAAATCCGATATCAGCTTTGCCACCACTTACAAAACCTGTAAGATCACTTTCACCCTTTCCACCTGCACCGACACCGGCAACGATCAAGCGATCACTGGGTGCAATAAATCCTTTACCTCCCAACACATGGCGCGGCACGATCATAAAACCAGCCGCTGCAATTGAAGCAGTTTTAACAAAATCTCTTCTTGAACTAGTCTTTTCCTTCATACAAGTTTTTATTTTAATATAATAATTAGTTTTTAAGAATTTGCCCAGGCACGATCACCTTTTTTATAAGGTACATCACCATCAAAGCTTCCCGGAGTTTCCACATAACGGAGCGCTTTTGTAGATCCAATTTCTGAAGTAAAGAATCCCAGAAGTGTAAGCTCCTTCATCATTCTGAAATAATGTGGTGGCTCTTCTGCCTTCTTAGTGTCCATGTAGGCCTTTTGCTCAGTATCAAGCGCTGTCAGGAAGCTTGCTCGTTCCTGAGCACTACTATCCATGAATATTTTACCAGTTTTAGTTTTACATTCCCTATCCAGAGATTTAATTCCCTCTAAAAAGATCTCCTGATGCTCCTTGGTATAGCAATCCTTGACCATGATATCCATAAATTGGCCAACATTTGCCTCTTTGGCACCAGGAGTACTTGTTTGAGGCAAAATAGTTTCGCCTATCTCATTGAGCAGGTCAATTGTTTTTTGATCAAAAAATAATAGTTTTTGTTCAGAGCTTGATTTACATCCATACTCAAGAAAAATACTTGAACCTATAATGGTACCTCCCAGGATCCAGCTAACCTGTGATATTGCTTCTCTTCTGTTCATAAAATCATGAATTAAATAGTTCCTTTTTTCAACTCGGTAAATGCATGATCCACAGCACGGGCTGTCATTGCCATATAAGTCAATGATGGATTTTGACATGCTGCAGAGGTCATAGCGGCTCCGTCTGTAACGTATACATTGGTCGCATCCCACACTTGATTAAACTTATTAAGTACCGATGTTTTTGGATCCAGACCCATGCGTGCTGTACCCATTTCATGAATGCCCATACCAAGTGTATAACCATTATCGAATGTTTTCACATCTTTTAAACCAGCCATCTCCAGCATTTCTAGTCCGTCTGCCATCATATCCTTCCTCATATTGATTTCATTCTCTTTGATCTCCGCATCAATTGAAAGGATATTGAGCCCCCATTTATCTTTCTTAGTTTTATCTAGCGTAACTTTATTTTCGTGGTATGGAAGAGTTTCACCAAAAGCGGTAATTCCCATTGTCCAGCCTCCCGGTTCGCATAAAGCATCCTTAAAGTCGCCACCAATACTTAGCTCTGCAACATTACGACCCCAACCTTCTCTACTTGCGCCACCCTGATAACCAAACCCACGAAGATAATCGCGTTTTTCATTACCCAGATTTCTGAAACGAGGGATGTAAATACCATTCGGCCTACGACCATAAACATATTTATCATCAAACCCTTCCATCCTTCCGGATGCCCCTAATCGGAAGTGATGGTCCATGAGGTTATGGCCTAATTCACCACTACTACTCCCTAATCCACCTTCCCAAACATCAGTTGCTGAGTTCATCAAAACCCAGGTTGAGTTCAAAGTAGAGGCATTCAGAAAAATAACTTTAGCAAAATATTCATAAGTCTGGTTGGTTTCTGCATCTAAAACCTCTACTCCAGTAGCCTTTTTAGTGTCTTTGTCATAAAGGATCTTTGTCACAATTGAAAAAGGACGAAGTGTTAAATTTCCAGTTGCAACAGCTGCCGGAAGTGTTGAAGATTGAGTGCTGAAATAACCTCCAAAAGGGCATCCCAACCAGCATTTACTACGAAACTGGCAATTTGTTCGGCCTTGAATAGCTTTGGTAAGATTCGCTGCCCGACCGATGAGCATATGTCTACTTTCTTTATAATGGTCTTTGATACGAGCAGCAACTGCTTTTTCAACCACGTTCATTTCCATAGGCGGAAGAAAATCACCATCAGGCAATTGCGGCAACCCGTTTCTAGATCCACTTATCCCCGCAAATCGCTCTACATGTCCATACCATTTTTCAAGATCCTTATATCTTATTGGCCAGTCAACGGCTATTCCCTCTTTAGCATTTGCCTCAAAATCCATTTCACTTAATCGATAGCTCTGACGCCCCCACATTAATGACCGCCCGCCAACTTGGTAGCCTCTGTACCAATCAAAACGTTTCACCTCTGAATAGGGGCTATCTTTTTCATTAGCCCAAAAATCAAGGTTTTTTTCATTTAGAGCGTAATCTCTCTTTAAAACAGGATAATTGCCAATCATCTCTTGCGTACGACCGCCTCGATGAGGAAACTCCCAAGGATTTTTCGTAGCACTTACATAATCCTTAATATGCTCAATGTTTCTTCCACGTTCAAGCATAATTGTTTTAAGTCCCTTTTCAGTTAACTCTTTAGCAGCCCAACCACCACTAATTCCTGAACCGATGACTATTGCATCATAGATATTATCAGCCATATATTTTAGTTTATTCTCTAGTCATATTAAAATCTTAAACATCACAAATCTGTACAGCTGCCCTGAGCGAACCAGCTTTATCGGCTTGTAGCGGAATAAACTCTTGAGCTACATAACCTTTAAAACCTGTTGATAGAATAGCTTTCATGATTGCAGGATAATTTAATTCCTGGGTATCATCGATCTCATTCCTGCCTGGTACCCCTGCTGTATGATAATGTGCTATATATTGATGATTTTCTTTAATCGTCCTAATCACATCGCCCTCATCAATCTGCATATGATAAATATCATATAAAAGTTTGAAATGATCAGAATCTATCATTTTTGCGAGTTTAACCCCCCAACTGGTTTTATCACATTGATAATCTTTGTGATCAATTTTACTATTCAATAATTCCATTACTAGGGTAACATGATGCTCTTCAGCCAGAGCAATGATCTGCATTAAGCCTTCAGCACAATTATTCAATCCAGTTTCATCATCCAAACCATTTCTGTTCCCGCTAAAGCAGATTAGATTCTTATAGCCCGCCTTTGCAACCTTTGGGATCATTTCCCGATAATTTTTTATTAGAACTGCATGATTCATTTTATTGTTCCAACCATCAACCAAATTTATTTCAGCTCCATTACACATTGTAGATTGTAAACCATGCTTTTGCAAAATCGGCCAGTCTTTTGGCCCAACCAAATCTATTCCCTGAAGACCAATTTTCTTAGCCAATTTACATAGCTCATCAATACTTAGCGAATTAAAGCACCAACGACAAACAGAATGATTGATATTTCCTTTTAAGTCTTGAAAGTTATTATTCATTTTGAAAGAAGAAAGCGAACCTGCTGTACCCATTAGTGCAGTTCCGGTTAAAATATTTTTCAAAGCTTGTCTGCGATTTCTATTTAAATTTATCATAATTGTTAGTGATAGATCTACTCTATCTGTCTATTTTGATTTTTTTCTTGATTAATTTAATTAAAAATAGAACTAATGCTACTATATACAGAGCAAGCATCCATAATTTTATTCAGGCAAAACTAGAATCACATTTCTTTAATTTATTGTTTTCAATATAATCAGGAAAAACAGGAATAAAAATCTTTATAATTAAAATAATCAGATTAATTTTTTATCCATTCAAAGCTTTTCATATTATAAAACATCAAAAAACAAGCTTTATAGTCCAATTTCAATCGGGTAATTTCTATTAGTTTGTTTAAAATAAATGTATATTTTTATTTTAAATATTCATACTCATTAAAATTTCATTAATGAATATTTATGCATTAAAAAAAGGATCAGGATACAACCTATACTAGCGTTATTTTATAAGGATGCAACTTGCCTATTTGACATAAATAATAAATGGTATAAACTAAAAAACGAAAGATAAAATACAATCAATAACAAAATGATAAATAAAACAAAACTAATACCGGCAGTTATCATCTTACTTTCCTTATTTGCTTTCAATAACTTGAAACAGACTGTTAAACCCAGGATACTTGTTTTTAGTAAAACAGCAGGATATCGTCATGAATCAATCAATGCCGGAAAACTCGCACTCCTAAAACTAGGGAAAGAAAATGGATTCCTGGTTGATACCACCGAGAATGAAAATTATTTCAATGAAGATTCACTGAAAAATTATTCAGCTGTAATATTCCTTAATACAACCGGCAACGTATTAAATAGTCCGCAGCAGATTAGTTTTGAACGATTTATTCAGGCAGGAGGAGGCTATGCAGGAATTCATGCTGCAGCGGATACCGAATACGATTGGCCATGGTATGGTAAATTAGCAGGTGGATATTTCATAAGTCACCCGGCAATTCAGGAAGCAACAATAAATGTGCTTGACAAAACCCATATTGCTTCAAAGCACCTGCCTGAAAAATGGATTCGTAAAGATGAATGGTATAATTATAAAGAATTAAATAAGAATGTAAAAGTACTTCTTTCTTTAGATGAGAAAAGTTACCAGGGTGGAAAAAATAGCGAGAATCATCCAATATCCTGGTTTCATGAATTTGATGGCGGCAGAGCATTTTATACAGGATTAGGGCATACCAACGAATCTTATGCCGATCCTCTGTATCTGAAGCACATTCTGGGTGGAATTAAATATGCCATTGGTAATAATATTCTTCTGAATTATTCAAAAGCTACAACACCAAAAGTACCTGAAGAGAATCGCTTGGTTAAAACTGTGCTTACTGTTGGAACATTATCTGAACCAACAGAAATGGCAATTCTTCCTAATCTAGATATTCTTCTAGTTCAACGTAGAGGAGAGATTATGCTTTATAAAGCAAGCACAAAAAGTATTAGCCAGGCTGGAGAATTAAAAACCTATTTTGTAACTACAACTAACGGCTCAAATGTCGAAGAAGGAGTTTTGGGTCTTGCAGCAGATCCGAATTTCAAGGTGAATAATTATGTATACATTTTTTACAGTCCAATAGGACCCTCTGTAAACCGCCTTTCACGATTCAAGTTCATTAATGATAAAGTAGATATTTCTTCAGAAAAAGTAATTTTAGATGTAGCCTCTCAACGAGAAATATGTTGCCATACAGGAGGGTCTATTGCTTTCGGCCCTGATGGATTATTGTATGTCTCTACAGGAGACAATACAACACCATTTAATGTTCCGAATCAGCAATTTGTAAATAAAGGTTATGGTCCAATGGACAACAGACCTGGACTTGAGCAATATGATGCTGGTAGATCATCGGGTAATACCAATGACCTTCGTGGAAAGATCATGAGGATCAGGGTAATGGACGATGGCAGCTACGAAATACCTCAAGGTAATTTATTTCCGCCCAATACACCTGGTACAAGACCTGAAATCTATGTAATGGGAAACCGTAATCCTTATCGTATATCTGTTGATAGTAAAACAGGGTTTCTTTACTGGGGAGAGGTAGGGCCAGATGCAGGTGCTGATAGTCCAGAACGCGGAACAAGAGGTTATGATGAGTTAAACCAAGCCAGAAATGCTGGTTTCTTTGGCTGGCCATATTTTGTTGGAAAAAACTACCCATATAGAGCATACGACTATAAAACCGGGATAGCAGGTGTGGCTTTCGACCCAGAAAAACCTATTAATAATTCTCCGAACAATACCGGTTTAAAAAACCTTCCGGCAGTACAACCGGCATTTATTTGGTATCCATATGCTATTTCACAAGAATTTCCAAAACTTGGAACTGGTGGAAGAACTGCGATGGCAGGACCGGTATATCATAATGAAAAATATCCCATAGAAACTAGATATCCTGATTATTACAATAACAAACTGTTTTTTTACGAGTGGATCAGAAATTGGATCAAACCTATTACCATGAAAGCAAATGGCGATTATGACAGCATGGAAGATTTCATGCCTTCTACATCTTTTGCAGCTCCGGTTGATATGGAGATAGGCCCTGATGGCCGAATCTATATATTGGAATATGGTAAAGGATGGTTCACTAAAAATTCGGATGCTGGAATTTCCAGGATAGATTACATTGCCGGTAACCGACCTCCAAAAATCAATAAGCTGATTATTAAAAACACCAGCGGCTTGCTACCTTATAAACTTCTGGCTAAAATTGACGCAGTGGATCCGGATGGAGATGAAATAAGTTATGTTTGGGATCTAGGTAATGGAATTAAGAAAACTACCAAACAACCATCCATTGAATATACGTATACCAAAGCTGGTGAATATCCGGTTAGCGTTAAGTTGACTGATAAACAGATGGCAAGTTCAAATAGCAGTTCAATTGAAGTTACAGCAGGCAATTCAGGACCTAAAGTAGATATCATTTTGAAAGGAAACCGTAGCTTTTACTTTACAGGAAGGCCAGTTGATTATCAAGTAATAGTGAGTGATCAAGGTGCTGTAGTTAATAAAAGCACAGTTTATATTGCAAATAATTATATTAAAGGCACAGACCTTGCGGGGTCAACGCTTGGACATCAGGCTTATTCTGAAACTCAGGCAGGACAAGCCCTAATGCTCAAATCAGATTGCCAGGCATGTCATCAAGTTGATAAAAAATCAATAGGTCCATCCTTTACTCAGGTTTCTGCAAAATATCAGAAAGATGCAAATGCAGTTAGCTATTTGGCTGCAAAGATCATTAAAGGAGGTGCTGGAGTTTGGGGAGAAGTAGCAATGTCTGCCCACCCAACCATGAGTGATTCGGATTCTAAAAAAATTGCCCAATGGGTTTTATCATTAGAAAACAAAGCGGTAGCGAAAGCAACACTTCCAATTCAGGGAAAAATTATTCCGGCACCCTCAAGTACTGATAGTGAAAATACTGTTTTTAGTTTATATGCTAGTTATACCGACCAAGGAGCAATAGGTTTAAAACCACTTTCAAGTGCCACTAGTGTTAATCTACGAAGCAACATATATAGTGCCCGTGAACTTACAGAAAGAACAAGAATCGCATTAAAAGACTCTACAACTAGTGGCTTCCTTGTTTATCCTGAAAATAATGGTTGGTTTTCAGTAAATCAGATAGATCTTTCAGGAATTAGCCATATTGAAATAGAAAATATTTCAAAGGGTCAAACTGGAAATTATACAATTGAAATTCGACTGGATTCTGAAAAAGGTTTATTGATTGGAAAAGGTGATTTTGCAGATAATGGAACCTTCAATTTACAGAAAAATACCTCAATTTCGGTTAAGCAGGTAATGGACAAAAAATTACACAATCTGTATGTTTATATCAGTTCAGAACCAAAAAATATAAAACAAAGGCCATTGCTGCGAACCATAAAATTTATCCCATCAAAATTACTATAAAATCAATGCTTTGATGTGGTTCTGAAAACCACATTAACTGCTCATAAATTAAAGCCAGATAAGTTAATGAAACTTCATTTCAAATTACTTGTGCCAATACTTTGCTTAAGCATGCTAATTTCATGCACTAACAGCTCCACAAAAAACCCACAAGTTAGCGATGAAAGTATATCAAAATCAGTTGTTTTATCTCAAAAAGAATTTCAAAAAAGCATTGATGGAAAAAATACGGATCTCTACATTTTAAAAAACAAAAATGGAGTTGAAGCTGCCTTTACCAATTATGGTGCAAGAATAATTAGTCTGAAAGTGCCCAACCAGCATGGAGTTCAAACAGATATAATTGTTGGATTTTCAAGTGTTGATCAATACATTCAATCAACTGAACCCTATTTTGGATCAACAATTGGACGGTATGGCAATCGAATTGCAAAAGGAAAATTCATTCTGGATGGAACTACCTATTCCCTTTCAATAAATAATGGAGTAAATTCGCTACACGGTGGTAAGAAAGGATTTCAGGATGTTGTATGGGATACCAAACAAATCAATGAACAGTCAATAGCGTTCAGTTATTTTTCAAAAGATATGGAGGAAGGCTATCCGGGCAATCTTAAGGTAAAGGTTATTTATAATCTAACAGATGCGAATGAATTAAAGATTAGCTATGAAGCAACAACAGATAAAAAGACTGTTGTAAATCTAACAAATCATGCATTTTTTAATTTAAATGGTGAAGGCTCAGGAACAATTCTAAATCACCAGATTCAGATCAATGCAAATTTTTATACGCCCGTTGATTCAACATTGATCCCAACAGGAAAGCATGAGCCTGTTGCCGACACTCCATTTGACTTCAGAAAATTTTCAATAATCGGTAAAAGAGTCGCTGATGATCATGAACAATTAAAGAACGGCAAGGGATATGATCATAATTACGTTTTAAATAACCCAAATGGCAATCAGTTGAACCATGCAGCTAGTGTTGAAGGCGATAAATCGGGGATCATCATGGAGGTATTCACGATAGAACCCGGACTTCAATTTTATAGTGGAAATTTTATGCAGAGTAAAAACACATTTAAAGGAGGCTCAAAAGACGATTTCAGAACTGCGTTCTGTTTAGAAACACAACATTTTCCGGATTCTCCAAATCAGCCAACCTTTCCGAGTACGGTATTAAATCCGGGAATGTTTTACAATACTACAAGCGTTTATAAATTTTCAATAAAAAAATAAGAAAAACAGAGTAGAATATCTGAAAAATTATGGATTGAATTTAAATTTCAAGACTCAATTATTATATTGAGCCTGTTATTAAGATTGCTCCTTTTGGGGCTTAAAATCTTATATAAGATATTTTATACCGGTAGTCGATTTAGCAAATAATAAAAAGCTTAACACATTTTACTAGATACAAATGAACAGAAAACTAAGAATGGGGATGATAGGCGGAGGAAAGGGTGCTTTTATTGGAGCCATTCACCGCATAGCCGCCAATATGGACGGTATGATTGATCTAGTTTGTGGGGCCCTGAGTACTAGCCCTAAAAACGCAGATGAGAGTGGCCGAATGCTGTTTCTTGAAGAGAGCAGAATCTACCATAGCTTTGAAGATATGATCATCAAAGAAAGTCAGCTTTCTGCAGATCAGCGCATGGATTTTGTAACCATAGTAACTCCAAATCATGCCCATTTTGCACCAGCAATGATGGCCCTAGATCATGGTTTCCATGTGGTAATAGATAAACCCATCTCTTTTACATTAGATGAAGCCAAACAATTAAAGAGAAAGGTTGAACAAACCGGACTTTTATTACTGCTTACGCATACCTATGCCGGCTATCCTATGGTCAAGCAGGCTAAACAACTGGTTAAAGCAGGAGAGTTAGGTAAGATCAGAAAGATTCTGGTAGAATATCCTCAAGGCTGGTTAAGCCGCTTATCCGAAAAAGATGGTAACCCACAGGCCGAATGGAGAACAGATCCTAATAGATCAGGAAAAAGCGGATGTATGGGCGATATTGGAACACATGCAGCCCATCTGGCTGAATATATTAGTGGATTAAAAATCAGTAAACTATGTGCCGACCTCAGTATTGTGGTTGAGGGTAGATTATTAGATGATGATGGGAATGTGCTGCTTCGTTTCGACAATGGAGCTAATGGCGTGCTGGTGGCCTCGCAGATAGCAGCAGGTGAAGAGAATGCCTTAAAGATTAGAGTATATGGAGAAAAAGGAGGCCTAGAATGGGCACAGCAAGAGCCCAATACTCTAATTTTAAAATGGCTGGATCATCCGGTTCAGATCTTAAGAACGGGTGGTCATAATCTTTCAAACTATGCAGCCTTCAATAGCCGCACACCAGCAGGGCATCCTGAGGGGTATCTTGAAGCATTTGGCAATCTTTATCGGAATTTTGCCTTATGTCTTTCTGCTAGGATAGAGGGTACAACTCCTCCAGCTGAAGCACTTGATTTCCCATCAGTAGATGAAGGAATCAGAGGAATGGCTTTTATCGACAATGTGGTTAAAAGCAGTTCAAGTAATGAAAAATGGACAAATTTTGAAGTTTAATCTATAAAAAATGACTACAATAAAAGGACCCGGAATATTTCTTGCCCAGTTTTTAGGCGATGAAGCTCCCTTTAACAGCCTAGAATCAATTTGTAAATGGGCAAAAAGCCTTGGTTATGCCGGAGTACAGATCCCAACCTGGGACCCCCGTTGCATTGATCTTCAAAAAGCAGCAGAAAGTAAGACCTATGCTGATGAGATTAAGGGATTAGTGAATGAATGTGGTTTAGAGATAACGGAGCTTTCTACCCACTTACAGGGACAGCTAGTAGCTGTAAACCCAGCCTATGATCTTCTTTTTGACGGCTTTGCTCCTGCCTCGGTACATAACAATCCGAAAGCACGTACCGAATGGGCCGTACAGCAATTGAAATATGGAGCAATGGCTTCTAAAAATATGGGACTTACTGCCCATGCCACTTTCAGTGGATCCTTACTTTGGCATACCTGGCATCCTTGGCCTCAACGGCCAGAAGGCCTAGTTGATGCCGGTTTCAAAGAACTGGCAAAAAGATGGCTACCCATTCTGAATCATTTTGATGAACATGGTGTAGATGTTTGCTATGAGATACATCCAGGCGAAGATCTTTTTGATGGGATAACCTATGAAATGTTCTTGGAAAAAGTCAATAACCATCCCAGAGCATGTTTATTATATGATCCATCTCATTTTGTTTTACAATGCCTTGATTATGTTCAATACATTGACCATTATCATGAACGAATTAAAGCATTCCATGTAAAAGATGCTGAGTTCAACTCAACAGGAAAACAAGGCACGTTTGGAGGGTATCAGGGCTGGGCAAATCGTGCCGGTAGGTACCGCTCGCCTGGTGATGGGCAGGTAGATTTCAAAAAAATCTTTAGCAAACTAACCCAATACGACTTTAAAGGATGGGCCGTTATGGAATGGGAATGTTGTATCAAGCATCCGGAAGATGGTGCACGCGAAGGAGCAAAATTTATAAATGATCATATTATCAGAGTAACTGAAAAAGCATTTGATGATTTTGCAGGACGCGGAAGCGACGATGAGTTTAACCGGAAAATTCTGGGCATCTAATTAAAATGCCTATTTTTATAGTGATACACAAAACTAGTTTATGAAAAAAATAATAGCAATTTTTGGAATCTGCAGCTTAATTTTTGCTTGTACAAGTGGCCAAAAATCAGAAGATACTCAAGATACAAGTGCAGTTGCAGCACCTACAGAAACAACCCAAGGAGCAGCGGTAACAGCTGGATCATTAAAGGGAGAACAACTAATTAGTAGTTCAGACTGTTTAACCTGTCATAAGGTTGATGCTAAAATTGTTGGTCCATCTTATGCTGATGTAGCGAAAAAATATCCAGCAACAGATGAAAATATTGAAATGCTGGCAAGCAAAATCATAGCGGGTGGATCAGGGTCTTGGGGAGAAATTCCAATGGCACCGCATCCAGCTATCAGCATAGACGATGCAAAAGAAATGGTTAAATATATCCTTTCACTAAAAACAAAATAGTATGAAATATTTAAGCCTGATTATTCTCTCAGCAATTTTGTTTAGCGGATACAGATCAAGTAAAAATGAAATGAATAGCTCCTCAAAGACTGCATCTGCAGGATGGCAAAAACTATTTGACGGTAAAACAACCGCAGGATGGCATTCGTATGGTAAAACAGAAGTTGGACAGGCATGGAAAGTGAGCGATGGGGCGCTTTATTTTGATGCTAAAAATAAAAAAGAAGGACAAGGAGGAGACATTACAACAAATGAGGAGTATGGAAATTTCCATCTTAAGTTGGAATGGAAAATCTCTAAAAACGGGAATAGCGGAATTATCTTCTTTGTTAAAGAAGATTTTTTAAAGTACCCTTCTTCATATAATACAGGTCCTGAAATGCAAGTTTTAGATAATGATGGCCATGCAGATGGAAAAATTAATAAACATCGCGCCGGAGATCTTTATGATCTAATCGCCAGCAGTTCTGAGCCTGTTAAACCAGTAGGTGCATGGAATCAGGTTGAGATCATCTCAAACAATGGTAAGCTCGACTTCAAATTGAATGGTAAGAACATTGTTTCAACTACGATGTGGGATGCCCAGTGGAACAGCATGGTTGCCGGAAGCAAGTTCAAAACTATGCCTGGATTTGCTTTTTACAAATCAGGCAAGATTGCACTTCAAGATCATGGAGATGAGGTTTGGTATAGAAATATTGAAATAAAGAAACTTTAAAATTATTGGTTAACTGAATTCATTATCAAAAAATTTATTGTATAAAAAAAGCTCAATGAAAAATCATTGAGCTTTTTTTATACAATAAATGTGTTATTCAATACTATTTTTGGGGTCAGATTTTTACTTATTGGAAATCCGATGAGCAAAGTTGAATTTAATTCTATTGAGATTTTCCACGTGCAAGAATCGGCAGGATTTTTTCAACCTTTCCATTACGAATTCCATACATAAAATCATACAGGTTAACCACAGGATCACAGTGTGGAACAATTACTTCAAACTTATCTCCAACATTATACTTTTTGTTTGGATTGATAATTTTAACCGATCCATATTCATCCGAACCTGCATTATAATCAAAATCAGGCTCACCAATTATTTTTCCATGAGGAACATTCAAGGTTAAAGCTTTAGATCCTGAATCAGTTACATATTTTCCTTCATTACTATTATTGATAATAGTTGCCATAACAGTTAGAGAAGGAGCAAAATCATCAAACTCTTTTTCGTTATTCTTACCGCCAATAATCATATACTGATGATCCATAAACAAATAACTACCTACCTGCACATCAGTAAATCCAGGTACTTCAGGCATTATATCATAAGTACCAGTACCACCACCACTAAAAATTTCCATATTTAGTCCAGCTTTCTTCATTAGTTCAAAGCTATTCACTACGGGCTCAAATGTTTTTAAGGCCTGCTCTCTACGCAGTTTGAAACCTTCAACATGTTGTACAGCCCCATCATAAGCAAGTACTCCATGAAATTTAAGATTCGGAGCTTTGTCTACAAATTGAGCAAGTTCCAATGCAGGCAGTCCATTTTGTATGCCAGATCTCTTAATCACATCCAAATCTACTACCACATCAGCAACAATACCAGCGGCCTTTGCTGCATCCTGCAAATCTTTAGCATTTTGCATATTATCAACAGCCTGAATGAACCCCTTGTATTTTTTTCTCAATTCCATTGCATGCTTGATCTTCGAGGCCGTAACATTTACCCCTGTCATCAATACATTCTGAATACCGTTAATCAGCATCACCTCTGACTCACTAAGCTTTGCTGAACAAACACCAACTGCCCCTGCGGCGATCTGCATTTTTGCAATAGCAGGACATTTATGTGTTTTAACATGAGGGCGAACCCCTACACCTGTACCTTTCAAAGCTGAATGAACAGCTTTAATATTCTTCTCCATTTTATCAAGGTCAACACAAAGTGCCGGAGAATCAAGATCCCATTTAGACTTGCCAATATGTGAGACATTGGCCTCGTATAAAGTTTCAGCACCTAGGGATGGCGACCACAATGAAGCAGCACCGGCAACAGCAGTGGCCTGCAAGAATTTACGGCGGTTTAGGAAATCAGACATTTTTTAGAGTTTTAGTTTATATTCTAAATTTAAAAAAAAATATCAAAAAAAAAATCGTATCACACTACAATAGAGCATTATACAAACTACAATCTTCCAGACAAAAAATATCTAATATGGAAATCAAGCTCTTAAAAAGTGGATATAGAAAATAAATATATATTGATCAAATATCCCTAAGCTCTGATTGTCAATAAATTAGCTATTGTCACATAAACGTCAATTACTGAATTTCTGCCAATTGAAAACATATAATAACCAGAGTAAAACATCGATGTACCATTATTGATACTTACAGATTCGTAGCTTGTACGCGAATAATATTTTAAAATATTTGATTCAATGATCTACTTTGAATTATAATCTCATAAATAATCCTTCAAAAAGGACATTTTGAATCAATCAATAAAAAGTATGTGTTTATAATGGGATACTGATTGAATTTTCTGGCTAAAAAATTAAAATGATTTAATAATATGCAGATTCAAAAGGTTTTAAAATCAATTTTATTGAAAAGCTTAAAAAATTCCTATTCTTTTAAGTAATAAGGAGGCATTGAAGGTTTTGCACTCACCCGCTTTTAATTTATAGTCAAAATTCATTTCTTCTCCTTCCACCTGAATATCAAAGTAATAGTTACGGATATAATCAGGGTATTTTTGTTCCAACTCTGCTATCTGCAGATCATGTGTAGCTACAATTCCTACCGCATTTTGCGAGATCAGCTTTTCAATAACAGCTTTAGATCCAAGGTATTTATCAACAGAATTGGTACCTCTTAACATTTCATCGATCAGAAAATAGACCTTCTCCGAGCTTTCCAGCATCTTAAGTAATGATTGCAAACGATCAAGCTCGGCCTTAAATGTAGATGTACTTTCATTCAAAGAATCGCGTATACGCATATAGGTAAATACAAGCATTTTGCTTACTTCCATTTTACGGGCACAGGAAGGGGCACCACATAAAGCAAGAACTGTATTGATTCCAAGAGTGCGCAAAAATGTGCTTTTACCAGCCATATTAGAACCGGTAATGATATCAATCTTTAATTCATCATTCAAGCTATAATTATTATTAACCCTAACCTGTGTCGGAATCAATGGGTGACCAATATCTTCCGCATTTAGAGTATAGTTTTTGCCCTCTTTAATATCAGCAAAACACCATTCAGGATAGTTGGTCTTTAAACTACTCAGACTAATTAATGCTTCAAAGGAGGCAATAACATCAAATGCCTGTTTTAGATTATCATGGTTATCCTTTTTCCAGTCTTCAATGGCAAAGATCTGACGGATATTCCATATCATAATAGCATTCAATATTGCACCTACCCCGGTCAGCCCGAATGTAAGGTGGTTTATGAGCAGTGAAAATCGCTTGATCTGCTCAGAAAGCTTTCCTTTTTCAGTATCCTTGAGATCAGCAGCTAGACTTTTGCTTAAAGGACTTGTCCATGCTTCATCTCTCACAGCTGAAATAGCTTCTGAAAAATGATCGAGGATCCTGCTCATTTTTCCAATCATACTATCCGTTTTTGCGATCCTTGCACCAAAGCTTTGCATCAGGGTCAGATTGACTATTATAAGTACAATCAAAGCAATTAGTAAGGATGGAACAAACCAGGTGCTGATGGCTACAATAGAAAATAACCATGGAATCCAGCGAACATAGTTTTTAATCCATGATCCTGACTCTTCCGGGGCGGTTTTTATATACCTGAATAATTCCTTGACCTGATCTTCAGAAGAACTATTTGAGAAGAGCAATACTGCCTGAAAATGGTGTTTCCAGCCTAATTTTGATTCCAATTCTGAAAGAAGTGCTTGTCTCTCTCTGATCTCCAGAACTGAAGCAGGTTTCAGGAGCCAGCCGGCTAATTTGGAATTACCTGATACAGTAGCACAACGATTCATCATCTCAAAAAGAGATCCCTTACCGAAAATATCCAGATCGGATGAATAGGAATGAAGATCGTCTTCATAAACTGAACCATCAGGATAAATATTTGGCTTCCTCTCGAGGCTGTTTAGTTCATTGGCATGAACATCGCCCAGATTTTTGAAATAATTCATCTGCTTTTGAAACCAGCTTTGTTTGGAAACAAGCCAGGCAAAAACAAGGATAAACAGCGGAACGATCAAAAATGAGAGCCAGATCAGTTCATATTTAATAGATTGGTAGAATATGATAATACTTGCTGCTAAAGCGAACAGCCGTATGAAAGAATAGATATTGATCTGCCGATCAAATCGTTTTACTTCTTCATCACATTTAGCCTTATTTACTTTATAATAGTCACTGTTCTGCTCTGGCATACTTAAATTATTGATTTATACAGGTTCCTTGATAAATCAAGTACTAAAGAACAGTTTCATTACTATTCAGCCATGATCAGAAAATAGTTCTTCTTACCTTTTTGAACTACCAGAAATTTACCGTTGATCAGGTTTTCTGTACTTAAAATCAAAGCAGGATCAGCTATTTTTTCTTTATTGATGGAAACGCCTCCTCCACTGATCATTTTACGGGCTTCTCCCTTGGATGGAAATACCGTGGTTTTTTCTGCCAGAAGGTCGGTTACATTTATTCCAGCTGAAAATTCATCCTTACTTATATTAAATTGAGGTAAACCTTCAAAAACTTCCAGCACATCATCCTTGCTTAAAGAATTTAAAAATTCCAGGGACCCATTTCCGAATAAGAAATCAGAAGTTTTCAGCGCTGTTTGAAGTGCGTCAAAAGAATGGGTACGTACTGTAATCTCTTCGGCAAGCGCCTTCTGAAGAATTCTTAAATGCGGAGCAAGTTCATGTTCCTTTTCAAGTTCTTCAATTTCAGCCTGCGACTTAAGAGTGAATATCCTGATCCAGCTTTTTGCATCTGAATCAGTTGTATTTAACCAAAACTGGTAAAATTTATATGGAGATGTTTTGGCAGGATCAAGCCATACTGCACCGTCCTCAGTTTTACCAAATTTAGTACCGTCTGCCTTTTTTATCAATTGGGTAGTGATCGCGAATGCATTTCCTGCAGCCTTGCGACGAATCAGTTCTGTTCCGGTTACAATATTTCCCCACTGATCTGAACCGCCCATTTGTACCTGACAATTCTTTTCTTTCCACAAATAATAAAAGTCATATCCCTGAACCAACTGATAACTAAACTCGGTGAAAGACATACCTGTTTCACCTTCAAGACGCTTCTTCACAGAATCTTTGGCCATCATATAATTAACAGTCAGGTGCTTACCTACATCGCGGATAAAATCAAGGAAAGTGAAATTTTTGAACCAGTCATAATTATTGACCATTTCTGCGCTTTTTGGTCCGCAGTTAAAATCAAGAAATTTCTTTAGCTGCTCTTCCAGACATTTTACATTATGATTCAGAACATCCTCAGATAGCAGATTACGTTCTGCCGACTTTCCAGAAGGATCACCAACCATACCTGTTGCACCACCCACCAAAGCGAAAGGCTTATGCCCAGACCTTTGAAAGTGAATGAGGGTCATGATCTGTGTCAGGTGCCCAACATGTAATGAATCTGCTGTTGGATCAAAACCTATATAACCAGAGGTCATCTGTTTATTCAGTTCTTCTTCAGTACCAGGCATTATATCGTGCAGCATACCCCGCCAGCGTAATTCTTCTACAAAGTTCATTTTATCTTAAGGATCATTAGATATGCAAATATAACAGAATTGACAAAACCACTGCATCGCAAATATTTTCGTATTTTTATACTAATACAAACCATCCCGGACGATTTGCATAAAGAATCATCCCAAATAACAAAAAATGAATTTCCTATCTCACTTTTATTTTGACAGACATAGCGAAGACCCGCATCTGGTGTTGGGTACTGTTTTGCCAGATCTAGTAAAAAATGCAAGAAAGGATTGGAATATACATCCAGAAAAAAAAGCAGAATTATTTACTACCGATATTGAAAACTCTATTCTTTATGGCTGGAAGCGGCACCTTGCAGTAGACCGCCATTTTCATAATTCGGCTTTCTTTTTTGAACATACCAGAGCAATACGAGCGCGCATTGCGCCTTATCTGGAGGATTCAATAGTCAGACCGTCTTTTTTAGCCCATATTTCGCTAGAGCTTATGCTCGATAGCTCACTTCTGACCCAAAATCACGTCGTAGCTGAAGATCTCTATCAACATCTGCGACAATCAGATAGACTGGGAATGAATAAATTTCTGGAATTAAACAACATTAATGATACGGATCATTTTTTTAAATTCTTTGATAAATTCATCGAGTCAAACTATCTGAATAGTTATCGCGAAAGCCATAACCTGGTGTATGCATTAAACCGAATTTGCATGCGTATTTGGAAAGACCCCTTAACTGAAAATGAGATGCATAATCTTTCTAAGACCCTTAGTGAATATCATGAAGCTTTGCAGGAAAATTACATTGAAATATTTGACGAAATTTCTTTGGCAATTAACCCTTAATACTAAAAATCTAAAAATAATTCATTTAGGCGTATTATTAGGATTGAAATCTAAATTTCAAGATCAATTCTATGATTCGTTATCAAATTTTCAATTGAAAAAATTATCTTCGTTACATGTCACTTTTTGAAATTAAAGAACGGATTGAGAGCATTGTAAAAGAGCTGAATGAGCATAATTACAGATATTATGTTTTGGCTCAACCTACCCTCTCAGATTTTGAATACGATAAAAAGCTGGAAGAACTTGCTCAGCTAGAAAAGGAATATCCGGAATATCTTGATCCTGAGTCGCCAACCATTAAAGTGGGCGGATATATTACTAAAGAATTCGAGACCGTCAGACATAAATGGCCTATGTTATCTCTCGGTAATACGTACAATGAACAAGATCTAAAAGACTTTGACGAGAGGGTACGAAAAGTTATAGGTAATGATTTCGAATATGTATGTGAGTTGAAGTTCGATGGACTTTCAATAAGTCTGAGTTATGAAAATGGAAAGCTCGTGCGTGCAATTACCCGGGGAGATGGCACACAAGGAGACGATGTAACGAATAATGTTAAAACGATTCGCAGTATTCCAAAAATTATCAAGACCTCAGGATATCCTGAATCCTTTGATATTCGAGGAGAGGTATTTATGCATCGAGCTGCTTTTGAAAGGCTTAATAATGAGCGTATAGAGAATAATGAAATTGCCTTTGCCAATCCAAGGAATTTCGCTTCAGGAACATTAAAAATGCAGGATTCAACAGTAGTCGCAAAAAGACCACTTGATTGCTTTCTATATTTTTTATACACTGAGAAATACAGTTACAATACCCATTGGGAAAGCCTTGAGGCTGTGAAAAATTGGGGATTTCATGTCTGTGAGCATACTAAATTATGCAAGAACATTGATCATGTACTCGAATTCATACACTTTTGGGATGAGCACCGCTTCGGTTTAAGTTATGATATTGATGGTATCGTGATCAAGGTTAACCATTTAAATCAGCAGCAGGAACTTGGATTTACAGCAAAATCACCACGATGGGCCATATCTTATAAATATAAAGCACAGGAAGTTGAGACCATTCTAGAAAAAGTCAGTTATCAGGTAGGCCGAACAGGTGCAGTAACTCCGGTAGCGAATCTTAGGCCCGTTTTGCTGGCTGGTACAACTGTAAAAAGAGCAACACTTCACAATTCAAACGAAATTAAACGCCTAGATCTGCATTTAGGCGATACTGTTTTGGTGGAGAAGGGTGGCGAAATCATTCCTAAAATTATTGCGGTAAATACAAGTAAACGGGATAATTCTGCATTAAGAGTGATCTATCCTGAAGTATGCCCTGAATGCAAAACTCATCTTATCCGCAAGGAAGGAGAAGCCGTTCATTATTGTCCGAATGATGAAGAATGTCCACCTCAAATAGTAGGAAAAATTCAGCATTTTATTGGCCGAAAAGCCATGAACATTGATGGATTAGGAGATGAAACCATTGATGCCTTCTATAAAAAGGGATTTATTGTTCACATCAGTGATCTATATATACTCAATAAAAAAGAAGAGCTCCTAAAACAAATTGACCGATTTGGCGAAAAATCTATCAGCAATATGCTTGATGGAATAGAAAAATCCAAGCAAATGCCTTTTGAAAAAGTTCTCTTCGGACTCGGTATCAGGTATGTTGGAGAAACTGTAGCCAAAAAACTTGCAGCATATTTTAAGAATATTGATAGCCTGATGAATGCCAGCTTTGAGGAATTGGTAACTGTAGAAGAAATTGGAGAACGAATTGCAGAAAGCCTGATCGAATACTTTAAGGACCAAAAACATAAGGAGCAAATAGAACAGCTAAGGAGCCATGGATTACAATTCGAATCTGTAGAGAAAACGGTTGATTTACAAAGTACTAAACTGGAAGGAAAATCATTTATAATTTCTGGGGTATTTGAAAATTACAGTCGTGATGAATTAAAAGATATAATTGAGGCAAATAGCGGAAAAATAGTAAGCAGTATTTCAGCGAAGTTAAATTTTTTGGTCGCAGGTGATAATATGGGTCCTGCAAAACTCGAAAAAGCAACAAAACTTCAAATTCCTATCATTTCAGATAATGATTTAATCAAAATGCTGCAATAATTTGGATGAAAATGGTAATATTTAAGATATCGTTTTAAAATCGAGCAATTTCCGCTTAAATTTGCAGGATAACAGTTTGAGTAAATAAAAATAGAATGAATAAATTTCATGGAACCGGAGTTGCTATGATTACTCCCTTCAAAACAGATGGATCTGTTGACCATACTGCCCTCAAAGCTGTAATTGACCATATAATTGATGGCGGAGTAGAATATATTGTCTCTTTAGGTACTACCGGAGAAGCCGCTACCTTGAGTAGCGATGAAAAAAAAGCGGTTTGGGACACCACTGTTACTCAAGTCAATGGAAGGGTAAATCTTGTAGCAGGTATTGGTGGGAATAACACTTCGGAAGTTTTAAATGATTTGAAAAAATTCGATTCTAAAGGATTTGATGCGGTACTTTCTGTTTGTCCATACTATAATAAACCCACTCAGGAAGGAATTTATCAGCACTACAATGCTATTGCTGATCATAGCCCGCTACCTGTCATACTCTATAATGTACCAGGAAGAACAGGAGTAAACATGACTGCTGAAACAACTCTGCGCTTAGCACATGATCATAAGAACATAATTGCGATGAAAGAAGCTTCAGGCAACTTTGAGCAGTTCAATAAAATTATAAAGGATAAGCCTGAAGACTTTCTATTCATCTCTGGCGATGATCCAATTACACTACCATTGATTGCCATGGGTGCGGTAGGTGTGATATCGGTTATTGGGAATGCCCTTCCAGGAATATTTTCTACTATGGTTCGTATGTGCCTGGATGGTAAATTCATTGAGGCGCAGCCATTACATCATAGCCTGACCGAGTTTACATCTTTGTGTTTTACTGAAGGAAATCCGGGAGGAGTAAAATCGGCAATGAAACTACTTGGAATTTGTAAAGACACAATGCGATTGCCACTTGTTAATGTCAGCAATGGTATTGAAACCCAGATAAAAGCAAACCTTGAGCAATTAAATTTGCTATAAAACAAAGAAGGCCCACTCATAAGAGCGGGCCTTTTTCTTTGAGGAAGAAAATTATTTCTTAGCTGCTTTGTTCTTTTTTTCCTGTACTTCAAGACGGATAGCTTGAGCAAGATTTTTCAAGTCTTGCATACCTTTTCTAACGCGGGTACCAGCTGCGCTGTTAGCCTTGTTGTAAAACTTGTCTGCATCTGCCTCTAAAGACTCGAATAAATTTTTTGCTTCAGTGAATTTTTTCATGATTTTACTCTTTTAATTTAAGGTTAGTAACATTTTATTCACACTAATTTAAAATGTTTTTTTTAAATAATGAATAATTGAAAAAAATAAAATCATGCATTTTTGGCGTTTTTTTCCACATTTAGGGCAGTTATAAACAAAAATGTGATTTAATAAAACCTAAATAATTATAAATCAATAGGTTACACATTAAAGATTTTTAAAAAAAAGCCCTCATAGACTGTATGAAGGCATTTTTAATCCGCTAATATTTGATTAGCATACTCAATACAACTAAGAATTCAATAGACTTTTTTCCTTGTAATGTCCTTTTTTCAATTTCACTGCAAGTTCACTGTAGGCATCAAGCGTACGGTTAACATCTTCAATGGTATGAAGGGCAGTGGGGATCAAACGAAGCATGATCAAACCCTTTGGAATAACAGGATAAACTACTATTGAACAAAAGATACCATAGTTTTCTCTAAGATCCATAGTAATGGCTGTAGCCTCCTGAAGTTCGCCTTCAAGGAACACTGGAGTAACCATTGTATTGGTTACACCTATATCAAATCCCCTTTCTTTAAGCCCATTTTGCAGGCTTGTAGCGATGAACCAAAGCTTTTCTCTGAGTTCAGGCTGGCTTTTAAGTAATTCAAGCCTTTTACGAAGACCAACTACCATTGGCATTGGAAGCGATTTTGCAAATATTTGAGAACGCATATTATAACGAAGGAAATTTGTTATTTCTTCGGTAGAGGCAATAAATGCTCCAATTCCTGCCATTGATTTGGCAAAGGTTCCAAAATAAATATCTACTCCATCAACGCAATTCTGTGCCTCATGTGTTCCTGCACCGGTATCACCCATAGTACCAAAACCATGTGCATCATCAATTAGTAGGCGGAAACTAAATTTACTTTTAAGATCAACTACCTCTTTCAATTTACCTTGAGCTCCTGACATACCAAATACACCTTCAGTAATAACCAGTATAGAACCACCAGTATTCTCTACCCATCGCGTTGCTCTCTCTAATTGCTTTTCAAGGCTTTGCATATCATTATGGGTATAAACGAAACGTTTCCCCTGATGAAGACGAACACCATCAATGATACAGGCATGCGACTCAGCATCATAAACTATTACATCATGTCTATCAACCAGTGCATCAATCGCCGACATGATCCCCTGATAACCAAAATTCAAAAGAAATGCATCCTGCTTTCCTACAAAGTCTGCAAGTTCTCTTTCTAATGCTTCATGATTATTTGAATTACCGGACATCATACGGGCTCCCATCGGGTAAGCAAGACCAAATTCTGTTGCTCCTTCTATATCTGCCTTACGAACTTCCGGATGATTTGCAAGTCCGAGGTAATTGTTAAGACTCCAAACTAAGTGCTCCTTACCTCTGAACATCATATTAGGAGCTATTTCACCCTCTAATTTAGGAAAGGAGAAATAACCATGAGCCATTTTCTGGTGCTGGCCCAGAGGTCCCATATTTTTCGAAATTTTATCAAATAAATCCAATTTTTATAATTTTATTGTAAACGTTTATGTGCGCAAAGTTAAGATTTAGCAGCCTGATTATCAAAAGCTAATTAAGCCCGATACAAAATGTATGCCTTTAACAAAAAAGGCCTGAATCCAGAGGAAAAAGGCCTTTTTAATATATAAAACCTTTCCTTAATCTACATTATCGTGCAGAAAAGAATTGTTTGGTCTGATTTCAGTGATCCCCTCATCATTACTTAAAGTAAATCTGGAAACCTGTGATTCTGAAGAGTGTGGAACATCATTCAAAGACAGTTGCTTACGCTTATATGCTGGCTCATTTTCAAGCTCCTGTAAACCATTGGTGGTACGTAACTTCATACTTAGGTCTTTGAGGCGAAGAATTCTTTCCTTAGACTTACGCAACTGTTCTTCAATAGATTCGTCTGTTTTGTCTTCATCAGGATTATTCCAAGTCATAGGAATTTCTTCCGCTTGAACTTCAGCAAGAATTTCATCTTCTACTAGCTGTTCTGCTTCTTCGAAAGATCCTTCAAAAGCTTCTTCAATGGTTCCTTCAAAAGATCCTTCAAAAGCTTCGTCAATTGTTCCTTCAAAAGATCCTTCAATGGCTTCGTCAGTTTTAATCTCAAACTCAACTAATTTCTCAACATGGGCAAGATCTAAGGAAATTTCATCAGTTAATGTATGTCGAACATATTCTGAATCTGAAGACTTTTCTTCTTCAACCTTTGGAGTACTATGAAAATAACCTGCAAAAAGATCAACCTGACTTTCTTCAGTTGATTTAAGAACAGGCTCATTAATTTCTTCCTTTTTAAGATCCATAAAGGAATTAGCCTGAACAGGCTTAACCAATGGAGCTAGCTCTGGCGTTAATAAAGACACTTTACGAATCTGACTTTTTTCAACTTCTCGCTCTTCCATAGTTTGGAAACCGGTAGCAATGATCGTAACCGAAATCTTCTCTCCTAATCCTTCATCACTACAGTTACCCCAGATTAAATCGGCAGCTAATCCTGCTTCCTGCTGTATAAAGTCTGTGATGATACTAACCTCATCCATGGTTACCTCTTTATCTCCGGAACTGATATTCAATAGAATATAACGTGCGCCTTCAATCTCATTGTCTTTCAGTAATGGTGATGCCAAGGCACCTTCAACTGCCCTCAAAGCACGATTTTCGCCTTCAGCAGCATAGCTTCCCATGATGGCAACTCCGCTATCTTTCATTACGGTGCGCACATCTTTAAAGTCAACGTTTATATATCCTGGAATAGTGATGATCTCGGCAATTCCTTTTGCCGCAGTTGTTAAAATATTGTCAGCTTGTGCAAATGCAGAACCAAGAGTGAGATTCCCAAAGATTTCTCTCAAACGATCATTCGATATAACCAGGTATGAGTCTACATATTTCTTAAATTCCTCTAATCCTTCTTCAGCTTGAGTTTTTCTACGCTTACCTTCAAAAGAAAAGGGAGTAGTAATAATACCAACCGTAAGAATATCCATTTCTTTGGCTGCTTTTGCAATGATTGGACTGGCACCTGTTCCGGTACCACCACCCATTCCTGCAGTAATGAAAAGCATCTTGGTATTAGATCCAAGCATTGTTTTGATATCATCAATATTTTCAATTGCAGAATTTTTTCCTACCTCTGGCATCGAACCAGCTCCCATACCTTCAGTTAAACTCGCTCCGAGCTGAACCTTATTGGGTATCGGACTAAGTTCAAGGGCCTGGGCATCGGTATTACAAATAATGAAATCAACACCTGTTATTCCCTGACGATACATATGATTAACAGCGTTACCGCCGCCGCCACCAACACCAATAACCTTGATGATTGAAGACTTTTCTTTTAACATTTCAAACTGCATATCCTTAATTATCAGTTGAGTAATTCGTATTCATTCTTAGACAGTTTATACTGTAATATTAAGTATTTATATACAGAGGTTTTACACAAATGCAAAATTGTGGGAAACTCCTGATTTGTGGAAAATTAACGGATGTAATCTTCATCCTTGATATCATCCTTGATGAATTTTGCTCCTGATTGCAGAATTCGTTCAAACAATCCTTGTCCTTTTTTAGGCTTTTCTGTAAGGGCAACCAATTCTGTTATCAGACTTCCACTTTCAGTAGAATCTTTGACAAGTTCTGCCTTCTGAATTCCTTTAATCAAAAGACCAATACCAGTAGCATACATCGGGCTTTTCAATTCATCATAAACCGCTTTAGGTAGCACATCATTTTTAGCAAGATGCTCATTTGGATACCCTATTCGGCTATCTAAACCAGTTACAAATTCAACGAGCTGAGGTAAATGCTTTAATTGTGCTCCGCCCCCTGTAATCACAATCCCGGCAATCAGCTTCTTTTCATATCCTGAAGATTTGATCTCATAATAAACGTGTTCAATGATCTCTTCCATCCTAGCCTGAATAACATAAGCAAGATTTTTTACCGAGATTTCTTTTGGCTCTCTGCCTCTAAGTCCAGGAACACAAATAATCTCGTTCTCTTTATTTTCATCAGCTAATGCAGAGCCGAAACGTGTTTTCAATAGTTCGGCCTGATTTCGCATAACAGAACAACCTTCACGGATATCTTCGGTAACACTATTGCCACCAAATGGAATCACCGCTGTATGACGAATAATTCCTTCATGAAAAATAGCCAGATCAGTTGTACCACCACCTATATCAACCAGAACAACTCCTGCTTCTTTTTCTTCATCACTCAATACAGACTCAGAAGAAGCCAATGGCTCAAGGATCAACTCCTGAGTTTCAAGTTCAGCATTACCAACACATTTCAAAATGTTCTTCACAGCGCTAACATGACCAGAGATGATATGAAAGTTGGCCTCAAGGCGTACACCCGACATACCTATCGGATCTTTTACACCCGGCTCATTATCAACGGTAAATTCTTGAGGCAGCACATGAATAATCTCTTCACCAGGAGGCATAAGTAACTTATACATATCCTCAATGAGCTTATCAATGTCTTTCCGCTGAATCTCAGTATTCAACTCCTTGCGAGTCAGAATTCCGCGATGCTGAAGACTTTTAATATGCTGACCAGCAATACCGACGTTGACAATCTTTACATCCACATTAGACTGTGCGCTGGCTTCTTCTACTGCCAACATGATTGCCTGAACAGTTTTTTGAATATTGGAAACCACACCGCGGGTAACCCCTGCTGATTCGGCTTTACCCATACCCAAAATTTCAATCTTACCATGTTCGCTTCTACGACCAACGGTAACGCAGATTTTAGTTGTTCCTATATCAAGGCCGACAACAATTGGTGAATTTTTGGCTGAAGCTGAGTTAATTTGATCCATATGTTTACTATTAATTTTTTGTTGATTCCTGATTTTCTAAATTTAAACTATCTGTTAAGGGCTGATTTATTTCCGTAACTATTTTAGTTGTATCGAATTTGTTTTTTCCACAAACAATCTGATTGGCATATTTCAGATTTATTGATTTATAGGTATTCCATCCTACTTTTGGCATCGCCTTTTTATAGAACACAAGAAGGTTTCTAAACTTGGTTTGCAAAGAATCTGCATCTCCAAGAATAATCTTATGATCTCCAACCCGTGGTACCATTTCAATATCTCCCTTCAAATCGACAAAGAGCTGTTCAATCTGATTATCCCAAAGTGTATCAGCTTTTATAAACTGAGCTGTTCTGTACAGGTCTTTTGCAAGCTTAGAATTAAGTGTATCCACCTTGCCTGAAAAATCCTCATCAATAAAACCATTTGCCACTAAAACCTTAGCTGTAAAATTGTCTGACAGGGGTATTTTTATTCCGTTTCCATCAATATAAAAATGAACATTTGCCATGTTAATCACCCTCAAAATGGGTACTCTTTGTCTGATCTGAACATGTACAATTCCATCCATATCGGCGTAAACTTTTGCATATTCAATAAATGGATTATTCTTTAACGAATTTTCTAGTTTATGGATATTTATGTCATTCAAGTACCTTCCAACCAATTTGCCACCGGCTTCTAAAAGGATTCTATCTACTTCATCACGTTCAATAAAATTATTGCGTCCGGGAAGGATTACCTTAACATCCTTACATTTCTGAGCACCCTTTTTTACTTCAATAAAGCTCATTAACAGAACAAGCCCACTCAGACTTAACAAGCAGATAAAGCCATATAAAATACCCTTCCAATTAATTCGTTTAAGCATCCTGAAGTATTGTTTTTAAAGATTCTATTAATGTATCGATATCACCCGCACCAACTGTTAACAGTAATTCAGGCTTATTTTTACGAATATATTCTACAGCATCCTGTTTAGTTAGATTTTGCTTTGATTCATTGTTTACTTTATCCAAAATCATGGATGAGGTTACACCCTCTATAGGTAATTCTCTGGCAGGATAGATATCAAGTAAGATGAGATCATCAACCAAACTCAGAACTTCTGCAAATCCATCTGCAAAATCTCTGGTACGGGTAAATAAATGAGGCTGAAAAATAGCCGTCAGTTTTTTACCTGGATACAAACTTTTTACTGCGTTAATGCAGGCCCTTAACTCTTCCGGATGATGTGCATAATCATCAATATACGTGTGATTGATATTTTTTACAACATATTCGAAGCGGCGTTTAACACCTTGAAAACTAGCCAGAGCCGAAGGAATTTTTTCTGGATCAATCCCTAAATGCAAGGCAACCTCAATTGCTGCAACAGCATTTTCAATATTGTGAAGTCCGGGTAAGCCTAACTGAATATCTTCAATTATGAGGTTAGCATTTTTAAAATCAAAGTAGAAGCTACCGTCTTGGATACGAACATTCACAGCTTGAATGTCAGCTACAATATTTGCAGAGTAAGTTTTTCCACCACTCAAATCAAGCCCTTCCTTATGGATGAGCCTTCCACCTTCCTTAAGCTGGGATGTGAATTGCTTGAAGGATTCTACCAAATGTGATTGGTCACCGTAGATATCCAAATGATCAGCATCCATAGAAGTTACAATCGCGATATCCGGATGAAGTGTAAGGAATGAACGGTCGTATTCATCTGCCTCAACAACTAGGGTATTATTTTCTCCGAAGAGCACATTTGAATTATAATTGGATGAAATTCCTCCAAGAAAGGCTGAACAATCGTATCCAGTATGCTTAAGAATATGAGCAATGATACTGGAAGTAGTAGTTTTACCATGCGTACCTGCCACAGCAATAGTATACATGCCCTTACTGATAATGCCTAGCACTTCTGAACGTTTCTTCATAGTGAATCCACGATTCTGGAAATAATTTAGTATTCTGGAATTCGAAGGTATAGCAGGTGTATAAATAACTAATGTAGTAGGATCATTTTCTAGAAAGCTAACTTTAATGCTATCTTCATCATCCAGAAAAACTACTGGAATGCCTTCATTCCTTAACATATCAGTAAGGGGAGTACCCGTTTTATCGTAACCACAAACCACGCAACCACGCTTCTTAAAATAACGGGCAAGACCACTCATACCGATTCCACCGATTCCAACTAAATAAACTCTTTGTATATTTTCCAGTTCCATAGTAAAATTCTCTATTTTGCTAATTTCAATACTTCTTCCGCTATTATTTTGTCTGCATCAGGCAATTCCATTTTGCCAATATTTTCAGCCAATTCCCTACACTTGTTCTTATTTTCAATCAGTTGAAGTGCAATATCAAGTAGCTCGAGTTCTGCAACATCATCACCAACAAGAATAGCGGCTTCTTTTTCTACCAATGCCAATGCATTCTTTGTTTGATGATCTTCTGCTACATTGGGTGATGGAACCAGAATGACCGGTTTCTTCACAGCACATAATTCAGCAATAGTACCTGCACCTGCTCTTGAAATTACCAAATCGCATGCTGCATAAGCAAAATCCATACGATGTAAGAACTCAAGCACTTTAATATTGGCATGTTGCTCTCCTCCCAACAACTCAGTAACTGATTTATAATAATATTTACCTGTTTGCCAAATCAATTGTACATCTGCAGCGATGATTTTATCCAATCCTGCTAATATGCTTTTATTCAAAGTGCCTGCTCCAAGACTCCCCCCTGTTAATAAAATAGTTTTTTTTATCGCTGAAATGCTGAAAAATTCTGCTGCAGCAGATCGTTTATTTTCAATTTCAACAACTTCCTTCCTTATAGGATTACCAGTGACTATTATTTTTTCTTTAGGAAAAAATTTATCCATTCCTTCAAAGGCTACACAGATCACTGAAGCTTTTTTTCCAAGCCATTTATTTGTGATACCTGCAAAGGAATTCTGTTCCTGTATCAAATAGGGAACCTTCATCTGCGAAGCAGCATATAACAAAGGGCCAGAAGCATAACCACCAACACCTACTGCCACATCTGGCTTAAAATCTTTTAATATTTCTATAGCCTTTACTACACTCCGTAAAAGCTTGAATGGCAATAAGACATTCTTTAAAATAGAACCTCGCTGAAATCCCTGAATATCTAACCCAATTATTTTATAGCCTGCTGCTGGAACTTTTTCCATTTCCATCCGACCATTTGCGCCGACAAAAAGGATCTCCGTTTCCGGATCGATCTTTTTCAATGCATTGGCAATTGCAATAGCTGGGAAAATATGCCCACCAGTGCCGCCTCCGCTTATGATTACTCTTTTTGCCATTTTAATCGTATCAATCAGGTTTTAACAACCCTTGTTATCTATGGTCAAGCCATTGCTGGAATCTCACCAACAATTACCTTTTCCATGCTCTTTTCTTTATTTTCATCATTATCTCTACTTACACTAAGTATGATACCGAATGCCACACTTGTAAACAGAATTGATGTACCGCCCATACTAACCAAAGGAAGCGGAACACCAGTTACCGGACCCAAACCTACGGCTACAGCCATATTGGCAAAGGCTTGTATGGTCAGACTAAAACTTAAGCCGGCAGCCAGCAATGCCCCAAATGCCTTGGGGCTCTGTGTCACAATCAAGACGCATCGATATAGGAATACCAAATACATAAGTACAAGCCCAACCCCACCAATCATGCCGTATTCTTCAATAATCAGTGCGAACACAAAATCTGAATATGGGTGAGGTAAATAATTTCTCTGAGTACTATTTCCTGGGCCTTTCCCAAAAACACCCCCTGTGGCGATGGCAATTTTGGCCTGGGTTGCCTGAAATGATTTATCAGGATCTGCACGTTCAGGATGCAAGAATGTTTCAATTCTTGAGATATAAGTTTTACGACGCGGACCAAGCAACATGACACCACTCAATAGAATAAGTCCGGCAAGACATACTATAGAAATTTGCTTAATACTGATGCGCCCAATGATGAGCAAAAGAATACTTACGCCAAATAACATTAGAGCCGTTGATAAATTAGCCAAAGCGATGAGCACAAACACGCCACAAACTGAGCCCATGATAGGCAGAAATGCTTTTTTAACATCTTTTATATTCTCCTGCTTCTTGCTTAGACTCCTTGCCAGAAAGGTGATTAGAGCCAGTTTTGCAAGATCTGAGGTTTGGAAAGTTTGATTGATGATTGGAATTGTTACCCAGCGACTAGCCTCATTCACATTTGCTCCAAACAACAAGGTATAAGCTAAAAGTGGAATGGTAATAACCATCAATATCTTACTGATTCCTGCATAATACCTGTAATCAAGAAGATGGGAGAAGTACATTAATGCAATACCTCCGACGATCATCACAAGGTGCTTAATCAGAAATTGCTCGCTGGCAACTCCCTTTTTATAGGCAAGCGTTCCTGTGGCACTGTAGACAGCCAAAAGCGACCATACTGAGAGTAAAATCACAATGAGCCAGATCCAGCGATCACCTTTTGTTTTGCTAATTATTCTTTCCATTATTTGTTAGTTGGTTAGTTGGTTAGTAGTTAGTTGGTTAGTTAAAATTACCTCTGACTAAACATTTCAATTGATTGTTCTTCTCTGCTTTTAGCTTTCTGCTTTTGCCTTTCTTCTGTTGTCTGTTATCTGTTGTCTGTTATATAAGGTCTGAGGTCTGAAAAAAACAGTAAATTTCAATTAGCACTAAACAGTCTTTGTTCTTTGCTCTTGGTTCTTGGTTCCATTTTTAGTTATCTGTTGCTTAGATATCAAATTTTAAAGTTCTTTTACGGCTTTTTTAAACTGGTTTCCACGGTCTTCATAATTCTTAAACAAGTCAAAACTGGCACAAGCAGGCGATAAGAGAACAGTATTGCCTTTTGTAGCTAAATGATAGGCAATCTGAACTGCTTCATTCGCTGAAAAAGTATTTACAATTACCTCTACATCATCTTCAAATGCTTCATGAATTCGCTTATTATCCTTGCCAAGACAGACTATTGCTTTCACTTTTGATTTTATAAGATCTTTTAACATGTTATAATCATTGCCCTTATCTACCCCACCAAGAATAAGAACAACTTCTCCAGGCATACTTTCAAGTGCATACCAAGTAGAATTCACGTTAGTAGCCTTTGAATCATTGATAAAATCAATTCCTGATATACGGGCAACATGTTCAAGCCGATGTTCAATGTTTGTGAAACTTGCCATGCTTTCGCGAATAGTTTCATTCCTTAATTCAAGCACTTTTGCTACTATGCCCGAAGCCATAGAATTGTAAATGTTATGCTTACCCTGAAGAGCTAAATCTTTAATTGACATAGTAAATGATTCTTGATTTTTATGGTGAAGGGTTATATTGATCTGGTCATCCTGAAGAAAGGCTCCATGATCAAGAATTTTCTCAATAGAAAAAGGAAAGGCATCGGCATTGATCTGATGTTTTAAAAGACCCTTCTGAGTTTCTTCGTCATCAGCACAATAAATAAACACATCTCCTTGTTTTTGATTTTGAATGATTCTGAATTTAGAATCAGAATAATTCTCCATTTTATAGTCATACCTGTCTAAATGGTCAGGTGTAATATTTAATAATACAGCAACATCAGCTTTGAAGTCATACATATTATCAAGCATAAAGCTGCTGATCTCCAAAACATAGTAATCAAAATTCTGGAATGCTACCTGACGTGCAAAGCTCTTTCCTATATTTCCTGCAAGACCTATATTCAGCCCTGCATTCTTTAGGATATGATAGGTTAGCAGGGTCGTAGTCGACTTACCATTAGAACCTGTAATACAAATCATTTTTGCTTTAGAGTAACGCCCGGCAAATTCGATTTCGGAAAGTATTGGGATATTATTTTCAATTAATTTTATAATAATTGGAGCTTTATCAGGAATTCCCGGACTTTTTACAACTTCGGAAGCTGTTAAAATACGTTCCTCAGAATGCCCATTTTCTTCAAATGAAATTGCTGCATGCTCCAGATCTTTTTTATAATGATCCGCAATAGGTCCAAAATCTGAAACGAACACTACATAACCTTCCTTCTGTGCCAGTAAAGCTGCACCAACCCCACTTTCGCCGGCTCCTAGAATAACGATATCTCTCTTCTCTGCCATTACCTAAGCTTTAAAGTCACAATTGTTAAAATAGCCAGTATAATTCCAACGATCCAGAACCGTGTAACGATCTTGGCCTCATGATATCCTTTTTTCTGATAATGATGATGTAGCGGCGACATTAGAAAAATGCGACGACCTTCGCCATATTTCTTTTTAGTGTATTTAAAATAAGAGACCTGCATGATTACCGAAAGGTTCTCAACCAGAAACACACCACATAATACAGGAATAAGAAGTTCTTTCCTGATCATGATCGCAAAGGCAGCAATGATCCCACCGATAGCCAGGCTACCGGTATCGCCCATAAATACTTGTGCTGGATACGAATTATACCATAAAAAGCCTACGCATGCTCCTACAAAAGCACCGGCAAATATCACCAGCTCTCCTGAATAGGGGATATACATAATATTGAGGTAATCGGCAAAAATGGTATTTCCCGAAACATAAGCAAGAATGGCTAGCGTAATTCCAATGATTGCCGATGTTCCTGTTGCTAAGCCATCGATTCCATCCGTAAGATTTGCTCCATTAGAAACTGCTGTAACTATAACAATTACAAAAAGCAAGAAAACAACGAGAGAATACTTTTCATACTGATCTCCAAAAACTGTAAGAACTTTGGCATAATCGAATTCATTATCCTTGTAAAAAGGCACATTGGTAATGGTCGACTTAATATCCTGAGTATAATAAAATTGATCGCCACGTTTGTGGACATCCAATGAAGCTTGCACTTTAGCAGGTAAAGTAACCTGCTCTCTTACAACAATATCCGGGTGAAAATACATGGTCCATCCAATGATCAAAGCCAACCCAACCTGACCCATGATCTTAAAACGCCCAGCAAGACCTTCTTTATCTTTTTTAAACACCTTTATATAATCATCAACAAACCCAATCGCTCCCATCCAAACAGTAGTGATTAGCATCAGTATGATATAAATATTATCTATACGGGCAAACAAAAGAGTTGGAGCCAAAATCCCGAGAAGTATAATCAAACCTCCCATTGTTGGTGTCCCTTGCTTTTGTATCTGTCCATCCAGACCGAGGTTTCTAACGGTCTCTCCTACTTGCTTAGCGCGTAATATTCTGATCAAACGGCTACCATAAACAGTTGTCAGAAGGAGCGACAAAATCACAGCCATACCGGTACGGAATGATATAAACTGGAACAATCCTGCCCCTGGAATATCATAATGCTTGTCAAGCCAAGTAAATAAGTAATACAACATTAGCTTACCAGATTTAAAAATTCAGTTAATATTTCTTTATCATCAAAAGCAAGCTTTTCACCTCCAACGTCTTGATATTTTTCGTGTCCTTTACCGGCAACCACAATAATATCACCAGATTTTGCAAGATGGCATGCTGTGCGAATGGCCTCTTTTCTGTCAGTGATAGAAAGTGCTTTTCTTTTATTCTGAGGCATAACACCTGCCTCCATATCTCTAATAATTTGCTCTGGAACCTCAGTTCGAGGGTTATCAGAGGTCAGTATTACTTTATCACTCCAATCACAAGCCACCTGCGCCATAACCGGACGTTTTGATTTATCTCTGTCGCCGCCACATCCTATCACTGTAATAACCTGCTCAGTACCTTTTCGGATATCCTGAATAGTGCTCAGCACATTTTGTACTGCATCTGGAGTATGTGCATAATCAACTATTCCAATAATTCCTGATGGAGATATCATATAATCAAATCGACCTTCGGCACCACTTAATCGACTTAATGAGGTTAAAACCTTTAATCTATCTTGCTCAAGTAAGAGGGCTGCTGAATAAACAGCAAGTAAATTATAGGCATTGAAGCTGCCCACCATTTTAAACCAAACCTCCTCATGATCAATATTCAGAAGTAAGCCACTGAAATGGTTTTCAATGATCTTTGCTTTAAAATCAGCGATATTCTTAAGCCCATACGATTTTTTATGAGCCTCCGTATTCTGAAGCATCACCATCCCATTTTTATCATCAATATTGGTTAATGCAAATGCCTTCGTATTGAGATGATCAAAAAATCCTTTTTTTGCTTTTAAATAAGAATCAAATGTTTTATGGAAATCTAGATGATCATGGGTAAGATTTGTAAATATCCCTCCAGTAAAATCGAGCCCTTCAATCCTTGATTGTGCAACAGCATGCGAACTAACTTCCATGAAGCAATAGTCACAACCGCTTTTCACCATATCTAGTAAGAGAGAGTTTAAAGCAATAGGATCAGGTGTTGTATGAGTAGCTGGAATAATCAGATCATTGATCTGGTTCTGAACAGTTGATAGCAATCCGGTTTTATAACCCAGATCACGAAACAATTGAAAAAGAAGAGTAGCAATTGTTGTTTTTCCATTGGTACCCGTAACTCCAACCAATTTTAGTTTTGCTGAAGGCTTGTCATAAAAATTAGATGCGATAATACCTAAAGCCTTTGCTGAATTATCTACCAGAAAATAATTAATATGCTCTCTGAATTTTGATGGAAACTCTTCACATAGAATTGAAGAAGCACCAAGATCGATGGCTTGATCAATAAATGCATGGCCATCTGATGCAGTACCACGAACAGCAACAAACAGAACGCCAGGCATTACTTTCCTTGAATCAAAGCATATCGCATTAACTTCCGATTCAGTTGAACCAATTACCTTTAAAAGAGATACGCCATACAATATATCCTTGAGTATCTTCATTATTCAAGTTCTAAAATAATTGGATCACCTTTTGCAACCCTTGTTCCGACAAGTAATGATTGTCTAACTACTCTTCCGCTTCCGCGAACTAGAGTTTTCAAACCTGAATTACCTAATACAAATAATGCATCCTTTAAGCCCATTCCATTGACATCAGGAACAGATCCTTCAATGATTTTTACATCCTTATTGGCAATTTTATTATTTGTATCAACCATCACGTAATCAGAGTTCGCAGCAAACAATGCTTTGATTCCAAACGTTTTATAAACATTTTGTGTTGCCTTCTTCTCCCCAATTTTAGATTCTGGCATGATTAAGTTTCCAGTAAATTTTTGATCCTTCAATGCATCAAACATGTTCACATCACTGGCATAAACCCGGTCTGCGATCTCGCGAAAAACTGGTCCAGCAACTGAAGCTGCATAATAAGTGCCTTTACGAGGATTATTCACTACAACGATCAGTGAATATTTTGGGTTGTCGGCTGGGAAATATCCACAAAATGATGCCTGGTATTTTTTATCAACCTGATAACCTTTATTTGCGTCAGCTACCTGTGCAGTACCGGTTTTACCTGCAATTCGGTACAAAGGAGAAGCAAGGCCTTTGCCTGTGCCTTCGGTTACAACACCTTCTAGAAGAGCTTGGGCCTTCTTAATAGTGATATCTGATACGATCTTTTCATTGATAACCCGGGCTTTAAACAGTTCAACAGTATTACCCAGACGTCTGATCTCACGAACAAAAATTGGAGCGATATATCTTCCATCATTTGCAACTGCATTATAAAAGGCAAGCATTTGTAAGGGAGTGATCTGCATTTCATAGCCATAAGCCATTTGCGGAAGTGTTTGTTTTTTATTCCAACTCTTGTTCTGTGGATTTTTTATGACAGGCTGTCCCTCGCCAGGGATCTGAAGCATCAATTTTTTATTGAGTCCCCATTTGTAAAGGTGCTCCGAAAATTTTCCCTGATCATTTTGATAAGCAGCATTGATCATTTTAGCAACTGCCACATTTGAAGACTCCTCAAAGGCTCTTTTCACGGTCACAGTACCTATACCGCCATGAGAATCGCGAATAGTATGGCCAGGAATCCTGTAAGTACCATCGCCGGTTGCCACCATTGAATTTGTATCTACCTTATTATCTTCAAGCAATGAAAGATAAGACGCTAGTTTAAAGGTTGATCCAGGATCTTGACTTGCAGCAATCGCATAGTTAAATTGCTCCTCATACTCACCAGTGCTCACCTTACTGAAATTAGCTACTGCCCGAATTTCACCAGTTGCTACTTCCATTAGTATCACACAACCATGATCAGCATCGCTGGTAATCAATTGATTTTTCAGAGCTCTTTGAGCCACATCCTGCATATTGATATCAATGGTAGAAATAATATCAGCACCTTCTTTTGGGGCAATTTCAATATCCTGATTCACGGGCATCCAAACACCGCCAGCGATACGCTGCATCATTCTTTTGCCACTTTCACCATCAATATATGCACTGTAAGCACCCTCAAGCCCAACAGGCTGCACATTTTTATTCTTGTATCCAATAGTACGTTTTGCTAGAGACTGGAACGGTAAGATCCGCTTATTTTGCTGTACAGATATTAGTCCGCCTGTGTACCGTCCAAGATTAAAAATCGAAAACTTACGAATGGCTTTTAATTCTTGATGAGTAACATCTCTTTTAATTAGCAGGTATCTTGCCTTATCATCACGAGCCTCACGAAGTAACCTTGAATATTGTTTCGTTGACTTATCACCAAAAAAAACAGATAGTTGAGCAGCAAGAGAATCTACTTTTTCAAAAAAAACATCATCTTTTTCAATACCTCCTGCAAGCATATCCATCCTTATCTCATACTCAGGTACAGAGGTAGCAAGCAGGCTGCCATCTACAGAATAGATATTACCTCGGGCAGCTTCCACATTAGCAAAACGGGTAGAAAGGCTATCGGCCATTGATCTCCATTTTTGGCCTTCCACAAACTGAACATGGAATAATTTAAAAAGTACCGCAAAGGCCAAAAGTACAATCAAGCCAAAGGCTAAGTAAACTCGGAGCAATATGTCGGTTCTGATGTTCATTTGTCTGTTGTCTGAGGTCTGAGGTCTGAGCTAAGAGGTCTGAAAAAATACTGCTGATTTCAAATTAGCACTTCCTCGTCTTTGTTCTTTGTTCTTGGTTCTTGGTTCTGTTAACTGTTAGTTATTTAAATTCTCCTTCGGTGATGACGATTTTCTTTGATGGTTCATTTGGCTCCATTAAGCCAAGAGTATCTACCTCCTTTGCAACTTCTGTTTGTGTGCTTTTTAGCATCAGATCGGCTTTTAATGTTTTAAAATCCCAACTTAGCTCTTTGACTTGCTTTCCTAACTTATCAATATCACGAATGTTATTTTCAGCGAGGTGGCGGTTACCGATATAGATCATCCCTAAAAAAGCAATGAAAATGATAAAAGGAAGCATATCTGTAGCTGCCTGTTTTGATATCACACCTTCAGTAAACATTAGGGTAAAAAAATTCCGAGGAATTTCTGCCTTTTCAATTACCTCTGGAATAACCTCATCTTCAATCTGAGATTCAATCTCCTCTTCTGTTTTACTATTTCTAAATTGATTCCCCATATATCAAGCCTAAAAAGCCTAATTTTTTTCCGCTATTCTAAGTTTTGCACTCCTTGCACGGTTATTCTGTTGAATTTCCTCTTCTGAGGATACTAGTGCTTTGCGGGTTAAACTTTCAAGAGGCTTGATCTGATTTCCGAAAAAATCTTTCTCAACTTCACCATGAAATTTACCCTTGGCAATAAAATTTTTTACCAGCCTATCTTCTAATGAATGATAGGACATTACTACTAGCCTGCCTCCTGGTTTCAAAACATCTACAGATTGTTCTAAAAACTCTTTCAAAGCCTCTAATTCTTGATTAACTTCAATTCTAAGAGCCTGAAAAACCTGAGCCAGGTATTTATTTTCTTTTCCTTTCGGGATTAATTTTAAAATTGCAAACTTCAGCTCATCTACCGTATTAATCGGCTTATTTAGTCGTTGGGTTACCAGAGTATTGGCCAATGTTTTAGCATTTTTAATCTCCCCATAAATTCCAAAAATGCGATGCAGCTGCTCTTCGGTGTAATTATTGACAATCAGTTTAGCAGTAAGTGAACCAGCCTGATCCATACGCATATCCAGATCTGCGTCAAAGCGAATAGAGAACCCCCGTTCTGGCTGATCAAACTGATGCGATGACACACCCAGATCAGCCAGAATACCATCTGCAGAAATTGCGCCCTGCAAACGGCAATTATTTTTGAGGTAGCGGAAGTTCTGATCAATAAAGGTCAATCGATCATCTTTCGGTAAATTCTTTTGTGCATCAGCATCCTGATCGAATGCTAACAATCGGCCTTTAGGACCTAAATGTTTTAATATTTCGCGAGAATGGCCACCACCCCCAAATGTTACGTCAATGTATACGCCTTCTAGCTTAATATTCAAGCCTTCCATGCATTCCTGCAGCATCACGGGATTGTGATATTCAGTCATTCGACCCCCTTCTCCCTGTATTACCCATCACCTCTTCGGCAAGATTGGCAAAATTTTCAGGTTCACTATCTAGCTGACTATCGTAAGCATCTTTAGCCCACACTTCAATTTTATTCAATACGCAAGAAAGAACTACCTCAGCATTAATGCCTGCATATTCCATTAATGCTTTAGGAAGAAGTATACGATTCGCAGAATCTAAAGAGAGCTCGGTAGCTCCACGTGTGAAATAGCGGATAAAATCACGACTTTTCTTTTCGTAAGCATTTAATTTACTTAGCTCTTCTGTGATGGAATCCCATTCTTTTTTAGTGTAAATCACTAGGTGCTTCTCGAAGCCACGATTAATCACAAGCCCTTCACGCTCAGCTTCTGGAAGCTGCTTCTTCAGGCTGGATGGTATCATCATCCGGCCTTTAGCATCAAGTTTACAATCGAATTCTCCTAAGAAATGGGACATTATTAATTTTTACTCTTTAATTCAATTGTAAAAGTAAATAACTTACCACTTTTTACCACTATCTCCCACAAAAAAAGTTTTCCACAGTTTTTGGATGTCATTTTCTTCTAAAAACTAATTCTCAGAGGCTTAAAAGCAATTCGGAGTTTGTTAAATAAATTAACAGGAATCACCTATGCATGACAGAAGTAAATTAAATATGCTTGCGAAGCCTGAAATAAAACGCTTATTTTACCGATGGTTTCGATTTTAATCTATAAACTATTTGGGTTAGACCATTAAAATAAATTGTATACAATTTCGCAACAAACTCTTTTTTTATTCTCGTGTATTGAAAAGCAAAACCAATAATAGAAAATCTAACATAAAATTATATAGAGATGAACAAGAACCTATTTATTATAGTCCTTTTAATAGTCAATTTAAAATCATTTGCCCAAGAAAAGCACGATCAGGATAAAAAGGAAATACTACAAAAAGTACAGCAGTTTTTTGATGCCTTAGAAACACAGGATACCGTTTTATATAAATCTATACTATTAAAAGATGGTCAAACTTGGGCAATCTCAGAGAAAGATGGTACTGTAAAATATTCTATGCGCCAATTCAGCGACCGATTGAAAACATTTGTCAACCCGGCTCAAATAATTCAAGAAAAAACGCTTAGTAGTAAAGTTATGATCCACAAACAAATAGCTATGGCTTGGGTGCCTTATACACTAGATATCAGTGGTAAATTTAGCCATACCGGAGTAGATGTTTTTACTTTGTTAAAAACAAGTGAAGGATGGAAAATCTCAACACTTGCCTTTACTATGGATTATGGCTCAAAGCCGAAATGATGATTAGTATTTTAAAATCATCAGCCTATCTTCATAGCTCATACTTCAGACCTCATTCCTCATACTTCAGACTTCATACCTCATACTTCATACCTCATACTTCATACCTCAGTGTCATTCCTGCCTAGATTCGGAACCATAAATAGCCTTCACGCCAGGCAATTCCTTACCTTCCATATATTCCAATAAAGCTCCGCCACCGGTAGAAACATAACTTACCTGATCTTCAAAACCGAATTTTGAAACAGCTGCCGCTGAATCACCACCACCGATCAAAGAAAATGCACCGTTTTTTGTAGCTTCAACAACCGCAACTGCAACTGCTTTTGTGCCTACTTCAAATTTAACCATTTCAAAAACACCCATCGGGCCGTTCCAAAGTACCGTGTTAGAGTTTTTAATCACATCACTAAAAAGTTTAGCTGTCTCCGTACCAATATCTAGTCCCATCCAGTCGGATGGTGTAGTTCCAGCTTTAACAACCGCCGTATTAGCATCTGGCGAGAATGCATCTGCAATGACCGTATCTACTGGTAAAATCAGATTTACTTTCTTCTGCTTTGCTTTTTCCATTAATTCAAGGGCAAGAGCCATTTTATCGTCCTCACAAATTGATGTACCAATCTGTCCGCCCTGAGCTTTGGCAAAGGTATAAGCCATACCACCACCAATAATCAAATTATCAACCTTATCGAGTAACCTCTCAATCAAAAGAATTTTATCTGAAACTTTAGCTCCACCCATAATGGCTGTGAAAGGCCTCTCTGCATGATTCAAAATCTTCTCTGCATTTGCTAATTCGCCAGCCATCAGGTATCCAAAATATTTTGCATCAGGGAAGAATTTAGCAATAATTGCAGTTGAAGCATGTGCACGATGTGCTGTTCCAAAGGCATCATTCACATAAACATCACCCAGCTGAGCCAATTTTTTGGCAAAAGCCTCATCACCCTTCTCTTCTTCTTTATAAAAGCGCAAGTTTTCTAGGAGCAATACTTCGCCCGGTTTTAATGCCTTTGCCCTTGCGATTGCATCTTCTCCGATACAATCAGATGCAAAATGAATATCACTGTTCAATAAACCTGCAAGATGTTTAACAATATGACGAAGAGAATATTTATCATCCGGGCCATCTTTGGGTCTACCCAAATGCGACATTAATATAACTGAACCACCATCCTTCAAAATCTTTTGGATGGTTGGCACTGCACCAACCATGCGGTTATCATCAGTTATAGTGAATTGCTCATCAAGCGGAACGTTAAAATCGACTCTTATTAAGGCCTTTTTTCCTGAAAAATTTATTAAATCTATTGTATTCATATCATTATAATTTTAGCAAATGAACGCTGTTTTATTGAATTTTTAAATACATCGCCCTATGCGGACCAATGCCTGGTATATCAAATTCTTCTGAAATAAACTCAAATCCCAACCCAGTATAAAATCGAAAAGCAAGCTTCCGGGCATTACACCATAGGTAGTTTGATTTTTGTCCGCGAAGATAAATGATTGAGAAATTGACCAGCTGATTCCCAATCCCGGCACCCTGATAGGCAGGAAGAGTTGCCATACCTCTTAACTGATAACCCATCCCATTAAAACCTTCGCTGCCCTGTTGATGAAAACTGGCAATACAAACCAGAATGCTGTCCTTAAAATAACCCAAATGAAAAGAAAATTGATCATCATCGCCTTCAAAACGGCATAATTCGGGATCTAACCCTTCCCGTAAAACGAGACTTCTTACGTTAAGTGTATCTTCTGTACTTATAAATTTGATCATGTTATGGCATCTTTCCTGAGAAGGGAAATTTTTTCGACCAAGTCGGCAATGCGGTTTGAATACCCTGACTCATTATCGTACCATCCAACTACTTTAATCAGCTCGCCAACAACCGAGGTCAATTCAGAATCAAGAACACAGGAATGAGGGTTATCAATTACATCTACAGAAACAATTGGATCAGCTGTGTATTCTAAAATACCATTTAGATAACCTTCAGAAGCTATTTTAAATGCTTGATTGATAGATTCCTTAGTTGGACGAGTTTTCAGGGTGCAGGTAAAATCTGTTAATGAGCCATTCAGTACCGGAACCCGAATTCCGGCACCACCCAACTTCCCATCCAAATGAGGAAAGATTGTTGTTATCGCTTTTGCAGCACCAGTTGTTGTAGGTATAATTGACGCGGAGGCTGCTCTTGCACGTCGAAGATCCTTATGGGGTGCATCATGCAGATTTTGATCACCAGTCATTGAATGTACCGTAGTGATATATCCATCAATAATCCCCCAATTATCATCAAGCACCTTAACCATCGGTGCAACATTGTTGGTTGTACAAGATGCATTTGAAAGTATCGGAGAAAGAAGATTCACCTGATCATCATTTACCCCAAGTACAACTGTAGGCACATCTTTATCAGGCGAAGGCGCTGAAATGAGCACCTGTTTAGCGCCAGCCTGTAAATGCAGACTTGCCTTTTGAATGCTTGTAAATTTACCGGTCGATTCAATCACCAAGTCTATACCCAGTTCTTGCCAGGGAAGTAAGGAAGGATCTTTTTCTGCAAACACATGAATTGGATGTCCATTGACTATCAAATGGTCTAAATCTGTTGTTACCGTTCCATCAAAACCGCCATGCACGGAATCATATTTTAACAGATGGGCAAGGGTTCTGGTATCAGAAAGGTCATTAATGGCTAATACCTCAATGCCTGCTTTACTGAGCAGAGCTCTCAGGGTAATTCTCCCGATGCGACCAAAACCATTAATAGCTATTTTCATGTTCAACTCGATAATAACCCAAAGTTATTCAATTGAATGAAAAAGAGGTCCTAAAAAGAACGATAGGAACGAATAATTTTAAATTTCTTATTCAGAATTGCTTAGCTGATGAATATTAGCTAATAATTTATGGGAAATTAAACAGAACTGCCCAAATAATGCTTGAGAACTTACGAAGAAGCCATTTTTAAAAAACAGTAAATCTTTACCCAAAGATTAAGAACAATTAAAAATCAGGATGCTACCGGAGTAATATGTTCATTAATTACCTTCCAAAGCATATCCTTAAGTTCAACTAATCCTTTTTGCGCAACTGATGAAATAAAGATAGTTGGGATAGCTGGTAATTCCCTTTTCATTTCATCCATAAGCTCATTATCAAGCATATCAGATTTACTGACAGCTAATATTTTAGGCTTTTGCATTAGTTCAGGGTTATATTGTTCTAATTCATTCAGCAAAATTTCATATTCCTCTGTGATACTTCGGTTTGTATCAGCCGGAACCATAAACAATAGCACCGAATTGCGTTCAATATGTCTTAGAAAACGAATTCCAAGGCCCTTGCCTTTTGAAGCCCCCTCAATAATCCCAGGGATATCAGCCATTACAAAAGATCGATTATCACGATAGGAAACGATTCCTAAATTTGGAACCAGGGTAGTGAATGCATAGTCAGCGATTTCTGGTTTTGCAGCAGAAAGTACTGAAAGAAGCGTTGACTTACCTGCATTTGGGAATCCTACCAAACCAACATCAGCAAGGATCTTTAATTCCAGAACCATCCATTCCTCTCTTCCTGGCTCTCCGGGCTGCGAATATCTTGGGGTTTGCTTGGTTGATGTTTTAAAATGCCAGTTTCCAAGTCCACCCCGACCGCCAGGTGTCAGAATTTTGGTTTCTCCATCATTGGTGATCTCAAATATGATCTCACCAGTTTCAGCATTGCGGGCGATAGTTCCCAAAGGAACTTCAAGAATTTCATCAATTCCTGTTCTGCCAGATTTCTGCCCGCTGGATCCAGGAAATCCATTCTCAGCAATTATATGTTTTCGGTATTTCAGGTGCAATAATGTCCAGAGCTGGCTGCTTCCTTTTACTATAATATGTCCACCGCGTCCACCATCCCCACCATCAGGACCTCCTTTTGAAGTTAGAATGTCACGATGCAGATGAGAAGACCCTGCTCCGCCATGACCTGAACGGCAACATATTTTAACGTAATCAACAAAATTTGAACTCTGAGACATAATTTAATTTTACAGAGAACAAATTCCGGCAGGAACCTAATTGATCTCAAAAAGATGAAATTGCGGAATTATACCTCAATTAAAAGGTATCAACAACGGTCGAAATTGACTCGAATATTTCATCAACTGTTCCTATTCCGTTAATGCTTGTAAATTTATTCTGGCCTTTATAGTAGTTTGCTACAGGAGCTGTTTTAGAATTATATTCAACAATTCGCTTACGAATGATCTCTGGATTTGCATCATCTGGGCGTCCAGAAGCTTTTCCTCTGTTTAGTAAACGTTTTTCTAACTCCTCATCATTAACAACTAGAGCAATCATGCCCGAAATAGAAGAAGATTTAGAAACCAGTAAACTATCCAATGCTTCGGCCTGAGCTACAGTACGCGGAAAGCCATCAAAAATAAATCCAATTGCATCTTTATTGGAATCCAATTTATTACTGATCATACCGATCACCACTTCATCAGGTACTAATAAACCCTCATCCATAAGCTTTTTGGCTTCAAGACCAAGTTCAGTTCCCATTGAAATTTCAGACCTAAGAATATCACCGGTAGATAAATGAATAAGATTAAACTTATTGATCAACTTTTCGGATTGTGTTCCTTTACCAGCTCCCGGAGGGCCAAACAGAACTAAGTTCAGCATTCGATTTCTAATTAATCCTGTTGGGTCAATACAAATGATTGATGACAGAATGGTTTAATACAAAATTAAAAACCTTTCCGCAAAATGATGGAAAAGGCTTTAAGTATGTGCACCTGAAGGGAGTCGAACCCCTAACCTCCTGATCCGTAGTCAGGTGCTCTATCCAATTAAGCTACAGGTGCCTTTTTAACGGACTGCAAAAATATGCTTTCTTTTGAAACTAACATAGTTTTTTTGAAAATTCTCGCAATCCCCTAAAAATCAAGACTCAATAAGCTCTAAATTAGTTAAGTGCTTCGCGAATAGCATTAAAATCAGGAAGATCGCCTGCTGATTCTAAAACCTCTGCATAAACAACCTGGTGATTTTCATCCAGCACAAATGCAGCTCTTTTAGCAACACCTTTCAGATTAAACACAAATTCATCATAAAATGCTCCAAATGCTTTAGATGTTTCCTTGTTAAAATCCGATAAAAGCAGGAACTGATAGTTATTTTCATCCTTAAATTTAGCCAGAGTAAATGGAGAGTCAACAGAAATTGCCAAAACCTCGGCTCCTAAACCATCATAATATCCAAAAGTATCACGCATTGTGCATAACTGTGTGGTGCATACTCCTGTGAAGGCCATTGGAAAGAAGTGGATCACAACTTTTTTGCCTGCATAATCTTTTAATGAAATTTCCTTTAATTCAGAACTGAATAAAGTAAAATTTGGTGCTTGTTGTCCTTTTAATAATGTCATAAAATTTATTTTTTTCTAAGGTAATATTTTTACTGAATCAACACATAATCAATAGCATATCCTTACAATTTAAGGACACAATTTAGAAATCAGGATAAGGATTTAAGCTGTTTATCCATAAATGCCATTCCTTCCTCAAAAGAATGAGGTGAATAACCTAATTCTACAATTGCTTTATCAAGAATAAATCCGGTCTTTTTTGGTCTTTTAGCTGCCTGATTTAAACTTTCTGCAGATATAGCTTTGATCAATGATTTGTTTAGTCCGTAATGATCAGCTACTCGTTCAACAATCTCCAAAATACTCATCAAATCCTTACCCGAAACATTAAAGACTCCTGAAGCATTCTTCTTTACGGCAAGCAGGCAGCATGCAGCAAGGTCTTCGGCCAAAGTTGGCATTCGCCACTGGTCATTTACAACATGGATTGGCTCGCCTTTTTCTAATGCCCCTTTTGCCCATAGAACAATATTGCTTCGGCTCATATCATTTACAACACCATAAACTATAATGGTTCGTAATATAGCCCATCGGCAGGAAGAATTTTTCAAAATTAGTTCAGATTCAAGCTTCGTTTCACCATAATAACTTAGCGGGTTGGGTTCTGCCTCTTCAGTATATGGTCCATTTTCTCCGTCAAAAATAAAATCTGTTGATAAATGAACCAATTGAATTCCCTTTCTTTCACAAACATCCACAAGATTTTTTACTGACTGAACATTAAGTGCATAGCATTTGGCTCTTTCTGCTTCGCATGCATCCACATTAGTCATGGCTGCTGTATGAATGATTGAATCTGGCTGATAAATCTCAACTAGTTCATTTAAACGATCCAAATCAAGAACATCCAGCTCTTCATAGGTATATCCGTCTTTTAAATTATGTCTGTTTGGTCCGATAGAAGTAGCAATCAATTCAATTTCGGGGTCCTGAATAGAAAGCTCCGTTACTTTCTGCCCGAGCAGTCCGTTGCTACCAGTAACAATAATTTTTTTCATTTTCCAAATAAAACAGATTTTAGGTTAAGAATATAATTTTTTAGCAAAGACTGTCATTTTATATTAATTCAATGAAACAATTCAAAGAATGAAGAACGAATCATATCAACATCATCTACTAAATTCAAGATAATTTAAAATGGCTTTACCGAGTCTACAATACTAATTATCTTCAAATTCCTTATTCCATCCAAAAAATAAATCAATACCTCAAAAAAAAACGTCTTCTTTCAGCGGTGGAAAAATATATTGTAAATATTGATTAAAAAACTTTAATTATTATTTGATTTACGGGGATAAAGAGTATTTTTGCAGACCAAAAAAGGCCTCCTAAAATGGGCTCAAATTGTTGATTTAATAAAATTTACAAAATTTATATGCCAAACTCCGGAAAAATTGCACAGATCATCGGACCTGTAGTAGACGTAAGTTTCACTGAAAATGCACACTTGCCAAAAATTTATGATGCATTAGAAATCGTAAAAGATAACGGACAAAAGATAATTCTTGAAGTTCAGCAACATCTTGGAGAAGACCGTATTCGCGCTATCGCGATGGATTCAACAGACGGACTTGTTCGTGGGATGAAGGTAGTGGATACCGGATCTGCTATAAAAATGCCGATTGGAGATAAGATCAAAGGTCGCTTATTCAATGTAGTTGGACAAGCTATTGATGGAATTGACACCATGGATAATTCTGATGGCTACCCTATTCACAATACTCCTCCAAAGTTTGATGAGCTGAGTACAGAAACTGAAGTGCTTTTCACTGGTATCAAAGTAATTGATCTTCTAGAGCCTTATGCAAAGGGCGGTAAAATTGGATTATTTGGTGGTGCAGGTGTAGGTAAAACTGTATTGATCATGGAATTGGTAAACAATATCGCCAAAGCATACGCAGGTTTATCAGTTTTTGCAGGAGTTGGAGAACGTACACGTGAAGGAAATGACCTTTTGCGTGAGTTCATCGAATCAGGCGTTATTAATTATGGTGATGCATTTAAGCATTCAATGGAAGAAGGCGGATGGGATCTAACATCAGTTGATAAAGAAGCATTAAAAGATTCTAAAGCAACTTTAGTTTTTGGACAAATGAATGAGCCTCCTGGTGCACGTGCACGTGTTGCTCTTTCAGGATTAACAGTTGCTGAATATTTCCGTGATGGAGATGGTGAAGGACAAGGAAAAGATATTCTATTCTTCGTTGATAATATATTCCGTTTCACTCAGGCAGGTTCTGAGGTTTCGGCACTATTAGGTCGTATGCCGTCTGCGGTAGGTTACCAGCCAACTCTGGCAACTGAAATGGGATTGATGCAGGAAAGGATCACTTCTACAAAAAGAGGATCAATTACATCAGTTCAGGCTGTTTACGTTCCGGCAGATGATTTGACTGACCCTGCGCCAGCAACAACATTTGCTCACCTTGATGCAACAACTGTATTATCACGTAAAATTGCTGAGCTTGGAATTTATCCTGCAGTAGATCCTTTAGATTCAACTTCACGTATCCTGAATGCAGCTACTCTTGGTGATGAGCATTATGGTACAGCCCAGCGCGTAAAAGAAATTTTACAGCGTTATAAAGAATTACAAGATATCATTGCTATCCTTGGTATGGACGAATTATCAGAAGATGATAAGTTGGTAGTAGGTCGCGCTCGTCGTGTTCAGCGTTTCCTTTCACAGCCTTTCTTTGTTGCTGAGCAGTTCACCGGACTAAAAGGAGTATTGGTTGATATTAAAGATACCATCAAAGGTTTCAATATGATCATGGACGGCGAAGTGGATGAATATCCTGAAGCTGCTTTCAACCTGGTTGGAACTATCGAAGATGCTATTGAAAAAGGTAAAAAAATATTAGCTGAGTCAAACTCTTAGGAGATATTAGATTTGAGACAATCTCATATCTCATATCTCATATCTCACATCTAAAAAATATGAAATTAGAAATATTAACACCTGATAAAAAGGTTTACGAAGGAGAGATAAGATCAGTAACCGTACCTGGTACGATGGGATCTTTCGAAGTACTTAAAGACCATGCTCCTATCATTTCAACACTAGAAGATGGGAAAGTGATTATCCGAAAAGATAATAGCTCTGTAGAAACTATATTTATCAAAGGCGGAGTAATTGAAGTATTAAATAATTCAATTATGGTACTTGCAGAAGGAATACAAGATTCCTAATCATTAAACATCATTGAAAGCCCTTCTGATCATTAAATCAGAAGGGCTTTTTTGTTTATAACCAAAGCCATCTTTCCAGTCCAAAACGCGATTTTAGGCAGAAATGTTCATAAATATTGAAAGAGCACATTTTCTGAACCGAAAACCGAAAACCATTTTGGTCTATTTATACAATATATTATTTAAGATTAATGGCTATATGGCATATTAAATATTGAAATTTTCATTTTTTCAGTATTTTATTCTTATTTAAAATAATTCCACTTGCTATTGATACTTAAATCATAAGCACTTAAATTGAGATTTATATAAACTGGGAAATTTAAAAGATTTAAATAATGATCTAAGAGTCCTAAAATTTAATAAACCCAATAAAAATTAAATGCCTTTCTCTAAAAGAAAGGTTTTTTTTAAACAGTAATTATTGAACTACTAATAACACATCCATACATCATAAAAAGGTAAATAAATTACGATTTATAACAGTAAGATGGCACTAAACAAATACAGCAAAACAGTAACCCAAGACCCTACACAACCCGCATCACAGGCAATGCTATATGGGATAGGGCTAACTACCGAAGATCTTGCAAAAGCGCAAGTAGGAATTGTTAGTATGGGTTATGATGGTAATACCTGTAACATGCACCTGAATGATCTTGCAAAAGATGTAAAAAAAGGAGTATGGGATAATGACCTTGTTGGCCTGATGTTCCACACTATTGGAATCAGTGATGGCATCACAAATGGTACTGAAGGTATGCGCTATTCTTTGGTTTCGAGGGATATAATTGCCGATTCAATTGAAACTGTTTGTGGAGGTCATTATTATGATGGCTTAATAGCTTTGCCCGGTTGTGATAAAAATATGCCCGGAGCAATTATGGCAATGGGGCGCTTAAATCGCCCTGCAATCATGGTTTACGGAGGCAGTATTCATTCAGGCCATTATAAAGGTCAATCCTTGAATATTGTTTCAGCATTCGAAGCTTTAGGTCAAAAATTGGCAGGTAATCTGGAAGAAGAAGATTTTCAGGGAATTATTCAAAATGCTTGCCCGGGTGCTGGAGCTTGTGGAGGTATGTATACAGCCAATACCATGGCATCTGCGATAGAGGCAATGGGTATGAGTTTACCTTATAGTTCATCCTACCCTGCCTTAAGTTCAGAGAAAAGACAAGAATGCCTGGAAGCAGGAAAATATATCAGAATTCTACTTGAAAAGGATATCAAACCTAGCGATATCATGACCAGAAAAGCATTTCATAATGCAATAGTAACGGTAATGGTTCTAGGTGGTTCTACCAATGCTGTTCTGCATTTAATTGCAATGGCAAAATCAGTAGGTATAAAACTTGAATTATCTGATTTTCAAAAAGTTAGTGATGAAACTTCTGTGATAGCAGACCTTAAACCTAGCGGAAAGTACATGATGGAAGATGTTCATACAATTGGCGGTATGCCCTCTGTATTAAAATATCTATTGCAAAAAGGATTGATACATGGCGATTGCATGACCGTTACAGGAAAAACTCTGGCCGAGAATGTAGCACATGCAGCCGACCTTGATTTCAATTCACAGGATGTCATCCTTCCGTATGAAAACCCAGTAAAGAAAACAGGGCATTTACAAATGCTATACGGTAACCTTGCCCCAATGGGTTCAGTAGCCAAGATCAGCGGTAAAGAAGGTGAATCTTTCATCGGTCCGGCCAGAGTTTTTGATGGCGAATTTGAATTAATTCATGGTATTAGCAGCGGTAAAGTAAAAGCAGGCGATGTGGTAGTGATCAGGAACGTGGGACCAAAAGGGGCTCCTGGAATGCCAGAGATGTTGAAACCAACTTCTGCCATCTTTGGAGCAGGTTTGGGTTCATCAGTTGCACTGATCACAGATGGCCGATTTTCTGGCGGTACTCATGGCTTTGTTGTTGGCCACATCACTCCTGAAGCATTTGAAGGAGGAAACATTGGGCTTGTAAAAGATGGTGATACCATTGAAATCAGTGCTACTAAAAATTCAATTAATATCATGATCTCTGATCAAGAGATAGAGAACAGAAGAAAACTATGGAATCAGCCAGCGCCGCCAGTTAAGAATGGAGTTTTATTCAAGTATTTTAAACAGGTAAAGAGCGCATCCGAAGGCTGCGTTACTGACGAAGAATAAAAAAACAGCTATCAGATAATTTTTTTTAACGATCAGCTAAAATCACAATAAAAGAGAAATATTATGGAAACTGAGCAGAAAGAATTGAGCAACCCAGCAGGAGTAGAAACCATTGAAGTTTCGGGTTCTGTAGCTCTACTCGAAGCATTGATCACAGAGGGTACTGATGTCATATTCGGATATCCCGGTGGAGCAATCATGCCCATCTATGATGCACTATACGATTATAAAGAAAAATTAAACCATATTCTTGTTAGGCATGAGCAAGGCGGTATCCATGCCGGACAAGGTTTTGCAAGAACATCAGGAAAAGTAGGTGTGGTATTTGCAACCAGCGGCCCTGGTGCCACCAATCTAGTTACAGGTCTTGCTGATGCAATGATTGACAGCACTCCTCTGATATGTATTACTGGGCAAGTATTTGCACACTTATTAGGTACTGATGCTTTTCAGGAAACAGATGTAATCAATATCACTACCCCCGTAACTAAATGGAATTATCAGATCACTGATGCAACCGAAATTCCAGAAATAATCAGTAAAGCTTTTTACATTGCAAGAAGTGGCAGACCTGGGCCAGTGTTGATTGATATCACCAAAAATGCTCAGATACAGAAATTTGATTACAGTGGGTATACACCTTGTAATCACATTCGCAGCTATCGTCCAAAGCCTTTGATCAGAAAGGAATATATTATACAAGCCGCAGAATTAATCAATCAAGCAAAAAAACCATTTATTATTTGGGGCCAAGGGGTTATACTTGGAGAAGCTGAACAAGAATTCAAGACTTTTGTTGAGAAAAGTGGAATCCCTTCAGCATGGACCATACTTGGCGCCGGAGCCATCCCTACGGATCATCCGCTAAATGTAGGTATGCTGGGGATGCATGGAAATTATGGTCCTAACGTTCTTACCAACGAATGTGATGTATTAATAGCCATAGGCATGAGATTCGATGACCGCGTAACTGGCCGTCTTGATAAATATGCGAAACAAGCAAAAGTTATTCACCTGGATATTGACCCATCTGAAATAGATAAAAATGTTCAATCAACAGTTCCTGTTTGGGGTGATTGCAAAGAAACTATTCCTGCTTTAACAGAACTTATAAAGCAAAAAGAACATAAGGAATGGCTGCAAAAATTTAGAGATTTCGATCAAAATGAGATTGATGCTGTAATTCATAATGAGCTCCATCCTACAAGTGGCGAACTTACCATGGGAGAAGTTATTCACCAGTTGAATGTACTTACCAAAGGGGAAGCGGTAATTGTTACTGATGTAGGTCAGCACCAGATGGTAGCCTGCAGGTATGCCAAGTTAAATAACACCAGGAGCAATATCACCAGTGGCGGATTAGGAACAATGGGATTTGCCCTTCCTGCAGCAATTGGTGCTAAATTTGGCGCCCCAAATCGTACAGTAGTTGCAATTATCGGTGATGGAGGATTTCAAATGACCCTCCAGGAACTTGGAACAATCATGCAAAGTGGAATTGATGTGAAGATCATGATTCTGAATAATAGATTTTTAGGCATGGTTAGACAATGGCAGGAGCTGTTTAATGAGCATCGCTATTCATTCGTTGATATTGCAAGCCCAGACTTTGTAGCTGTAGCTGCTGCTTACGGAATTAAAGGTAGAAGCATTTCTGAACGGGAAGATATTACTACTGCCTTGCAGGAAATGCTAAACAATAAAGGTTCCTTCTTACTTGAAGTGATGGTAACTAAAGAAAACAATGTATTTCCAATGGTACCACAGGGATGCAGTGTGAGTGAGATCAGATTGAAATAAAAAATGTTCATCACAACTGAAAAACAAACAATATGAGCAATCAGAACGATACGGAAAAACCGTCCGGAAAACAGGAATACAATATTACTGTATATACCGAAAATCAGATCGGTCTCCTGAATAGGATCGCAATCATTTTCACCAGGCGCAAAATAAATATTCACAGTCTCAATACTTCACCATCTGAGATAGAGAGTATCCACCGTTTTAATATTGTGGTTCAGGAAACTGAAGACGTGGTAAGAAAGCTATCCAGACAAATTGAAAAGCAGGTTGAAGTATTGAAAGTTTATTTCAATACCAATGAAGATGTAATTTGGCAAGAACTTGCCCTTTATAAGGTTCCAACAGATATTATTGCAGAAAAGGCAAGCGTAGAGCGCTTACTTCGTGAAAATGGTGCGCGGGTAGTTGTGATCCGTAAAGATTATACTGTTTTTGAAACTACAGGACACCGTGAAGAAACAGATGCTTTGATCAAGATTCTACAACCTTTTGGCCTGATCGAATTTGTTCGCAGTGCACGCGTGGCCATCATCAAAGATAGTGATGGCTTTAACCGCAAATTACGTGAGTTTGAAAAAGCAGAACCTGGCGAGGAAGTAGCTAAGAATGAATATCTTAATAACGGACAGAAGATCTTTACGATGTAGGTCAATCTGAAAATAAAATGATTAAAATAAATAACATTAAATAAAAATAAAAAGTAAAAACAAAACAATATGGCAAAGATTAATTTCGGCGGGGTTGTAGAAGAGGTAGTAACCCGCGAAGAATTCCCCTTAGACAAAGCTCGTGAAGTTTTAAAGGATGAAACCGTAGCAATAATTGGTTACGGGGTTCAAGGTCCGGGGCAAGCATTAAACCTGCGCGACAACGGTATCAACGTAATTATCGGTCAGCGTAAAGACTCCAAAACATGGGACAAAGCTATCGCGGATGGCTGGGTACCTGGAGTAACTCTGTTTGAAATTGAAGAAGCTGCTGAAAAAGGTACAATCATTCAATATCTGTTATCAGATGCAGGTCAGATCGCCCTTTGGCCAACGATCAAAAAATACCTTACTCCCGGAAAAGCACTTTACTTTTCGCACGGATTTGGTATCACTTACAAAGAACAAACAGGAATCATACCTCCTGCTGATGTTGATGTAATATTAGTTGCACCAAAGGGATCAGGAACTTCATTGCGCCGTCTTTTCTTAGCAGGTAAAGGTCTTAACTCTTCTTTTGCAATTCATCAGGATGTAAGTGGCAATGGAAGAACCCGCGCTATTGCATTAGGTATTGGCGTTGGATCAGGATACTTATTCGAAACGGATTTCCGTAAAGAAGTATACTCAGATCTAACTGGTGAGCGTGGTACCTTGATGGGCGCTATCGCCGGTATCTTCGAAGCACAGTACAATACACTGCGTAGAAATGGCCACTCGCCTTCTGAAGCTTTCAACGAAACTGTTGAAGAACTCACTCAAAGTTTAATGCCTTTGGTTGCAGAGAATGGGATGGATTGGATGTATGCTAATTGTTCAACAACTGCACAACGTGGAGCACTTGATTGGAAAGGTCGCTTCCGTGATGCAACCCAGCCAGTTTTTGATGAACTATACGATAGTGTGGCATCAGGAAAAGAAGCTGAGCGTACTATTAAATTGAACAGCCAGCCTGATTACAGAGTAAAACTTGAAGCAGAATTAAAAACTCTTCATGACAGTGAAATCTGGCAAGCAGGTCAGGCAGTAAGAAGTTTACGCCCTGAGAATCAACCGGAGAAGTGATAAGTTATAAGTGATAAGTTATAAGTAATAAGTTGTAGGTTATAAGTAGAAGCAGTGGTGCAGAAACTCAAAACTTACAACTTATAACCTTCAAAATATGGCACAAACAGTGTTTGATAAGATCTGGAATGAGCACATGGTGAGCAGCAATGCCGGTTTTCTGGACACCTTATATATTGATATGCACTTAATCAATAAAATAACAAGTCTGGTAGCTTTTGAAGGCTTACGCAAGCGCCAAATTCCTGTTTATAGACCCAAGCAAACAATTGTAATTACTGAAAAAATCCAGCACATTCCTCTGAGTAATCTGGCACGCATACAACTTGACATGCTAAATAGGAACTGCAATGATTTCAACTTAAACAAAATAGAACAGCTTCGTTTAGACCAGTTATGTCCATACGTTAGTTATCCAGGACAAACAATTGTATGTGATAAACAATTTTCAGATATTTTGGGTGCATTAGGCTCGATTGCTATTGGAATAAATGAATTACATGTAGAACAAGTTCTTGCTACTCAATGTATGCTGATCCATAAACCGAAACGAATGAAAATAGAGGTTAATGGAAAACTGGCTAAAGGTCTTGAAGCAAAGCATATTAGCCATTACCTATTGTCAGAGATTGCTGCAGATGCGGCTAAGGGTTATTTTATTGAGTATGCTGGTGATACCATTCTCAATTTAGAAATTGAGGGCCGAATAACTATTTGTAAAATGAGCAGAGAAATCGGTGCAGTCGGAGGGCTCATAGCCCCGGATGAAAAAACCTTTGCTTACACCCAAAAAAACAGCACAATGATAGAATCTGTTAATCAAGACATCGCATATCAAAGTGAACTATTCTCAGATGATAGTGCTGTATATGATGAGGTTCTTGAATTCGATGCAGAAAATGTTGGTTTTGGTAACTATGGTATCGGATTATCAAAACTTATGCAGTCAAAATCAAATCCTCAGAATACAGAGAAGATCGCATTCGATACTTCTGCTATTTTATCAGGATACAACGATACAGATTACCTGTTAAGCAGACTTGAAAATATTGAAGAATTTGAACATTCAAAAAATTATAAAATTTTTAATGAGGATTGAACTCAAATTAAGAAAAAAGGATCCAAAAAAATATAATGTTTTGGATCACAATAAAGCAAACAAGCTTTATTTAAAATAAAAAATATGTTACACGACCCAAGCCGCATCTATATTTTTGACACCACCCTAAGGGATGGAGAACAGGTACCCGGATGTCAGCTATCAACAGTAGAGAAAATCGAAATTGGCAAGGCACTAGAAAATCTGGGCGTTGATGTTATTGAAGCGGGATTCCCTATTTCAAGTCCAGGTGATTTTCAAAGTGTGCTAGAGCTTTCAAAAGCCGTGCGTGAACCTGTGATCTGTGCTTTAACAAGAGCTAATAAAGGCGATATCGATTGTGCTGCAGAAGCATTGAAATTTGCAAAAAGACCACGAATACATACTGGAATAGGCGCATCCGATAATCATATAAAATACAAGTTCAATAGTACCCGTGAAGCAATACTTGAACGTGCGGTTGATTCGGTAAAATATGCCAAGAGTTTTGTTGAAGATATTGAGTTCTATGCAGAAGATGCAGGAAGAGCAGATAATGAATTTCTGGCAAAAATGGTAGAAGCTGTGATCGCAGCAGGTGCTACAGTTGTCAATATCCCTGACACCAACGGATATTGCTTGCCCGAACAATACGGCGAAAAGATCCGCTTTCTGAAAGAAAATGTTAAAAATATCGACCAAGCTATTATTTCGGTGCATTGCCATAATGACCTGGGCTTGGCTACTGCAAACAGCATTGCTGGTATTCAAAATGGCGCACGCCAGGTAGAATGTACTATCAATGGTATAGGAGAGCGTGCAGGAAATACTGCATTAGAAGAAATTGTAATGATCCTCAAAACTCATCATAGCCTAAACTTTACTCACAAAGTAAACAGTAAGCATTTATATGAGTTGAGTGGAATGGTTAGCCGAATGATGCGTATGCCCGTTCAACCCAATAAGGCGATAGTAGGTAAAAATGCATTTGCTCATAGCTCAGGGATTCATCAGGATGGTGTGTTAAAACATAGAGAAACTTATGAGATTATTAATCCTGAAGATGTTGGCATTGACCAGTCAGAGATTATATTAACTGCCAGAAGTGGCCGTCATGCATTAAATCATCATCTAGAACGCCTGGGCTATATTATTGACCGTATTGACCTGGATCAGGTTTACGAACGATTTCTTACTCTGGCAGATGGCAAAAAAGAGATCAAGGACGATGACATCCTATTCTTGATGGGACATGAGTCTGAAAATAATTATAAAAATGGTCTTGCTATCAAAAGTTTGAAGGTGGCATGTGGTGATCAGGCTAGCCCAACGGCTACAATAGTTTTAAACTACAAAGGAAAAGATAACGAAGAAACTGCAACCGGAAACGGACCTGTAGATGCTACGATCAAAGCAATTGAAAAAATCATTGGCAAAAGCTTCAATATCAAAGAATTTAATATTCACGCAATCCATAGTGGAAGCGATGATGTCAGTAAAGTAGATATGCGAGTAACTAATAATGGTAAATCTTATGTAGGTTATGGATTTAGTACTGATATCGTACGAGCATCAGCAAATGCCTATGTGGATGCGCTGAATAAGTTTGTTTAGCAAATTATAAGTAATAAGTTATAGGTTATAAGTAATAAGTTATAGGTTATAAGTAATAAGTTATAAGTAATAGGTTATAGGTTTTAGGTTATTGGATTGTTATTAGAAAAATTGAATAAAATCTATTCATAAGTATTAAATATTAATAAAAAAAATATGAGCAAAACATTGTTTGACAAGGTGTGGGATACTCACGTAGTTCGTAAGATTGAAGGCGGACCCGACGTATTATTTATAGATAGACACCTCATCCACGAGGTTACAAGCCCTGTAGCATTCCTCGGACTAAAAAGCAGAGGTATAAAAGTTTTATATCCAAAGCGCACTTTCGCAACAGCCGATCATAATACTCCAACCATTAACCAGCATTTACCTGTCCAAGATCCTCTCTCTGCGAACCAGTTGAAGGCCTTGGAATCAAATTCCAACGAATATGGTATCAGCTACTGGGGATTAGGACATCAAAAAAATGGCATCGTTCATGTTGTTGGGCCAGAATACGGCATTACACAGCCAGGGGCTACAATTGTTTGTGGTGATTCACATACATCAACCCATGGTGCTTTTGGTGCCATCGCTTTTGGTATTGGTACATCTGAAGTTGAAATGGTGCTTGCTACTCAATGTATCATGCAAGAGAAGCCAAAGAAAATGAGGATAAACATCAACGGACAACTGGGAAAAGGTGTCACCCCTAAAGATGTTGCCTTATTTATCATATCTCAGCTTTCCACTTCAGGAGCAACCGGATATTTTGTGGAATATGCAGGTAAAGTTTTTGAAAATATGACGATGGAAGGTCGTATGACCGTTTGTAATCTGAGTATAGAAATGGGTGCAAGAGGTGGGATGATTGCACCTGATGAAACAACCATTAATTATGTAAAGGGCCGTGAATTTAGTCCGAAAGGCGAAGCATGGGATAAAGCCCTTGCTTATTACCAATCGTTAAAATCAGATTCAGATGCGATTTTCGATATTGAATACTCTTATGATGGTGCTTCTATTGAACCTATGATCACTTACGGAACCAATCCGGGAATGGGCATGGGAATTTCACATTCCATTCCAAATGCGAATGACGTGGAAGGTGGAGCCGCGTCTTACGCTAAATCACTGAATTACATGGGATTCAATGAAGGAGAATCAATGATGGGCAAGACCGTAGATTATGTATTTATTGGAAGCTGTACCAATGGTCGTATTGAAGATTTTAGGGCTTTCACATCCATCGTGAAGGGTAAGAAAAAAGCAGACCATGTTACTGCATGGCTTGTACCAGGGTCTCATATTGTTGAAGCTCAGATTAAAGAGGAAGGATTACTCGATATTTTAAATGAAGCCGGATTTACCTTGCGTCAGCCTGGTTGTTCAGCATGCCTTGCCATGAATGATGATAAGATACCAGCTGGGAAATATGCTGTGAGTACATCAAACAGAAACTTTGAAGGCCGTCAGGGTCCGGGCTCAAGAACCATGCTTGCTAGTCCGTTGGTTGCTGCTGCAGCGGCCATTACCGGTGTTGTCACTGATCCAAGAACTCTTATTTAATAACAAGCGATGATTCGCAAAAACAAAATAAAATGGCTTACGATAAATTCAATATATTAAAAAGTACCGCGGTTCCTCTTGCAATTGAGAATGTTGATACTGATCAAATCATACCAGCACGCTTTTTAAAAGCTACTGAACGTGTGGGATTTGGAGATAATCTATTCCGCGACTGGAGGTATAATCCAGATAATACACCTAAATCAGATTTCGTGCTTAATAATCCTTTGTACAGTGGTAAAATTCTTGTCGGTGGCAAGAATTTTGGTTCTGGATCATCAAGAGAGCACGCAGCATGGGCGGTATATGACTATGGCTTCAGATGTGTAGTATCAAGTTTTTTCGCTGATATCTTTAAAAATAATTGCCTGAATATTGGAGTTTTACCTGTTCAAGTAAGTGCAGAATTCGCAGAAAAAATCTTTCGTGCAATTGAAGCCGATCCTAAAACTGAGATTGAAGTTAATCTTCCAGAACAGCGTATCTGTATACTATCTACAGGCCAAAAAGAAACATTTGACATAAGCTCTTACAAAAAAGACAATATGGTCAATGGCTTTGATGATATCGATTACCTGCAAAACATTAAAACTGAAATAGAAGCATTTGCTTCACAACTTCCTTTATAATATTAAGACCATCCAAATGGAAAAAAGGAAAATAGAAATAATGGATACTACACTCCGCGATGGTGAACAAACCTCTGGGGTATCTTTTTCTATATCAGAAAAACTAACCATTACTCAACTGCTGATTGAAGAACTCAAAGTTGACAGGGTTGAGATTGCCTCGGCAAGGGTCTCAGATGGAGAATATGCATCTGTTAAAACTATTATGGACTGGGCCAACTTACATGGCTATACAAACAGAATAGAAGTGCTTTCATTTGTTGACCAGGGAGTATCTGTTGAATGGATGGCTAATGCTGGAGTTAAAGTTCAGAATTTATTAACTAAAGGTTCTTTAAACCATCTCAAACATCAGCTCAAAAAGACTCCTGAACAGCATTTTTCAGAAATTGAGGAGATCATACGATTGGCACAAAGCCATGGCATTTCAAGCAATGTATACCTTGAAGACTGGAGTAATGGCATGCGCAATTCACCGGAGTATGTGTATCAATATCTTGATTTTTTATCTACACAGCCCGTAAAAAGAATATTGTTGCCTGATACCTTAGGAGTATTGACTCCTAATGAAACTTATAAATATATTTCTGAGATAAAATCACGCTATCCAGTTATCCATTTTGATTTTCATGCTCATAATGATTATGATCTGGCTAATGCAAACATTTTAGAAGCGATCAGAGCAGGTGCCGACGGATTGCATTTAACGGTAAACGGTATGGGTGAAAGAGCAGGAAACGCCTCTATTGCAAGTGCAGTTGCAACCATAAACGATTTTATGTCTGAAGTAGAGATCAATATCAATGAAGAAGCCATCTATACGGTCAGCAAATTGGTTGAAACTTTCTCTGGTATTCGAATCCCGTCAAACAAGCCAATTGTTGGAGAGAATGTATTTACCCAAACAGCAGGCATTCATGCCGATGGGGATAGTAAAAATAATTTGTATTTCAATGATCTACTGCCAGAGAGGTTTGGCAGAAGACGTACTTATGCCCTTGGTAAAACATCAGGAAAGGCTAATATTGAGAAAAACCTTCAGGAACTGGGGCTTAAACTCAGTGGCGAGGATTTAAAAAAGGTAACTCAGCGTGTTATTGAGCTGGGAGACATGAAGGAGACTGTAACCAGAGAAGATTTGCCATACATCATTTCTGATGTATTGAATAGCACGTCTACTGTCGACAAAGTTGTGGTAGAATCATATGTATTAACTCATTCAAAAGGATTAAGGCCTTCTGCAACAATTTCAGTTAGAATTGACGGTGAGCTATTTGAGGAGAATGCTCAAGGCGACGGACAGTTTGATGCATTTATGAAAGCACTTGCTAAAGTATATGCTAAAAAACAGTTATCCCTTCCAAAATTGATTGATTATGCAGTTAGAATTGCACCAGGAAGTAATTCGGATGCACTATGTGAAACAATTATTACCTGGGAAACCCCAAATAAGAAATTTATAACTAGAGGTCTGGATTCAGATCAAACTGTTTGTGCGATAAAATCGACACAGAAAATGCTTAATATTATTTAGGTGGTTAGTTGGTTAGTGGTTAGATGGTTAGTTGGTTAGGTGGTTAGTGGTTAGGTGGTTAGTATTCAAATCATGTAATTAACATTAAATATTACTCAATAAATACAAATATTACCTATTACTTATAACTTATAACTTATAACCTATAACCTAGTACTTATAACTTATAACCAATTACTTATAACCTATTACTTATAACCTATTACTTATAACCTATTACTTATAACCTATTACTTATAACTTATAACCTATAACTCAAAAATGAAACTAAATATCGCCCTTTTAGCAGGAGATGGAATTGGCCCTGAGGTAATTGATCAGGCTGTTAAAGTATGTAATGCCATTGCTGCAAAATTCAGTCATGAAATTAACTGGACTTCTGCATTAACAGGAGCTTGTGCCATAGATGCCTGTGGCGAGCCTTATCCTGACTCAACACATGAAGTTTGTATGGCAGCTGATGCAATTCTATTTGGAGCAATTGGGGATCCTAAATACGATAATGATCCAAAAGCACCGGTTCGCCCGGAGCAGGGTCTTTTAAAAATGCGCAAAAAACTAGGGTTATTCGCTAATGTGCGCCCTACTTTTACTTTTCCTTCTTTGATAGATAACTCGCCATTAAAAAGAGAACGTATTGAAGGAACTGATTTGATCATCCTACGTGAATTGACAGGAGGTATTTATTTTGGTGAACGCGGAAGAAAAGACAATGGAAATACTGCTTTCGACACCTGTACCTATACACGCGATGAAATAACCCGTTTAGCAAAATTAGGTTTCGAGATGGCAATGAACAGAAGTAAAAGACTTTGCTGTGTAGATAAAGCCAATGTTCTTGAAAGTTCACGTTTATGGCGGGAAACAGTCCAAGACATGGAAAAAGATTATCCAGAAGTTACCGTTAGCTACGAATTTGTGGATGCTGTAGCCATGCGACTTGTTCAATGGCCCAGCACTTATGATGTCATGATCACTGAAAATCTGTTTGGAGATATCTTAACTGATGAGGCCTCTGTTATTTCAGGCTCAATGGGATTGATGCCTTCTGCATCGATCGGGCTTCACACCTCTTTATTTGAGCCAATACATGGTTCTTACCCTCAAGCTGCAGGTAAAGACATCGCTAATCCTTTGGCCACTGTGCTTTCGGCAGCCATGATGTTTGAAGATGCTTTCGGATTAAAAGAAGAAGCTGAACTGATTCGATTAGTGGTAAACAAATCCTTAGCTGAAGGTATTGTTACAGAAGATATTGCCGGAAAGAACAAAGCTTATAAAACCACTGAGGTTGGTGATTGGCTGGCAAAAAATATATAATCATTAAGGCTGGCAAGAGTTAAAAAGCTTTGTCAGCCTTAAAATTCTAGGTATTTTCTAATTATTACCTGAATTTTTTGCCCTTTACTGTATATACCAGGATTTGGATTCACCGCAATTACCTGAATTCCATTTCTTTCTAGAAGCAAGTCTTCATAGAAACCCTTGAAAAAAATATCCCGAATCAAATATCCTTTGCTACTCCAGCTACTTTTAAGTTGTACCCATTCAGGATAAATCATAACGCTTTCCTTTTTCGATTTTATACCCATCTGTCTGGCTTCATCGACAGTTAAAACAAAAGCATTGCCAAGTAATCTACCCGTGTAAATATGAGCGGGCTCTGAATATAAAACATTAGGCTTACCTGATTCAATAAGTTTTCCGTCCTTTAAAATTAACATTTGATTTGCTAATGTTAATCCATCAATTGGATCATGCGAAACAATAATGATCGTGATTCCCAACTCATCAGACAATCTTCTTAAATCTGCGCGAAACTGAGTTTTTAATACTGCATCAAGCTGACTGAAAGGTTCATCAAGAAGTAAAACTTCAGGCTCTGTAATAATTGCTCTAGCCAGAGCCACCCGTTGCTGCTCGCCCCCGCTCAAGTCAACAATTTTTTTATTTGCCAAATGATCAATCCGGAGAAATTCCATCATTTTCTTTGCTTTTTGCTTCTTTGCATTCAAATCTTCATTAGAAAGCATACTTTCTATATTTTCATACACCTTTGCAAAAAGATTCAGATTAAAATCTTGGCTAAGCATTTTCATAGAATCATGGCCAGGTATCAGTTTCTCATGTGGCCCATTCAGATGCTCGCCTTTAAAAAAAACTTCGCCTGAATCTGGCGCCAGCAAACCATACATAAGTTTCAATAGCGTACTTTTTCCGCTTCCGCTTTCGCCAACAATGGCTATAAAATCACCCTTATTAATGCTAAGGCTGACTGAACTTACCCCTGCAGACAAATCTTCAGAATAGTGTTTACTAACGTTTTTTAGAGAAATAAAAGGTTGTGACATGGCATCAAATATACTAAAAAACCCCGCCTGCTGAATTTCAGCACAAGCGGGGCTCTTAAAATAAAAAATACCTAAAATCCGAGCATCAATCCGAAAGATAAATTTTTAAAATCTGCAGGACCCTGACCATCGGCAAACACATCGTTACCATAGTATTTAACATAAATACCTTTTCCACCATAACCTAGTCTGGCAAAAGCTCCATATCTGAAAGGATTCAGATTGTAATCATCTTTAAATTTATCCTTACCATTTTCTTTACTTTTCTGCTTAACTTTTCCATTCAACAGAAAACCGATTTCAGGTCCAAAAACAAAATTCAATTTATCACCCTTTTTATCAGTTTTGGAACGTATTTGGAATGATAATGGGATACGCAGATATTGACTGGAGAAGCGATTTTTCTTGTAATCAACAGTTTCAGTTACATAACTTAGTGATGGTTTATCCTTTTGCATGGTAATATTCTGCTTCAAACGCATATGATTCCAGTCGAGACCGGCACCCGTATATATTTTAAAATAACTATTAAACCGGAAACCCATCTGGAAAAAATCAAACCCGAAATTACTGCTTTTCCAGGTTTCACGTTCCAGGAAAGAGTTTGCAGGATTAAGAGTAAAACTGCCTTTATCGGTATAGGTACTCAATCCCAGATCAAAACGTGCAGCATTGAACTGGACAGAAAATTTATTGATTGATTTAGGTTCTGTCTTGGTACTATCCTTTTTGTAATCAGTTAATCCAAACCTTATTGTAACACTTTTTCGGTCCCTTTTAGTGGAATCCCGTGTTATGACAATAACTGTATCTTTTTTTTCTTGAGCTAAGGCCCCTAATACAAATGTGCTTAATAGGGCACAAACAACTAATCGTTTCATTTTTTTTAAATTCTATTTTTTACTTTTTATTTTAACCAATCCTAAATTAATTCCGGATACTTCAGAGCCCTCAGCGCCATCCTTAAACTCTATCAATTTATCTTCTCGCTTATCAACCTTGGCAATTACAAAATTCACCAAACTAGCTATACTCCTTATTCTCTTATTTCCGTTATGACCACGTTCTTCATCTAATTTATGCTCTTCAGGCCTATCCACTTTAGCAATCATATCTGCCTGACTAACATCTAGGAGCAACTGATCACTAAAATATCTTTCAGGTACTTTAACTAATTGCTTTGCCAGAATAGCAATTGGCTTTATAATAATAGCTGAAGCAATCACAACCGGGGCTTGCTCTGCAGCAGGCTTCAACTCAGGCGTTGCTTGTGAAGTTTCAGTTAGTAATTTATAATCACTTCCTACTGGTTTCTCATTTGCAAATTCTGCAAGTCTGGGCTTAAGCTCAGCAAGAATTAGCTCTTCCTGAACAGGTTCAGTGATGGATTCTTTTTTTAGTTGGGGAACCGAAACTTGAACTTTTTCTTTAACAATTATCGGGCTACTGCTCTGAAGTTTAATTTTTACTACTGGCCTGGTAAACCATAAACCCGCTGTGATCACCAAAATAACACTTGCAGCAGCCATCCAGAAAGTTGAAAATGATTGCTTACCAGATACCTTGTTATCCAATGTATTGGAAATCTTTCCCCATACCTCATTTGATGGTTCAACTTTAAGATTTTCAAAACGTTGCTGAAATAATTTATCTAGGTCTTTATCCGATATGGGATGCATAATTTAAGCCCTCCATTTTAATTATTTTTTCTTTTAATATAGCTCTTGCTCTTGATAACTGCGACTTAGAAGCCCCTTCAGTTATGCCCAGCTGTTTGGCTATTTCTTTATGCGAATAGCCCTCTATAACATACATGTTAAATACCAGACGATAACCATTCGATAATTGCTGAACTAGCTTAAGCAAATCCTTTAGCTCGAGTCCGCTCATGTCAAATGTGTTTTGTGGCTGGTCATAGACCTCATCAATATCCACTATATTTAAATTTCTCAAGTTTTTACGGTAAGATTCAATGGCAGTATTTACCATGATCCGCCTGACCCATCCCTCAAAAGACCCTTCACCTCTAAAATCGGATACTTTTTGGAATACCTTGACAAAACCCATTTGCAATACATCTTCGGCTTCAAAAGTATCTTTTGCATAACGCAAACAGATTCCCATCATACGAGATGCCAAAGTTTTATAGAGGCTTTCCTGAGCTTTCCTATCACCCCTTCTGCATCCTTCAAGCAAACTATCTATCGTATAGGAATGATCCAAATTTATATCCTTTAAGTTAAGATGCTAAACACTATCATTTAGTTGCACACGCTAGAAAATAAATCTGAATACTACAGGCTTGAGTTTACAGGTTTGAACGGATAGCTGATCATCAAATATCGATGCTATCGATCTGTTTTAGGCTTGAGAAGTTTGAAAGACTGTTTATAAACCAAAAAAGAGGAATTTGAAAATTCTATTTTTCTGGTTCCTGCTGGTCTTCCCAAATCCATATAAGGTTCGAATCGAAAGTCTAGATAAAGATTTGGAATAAGTTGCTTTTGATAGGAATATCGAAGCATAATCAATTTTCTGTTTTTTTCTGTATAACCAGGGTAGTTAATATGCTGAGAAACACTTTGATATAGGGGCATCCCGTTTGAGGAAATAAATGACATTCCATTCCAATAAGTTCCCATCAATGAACCATAATGTGTGTCAATTCCAGTATTAAGATACCAGCCGCGTCCTTTAGAAAAAGCCTGCACATCTGTGAATGAAAAATCATTGAAACCCATCAAATAATTTTCCGTTCTTATAGCATTCAAAACCCCAGATAAGGGAATCTTTAATTTAAAACCCAAAGCGGTATTAACCAGCGTTTGCAAAGGTTCGGGGTCAATATCAATTTGTCCACCCTGATGAAAAACGGTTAATTGTACAGGAATAGAAAGATCGATCTTTGAATTCTTCATGATTTTGAAATCTGCTGAAAGTCCGCCCAGAACCTGCTCCTGCACAGTAGAAGGCTTATAAATCATCCGTTTCCAATTAATAAATGCATCTAGGAACAACGAAGTGTTTTTAAGTATAAACTGTGTGCCATATTCTACAGGTTCAGTGATTCTTTTTTCAAAATCAAATAGTGGCTCAGCCATACGATGATGAATATTGCCTTCTAAAACACCATTAATCAGGGTGGTATTTCCATTTTGATATTTAACACTGAAAAGAGGAAGAGTTCTGTAAAAACCTTCATCACCGAAATCTTTTTGCAAGTGAACACCCGCCATTACTGCAAGTCTAGGATGAGCATAATAAACCAGTTGGGGCTCCAACTGCGTTCCGAAAAGGGTATAACCGTCCTGAATTTTATTGAAGTACTCATAGTTTCGCATAAAGTTGAAACTTTGTACACTTAATTGAAGTTCGCCGGTTTTAAGACTATCAGGGCGAATGCGATATTCCAAACTATCAGTAGATATCTGAGCAAAAGAAGTATAAAATATACTTAGGCAGCATAAAAAAATAAAGTATTTCTTCATTGAAAATTATCAGCAATTCATGCTAACCTCTGGTTTAAATGATGATTTGATCAGGAATATTTTTTATCCAGTTTTAATATTATTTTGCTTTTAAACGATAATACTTATAGATCTTAACCGCTGACATGATTACCGCACTAAATACCACGAGGCCTGTTAAGCCATATATCCAATCAACTGCACTTTTAAGGATCACGGTAAACACGATGGCTACCAGAAAAATTGTAGCCAATTCATTCCAGAGCCTTAACTGAGTTGATGACCATGTAAATATGCCTTGTTTTAGCTTGTTCATGATGTTCTGACACAAAAAATGATAGACCAATAATCCAAGTACAAAGGCTAGTTTTACCAGCATCCAATTCATACTTAACAAAACTGGATTAACCCATATCATTGCGATACCGGCTAATACAGAAATAGCCATAGCGGGGGTTGTGATAATATACCAGAGCTTATGCTGCATAATCTCAAACTGCCTTTGTAGTGTAATTCTCTCTGACTCCGTACGGTCATTAGCCTCCACATGATAGATAAACAAACGAACGATATAAAACAGTCCGGCCATCCAGCTTACAACAAATATGATATGAATTGCCTTGAGATACAGATATAGCATAAAGCTGAAAGTTGAAAGCTAAAAGTTAAAAGCTAAAAGTTAAAAGTTAAAAGCTAAAAGTTGAAAGCTGAAAGTTAAAAGCTAAAAGTTAAAAGTTAAAAGCTGAAAGTTAAAAGCTAAAAGTTAAAAATATAATACATAAAATAAAATCCTTATTACTCCTTAGTAGCATAATAATACCAGTACCTCGTACCTCAGTCCTCATACCTCAGTCTTCATACCTCATATCTAATACCTAAACTCCTTAATCAGTTCAACAGCATATTTAACATGATCAAATGGAATATCCGGCATAATACCATGACCCAAATTAAAGATAAAACCATCTTCTCCGCGCATGCGTTCAAATAAGCGATGTATTCTTTCCTTAATTACTTTCTTATCTGCATAAAGAATATGAGGGTCCAGATTACCCTGAATAGCAATTCCTGCAGGAAGTTTCTTTTTAATATCCAGAAGATCGGCATTCCAGTCAACTGAGATCACATCGGGCTTTGATTCGGCCATCAGTGGTGCAAAAACAGAGCTCCCTTTACAAAAGGAAATGATTGGAATACCCTTTCTGTTCAGTTTTGAAATGATTTCTGTATTATAATTATGAGAGAATTCTTTATAATCATCCCATGACAAAGCAAGAGCCCAGCTATCAAATAGCTGAAGCGCATTAACGCCGGCATTGATCTGTAGGTTTAAATAATCAACAGTAACCTTCGCGATCTTTGCAAGCAATTGATGAGCCAGCTCAGGATGGTTATGAATAAGAAGTTTAGTCAGTTTAAAATCTTTAGATGATCCTCCTTCTACAAGGTAACTCATCACCGTAAAGGGTGCACCTGCAAAACCGATCAGCGGAATACTTCCATTTAACCGCTGCTGAATAACTTTAATTGCATCTGCAACATATTGAAGTTTATCATCTACTTCTGTAAGCAACTTATCTACATCTGCCTGATTACGTACCGGGTTCGCAAACTTTGGACCTACGCCCTGTGTAAAACTCAGATCGCCTCCCATTGCTTCTGCGGTGACAAGAATATCTGAAAATAGGATTGCTGCATCTATACCCAATAAATTGACCGGAAGCATGGTCACATCTGCTGCGATCTCAGGGGTTTTACACATCTCCAGAAAGGAGTATTTATTTTTTATCTCCCAGTACTCGGGCATGAACCGACCCGCCTGGCGCATCATCCATACCGGAGGCCGCTCTGTGCTTTTTGAAAATGCAGCCCTTAAAAACAGGCTGTTTTGTATGTTATTCTCGCTCACTATGCTTTTTTAATTTCAGATTCAATCTTTGCTATAATATCTTTTACTCTCAGCGATATTTTATATGTTTTTGCCATTTCAACATATGCTCTGGCACGTTCAACATCTTTTTTACGTAGGTTAATGTTTGCCAAATGTACCAGAACAATAGCTTTATCATTCTGATTTCGTAACGGAAATTTACTGGCAATTTGAAAATGCTTTTCAGCTTCATCGTAATTATGCCTGTGAAGTTCAAGATTCCCATAAATAAACTCATAGAAACCTCGCCTATGTTTACCCAAATGATCAGGGTCTTCAATCTCCTTTAGAAGCACCTCAGCTTCATCGTAGTTTTTAGCATGGAATGCTCTGGCTGCCATAACCACTGTTCCTTCGCGAAAATAGCCCCAAATCAAAAGGGCTATACCGATACCAATTGCTGCAGATATTTCATAAACCTGCTGATTGATAGTCCATCCAATCAAAAGTATTGCAATTCCAATAACCCAAAGGCGGGCCTTTTTAGTAAACATTTATTAGTTATTATCTATAAATTTATATCCAACCCCACGGATTGAATGAAAATAAGTCGGATTTTTCTGATCAGGCTCAAAATACTTCCGGAAGGTCAGAATAAAATTATCAATAGTCCTTGTTGATGGATAAACGTCATAATTCCAAACCGTTTCAAGAATTTGCTCTCTTGAAACTGCCTCATTACGACGCTCGATCAAAAGTTTTAATAACATGGTCTCTTTCTTGGTTAACGGCGTGATTGTTCCGTCATCACTTTTTAATTCAAAAGAATTAAAGTAGATCGTTTTATCGCCAATCTTATAGGAATTTAATTCCTTCAAATCATCACCTTTTAAGCTTCTTCGTACAAGATTTGCAACCCTTAAAATCAATTCTTCCAGATTAAATGGTTTCACCAAGTAATCATCAGCGCCTTTTTTCAAACCCATCACACGGTCTTCACTCGTATTTTTGGCAGTCAAAAACATGATAGGAACTTCTGAATTTTCAAGTCTTATTGTTTCTGCCACCTGGAATCCGTCAATCTCGGGCAACATCACGTCAAGAATCACTAGATTAAAGCGCTCTTCTTTGAAAATTTTTAATGCTTTTTTTCCATCTGTTGCGGTTGATACTTTGTATCCTTCCATTTCCAGATTTAATTTGATCGCTTCTAAAAGATGATCTTCATCTTCTACCAGTAGAATTCTTTGTTTAATTGGCATTTGCGTTGAATATTACTTCAAAAATAGTTCCCGAAGGATTGTTGTTTCTAACTTTTATAAGAGCCTGATGCTTATCAAGAACTTGTTTTACTATGAACAAGCCTAAACCTGTTCCTTTAGTTTTTCGCGTGTCTTCACTCCCAACTCTATAAAACTTTTCAAAAATACGTGATTTTTCCTGATCATTAATACCTATACCTAAATCAGCTACGATAAAGTAAATCTGATCCCCTTTTTGTTTCAGAGTTACCTTAACTTCTTCGCATGGCGGAGAGTATTTTACAGCATTTTCGATCAGATTTGTAACTACTGAAGTTAAAGCAAATTTATCACCATTGAGAAAAATAAAGGGTTGAACCGATACTTTGATGACCTCCGAATTACAGGTATGTAACTGGAGCCGTTCAGCAACTGAATTGACGAGCTGCGAAAAATTTAACTGCTCCTTTGGAAAAGTGTACGACTGATTTTCAATCTTAGTAGCGATAAGCATATTCTCAACCAAATCATCAAGTCGCTCAATATCCTTTAATGAATTTTTTAAAAATGAACTCTGCTGTGCTGGATCAAGGTCTCTTTTCAAAATAGTCTCCAGATATAATTTTATAGATGCAAGAGGCGATTTCAACTCATGTGTTACAGAGAGTAAAAAGTTTTTCTGTTGTGTATGCAATTTCCTTTCGCCTTTAATAGCCTTGTGCATGTAATATACCCCGATAATAAAAATGAAAATAAATACAGCTCCTTCTCCCAATATCATGGCTAAGCTATCCGGCTTTGCGGCCAGCAATAGACTACCCCACCAAATTACCTGCAGTACAGTGTAAATGATCAGACTATAAAATATTAGAAGCGGCCTTTTCATAAATTGGAACCTCTGAATACGATATCTAAACTTTCAAAAATAGCTCGCTTTGCTTTTTCAAGTTCAGTCTTAGAATGTGCTGAAGAAACAAAACCAACTTCATATCCTGATGGACCAAGATAAATTCCTCTATTTAACAATTCACGATGCATGATTTTGAATTTTTCCATACTAGCTGCGTCGATCTCATTAGCAGTACTGATGCTTTCACGATCTGTAAAGGCAAACCAAAAAATAGAGCCAATGGTAAATACTTTAAACTTATAATTATTTGATGTTGCGTAACGCTGGATAGACTCGGTAAATTCAAAGGTATTATTATTCAGATCTTTATAAAAATTAGATTTTGACAGCTCTGTCAACTGGGCAATTCCCGCAGCCATCGCAACCGGATTACCTGATAAAGTCCCTGCTTGATAAACCGGACCATCTGGAGATATCATTCCCATAATTTCTTCTGATGCGCCATACATCCCTACAGGCAAACCACCACCAATGATTTTTCCATAGGTAATAATATCAGGCTCAATAGTATAATATCCCGCTGCACCTTCAAAACCAACCCTAAATCCGGAAATCACTTCATCAAAGATCAGCAGCGATTTATTTTTTGTACAGATTCTGCGAAGAAATTCAAGAAATTCTTGAGTTTGAAGTAAAAGTCCATTATTGGCTGGAATTGGCTCAATAATTACTGCCGCTACCTGATCTTTAAATTGCTCAAACGCTTCTTCTACAGCCTGTATATTATTCAAAGGAATAACAATGGTTTCTTCGGCAATTGATCTTGGTATTCCTGCAGATGAGGTCTCACCAAAAGTAACCAGGCCTGAGCCTGCTTTAACCAATAAAGAGTCAAGGTGGCCATGATAGCAACCTTCAAATTTGATAATTTTATCGCGTTTAGTATAGCCACGTGCTAAACGCACTGCCGACATCACCGCTTCGGTTCCCGAACTGGTAAATCGAAGTTTACGGATATATTTATTATTCTTAAGAATGAGTTCTGCAAGTTGATTTTCAAGAGCGGTAGGAGCACCAAAGCTCATGCCGTTCTGCATTACCTCGATTACCTTTTCACGAACAGCTGCATTGTTATGTCCAAGAATCAATGGCCCCCAAGAAGCACAGAAATCAATAAACTGATTGCCATCAGCATCCCATATAAAACAGCCATCACCTTTTTGTATAAATAAGGGAGTACCATGCACAGACTTAAAAGCCCTGACTGGCGAATTTACTCCCCCAGGGAAATAGGTTTTTGATATTTCATATAATTCTGCTGATTTTTCTCTAGAAATATCTGGTTTAACCGTAGAGTTAACCGTTGTTTCTTCATCAGAGCCTGAAAATATCTTTTTTATAGATTCTAGCATTTTAATTATTTTAAAAATATGTTGTATGTTATCTGTTGTCAGGTTAGGAGGATAAAATGTGTTTATAAACTATTAAACCTTCCGTTTTATTTTCAATTCAAATGCCTTCAGGCTGCCAAAGCCAAACGCTACCAACCTCCTAAATTATCGCATGACTATTAAACCAACTAACAACTAAATAGTATTGAGTATTGGGTATTGAGTATTGAGTACTAACTAACCATTAACTAACCAACTAACAACTAACCAACTAACCAACTAACCACTAACCACTAACTCCTTTTAGCTTTACCCTTACCTCCATCTGATAACTGATAACCGCCAACTGATAACTCTATTACATCCATCCTTTTTCAAGGATCTCACGGGCATGATACGTTATAATTATATTGGCTCCT
>Ga0222712_10000165_pt1 | contig 94270 bp, 135 predicted proteins | sample C33_657DmetaG_FD_165043 | JGI IMG/M metagenome (GOLD analysis project Ga0222712, IMG submission 165043) | Estuarine water microbial communities from San Francisco Bay, California, United States - C33_657D | ecosystem: Environmental > Aquatic > Marine > Unclassified | place: USA: California... | reverse complement strand
CCTGAAGTTCCACTAGATCCTGAAGAACCATCTGTCCCTGAAGTTCCTGATGATCCTGAAGAACCATCTGTTCCAGAAGTTCCTGATGATCCACTTGATCCGTCGGTTCCCGAAGTTCCACTAGATCCTGAAGAACCATCTGTTCCAGAAGTTCCACTAGATCCTGAAGTTCCTGATGAACCTGAAGAACCATCTGTTCCAGAAGTTCCTGAAGAACCTGAAGTTCCTGACGATCCTGAAGAACCATCTGTTCCAGAAGTTCCTGAAGAACCTGAAGTTCCGTCAACTCCACTGAGGCCTGAAGTTCCTGATGAACCTGAAGTTCCTGATGAACCTGAAGTTCCTGATGAACCTGAAGTTCCTGATGAACCTGAAGTTCCTGACGATCCTGAAGAACCATCTGTTCCAGACGTTCCACTAGATCCTGAAGAACCTGAAGTTCCACTAGACCCTGAAGATCCATCTGTTCCAGAAGTTCCAGAAGTTCCTGAAGTTCCACTAGATCCTGAAGATCCATCTGTTCCAGAAGTTCCTGAAGAACCACTTGATCCATCTGTTCCTGATGTTCCTGATGAACCCGAGGTTCCTGATGATCCACTTGACCCGGATGTCCCAGACGATCCTGATGATCCGTCTGATCCGGTTCCTCCTGTGATAGTAACGGTAACAAAGTCACCGGAGGAAACCACAGAAACACCAGATCCTGTAAATCCGATTGCTGTTGCTCCGGCCGTTACCTGACCGGTTGGTCCATATACAGATATTGATGACCCTGATCCAGTAGCACCAGGTGCACCAGTAGCTCCAGATACAACCATAATTTGCCATCCTGGATCCTGATTTGGAGGTAAAGATCCTGCAGGAGCAATTCCGGTAGGGCCAGAGGCATAAATATATGTTATTCTATCATACCCAGAAGAAGGGTAAACTACTACGTCATTGTAACCGTATGCAACAGAGGATGTTGCTCCACCATACCAGCCACCAAGCCAGTTAAATCCTATCCCAGCTTCTCCAGTTGCCCCAGCAACTCCAGAAGTTCCACTTGTTCCTGAAGACCCATCTGTTCCAGAAGTTCCTGAAGAACCAGAAGTTCCACTTGATCCTGAAGACCCAGAGGTCCCAGAAGTTCCTGATCCTGTTCCTCCTGTAATTGTAACCGTAACAAAGTCTCCTGTTGATGTAACAGACTGGACCCCAGATCCAGTAAACTCGATTCCAGTAGCTCCTGATGTTACTTGTCCTGAAGGACCAACTACTGCAATGGCTGATCCTCCTCCTGATCCTCCCGGTATATTGACAAGTACTGTATTGTACTGATCTCCAGATTGTGTGACTGAACCAATCCCAGCCCCTGTAAATCCTAAGTACCAAGCCCCGTTAATCTGTCCTCCTGTTGGGGTTACGATTACCGGGACATAGTCGGAGATGGCAATATTATCTATGTTATATTGGGCTTCTGGACTACCCCCCGCTAAGTTGGGATAGACATCAGTAGAAACTTGGGCTTGATATGTTCTGTACTCAGTCTGCTGTGAGATCGCGTTATATTGTCCCCCTGATGGTTCTCTATTTAAGGCCGAATAAGTTCCATTCTCGTCGTAGCTTGCGAAAAAACTCATAACCGCTGAGTTAGTTCTAGAAGTTACCTTAGTGATCGCAAATGTATTAAAAACCCCGATCAAGAAATCGAAGCTAATAGTACTGGTAGCAATATTTGTTATTAAAAAACCCTCGGTGATGTCAGCTGTGGTGTAGGTGGAATTCACCTCACTGTATGTGGTAGATCCACAGTAGAAAACCCCATCCCCTGTAGTCGTTCCTATTGTTATTCCTACATTAGAAGATGAAGCATTTCCATCAAGTAAAAAAGAGGATGCTCCATAGTCAACACTAACGACTGTTTTGCCCGTTATTCCGGTTCCCGATACTACCAGTCCCGGTATAATATTATTTATATTGGAAACAGAAGTAACGTTAGGAGATCCTAACGTAGTTGTCCCAACTACGTTAGGGCCGTTGGAGGCCCATGAAGGAATGAGTATTTGTCCGGTTATTCTAGGCTGCTGTCCCAATTTACTGTTTAATTATATTAAAAATTAACTCTTAGAGTTCTGTCTCCGGTTCCTGTTGTCGAGATGACAAACTCATTTGCGGTTGACGTTAATGTGAGTCCGGCACCAACTGTCGTGCTACCAGAGATGAAGAGTCTAAATATCGGTGGATAAGAATTATAAATTGAAGTATTCGCTCCTGCTCCGTTGGTCGCAGAAGTGGGAAGCGTCAGTGTATATGTTCCCGTCATTGACTCAGAAATCAGCATGCTTATAAGTTGAACGTCTCCTCCCGAAGGTGCTGTAACAGTGCTTGCTGTGTTATTTGCTGAAGTGGATGTAAACCCTAATGAATAAGCTGCAGATGATCCAGAAGAAGCTCCGGTGTTTGTTGTTGTCACATCGAAGGTGTTTGCAGTGACATTAGAAATGACACCGTTAAAATTATCTGCGTTAGCATTTCTGACGATCACCATATCCCCATTAGAATGCCCATGATTGGCTCTAGTAATTGTTAGAGTTGTTGATGATCGAGTCCAGGAGAGTCCACAATAGACTGTCGAGGAAGATGTTATCCAAATCTGACCAACTTGAGATGAGGTTCCTACGAGGCGTGTGTTGTACCTCGAAACCGAATTATATAAAGTTGAGGTTCCACTAGCTCCGTCCGCTCCTGTTGGTCCAGTAGGACCTGTTATACTAATCCCGGAGGTTCCGGATGTTCCTGAAGATCCAGATGAACCAGATGTTCCTGAAGAACCCGACGAGCCAGAAGTTCCTGATGATCCTGAAGAACCAGATGTTCCGTCTATTCCCGATGTTCCTGAAGATCCACTTGATCCTGATGTTCCCGAAGATCCACTTGATCCTGATGTTCCTGAAGATCCACTCGACCCTGAAGTTCCAGAAGTTCCAGAAGATCCAGAAGATCCAGAGGTTCCTGACGATCCAGAAGTTCCGGAGGATCCAGATGATCCAGAAGTTCCCGAAGATCCTGAATTTCCAGTTGCTCCCATCACACCCTGAAGGTTAACTGTCCATGTAGTAGGGGTTCCTGACCCGACAGAGTAATTTGCAGTAGCAGACATGTTTCCTGTTGAAGGGTCGTAACTATCTACTATTGCATAAAAATAAGTCGATGAACCGTTATAGACTGAAATCGTTTGACCAGCTGTATAAGATCTAGCAGGTGATGTTGGACCAACTACAAAGCTAACACTAGCCCCTACAGAAGGGATTGCAATCCCAGATCCGCTGGTTCCGTCATATAAACTAGCTCCATTTACTCCAGATGTTCCAGATGTTCCAGAAGATCCAGATGTTCCTGACGATCCACTTGAACCGGATGTTCCTGATGATCCTGATGTTCCTGAAGAACCTGATGAACCTGATGATCCACTTGAACCAGATGTTCCAGATGATCCTGATGTTCCTGAAGACCCAGATGTTCCTGAAGACCCAGATGTTCCTGAGGATCCTGAAGAACCAGATGTTCCGGAGGATCCCGAAGAACCAGATGTTCCTGAAGATCCTGAAGATCCAGATGTCCCTGATGAACCTGAAGACCCGTCGGTTCCTGAAGTTCCTGATGACCCGCTAGAACCGGAAGTTCCTGAAGATCCTGATGATCCTGAAGTTCCATCTATTCCAGATGTTCCTGAAGACCCTGAAGAACCCGATGTCCCAGAAGAACCTGATGATCCGTTGGTTCCCGAAGAACCTGAAGTTCCTGAAGATCCGCTTGATCCTGAAGTTCCTGAGGATCCTGATGTTCCATCCCCTCCTGCTGCCCCAGCTAGGTTTATTTGCCAAGAATTATAAGTTCCGGATCCAACTACTAATGTTGGATCGTCAAATGTGAAATATCCCGTGATGGAATCATATGTAATAACTGTCGAGGTCTGGTATGCAGTAGGACCAGCTGCTAGAAGAATTTCCTGAGCTACTGAATATGATAAACCGGTTCCCCCTGTTATTCCACCAGAAGCACCTAGAGTAAAGTAGTCCGAAGATGTTGTTTGATATCTGTCTCCGTTGACCCCCGATGTACCCGATGTTCCGCTTGAGCCTGAAGTTCCTGAAGTTCCCGATGTTCCGCTTGAGCCTGAAGTTCCTGAAGTTCCTGAAGTTCCCGATGACCCACTTGAGCCAGATGTTCCTGAAGTTCCTGATGATCCGCTGGAACCAGATGTTCCCGAAGAACCTGAAGTACCTGAAGAGCCTGAACCTCCTCCACCAGTTCCTCCTGTAATGGTAACAGTTGTCACTCCACTGGAGTCTGTAACTGTAGAAACCCCGGACCCTGTAAAATTTAGACCTGTAATTCCAGATCCAACCAAGGTTCCATTAAAAAAAGTGTCTATAGGAGATCCACTTCCTGTTGCAGAAGCATTGGGGAAATATTCAAGATCGTTCCACGGGTCAACCCCATTACCAAACTTTGCTTTATTGGTGTCGGTTTCATAACCCATCTCGGCCTGAAGGAGAACGGGATTGTTGATCGCCCAGTTGGCTGCGGTGTCTCTTCTGATTTGTATTCTAAAAGCCATCTATTGTTGATTTTTTTTCCATGTATATATCAATAAAGTCCTAGCATAAATCCCCCCATTTCTAGGATTTATTTAAGTGTCTACTTGGAGAATTTCTTACTATATATCGGGGACAAAAAAAGACCCGAAGGTCTTTTTGAAAAAAGTGAAAAATTATTTAGTCGTCTCTCAGCTTAGATGCCTGGACATGTTGATTGCAGCCTCTCTGGCTTCCTTCCATGTCTCAATGACTTTAGGTCCACGCATCTTAAATGGAATAACGTAGGAAATTCCAGATTCCTTCATCCAATTTCTCTCTAAATCGTCTTCTGCATTGTCTAGAGATTTCTGAAACTTAATCTCAAATTCTTCCCATTCTTCCTTTGTGTAATCTTCTGCAACTGGTTCATAGTCTTCTTGAAAAAATCTGTCTCCAATCTTGAAGGTCTGTCCTCCTCTGTGGGTGTACCCATAGTAGCCGAAGACGTTATCGTTCTCGATCTGCTCAGTAACGTAGTTTTCGTAGGGATCTTTGATCGAGTTCTTCATCACGTTGTCTGGTGTGTAAGACTTTAGAACGATTCCAACCCCATGGGGATACTCTCTGCAGACGATCATCTTGTTCGTGTAGTATTTCCATCCTTCTTTAACGTCCCCGATGTATTCTCCGTCTTGGGTTAGAAAGGAGTTGTCCAGAGTAAACTCGTCAGACTTATTATTTCCGACGTGATGTGTTCCAATTTTACCCCAGGTCCATTTATTGATAAGTGCTACTTTTTCTGGATCCACGATTTGCCCGTCCAAATTTCTCTTTGGTCTAAGTCTGCTGACAAACTTGATAAATCCAAGATCTAAGTGAATCTTGTTTAACATTCCATCTTCTCCTGAAGAGTAGTGTGGGTACTTTTCAAGCTTGAAGAAGATCCTCCCAATATATGGGGTTCTATTTTTAACTATGTTCATGCTTTTGGTCTTACAATTTTCTTTGCAATTAGAGACTTGGGTTTTCCGTTTTCGAACTCGAGGGAGACCTTTAGGAGTTTGTCTGTTATCTTCTCGACGATGTCTAGAGTTTTTTTAGCCGTCCCATCGTTGTTGAGTTCGATGTAGGATCTTTCTGTAAGTGGAATCTCCATCTCCGCAGAAACTTCTCCAATGGTTACTTTAACTTTCCAGTTCATTTTTTTTATTCTCCTATCCAGTGATTTTCTGTTTGTTCTGCTCCGGAATCTACCTGGGTTTTGAACGACTCCAGCTTGTAGTTGTCGATCAAATTTCCTTCTGTCTCTAGGGTTTCAAATCTCAGCTGGCCAGATCCATCCCCGTCGACCGTGACCGGAATTGTGCAGGTTGCTCCAACTGACCCAAGATACTGGATTTTAGCAAGGAGATTTAGAATTTCGTTGAGTTCCGAATTCCCTCCGGAGATTTTAACTGTGACGTAGTAGTTTTCCATTATTATACGTAATAAGTGTATGGGGTGTATCTATATTCGTTTCCCGATCTGATGCACTCTCCGTGTCCGGTGTAGGTTTTCAGCAGATGTTTTTCTGCATCTTCATAGGTCTGATGCTCAACAGACTTACTCCTTGGACCTTCTGTATTCTGAATTTCTTTCCATCCCCAGAATTTCTTAGACTGGATAATCCAGTGGGACTTTCTATCATCCGATCCCGAGTTTGAAATAATTTGAACTATTCTAAATTTGCTCATGGTTAATTTGATAAAGGTGCTTTGATTGCTGGATGAGACTCATACCCTTCTAGCTTAAAGAAGTCTGGTCTAAATCCCATAATCTTTTCGGAGAAGGGAATTTCTTGACCCATTAGATAGTGGTACTCGTCTATACCCAGGAGACTTGGAAGCTTAAACGGTTTTCTCTTCGACTGCTCTTTGGCTTGATCTAGATGATTTAGATAGAGGTGGGTGTCCCCCAGATTCCCAACCAGCTGGTCTGGAACCATGTCTACCTCTTTTGCAATGATTGACAGCAGCAGACCGTAGGAGGCTATATTAAACGGTAAACCTAAGAGTGTATCTACGGAACGCTGATTCCACATTAGAGAGATTGCTCTGGTTGGAACTCCGGGGTATTTTTCGTCCAATTGATGGTGCTGAAATTCTTCTTCGGAAATTCCATCTGCGTGGCCAAAGTCCATGGTGTTAAAATTTGGGTATCTAACTCTTGCAGCTTTGATTCTTTCTGCTAGAGTTAATTTCCTGGTATAGACTTGAAATCCATAATGACAAGGGGGAAGAACCATTTGGTCTAATTCTCCTACATTCCAAGCCGAAACCATTAGTCGTCTTGAGTCTGAATTTATTTTAAGGTCGTTGATCAGATTTTGAATTTGATCAATGTAACCAAAAGTTGTTGATGCAGATAAACTTCCTTTAGCGGTTGAATCCTGTCCAGCCCACTTTCTCCATTGCTTACCATAAATTGGTCCTAATTCACCATACACACCTGCAAAATCTGAGTCAGTTTTAATTTTGTTGATGAATTCTTCTTGTGTAAATGGTTCAGTCAATGTTCTATTTTTCTTAGAATTTTCTAATAATTTGGTTTTACCAACATATTCACCTTTATTATATCTTTTAATATAAGCTTTATAAGCATCACCATCCCAAATATGACAATTGTTATCGACTAAGTATTTGATGTTGGTGTCCCCTCTTAAAAACCACATCAGCTCGGTCACCATAGTATTCCAAGCCATCTTTTTTGTGGTCAAAACTGGGAATCCCTCCGACATGTTGTGTCGAATAGTATAGCCGAATATCGACTTGGTTCCTGTTCCTGTGCGATCCTCTTTGACTGTTCCGTGAGTGAGGATAGTCTTTAGAAGATCCAAATATTGTTTATCTAGGTTGTTCACAACTGTTTATATCGAAGTTCTGATCTATGGTTTCGTGATAATAATTTATCAAAGTTTTGAAATTCTTCCGGTTATCGTTTGAATACAAGACTCTTTCTTTTGTTTAGGTCTTCGATTGAATCTCTCCTGATCAACATATCCAATTGCCTCGTTGAAAGAGTTGTTTAGACCCCTCTTAATTGCATTAATTCCTCCTTTGTCCTTCTTCCCGACCAAACTGATGATGACGGGGTTTGCCATCAGGAATTCTATGTTCATATTATAGACGTTTCCAAATCCGGATTGTTCGCTATACTGATCGGTCACAGACTCCCAGAGTCTAGAGTAGATCTCCATTCTCTGTTTTTCGGTCCAAGAGTATCTTCGGAGGAGGTAGAAGAATAACCTTTTCATTTCTTTTCTCCAAAGTGTAGAACCTTCCAGTCTATAGTGATCCAGGTCTTTGCCCAGATTAGATTAAGTCCAAACATGTAGGAAGGGGATAGGTTATCTCCGTCGAACATTGCTCTTCCTTTTTTTCTTGTGCCGACTGCTCTGTTTTTGTTAAAAAAAATTCCAAGCTGTCTCTGTCTCTTCATTAGAAATGTCTCTGGGGTAAGTTCTTCCCACTGGTGTCTAAGAACCCAAGTGATTCTGAGATGCCCGATTTTAATTTTTCTTATCATTGGTTCTAGTCTTTTTTTGTTCCAAGAGCCCAAACGGACTGAGGAAAAAGTTCTTTTCTTAACTCTAATATACGATCCCTGTGTCCCTGGAATTTATCTCCAACTACAGGCCTGTGTTTTTCCTCCCCTATGATTGCTTTTGTCATTTCACAGTCTAGCTTCGCAATCTCTGAAGCCTTCTCCATATACTCTTGATACGTCATTTTTACGATTATTTATACTCGACGATGAGCAAAAAGTTCTACCGGAAAAATATATAGAAGAAAATAACACATACACTATGGCAAAAGAAATTAGCAAATTTTCGTTCGCAGAAATGACTTCCAACGACGATGGAAAGACTTCCGGATCAGGCACAGTTGGAATCATTATCTCCTTTGTTGGAGGACTTTGTTTCCTTCTAGGAGCAGTTGATAAAATGTTCCTTTCTGGAACTGTTGACATCCTAACTCAATCTATCGTTGTAATTGGTATCGGAGTTGGACTTTTAGGATATAGAAAGGGTAAATCCACAGACGCAAAAATAGCAGAGTCTTCTTCGGAAGAAAAATAAACACACAAAACACTTAACCAACAAAAAGGTCCTCTATCTCTAGAGGACCTTTTTTATGAACCAATTTTCTTATTTGGAAAGTGTGTCTCTCTTTGGAGCCACAGATTCTTCAGTTTTGGGCTTAGCTGGAGCCGCTGGCTGAACGTATTTATACACCGTATCCCTAACTATAACCTCCTTTGTCTTTTCGATGAAGAACGTGTCCTGTTTGTCTGTCCATCCTTCGGGGGTTTGACCTTCTGTGACGGTTGAGTCTTTCTTGTTGATCTTTCTACCTACTGAGTTGATGATGGTGACAGAAATCCAAGAGATGATAATGGAAAGAAAGATCACAACCACTATCCCTGCTCTGAACGCCTTCTTGAATCCTTTATTTGGTTTAGTTTCCTTTTGATGTCTCATCTTGTTTGTCCATTGTTTTTAAGATAGTCTTCAAGGAATACTTGATGTTTTTGCTAATTTCTTCTTCGAACTCTTTTCTTCTTTCCTCCAGCTCATAGTTGAATTCCTCTATTAGGGTGTTCCAGGTCTTATCGTCCAACGGAACTGTGTAGTTGTAGACGTGATTCACTACTTCGATTGTTCTTCCGTGGAAGATGATGTAGATCCCATACTTTTCGTTCTTCATGTATCTCTTAGAAGAGATTGGAGCAATTAGGAGAACTGTCTCCTTCTTTTCTAACATCTTTCTACAGATGTTGATGCACTCGTTGTGGTAGGGAGATTTTGGGTCTTTGGGCAGTGCCGTTTTTCGGTGCATCTCGATGTAGGCCTTCTGGATCATTCTCCTAAAATCGTGGGCCTTTCTTTCTAATGCTTTTTTGACTATTTCCATTCTTTGGTTCTTTTAGATGTGCTAATTTATTTTGTTTCTTATAGTAGAATATACGGACAGACCACAAAAAACCCGGAAAAATTTTGAACTTTTTTCCGGGTGAATTAAGCTTGCCTTTTACCAGTTTATTTAGTTTGCTTCAGTTCCGCAATTAGGGCAGAACTTCCAGGTTTGTTTTTTGATTCTAGATCCACAACCTGTGCAGTAGGATCTAATCTCTTGGGTCTCCACGGGCTTCTGAGATAATGGGACGATCTGAACCGTCGTGGTATATGCTGCCCAAGAGCTAAATGTTCCATACCCTTCTTCGAACTTCTGATCCGATTTTTCTCCCTTCTCGACTCTTCCTGTTTCTATCGAAGCATCGTTAACGACGGAGGAATAGTTGGCAGATGAGGTGTAAGTTGTTCCACACGCAACTGTTCCACTTGTGTATGTGATGTTGTTAACCGTGGATCCTGCAAGGGTAAGTGTGCTGGAACCTCCTACGTTGTTGAAAATCCCGTTGGAAGTTCCGCCCCAGAAGGTGTGCGGATTGGTTGTCCAAATTGGCTGAGACCAGTTGGGTGTGTTGTAGATCCTTGGGTAGCTGATGATGTTTCCGTTCAGGAAAGTCTCTGAATAGAACTCGACCTCTAGGAGACCATTCTTTTCGATCGCCTTCTTTGCTGATTTAGTGTTCTCAACCTCATAGGTCGAAAATTCTAGCTTTTTGTCCTCGTCGATGAATCTGTCTAGGAAGTAGCGTTGTCCGGGATTTAGAATAATACCCCTATCTGACTGATAGTTCCCGTTGATCTTGAATTTAACCAGATATCTGGTTTGAGTTGGATTAAAGAGCTCAATCTGAAACTCCTGTCCGTCTTTGAGGTAGACTTGAGTCTTTCCCCCTTTGTTGTAAATTTTTTGCCTGTTTCTCTTGATGGCAATCCAAGCCTGTGGGAACTCCGTTCCGGAATTCACCACGTAGGTGTTTGTTGTTGTTTTCATTTAGTTTTACCTTTCTTTTTGTTTATTTTAAAATCCCATCGTGACCCCTAATTGATCACTCGAAAGCCATTGCTGACTCGGGACATCAAACGGTAAAAGGCACCGCTTAATTTCTAATTATATGTAAGAACGCAAGAAAGTTTCTTTAGATCGGAATAATTTCGTTCGTCGATGTAAAGTTTTTCTTTCTCATGATTGTTTTGAGGACTAGATCCAATTCCCCGGTTCTTCTATCATATTCGATGATGAATGGAGTGTTGATGTCTGTTCTCATGTCTTGGAGAACTGCTTCCGCTGACGGAGGCATTTCGGATATCTTTTTGCCGGACTTTTGATATGCTCTCTTGAAGAGACCAATTAGTTCAGCTGCTGTGATTGGCTTAGTGTTTCGGGGGTCGTTTATTCTCTCCCTAAAGTGTTTGCTAAATTCCACGTCCAGACCAAGCTCCCCAAACAGCTTATCTGCATAGTCTTCTACTAGAGTCATCTGCTCCGAGGAGATGCTTTCGTTGATCGAGGTCCATTGTGTCCAGTTGTAGATCATATTAAGCTATTCTAGAAGTATCAGGGGAAGATGAAACTGCTCTATCAAATTTATTCCCCAGTCTATTGTTTGCTGCAACTGCAGCATCGTAAGAAACTTTGGCAAATCCCTTTGTGATATCTGTTCCTGATCCTGCGTTAGCATTAACCACCGCCTTTAGAGCAGTATCGAAATTTTTAAAATCGTTAGGATTTGTGTTCCCATATTTTCTTTTGATGTTTGGGTCTGAAAGACCTCTCAAAAAATATAGAGCATTTACTTCCGCAGAAACATCTGGACTCTTTTCTAGGATTTCTGGATTTGAGATTAGATCTACACTGCTTCCAGCCTTTCTAAGCATGTCTGTGTATGTTTGATAGTTTGCTCTTCCTGTAATTCCATTGAACCCTCTTCCCACATATTTAGCTCCATCCCCCGGTTGGGTGTTCCCTAAATTTCTCTTCCCCCATTCTCCACCATAAACTTTCTCCCAGAATGCTGTGTCGTCTTGTTTTATCCTGTTAATTTCGTCGTCGCTGAGGTTTGAAAATCTAGATCCAAAAACCTGTTTGATTCTAGCCGGAGATGTTGTTTTGTATGAAGCCTCCCTAGTTGCTGTGAAACCGGATTCTTTTCCAATGGTTGCAAGGATTGCCCTTTGAACTATGGGATTGGTTATTCCGTGCTTGTTTAAATACTTAACAACGGTTTCTATCATTTTGTCGACGTTGCTAAAGTCTCCAGATCCGGAGGTATAAGATCTTGGAGCTGATCCATTCGTGGGAGATGTCTCTGTCGAAGAAGAAGATCCTGCAGATTTTTTGGCTAGAAATTCCTTAAATTTTTCAAATCTACTCTTGAAAGAAGCGTCTGTGGTTGAAGATGCAGAAGGAGTTTCTTCGTCATTGCCTTCATCCTCAAATATAAATTCTCTGTATTTCTTAATCATGTTATGACTTGATTTTAACTATATATCACCATCCTTCTAGAGAAGAATAGTATTTGTCTTGGTCTATAAACCGGTATTTGTAAGCGTGTTCCCTAATCTTAATAGAGGAATCTAGAATTCTTCCTTTGTGATTTGAATAGGATGGAATCTCCCGAGAGATCATGGGCCAAATAGTGTAGTTGTTGATTGGAACTATTTCTGATGTTATATAGTGGTCAAAGTCCAATATCGACGGATAAACTTCTCTCAGATACTTATATTCTTTTATCTTTGGGAGACATGTTCTTCTAAAGACACCAAAATTAATAGTAGAGGCTCTGTTGACAGGCTTGGATAAATTATCGGTTAAGATATTCATCTGTCCGAAGAAATAGTGATTTCCAATCAGAACATCCCAGTCCTCCGGAAGATCCCCCCATGCTTTCTCTAACTTCTCAATTCCTCCTTCTGCAAGATAAGAATCATCTTCCATGATAATAACACACTCCTCAGATTCTAAAGAACTCTCTAGACACCCGAGAAAACTCTGGAAGATCGCTTCTTCTACCTTTGGTGCGTTATATCCTATCTGGGTTGCTTCCCATCTATTAACCTCAAATTTTTTGAATAGGTCGGAATTATTTCTTTGAAAAGACCACCATCTATCGGTTCGGTCCCCCAAATTGATAACAAAAATTTTAGATGGAAATTTACAGGGATTGCTGGGAACAATTGGAGATTCAGATCTTAGATCAATCAGTGAATTTTCGTCCCCCGTTTTATTTCTGGATGAAATTAATTTAAAGTTTCCTTGCGGACCTGCTAGTGGGTTGTTCATAGGTTAGTTCCACTCTTCGTTCCATTCGTTCCATTCATCTTCCCAGTAGGTGTCATCTTCCCATGAATCATCTTCGTCCAATTTTTCTTCCATGTCCCAGGAGTATTCTCCTCGGATCCATTTTTCAACCGGACCTGGTTGATCCTTTCCGACCTCAAAGCTGCTGCCAGAAATAAATCCCCCGATATTAGACTCTACTAGTTTAACAAACGAAAGAATTTCTTCTCCCGAGTCTCCACTTATACCTGTGTCTTCTAAATAAATTTCAATTCTTCCGTCTTTAGTCTTCTGTAGAACATCAGAAAGGACTTCTGAGATCTCATTGTTCTCCCCTAGTTCTAAAATTTTACCTTTTATTTCTTCTAAAGATTTATTTGTAAAGTCTTCTTTAGAAATAAGATCTATATTGAACAAGAAAATTTTAGACATGTTAGAAAATTATTTATTTGACGGGGAAAACATGGGAACTGAACTATAAGACCCTTTATATTGAGAGGCTTTAGAGAGCTCTTTTCTCAAATGATCCAACTCCCTCTCTTTCTCTGTCACCATCTTAGAGTCCTGGGTCTTTTTTGCCTCGTGTAAATCGGCAAAAACTTCATAGATTCTATCTAAAATCTCTACCATCGAACTTTTAAATCCCCAGAGGTATTTCTTCTCCGTCTTCTGTTCTGAAAATGTAGATGCTTCTTTTCCTGGAAAATCTCTTAACAGCAAATAAAATAGCCACGGAAGACACCGTAGTGAGAGTTAAAATTAAAGAGACAATAGCCCAGAATGACATATACAATAAGATTTTGAATCGACGGTATATATCAATTAGATAAAACTAAAATGTCCCTAAAAGGGACATTTTTTATTGATTTTTTTTAATAGATTGTAAAATTTGAGAAATTCTGATCTCCTTCTCTAGTTCGTCGAAAAATTCAGAGATAAATTTACACTTTTCAAACTCTTCTGTCGACTCATAATAGGTCAAAAGAGAAGACTTAATTGTGTTCCTCTTTGCTAAAAGATGCGGAGCCATGATGGACTTAACCCCAAACTTTTCCATCCTAATTAGGGCATTTTCGTAGATTCTCCTCTCTATGACGGTTTTACTTTCTTCCATTTTTCTTCTTGGAATTTATTCTTTCCAGAATCCCAGGTGCATTTTGAGTTAGAATTAGAAATATGTCGTAGCACTTTTCATATTCTTCAAACTGCTCTAAAATCTGGAGACAAAGTTTACTCTCGTCAAGTCTATTGCTTTTTGTTCCAAACTTAACTACATCAGAATAAACTGTTAGTGCCCAATTGAGCTGTGATATGTCTTTTTTAGAATCCATGGTTTAATACCTTGATTCTTTAAACTATATATCACCGGAGGATGGAATCTTACCAAGACATAATGGAGAGTTCTCCTATAGGAACAATCTTAGTGTCCCCAAATGATCCTGGTTCCATGTTTTCGCATTCCACAAAATAGTCTCCGCCTTCATATTTTCTGTAGACGTTAACCACCTTTAATACTCTCTTACTAGAGTTTTCTCTAAGCATGTCTCCTTTTTGAATTCTTAAAATTCCATTGGAGGTGGACATTGGAGCTGCTCCAACTAGTCCTAATTCTTTTCTATCCATGATTCTAATTTTTTGATTATTTTATTTACTTCAACGCAAAGTTCATATCTCTCTTGTTCCTCGGACCACATTAAAAAATTTCGAAGAAGTACCTCGTACTGGTTTTTTGTAATGATTGCAGAATACCCTTCTTCCTCTTTACCACCAACTAAGGTGGAGAAGAGAATGGCAAAATCCTGCCTTCTCTCCACCGCCTCTGAAACCTTCTCGTAGATTATATTCCAGATTTTATCCTTCTCTTCGAAAGGGACATCATCTTCAAGATCATATGATTCTTTTGAACTCAAGCTTCTTCTTGGGTAAACACAGAATTAACTGCGCTTGTGATGTGATAAACTACCCTGTATGGGTTTGCATTTGAAGCAGGTCTTCTGTCTTCAAGATACCCTTTCCAGTTATTTTGAGGGACCGAAACAGGAACTCTGATTGAAGCTCCCCTATCGCTTAGCCCCCAAGAGAAAGTGTCGATGCTCTGAGTTTCGTGCTTTCCGGTTAGCCTTAAGTGATTGTCTGAACCATAATCCGAAATTGCCTCATTGTGGGTTTCCTCGAATGAATTGCAGATAGACTCGAACATTTCCTTTCCGCCTTCTTCTCTCATTTCTTTGTTAGAGAAATTAACGTGCATTCCAGACCCGTTCCAGTCGCCTTCGGTTAAAGGCTTTGGTCTTAGATCTATCTGAACACCATACTTCTCTGCAATTCTCATAAGAATGAATCTGCTGATCCATAGGTCATCCGATGCATGCTGCTGTCCCTTGCCTAGAATCTGATATTCCCACTGGCCCAATAAAACCTCTGCATTCGTTCCAGTGATGTGTAGGCCGCAAGATAGACATGCATCCAAGTGTTCTTCTGAAATCTCCCTTCCTGCTGACCATGGAAATCCAACCGAGCAGTAGTACTTGCCCTGTGGCTCAGGATCTCCTTCTAGAGGGAATCCCAAAGGTCTATCATTTCTGGACAGGACATACTCTTGCTCAAAACCAAACCAGAACTCCTCGTCGTTGGGGAGGGAACTTCTTAGATTTGAAGAATGTGGTGTTCCGTCTGGATTTAGAACTTCGCAGAAAACCAGGAAAGAAAATCCACCCTTAGTTGGATCTTGATAAACTCTAACTGGTTTCAATACGCAGTCGGATGAGCTGCCTTCTGCTTGCATTGTTGAACTTCCGTCAAAAGACCATAGAGGAAGATCCTCGGGGGAAGGGCTTGCAAACAATGGATTCTGTAGGGAAGACTGGGACTCTTCCCAGTCAAAAACTTTAATTTTAGATCTCAAATTTGGTTCCGGGGTGTAACCATCTAGCCAAATGTACTCAAGTTTTAATTTCATATGTTATTTCTCTAATTTTATTTATAGTCCGATTTAGATTTTTTGTTACACAAAAAATCCCTTTTATTTTTACATAAAAGGGATTCTATACGAGAATTTAAATTTCATTCAATTAAGCGTTAGTAAAGAACATCATTTTGGTTAGAATTCCAACTAGTGCAGTGAAAACTATCCACATTGCTTTGGTCATTGTGTTTTTAAATGAAAGAAGTTCTTTGTGCTGATCTATGATCTCTTCATAGTAGTCCTCTAGATCTTTTTTGTCTTCGATATACTGGGTGTTCTGATTAAGACGAACCACGATCCCAGTTTCTGGGTCTAGCAGTCTTCTCTTCATTTCGGAGACATCTGACTTGATGTCTGCCTGTGAGTGTTTTAACTCGTCGATGCTCGACTGGATAACTTTGAGTTCTCCGTTCGGCATTTTGGACTTCATGGAAGATAATTCTTCCAGTATCTTTTCTAATTTAGAGTCTTGCGTTCCTGACATTTTTGATAATCTTAGTTAGATCCCCATCTTCTAAAATTATAAAGTTATATATCTCCTTTTCCCGGCAATTCTCTCGGCATTTCTAGAATTATTCCAGGTAAATGATAGAGAGATTCCACCATATCTGGGGATCCGTCGAGAAGAAAAAATCCATAGAACTCCTCCCCATTATCTGGGGAAATCCCGGAGTCTACTATGTGTGGACCAAAGATGTTAATCGCACTACATACCAGAAGATGGGATTTCGGGTCTATAGATTTTACTTTAAACTCCACTTACTTTTCTAAAATTGCTTTGGTCACAAGATCGCAGTGCACCATGTAGCAAGTTCCATCCCCTAGATTTTCGACAATCATTTCTTCTGGGGTTCCTGTTCCAATTAGCTTATAGACCGATCCATCATAGATGAATTCGGACCCGATGTGTTCTGGACCAAGTATAGATCTTCTCATGAACTTCATCTGATTTCTTTTAAATAGTGCTGCGTAGTGACTCCTCATCGACTCGGATGGGGGGTTGATTTTTTTCCAATCTGTGCTATAACTCATATTATGGTTTTGATTTTTCTTTAAAAATTTCTTGCTCCTTTATTTTTTTATTCTCCTTGTACAAATTCAAAACTTTTCTGATTCTATACCCAAAAGAATAATCGTTAGGGTCCATTTTGGATAGCTTCAGAATGATGTCGAATATTTTGATTTTTCTAATTATTTTCCCTATCATGATTTTTTTAGCTTTAGAACTCCTTTTTCTTTGTTAAAACAATGTAAAGATGTGATGTGCATTGCATAATATCCCGGAGTTACCTCTCCCCATTTTTCAGGATCCCTTTCTTTAAGTGTGTCTAGAACCCACATAAGCTTTCTACATGCCATATAGATGTCATCTCTAAAATGTCTGAGATAGTCGCAGGATCTAATATAATATACAATATGGAGATAATTACCTCTCCTCATGAAATGGTATCCAATTGTACACGGAACTCTTTCTCCGTGAACCGATCCGGTATCTTCTGGAAACCACATTGGAAGAAAAGCCTGCCTGGTGTATGGTTCTCTCTGAAGAAGATCTATGACGTCTCCAAAATCACCATATTCATATCTAATCCCTTCCATAACTGAGTTGGGAGTTTCTGATGCATATTTAGGCCAAAGTCTCTCTGGATAGGTATGGGAAAACTTTTCTTCCTTCTTAAACCCCTCATTCTTCTTCTGATTGAATGGCCACCATTCGTTAGACGGAGGTGGATTTAGGGGTTGACCACCAATTCTCTCCTCGAAGTGGTCGTCGGCCCAAGGAAGATTTGGTCTTACCTCTTCTCTAAGTTCATCTAAAGTGTGGGGGATAAAAGCTTGAAACGAGGTGTTCATCGTTTCAAACATGTCGTCTGGAGATGGGATTCCCTGCCATCTTTCCGTTTGAACTACATAGCCATAATTGAGTAGCTTATTCTTAGCCCATTGGATGGCTTCAGACATCTTGTAGAAGGTTTTCATTGATGATTATATCAATGAAAGTGGAAAAGTTTTCTCTAAATTATTTCTTAGGCCAAACTTTAATCTCGTAGTCCGAATACTTGCTAGAAACGGGTTTTGAGTTTGCAAAGTAGTACATATAAACTTTAGTTCCTGCCGTAATCTTCTTGTAGAATCCAGATGGAACCGTAGCACCAGTTGGAAGCTTGATGGGATTTTTAAATTCTAGGATGATCTCAACCTTAACGGTAGAAGTTGCAGCAAGCTGTCTCTCATATGATTCTAGAAGTCTCCAAGTTCCTCTATTTAGATATTGATCTTGTAGTGCACAGTTTAAATATGAGAATGTCTTATATAGCATCTGGGGGGTGCATGTGAATGCTGCTGCTGGAGCTAGATGTCCTTTGTCGTAGATGTTATTTTCGTAGTCTGCATTATCTGAAGTGATGATGGAGTCGTTAGTGTAGAAATCCATTCCCTTTCTAGAAGCAGTCCCATTTGGACAAAGAACTGTATATTCTATGTTTAGAGGCTGTTGAAAAACTTCAGAATAGTGAACCGTAAAAATGTCAGTTTTAACTAGAACGTCTGCTCTCTGGGAGAAAGCTAAAACTGGAAGAAGTAGAAGAAAGATTAGTAGTTTTTTCATAATTGGGTTTAGTGTGTTTTTTGCTATATATTGAATCTCCAACAAAAAAGGTCAGGATATCCTGACCTTTTTAAATTCTGATTATTAGTTTTACTTAGTTGATTTTTTAGTTGGTGTCTTCTTTGTAGAAGTCTTTTTTGGTGCAGCCTTTTTAGGAGAAGATTCTTTTTTAGTTGAAGTCTTTTTAGCAACTGGAGTTTTCTTTTCCTTAGTAACTGGAGTTTTCTCTACAGCAACTTCCGACTGAATTACCTTGGAAGCATAAACTTCTTGATAGTTAGACTGGTCTGCTTCTTGAGAAATCTGATAGACTTCCTCTTGTTCTTGAACGGGAGAATCGTTAACCTGCTCTGTCTGAGCTTTTTCTTTGATGGATCTAACAACTCCAATGATAAGAAGGACTGCCAGAATTACAATAATTGATGTTGATACCATTTTTTAGTTTATTTTAATATTTTATAGTTTAAAGACTTGAAAAGATTTCATCTACCATCGTTAAATATCTCGGAAGACATCTCTTTTTGCACTCCTCCTGATTCATGAATCTTGCTTCACTGATCTCATCTTCCTGTAACATGTATTTGGGGATTTCACCCTTGATCAGACTAGGGATTCCAACCTCGTCCAGAGAATCCACTTTACACTCAAAAATATAGACCTCCTTATATAGTTTACCACTCGCCCCTTTAGTGTATTTAATTGTGTGCTTCTTTCCTAAGAGTTCGGGATTGACGGTAATTCCACACTCCTCTTCAACTTCTCTGCAGGCAGCTTCTTCTTCAGTTTCCCCCTCCTCTAGCTTTCCTTTTGGAGGCATCCAGGTTCCATACCAAGCAGACTTCGTAGCATGAGCCATTAAGATTTTTCCATTGTGGATGATTGCTATTCCTGCTGACTTTTCCATCTTCTATATATTCAAAAGAGTTGAGACGGTCCGTTAGCATATCTAAGAAGAATGTCCCCGTGGCAGGACTTTGGCTTGCACCAGCACCCTAAAACCTTCCCCTTTAGTTCGTTTAAGCTGGACATAAGATCTTCATTGGAAAGTAGATATTCTTCAAATTTTTCAATTGCTTCCCGTCTAGATCCAACCACATGCTCTGCTAGTGTTCCTTCCTTGTGAGAGTATGGGTTTCCCCATTTGCTTCCTCTGCCGACATAGACGTCAAACTCTTCCTTCTTGCAGTGGACAACCTTAGGGGTCATGGAAATACTGTTCCTAGAAAATAAGAGCACAGTCCAAACCAGATGGCATTAAATAGGACTATGAGAGACATAAAGTTGACTTCAGATTTAAAATTTCCAAATGGGTATTTTCTAGACCAAAGAAGCCTAGATGCAACGGAAATTAGAAGAACAAAGGGAATACTAGGCATCTTCTAGTCCCTCCAAAAACTCCCATAAGCTTTCGAAACTGTAGCAGATTGGGTTCCCATTCTCGTCTGTTGCTCCGTGAGTTGGATTACCTTCTTTATCGGTATAAACACCCTGGCCAAAGTCGCTCTCGTAGCAGAACCAGGTGAACCAATCTAGACCTCTCTCCCCGTAGATTGATTTAATGAGGGTGAAAATAATCCCGTGGTACGGATCCACAAATTCGATGAGATCTACCTTTCTATCGTACAGTTCAGAGATAACTCTTCCTTCCTTCTGGAGACCCAAGATCACCTTTAGAAATTCACCATATTCCATTTTATGCTTCTTCATTACTCCAAATACTTTAATATTTTTTCCTTAATCCCGGACTGCTTGATTCCCTCGTTGGATCTAGGGGTCAAAACAAAGTTGTCCAATCCCCAGTTTTTCCAGGGTTCTCCATTTTTACCCATATCCAAATCATCAACTGCAACCCAGTGGGTGATCTCGGGATGATCGTGCAAGTACTGTCTGATCTCAACAACCCGACTCATTTCCAAGTCCCATCTGGGATTCCAGAACCAGGATTCTTTCTCCTCGTTCTCCCAAGTGCAGTCTGCAAGGTTTGTGGTCAGTGCGATTGGTTTTTTGATTATCCCTTGAGACTCGTAGTATTCTCCCATCTCTTCCACATTTGCCCATCCCTTCCAGTCGGAAGAGACGACAATCTCTGCTTCTGTCTCCTCCAGAATCTTATTTAGAATCTGGACTGCCTTCTCATCGAAGTCGTCAAATCTAACAAAGACCGGAGCATCCATCTTGTCTGTGCTAGTCTCTGGATTTGCAGATCTATACTTGGCCCACTTCTTGGATCTCCCTCCCCAGTTGCTGGAGAGACAAATTACCCCGTCGTGATCTAAAAATATAACTTTCATTATTCTGCTGATCCAATCTTTTTTACTCTGTAAGTGTGGCCAGAATCGCTGTTGATGTTCAACATAGTAGCCATCTTGTCTGCTTCTTCTCTGTTTTCGAACTCCATTACATCTGCTTGAGAGTCAAGAAGAACAACAGGAAGAATCTTCCCGTTGTCCGATTTAATTTCTTTTATGATTAGGTATGACATGCTTTACATTTTAATCCAATGATATTCTTTGTTGACTACTGCTCTAGCGTAGTCGTTCATAACGGGCTGCCCAGTGTTATATGCTCCTGCTGCTAGTCCCCAGTTCTTATGGATGTCGTACCACTTACGAAGCATCTTCATGGAGACCTTCACGTTCAGCTGGATGTTGTTTCTCAGCTCCTGAGAAGTAACTCTTCTTCCTGCATATTTGTGGGCATACTGAGGAATGATTTGCATTGGACCAACTGCTCCGCCTGAAGAGGTCAATCGATGCTCATAGTTCAGATCCAAAGGACCTTTGTATCTAGATTCCCGGTAAGCTACCGCAAAAGCATATGCTTCTGGAACACCGTACTGTTTGGCATACTTCCTGATGTAGAAGTACATCTGAATTGCTGGTGCAGAGTTGACCACCTCATCTTCGGACATTTCCCCTAGATATGGATCTTTGGGTTCGGGTGCGAAGAAGAGGCTGGCCAGTAGGTAAGTTACTGCTCCAGCCAAGAAGACTAAGAGAAGTTTTACCTTTTTCATTTTCCTGGACTTTGAGTTATTTTGTTGCCGTAGGCTTTAAATACATTCAGACCCACCGATTCCTCGTAGATCTCGAACTTGCCGGTTCCTCTGTCCATCACCATTAGTTCCCCTCTGTCGGTCACAGAAACTGTGATCTGTGCAGAAGTCTTGGGAACAACAAGCGATCTTTGTTCTCCTACGATTGTTTGTTTAATCTTCGGATAGTAATATCCCAAGAAAAAAGCTGATAATGCCGTGATGCCGACCAGGATCCAATTGCCCACCGATTTGATGGCCTTGGTTGCTTTCTGGATGATTTCTTCACTGATGAATTTTGTTTTTATCATAACTTGTTTTATTGGTTTAAATTTTAAAGTGACTGTACGTCTCGGATAGAATATACGTTCCGTCGGGAAGAAATTTAATCGGAGCTCGATTTATTTTTGGCTCCTTTTCATTCTCAAATCTTCCGTCCATCTCGAAGAGTACATAGATGGTTTCTCCGGTCTCTTTTGCTAGCTCAGAAAGTGAATCTTTAGTCTTCGTGACGTCTAGATCCCCCCACCAGATCTTTCCCTTCTCGGTGCAGACGTTAGAATTAAAGAGAACTAAGCATCCTGGATTTCTCTCCATGTATCCAGACTTCGAAGCAGAAATCATTTTTCCGGGAAATCCGAGGTGATTTACTGCTGGAGATAATATGTCTTCAATATTCATATTTAGTTAAATATACGGTCGCTGTTCTTCTTATAGACCGTCTACATATGAAAATTTCGTGCCACAAATTCATTCCTTTGAATATATAGGAAAACTAATCTTAAAACATGTACACAGACAGAGAATTTATGATCTTCCCAGTTTCGGAACTGGACAAGATAGACTTCGCCCAGGTGCTGGAAACCTCGGCAGACACGGTCAGAAAATCAGTCGATGGTCTTAAGACCTTCGTTAAGTGGAATGGTACGGATATTCCTATCTGTGTTTCAACTTTAACCGGAACAGAAGGTCCTTACACCTACGACGAGATTCTAACCATCTTGGCAACCCCGGAGTGGACCGATCCAAATCCTCCGATGGGAAGAATTTAAGTTGCTGAGGAATGCCTAACCCAATCAAATACTCGGCCTCGGCTCAGACTCTAGCCCTCAAGAAGGGAAACTACTGGATAGGCACAGGGGACGTCGGGAAAGGTCCGACTTCAACCACCGATTACTATAATGGTATTACCCCACCCGCAGGAGGATATACCATCTACCTCAATAAGGCTTCTGGTGGACCTTCAATCTACACAGCAGCCAACGATTCTCAGCTGGTCTCATTGACTAACACAATTAGCTCCATCACCACCAATTACATTTCAAACGGAGGGAATTTTTCCAATGGAACTATCTCCCCTTTTATTTATGATTATACTGGTGCTGGCGGGGTTGCTAGAGTCGTCAGCATAGCAAACGATAGACCTTATGCTGGTTCATCGTCAACCAATGCTTTAGAACTCAATTATAATGGAGGTAGAGCATTAGACGCAACCGGCCTATTAACTGTTGGACAGACTTACACTTTCTCTTTTTGGGCCAAGGTAACATCAGGGTCCTCTTTTTCTATAGGATGGAATAACCAAAATGGAAGCGGCGACACTAATAGTTGGAGCAGCGGGGGGTTCACCATTACCACTTCTTGGCAAAGGTATTCCCAAGTTTTTACATATAATGCAGCCAGAACTACCTTTTACTTCTATACAAGAAATCAGACGGTGGGAACTTTAGCAGTATTTACTGAATTCCAACTATCTCTTGGATCTGCACCCTGCGGTCCTGGACTAACAACAGCTACAGAATCGATCAATTGGTTTCTAACCCAAACAGATAAAATGGTCTTCAGTGCAGATTACCCTGCGATCGTAACAAACGGGCTAGTTATGAATTTAGATGCTGGGTTTACCCCTTCGATCACTTCTCTACCAACTAATATAGTTGGGGGTGGATATAGCAGTTATACTCCTGTTTGGTACGATGTGAGCTCTGGCGGAAGTAACGGAGAATTAATTAATAGTCCTACATACAGTTCATCAAACGGAGGTTCAATTATGTTTGATGGGGTTGATGATTATGTTTTAACTTCTTTAAATGCTTCTAGTTTTGCATCCCTTGATATGAGTTTAGGTCTTTGGTTTAACACTAAAACTATCGAAAATAATGCATTTACTCTTTTATCGGGGGCAAGGGCCAATAACGATGCTTATCAGCCATTAGGTTTTTTTATAGAAACTAGAAATTCTTGGGCAGGTAATTATTCTAACAATCCTGGGATTGTTGCGATATCAAACTACCCAAGATATGCTAAATCAGCACCAAATGCAATTGCTAATGATACATGGTATTACGTTGTTCAAACTGCAACAGAAACACAGACAAAACTTTATATAAACGGCACACTTGTAGATACAACCACGGCAAATACAACACTGTATACATCAATCCCGTATTATTTTGGAGTTGGAAGTTATGGTAATTATGGGACATATCCAGGAACAACACAATACAATGGCTATTATTCTAACCAAAGCATCGCAGTTACTCAAATCTACAACAGGGAGCTCACAGCAGCCGAGGTTCTCCAAAACTACAACGCACAAAAATCAAGATTCGGACTATAATGCCTAACGCAATTAAATATTCAACCTCAGCACAGACGCTAGCCCTCAAGAAGGGAAACTACTGGATTGGAACCGGGGATGTAGGTAAGGGTCCGACTTCGACCACAGATTATTACAATGGGATTACCCCACCATCAGGAGGATACACCATCTACCTTAACAAGGCTTCTGGAGGGCCTTCGATCTACACAGCAGCGAACGACTCCCAATTAATTTCCCTGTCCAATACCATAGCAGGACAGACCTTTGCAACTGCAGCAGCAGCTCTTGCTTGGTTTGCTACCCAGACTGACAAGATGGTTTTTAATGCAGACTGCCCGTCAATAGTTACAGATGGTTTGATTTTACACATCGATTCGGGATTTACTCCTTCTTATCCAACTACAGGCACGACCTGGTACGACGTTACATCTAGTGGAACCAATGGAACACTAACGAATGGTCCTTCCTTTAGTTCTACTAATGGAGGATCGATTCTGTTCGACGGAGTGGACGATTATGTTCAAATACCATTTGGGACAAATTATTCGAGTTTTACTATAAACTTCTTTTTTAAGCTTACCGGGACTAAAACTTATAGTTATGCTTTTAGTACAGGAGGAGGAAGTTCAATAGAAACTTTCCAGATAGAGTTTAACGACCCTGATGCAGGAAATACTGCTAGAACCCTATGGTGTTGGTGGAAAAACACCTCCGGATTCGATGGAGGTTTATATATCGGAGGTTCTGGAACTTCAGGGGACTGGAATGACAATACATGGAGAATGTTAACCTTTACCCATACAGGGTCTACAAATAATTTATTTATTAACGGGTCACAAGCTACTTTTTCAACTGCGGGAGATCAAACTATTCCTTTCTTTGGTGGGACCGGATTTCTTATTAGTATAGGAAGGAGACAACAGTCAAATACTCTTTTTTACCAGGGAAATATATCAATAGTCTCTGTTTATAATAGAGTCCTCTCGGCAGCAGAAGTCCTACAAAACTACAACGCACAAAAAGGACGCTTCGGTCTCTAATTTGGTGCAACCCACAGGACTCGAACCTGTGGCCTCTTCCATGTCAAGGAAGCGCTCTAACCAACTGAGCTAGGGCTGCATTTACTAAAAGATCAGGGAATTTGCTGCTTGATGAGATTTAAAGATTGCATCTTCGATGGTCTGTGTCACCTCATCCACACACTTCAGATCTATGTTTCCAATTGAAATTCTAAACCATCCCTTATTTTCCTTAGATCCAAAGTACTCGAACGGAACGATCCCAAGTCCACACGTGTTGATAAGGAATGAAATGTACTCTTCCGTGCTGCTGAATGAATTAACATAGTCCAGGTACACCGAAATGTAGATTCCACCTTCTGGTCTCTGACAGTCGACTCTAAATCCCTTGTCTTTCATTCCCTCAATCTTTTTGCAGATTGTGTGCACGATCTGGGCGTAAACCTTTCTCTTGTCTTCGACGTAGCGGACCATGTCATCATACTCGTCCAGATATTCAGCAACTGCATTTTGCTCTGGCTTTGGAGCCCAAGCCCCGATGTGGGAGAAGAGCTCGGTCATCTTTGAGATGATATCTGCTGGGCCAAACATCCAGCCAACTCGGATCCCAGTTGCGCACAAAGACTTAGAAATCCCATCTGCACAGATCAAATATTCTCTGATCTCTGGGCAGAGAAGAACCGGATGGACAAATTGACCATCTTGACTTAGATCTGAATAGATCTGGTCGAAGAAGAGATAACAGGACTTTGCTCCACCTCTCCTCTTGTTCTCTTGAACTATAACCTCGCAGATTCCTTTTAGAACTTCTGGGGAGATAATCCTGCTAGTTGGATTCTGGGGCGAGCAGATGCAGACCAACCTTGCCTCTTGAATTGTCTCCTTCACATCTTCGACGGTTGGAAAGAAAGAATTCTCCGGCTTGCACTCAATGGGAATTTTAACCGCATTGTGCAAAAAGGTGTAGTGATTATTGTTCCAAGAGGGAACTGGATAAACGACTCCGTCTCCTTCATCTAGAATAGACTTATAGACCGTGTAGATCAAAGGTCTAACTCCCCCTCCTATCAGAATTTCGGACTCTGTGTAGTCCACACCTTGTCTCTTCTTTAGATACTCGGAAACTGACTTTCTGAGGGACAGTTCTCCTGGAGAAAGTGGATAGTTTGTTAGATCCTCTTCGTAGCACTGAATGATCCCGTCTTTCAGTTTAGATGGAATTGGGTTGATTCTCGAGTCAAAGTCTCCGATGGTCAAATTCTGAACCGACTTCGTCTTTGCAATTTCTTTGATCTGCTGGGAGATCTTGATGATCTCGGACCCTATGATTTGATTTCCTACTTGAGATAATTTTTTCATTCCTAAACTATATAGAAATTGTCAAAAATGTTTCTGATGGATTAACCCTCTTCGAGAACTATAAACTTGCTCCCGTTTCTGTCGATCAGTTGCCAAGTGCAGTTGACGAGGTCAAACCTCTCGTCGATGTGATTCAGAACCGACTCCGGGCTAAACTCTTTGCAGCTGTAGATGTCGAACTGAAACTGCTTTGGATCTGGTGTGTCCCAGATGTGGATGGAAGCATGTGAAGTCGATAGAACTACGGTTCCAGTAATCCCTTCGTTTCCCTCGTGGTCGCAGTAGACCGAGTGGGGTCCATGGAGAACTTCCATTCCGACTCTATGAACTAGTTCTGTCAGCCAGTGATTTAGCTCCTCGGTGGATTTTGTTGAGGTTAAGATTTCTCCCTTAACTAGGAGATGAAGATGATTGGGTGTAAACATTATCAATTTATATTTTTAGAGTGAACTATATACCCAAATCATCCTCATTTTTTAGATATGGGGTGGCTGACGGGTTCTGCCCCCGCTACCTCCGGCTCCACAAACCGGCGCTCTACTAATTGAGCTACAGTCACCATGTACTGGATTTTTGAGTCCGAAAGAGGAATCAAACCTCTATCTGGGAGGCCGTAACTCCCTGTTCTATTCATTGAACTATTCGGACTTTTAGCACGTATGGAGGGACTCGAACCCCCACGAGACCTGGTTTTGGAGACCAGCGCTCTACCAATTGAGCTACACACGTGTATATTTTTTGAGGTCAGTATTGGAATTGAACCAATATACCAAGATTTTGCAGATCTGGACCTTACCAGTCGGACAACTGACCTTGTAGTGGTAGCGAGGACGGGGGTCGAACCCGTGACCTTGAGGTTATGACTCTCACGCTCTCCCAGCTGAGCTACCTCGCCAAATAAAAGGAAAGGGGAGGATGGTTCCGTGGACAACCCCTTTTACGAACGGCATTACTTAGGTTTATGCCTGCAAACTCCGACGTCAACGACCGACATAAACTCTCGAGTCTCAGTCAACGTCTTTCCCCGTTCAACCTTTAGTGCGCCAGGTAGGATTCGAACCTACACCCTCCAAAGAGACCAGTTTTACAGACTGGCGGGCGGACCAATTGCCCAACTGACGCATGTTTTTTGTGCACCCTCCTGGGATCGAACCAGGGACCCCCTGCATGTAAGGCAGGTGCTACTTCCGCTGAGCTAAGAGTGCATGGTCCGTATTTAGGGGAATTTCTTGACCACCCCCTCAGCTCGGCAGCATCTCGGTGGTAAAGGATAAGGCCATGCGAGCTCATCTGCATGCTTAGGCTTTTTGTCTTCTCGGCTCCGGAACCTTACGACCGTAGCGTCACCTTATTTCCTTTGTGACCCCGTCGAGACTCGAACTCGAAACCCCCTCATTAAAAGTGAGGTGCTCTGACCAATTGAGCTACGAAGTCATTTTTAGTCCAGCATGTCAAAGAACACTTTGGCGGAGCGGGTAGGAATCGAACCTACATTGTCGGATTTTCAGTCCGATGCCTTGACCAACTTGGCAACCGCTCCGGTTATGTTTGGTTGGGATAGTAGGACTCGAACCTACGACATCTACCGTATCAGAGTAGCGCTCTAACCAACTGAGCTATATCCCAATTTATGTTGTACTCCGGACGGGACTCGAACCCGCAAGCTTCTCCGTGAAAGGGAGATGTCCTAACCGTTTAGACGACCGGAGCATTTTATGTTTTTGCTAACAAAGAAAAAGGAACCTTTTGGAGGTTCCTTTCATCTTATATAGCTTAGTTTTAGTTTTAGCCAAAGACCTTAGGAACCTCGTGAACTCGCTCTTTAATAGAATACCAGAACATAGTCACCTTAACCTCATGAATAAAGGTAAAGCAAGTTGTTTTGATTTTCTCGATGATAATTGAGCGTTTCATTTTAGTTATTTGTTATTTATCTCTTTGTTGATTGAATATACGGACATTATAGAGAAAAAGGGCAAAAAATTTCGATTTTTTTGAACTTTTTTGAAAATTTTTCAATTATTTTAGACTGTCGTAGATCTCCATGGCTGCTTTAACCACGCTGCCATATTCTAGATGATCTATGTACTTATCCACCGGAATGTTGTGCTCCCTTCCGTTGAGGGTGAGAATTACATGATCCTTCGAGTACCCATAATTGTGAGGTCCGATCATGTAGTAGACGTCTAGATTGGCCTTGTCTCCATTGGAAAATTTAAAGTCTAGATCCACCACTTCTTCGTCAATTTCACCGGCCACGGAGGTCAAGAAGACCTTTGGGTCGTACTTAGAAGTCCATCCATCTGCTATCTTCCTCTCGTGCTCTTCAGTTTCTGGATATTCTTTAAATTCGACGTCGAAGTCCACCTTGTGGTGTCCAACCCCACGAAGATCACCTATGAGATCACTTAGTTCGTCTTCTGTGTAGTCTTCGTAGATCTTAATGTGTTTCATCTTACTCTAGGCTCTTTATTTTCTTATCTTCCCCAACTCGAGAGCCACCTTAGCAAAAACGTAGACCATTTCTGTCCTTGTTGTGAACAGATTGGGATTCTTAGACCTTATTTGAATAACATATCGGTTGGGAAATGGACTAGAATCAATTGCAGCATCAAAGTGTCCATAGATCCCAAAATCTTCTGGATTCTTAAATCCAAAAGCTGATCCCTTGGGCACGATGTACCCTTTGGACAGCAGATAATTAAAAAACTTCTCACTGATGACGGGAAACTCTTCCCCTGTTATTTCTGTCTTAAATTTGGGGGCGAGGCCAAATCCAAAGTCTTCTCCGAAGGTCCATCTTGGGGTGTGTCCTACATCGTCTAGGGTATCTTGAAGATCCCTAAGCTCTTCTTCTGTGTATTCTTCGTAGATCTTAATGTGTCTCATCTTTTTATTTTCACTCCAATCTTTTAGGGTCTACGTAAATCACCGCGTCTTTCGGAATCTTATCCATCTTATCCATCATGTCAGCCATCATCTTGTCCCATTCTTTTTCCTTTTTTATTTCTTCGGGGGTCTTTTCTTTGGTGTACCACTCCATCTTCTTCTCCTTCTTCTTTTCCGGCCAAAATCCAGTTTTCCTGTATATTTCGTCCTTTAAGTCTTCTCGATCCTCGTCGGATATTTTGGGCAAAGATCCAACAGGTATTTTTTCTTTTACCTTAATGGCAGAGGGGGGAATGCTCTGCTCGGTGTAAATTCCAACAAAAGAAGAGATTCCTGAACTTGGGTCGCTGAAGTATTTGTGTCCAGGTAGCTGGTTAAGATCTATTTCCAGCAGATAGTAGTTTTGGATCCTTCCCTTTTGTCGACTTTGATTCCAAAGCTGGGCCGCCAAATATTTAGAAGACTCACTTTCAAGATTTAAAAAAAGGTAAATTCTTTCCGGGTGATTTTCGAGCTTATTTTCTGTTTTAGCTTTCAGTCCTACCCTTTTAATTTCGTCTAGATTGATGTCTGGCGTAAGATGATATGCTTTACCTTTCCAATTTTTATTAGGAAAAATCTCTTTACCAAATCGATAAGGATCTCTTGGAGCCTCAGATTTAAGGGTAGACTCAAAAATCTTGTATGGTTTTAAGTGTCTCATCTTTTAGCCTGTTTATAGTGGTCGGACATCTTGAGGTACATCTTGTAGAGAGGTTCCTCCGATATTCCCTTTTCGTCCCATTTCTGATAGGTCCCCATCCTCATCGGACTTCCCGAACTGTATCTAGCATGGTCCTCGACAGAGTTATCATAGAGGTACCAGACCATGTCGTAGTAGTCTCCCTCGGGATCTATATCATACTCTTCCGGACTTGTGTAGTAATCATATAGGTACTCCGCATATTCTTCAGGGGACTTACCCCCTCCGAACTGATTCACGAACTTCAGCATGTCCTCTTCCTCTTCGGTCAGAGACTGTCCTACAGATCTCATGTCTCCCAGAAGATCTCTAAGTTCCTCGTCGGAATAGTCTTCGTAGATTTTAATGTGCTTCACGTTCTATATATCACAAAAAAAGTTCCCTTGCGGGAACTTCTAACATATTGGAGATTTAAAAAACTCGGGAAGGTGTTGTCCTCCTGCAGAAGGTCCCTCCCGAGGGTCCGATATAGGTTATGCCTTGTGCTATTCCCTTGTTCGGAAACAAGACCTCTGTGCTGATCTAACGGTAAGCATCGAGGTACTGTTGGAGCAGCAGACAGGGTTCGAACCTGCGACCTGGACCTTGGCAAGGTCCCGCTCTACCAACTGAGCTACTGCTGCGTAAAAAACCTAGACCCTCCGAGTGAATTAACTCAGTCAAGTTTGTGATAGGGGGTTTGTTCCACCCCTCCTGTTGCCGTGCACAGCAGAGCAGGGTCTCCTACATAGCAACTCGGGTCATGATTACTCTCGGTAAAGGTTGCGATCCTCTGAGAGCCGAGTTCCCTTTCAACGGTGCTGATCCGTCCTATGTAAGGTCTGGTTTTTTAGTCCCCGAAGGGAAGAGCGAGTGGGGAGAATCGAACTCCCATCTCCAGCTTGGAAGGCTGGAGTAATAGCCTTTATACGACACTCGCTTTTAATTCCCTTTTAGTCCTGATGGGCGGAATCGAATTCTTTTTTTGAACTGATCAGGTTCAAGAATTCTAGATCTCCCAAGGGGTAACAATCCCCCGCATCTCCTCACGTCGTGGGCCTCAGGTTACACACTCGTCCGATTGTTTTTGATTAACCAGAGATCATCGGAAAAACTCTGGTGTTGTGGCTCAGGGGGGAGTCGAACCCAATCCGTCACGATATCCGGGGTGGTTACCGGACCTGCTCTACCACTGAGCTACTGAACCAAATGCGGGATTGTGTTGTTAACCTGCTCTACCAGCTGAGCTACAGACAAAGTGACTTTGTCCGGTGGGACTCGAACCCACGACCAGGGCGTTAGAAGCGCATTGTTGTTGTTTGCTGTAACAATCCCAAAAGATTTACGGGTTTCCGTTTTTATGACCAGTGCGTCTACCAGTTTCGCCATCGGGAGTTGCCTCCTCTGTGGGACTCGAACCCACATGTCCTTAAGGACGCCGGTTTTGCTGTTTTCTTGCTGTAAGAAACCCTTTTGTAGTCAGGACAGGATTTGAACCTGTAATCGTGGATATGGTATCTACGGTGGATTACCCGCCTCACCTCACCACTTATCCTTGCGTCTACCATTTCGCCACCTGACTAAGTAGTGGAGCGTCACTTATTTCTAAGTTATCCACTTCGGTTACGTTATCTTTCGATAAGAGGCTTTACCGAGCCCAAGGTAGTCAGGACAGGATTTGAACCTGTAACCGTAGCAAAGACGGTACACATCGGGAGGAAGTAGCGTCTAACTTTTTCGCCACCTGACTGAATTACTTGTCTTTCCAAGTTGTCAACCACCTTATCTCTTATTGGGCTAGACCCTCAAGTAAGCAGGATTTTGTCGGGATACCAGGATTCGAACCTGGGACCCTCTGCTCCCAAAGCAGATGCGCTACCGGGCTGCGCTACATCCCGAAATGATGAAATTAAAAAACAGGATGCACAAATGATCAAATTTACAGTTTTGAGTTTGGTAGGCTTGCTGTAGGCATCCTTAAGATTTCACAGGCTAGGGTTTTTTCTGTTTTACATCCAAATTGTATAGAGTTAAATTTTGCTGTAACTAGCCTTATTTTGCGGTCTATCCCGGATTCGAACCGAGGTCACCTCATAGACAGTGAGGCGTGGTAACCACTACACTAATAGACCGTGGAGCGGGAGACCGGGCTCGAACCGGCCACCTACAGCTTGGAAGGCTGTCGCTCTACCAAATGAGCTACTCCCGCTTAAAAAGATAATCCTCATTATCTTTAGTTACCCCTGATGGATTCGAACCACCATTAACTGGACCAAAACCAGTTGTCCTGCCGTTAGACGAAAGGGTAATTTAAAATCTCCAACATGTCAAAGAACGTTGTTCTTGTGTCTTAATATACGGTCCTTTTGGTGAAAAGTTCCGGATAATTTTGGACTTTTTTTGTGGGCCCTTCTGGGATCGAACCAGACACCTACTGATTATGAGTCAGTTGCTCTAACCGAATGAGCTAAGGGCCCGAAGTGGCGGAGAGCAGAAGGATCGAACTTCATCCGGTTTTACCCAGACACCGCGCTTAGCAGGCGGGTCCCATCTCCGTCAGGGATTACTCTCCGAAAAAAAGGTCCGGGCTCAGCTGGCCGCCTCTCGAGACGGAAGTGCCCTTTTTAAGACCTTTTTGGTGGACCGTGGGGGACTCGAACCCCCGACCCCCTGCGTGCAAGGCAGGTGCTCTAGCCATCTGAGCTAACAGCCCGTCGTTGTTAAACGATCTCCACGCTGAACGTGTCCCCTTGTTGGATTGTATCCAGAACGTCTAAACCTTCTGTTACCCTTCCGAAGCAGGTGTGTCCTCCGTCTAGGTGCTGAGTGTTCTGTCTGCCGTGGCAGATGAAGAACTGAGACCCTCCGGTGTTTGGACCTGCGTGTGCCATGGAGAGAACTCCTCTGTCGTGGTACTGATTTTTACCAGACTGGTGTTCGCATGGGATTGTGTATCCTGGACCTCCTGAACCTGTTCCGTGTGGACATCCCCCTTGAACTACGAAGTTCGGAATGACCCTGTGGAATTTGAGGTTGTTGTAGAATCCGCTGTTTGCCAGCTTAACGAAGTTGGCAACAGTGTTTGGTGTTGCATCCCCGTAGAGATCTGCTACCATCGTTCCTTTGTTTGTTGTTATCTTTGCTTTCATGCTTATAATTTTCCTAGTGCGTGAAGTGAGTCCATCTGTCTCACCTGCATGATCGAGATTGAGTCGTTGAGATCTAGTGAGTCCTGCTCAATCTGAATCTCCTCTGTTTTCTGTTCGTCTGTTTCTTCCGAAGTCGTAGTGGCAACGTAGACGAGACCTAAGACGAACATCAGAACGACGAGAATAATCAAGTTTGTTCTTTTCATAGTTTTTTATTTGCTGAGAGAACGGGATTCGAACCCGTGATACCCTTTCGAGTATACATGATTTCCAATCATGCTCCTTAAGCCTCTCGGACACCTCTCAAAATTTGCCCCTTATTCTCCTACCCTTTTATTTCGGAGCAAACCTGCTTTACTTAAACGAGTTTTTCAAGGGTACAGGTTTTTTGTGATCCCGACAGGATTCGAACCTGTGACCTACTGCTTAGAAGGCAGTTGCTCTATCCAGCTGAGCTACGAGATCCTGTGGAGCCTACAGACGGACTCGAACCGCCAACCCCCTGATTACAAGTCAGGTGCTCTACCAATTAAAGCTATGCAGGCAATTTAGCAGACTTTTCGACTGAGTCCTGTCTCAGTATCTGCCGTGCTCTTGAGGCCTCATCCAGGATGTTTCGCAATCTATTCCTAGATTACTTGATTGTTGCGGTAGTGTCTACTGTCTTTGTAGAATCGCTGTCGTGACAAGTGCTGTCTGCACAGGTGCTGTCGCACACTGTAGAATCTGAAGCACTAGTCTCGGTGCTGCTGTTGCAAGCTGCGAAAGACAATGTAGCTACTGCAATCAAAGAGAAAATTAATTTTTTCATAATGATTACTTTTAACTAGTTTTTTTTAAATAATAACACCATGTTACTATCGCTGTGATGGTAGGATTTGAACCTACGACCAGGCGGTTAACAGCCGCCTGCTCTACCACTGAGCTACATCACAGTATATAAAAGACTTTATCAGGAATCCCGCTGCGGGTCGAAACCCGTTAGCTTCACACACCATTAGAGAGTCGAGTATTTCTACTTGTCCTTAGTGTGTACCCTTGCGTCACTGCTCTCCCAGCTAGTCTTTCTACGCTATTTTTGTTGCGGGGACAGGATTCGAACCTGTGACCTCAAGGTTATGAGCCTTGCAAGCTACCTCTGCTCTACCCCACAATTTATTTGTACAAGAGGCAGGACTTGCACCTGCATGGTTTAGTTACCTATCAACCAACCTCTGACGAGGTCATGTCTATCTATCGTCTCTCCTCGCGGTTCGAACGCTTTCACCACTCTTGTGTTTTAATCTCCAACATGTCAAAGAACTTTGTAAGCTCAGATGTTTTAAATCTGTGCTTATTGTATTAAAATATACGGTCTTGTTTCCGTCTTTTTAATACTTTTTTGGTGGAGGAGGGGGGAATCGAACCCCCGTCTTGCTCAGGCAGTCTAAGGACTCATTCACAGGCTTAGTTCAGTTTTGCTAAACTGACAAACTTCACAATTCCCTTATTTTAGCAGTTCGGTTTACTGAGAACTAATCCTCTGCACTCTGTTGGGTTAGAGTAGCACCTTCTTAGTGGTCTTCTGTTCCTGGGCTCCCACTGGCCCGAAGATTACGCTGCAATAGCGTATTCTGCACCTACTAAAGACATAGCGTCTTCGAAAGTGAAAGTTGACTTTTCGCCATTTAAAACTTTATATAGGTTATTATAGAGTTTCCAATACTAACTCTGCCTGCATCACGAAGAGCAACATCTGCCAATCGATACCGGTCTCCCCCATAAATCAAAGAACGTTTGTAATCTAATATACGATTATAGTTTGGTCTTCTCTAAAAATTTCCATAAAAAAACCTGAACTTTGTAGGTTCAGGCTTAGAAAATCTTTAATAGAAGATGTTTTTGATTAGCTAAGCCCTACATGACATGGATTCCCGTCACCTGCTGGAGATGCGAACCCTTGTTGTCTTGTATTTGCTGTACTTATCGAAAACATTTCTATAATTGTTTTGTAGGATTATATATCATCTTGATTTTAAAGTTTCAAAAATTTTCCACTAAAAGTGCAATTTTTTTGCAATTTATAGAATTTTTTCCACTATAACGAGGAAATTAACAAATTTTTTCCACTATTTAGAGACCAACATCAGAGAGATCTGAGAGAAGATCAACTTCTCCCTTAAGAAATTCTGGCCACTTAAGTCCTTTAAACTGAGGGTTCTTAATATCTCCCTTTAGAACTACCGCCATCTTTTCTGGATTTTGGTCTACGAGTTTCTGGAGGTCTTCGATTGAGAAGGAAGTAGAAACAAATCGGGTTTGTTCAGGAGAAGCCTTTTTTGGACCTAATCTCTCGTTTTTCCCCCACGGATTAAATTCAAAATAGATTCCTTCTTTAATGATCCGTATTCTATCCTCCAAACTAAACCAACAGCTGATAACATCCGAATAAAATTTCCCTTGAAATCCAAGGGGAAATCCCCTTAGAGAAGCTAGAGACTTATTTTCATCTACTTTATATTTTTCACCTCTTACCTCTTCTGGCCCACCTTCCAAACTTCTAATCCCTGCCTTCTCCACACAAAAATAGACATGGACAATTTTAGGACACCCAATTAGGGAAGAGAGCGGAATTTCCCTTCCATATGAATGATTAATTATTTTGAATTCTTTAACCTCTTCTGGCAAATCTTCTCCCAGAGACTCCAAGTCGGAACACAAATAGATTGCTATCTCGGTTTTTTTTCCGGAGTTCAAGGTTACTCCGGAAAGACTTTTAAGATTCTGAACAGAATTTAAAAAAAGTCCATTTCCCATCTTTGTTGGAAAAGACCGAAGATCAGAAAATCCATCCAGACGACAGTTTCGAAGCTCAAATTTCTCCTTGACCTGGATGGGGAAAAGTTCTAGGTCTTCCGGTCTTAAGGGGATTTTTCTCCCTCCACCATTATAGGAGAAGTTCTTCTCTATCACACCCAGCTTAATTCCAAGCCGATTTAGATTTTCTAGCTGAGGACCGAAGAGTTCAACAGATCCAGAAAAATCAAATCTTCCTGTTTCTGGGTTTTTGATCACCTTGGACTTGCTGAGATTTTTAAGGAAGATAGTCATCTCGGGAGAAATTCCAATGGAGGAAGATTCTCCTTCATATTTTCCGAATCTATCGATGAGATAGTCGACCATTTGATCTAGAGTGTAATGTCTTTTGATAAATCCGGATCTTGCCCCCTTGTCTCTTAGATATCCTGAGCCCAGCTGAAAAATTATTCCTTCCGGATAGTAGTTGAACTTGTCGTTCTTGAGAAGAATATTTCCGTTGGCTTTGATTCTAAGGGTCGAAGCATCGTAGAACCCCAGCTCCTGTAGTCTCTTCCACTTCTCGGGGGAAGTTGATTCTATGTCGTTTACCGACTCCTTAAGAAGGATAAAATCACCAAATGTCTTTAGTCTAGACTTCATATTCTATATATCACAAAAAAACCCTAGCAAGCTAGGGTCTTTAAGATTAACAGGATCGTGGTTCGGATTGTTTCTCCCCGGCGGGATAACCCATTTATTTAAGAGTCCTAGGGTTTCAAACTCCTGATTTCTCCTTCCGGAGAAGGTCAGAGGCTAGCCTAAAAGGTGGGCGACTCCTTCCCTATTTTTTAACCTGGTTGAGATTCCATTTGCTGATTAAGACCGAAGCGTTAATCTAGCTCTGCATAGTTATGTATAGTTTAACTTTTGCTGTACCGATCCTTAAAAGAACTTTATTGAATATTATATATCTAAATTCACTTTTTGTTTCAAATAAAGGGGAAATTTTTTAGGTTTCCCCTTTGGGACTGACCAGACGGTCTTCCACCACTCTGTCTTTGAGGAACAGAGAAACCTTATTCTTTAGAGACCTAGCTCCTTTGCTCTCTCGATCGCTTTTTCCAGAGACACCCACTGAATGTATTCTGGGTTCTCGTCGGCTTCTACTCCTAGAAGCATTCTTCCGTCTTCCGATTTTGCAACTGCTAGAGTTCCAAGGCCCTCGCAGATTTGTCCGACCGCCTCGTTTGGTTTTAGATCCTTAAAGATCTCTTCGTAGTCGAAGTCGTTCCAATCATGATTGAATGCTTCTTGGTATTGTTTACTAAATTCTGCCATTGTTATTTGATTAGTTTATAGAATAGAAGTGTCATTAGAAATCCAGCAAGGATAACGATCATCAACTGGACAAATTTAGAGAAGATCAAGAGTGTCATTGCTCCGGTGTAGCCCAGAGCGATGACTGCTCTATATAGTGTGTCTCTTTTAAGCCTGGATCGCTTCATATCTTGGAGACATGATGGTTTCGTCCATGATGCCTTGAGGTGAAGTGATGTCCCCTTTAACTACAGACTTTAAAATCGAAGGGGAGAACCCAGAAATTAAAGCGGTACCAGTCTTGTCGAAGGCAACTGGGATGTTATTTCCTCTGGACTGGATGTTCCAGTAGACCACCGCAGGCATCTTGTATCCTGCTGCTGCATACTTCTGCTCGATCATCTCTTGGGCAGTTGAGTTCCAAGGATTTGTAGCCCTGTGTCCCCATCCAGCACCACTTCTAGTTGCTGCATCAAACTCCATGTCCGACAAGATCAAGATTTTGGTTGGCATCTCAGACTCAGGAACCGAGTGTTTGGTGGCTTGATCCAGAATTAGATCAAACACCTTCACTAGGTCGGTGTTATACCCCCAGTCAGATCTTTGGAGCTGATTAAATCGGTCTCTAAGATTTCCCTTTAAGATCTGAAGCTTAGGTTCTGCAGAGAAGGTGACGAAAGCATCCTTAAATGCCCCTTCATTTCTTTCTGAGATGTAAAGACCAAGAGAGACCGAAACATCCATACAGGTGACGTTTGAATTTCCCCCCGCAGGTGTTTGCATAGATCCAGAAGTGTCCACCACTGGGAGAATTCTGTCTTCAGATCCTTCCATGTAGTTTGGAAGTGCCTTCCATTGCTCGATCGCAACGTCCGAGTTTCCTCTTTGAAGCGACTTGGTCACATCATAAGGATAAACTGCTCCAGCGTTGATCTTAGCTTCTCCCTTTTGAAGAGATGCAATATAGGACTTATACCCTTCTTCGTTTCTCTTCCAGAAGGCTTTTTGGTATCTAGCAGAAGCAACCGAAGGAAGTTTACCAAAGTCGATCTTCTCCCACTCGTTTGCACACATTTGAGTTTCTACAACGTTGGTCAGTTCAACCAGAGTCTTTCTGTACTGCTTTGGAGACATCTCCATGAAGGACCTAAGTCTAGCTGCAACTGGACCCTTTCTAGGCATCCACTTAGCACAAAGACCGTTCTTAACCTCTAGACCCCAACGGATCTGAGTTAAAGCTTCCCCCTCCAACTTGGTTCCCATCAGAGTTAAAAGGTCGTCCCAACGTCCAAATTCGGAAATGTATGGGATGTTCTTTCTCAGAAAATCGGTGTGATTCTCTGCAAGATATTTCATCACGTCTCTGAAGACTTGACGTTCCCCTGCACCACCTCTAACGTCTCTCACCCAGAAGAGAATCTTCATTGCTCTTGTAGGATCCTCTAGCAAAGCAAGAGAGAAGTTTCGGATCAGGCGATCCTTATCTTGACCTCTCATGGCTCCGATTGTGAAGAATAAATCTACACAGTGGTTTAGTGAGGATGAGTTGGTTGCCATCCCGTTTTCAGTAACGGTGTCGTTCTGTCTTAATGCGTCTACAAGTTTCATTTCAATTCTCCTTTTAATATTTTGTTAGATTCTTTTTTATACAAGTTGTAAAGTTTTGTTTCGTCTCCATCGCACTTTTCAACCACTTCGTCCCAAATGTCAACACCAAATGCCTGGATTAGTCCTTCTTTTAGAAGATGTAGACGAGAAGTTTCATATTGAAGGTGAGATTCTTTTAGCTTCTCTATCCTCTTGTGATACATTCTCCATCTCGAGTCTGCAAAGTCTTGAATGGACTTTTCAGAGACTCTTGGGTTCTTCTTCCTGTAGTCATCAACCTCCTTCTTCCAGTAGTCGACTTCTTTCTTAGACATCTCCCAATAGGGACTGTATTGAAAGTCTCCGTTTAGGATCTGATACCAGACTAAGGGCTCCGAAGCTCCTTTAGGAGCCTTTCGGAGGGGTGTGGTCATCCTTACTCCCCTTTTCCACCAATTATACGGGTCAAACTTTGCCATTTATTTTTTACGCCATCCTGATGTTCTTGGATGGATTGATACAATAGAATATACGATTCTCTGACCTTTCCTTGGTAAGTTTTTGATAAAAGAAACCAACTTTTTTGCTGGCCAAGCTTCTTTTTAAGGGAGTTTTTCTGGTTACGATTAAGTTTCATTAGTCTATGAATTCTATTTGATTTGTCTTAGGGTCCCAGTCTACGGTCAAGGGTTTATTTGAAAAAACATACTGTTCATTTAGAACTGCAGCATTGATGTAGTGGGTGTCCCCGTCGAATATGTATCCATATCCAGTGTGAATGTGTCCGCAGACGTGGATTTTTGGCTTCTTAGCCTTGATAGACTCTGCCAGAAGTTCACACCCAAGATTTTCCCAACCCCCAATTACTCGGTCCAAATAGCCGTGGGCTGGCCCGTGGGTGACCAAGATGTCGATGTCGCTGGGAATTAGACCCCACTTCTCTCTAAGTTCTTCTCCCTCTCTAGGAAGATTAAAGGCCCAGTTGTAGAACTCGGGCTGCCAGGGACTTCCCCAGATCTTGACCATGTCCTCGTAGTTTTCTCCTCCAACCAGAAGCATGTCGTCCTGGAGGTAGTCGATCCACTTGTAAGAGTTCACAATCTCCATGATCTTCTCCGTGTTGTTCTGAAACCCCCAGTCGTGGTTTCCTGCGATGAACACCTTGTGATCGTAGTTGTCGATCTTATCGAACCAAGAACAAAATCCCTGGATCTCGTGTTGGTATCCCATGGAGGTTAAATCTCCAGCATGGATCAGAAGGTCCCCTCCCGGAAGAGACGAAGCCACCTGCTTGTGCTTGTTGTGAGTGTCTGATATAAAAGTTATTCTCATTATAAAAATATACGTTTAGGCTTCTGCCTTGTTTGCAAATGGTCTGGAATACTCTGGCTTGGCCATATCCCAGATTTTTCTGTTCGGATCCTTTCCGTCAGCAATCAGAAATAAAACACCCGAATTGATTCTCGGATCTTTAATTCTCATAAATGCTTCTGCCATTAGCTTTCTGTCGTCCAGGCCAGATCTTAAAATTGAACTGACGTGTGCTGCATGCAGAGACTTTAGAAATCTAAATGAGTCTAGAACTTCAGACTCGGTCTTCTTCACCCAGTCGTAGAACTCATCGGGAACATTAGATAGAAAAGACTCTGGGAGCTTTCCGTGATCCCTAAGATTTTCCCAAATGTCGTAAGAAGAAACTTGAGTCACAATTCTATGAAGTGCAACATAGTCTTCAAACTTGATCTTGCATCTGTAGTTGGAAGGGAAAAATCTAAGCACAAATCCCTCTCGGTTTTTAGTGTTCCTAGATTTTAGATCCTGATATAGCTCCTTCCCAAACAAAACACCTTCTCTCTTGAAATGGACAGAAGTGTCTACAAAGTCCTCCTTTGCAATTCCACTCATGTGGAAATAAAGAGTTGCTGTAGTCCAGTGGAGTTCATTTCCCTCCTTGTTCTCGTTCCACTTCCAAGCTCGGTTTAAAACTGCAGAAAGGAATGTGATCTTTTCTTCTCCATAATCTACAACTATTCTGTTTTCTGGATAGATAATTTCCACCAGATAGGCAACGGTGTGCTCAAACTTATTTAGGTCATACTTGGACTTTAGAATCTCCATTCCTCTAACCGCTTGGGTGGAGGTAAAAGATCCTCTAGTTGCAAGAATCCAGTCGTCTTTGTATCTGAACAGAATTCCCAAAGACCCGTCCATCTTCTCTTGAACGTAGATATATTCACTAGTTTCCCATGGAACTTCGTTCGGAACTTCCTCGTAGTTGAAGAACTTTTGGAATGGCCTGATGATGACTTCACCAGTTTCTGTGTCGACTATTAGGCCTCGACAAGAAATAGTCACGTCGTCCCAATGTCCCTCGTACTGTGTGGACTGGGAGTAGTTGTAGATTGCCAACGGAAGAGTTGGATGCTTTTGGGAGACTAACCATCCTTCGACAACATATTTGTCTAGTAATTCCTTGTTCATTTTTAATTCCTTTCTAATTTTGTTTTCTTTCTGCAGTAGATTTTTCCGCTAGGTTTAACTCTAGTTATCATGTTTCTCCTGATTTGCTGTGCTGCAGATCTCATCTCTGGGGAATGTCTTTCGGAAGGTGTCTTGGTCTTCATGATTAAATATACGGTAAACCCTATTTATTCAATCTCTTCCTCGGATTTAATCATCGTCTTCGAGGGATCAATCCAAGGCCAATGGAGGATACTTTCGTAGACCTTACGGACCTTCCAGTGGAGTCCCGTTATCACGAAAGAATGTTTGCTATTAGATGAATCGGAAGCGGAATAAGTGTTGGAGATACTGGAAATGAAATCAAATTTAACCCCCTCCGATTCTATCTCTTTAATTTTTGATTCAAGAAATTTGGAGACGTTCGTCACCAGAAACTCGTTGGTGTTAACCCCGACAGAAACAGATACCCTCAACTTTCGAGAATGCCCTATGGTGTCTAGGTCTTCAATTATGTCTCTTATGTCTTGGTCTTCAATCATACTTTAAGACTCTCCAGACTCGTGATGATCTGCGGGGAGAGTTAATCTTCTTACCGGACGTCCTTTCAAAAGTTTCAAAATCTCGTCCAATGAGTAGGGTTCTAATCCGTTTCCATCCACTCCAACGTCCATTGCTCTTCCCTCTGCAATCTTGTTGTGAGGTCCAAGGTGAACGTGTCCGTGCAGGTGAATTCTTCCTGTGTTCATAGAATCCCAAGAAGCAATTGGAAAGTGACACAAGACCATGGAACACTTGTCCATTTCTTTTCCGCTTCCAGGCCTTCTTAGATCCAGAACAGTATAGTGATGAACCGACTTAAATAGAGATCTAACTCCATCCTTGTCCCTTTCGATGTGGTGGTCGTGATTACCTAAAATCAAGTGGATGTTTTTGCAAAAGATTCTTTTTCTAAACTCTGCAATGTTGTCAAATCCTCCAAAAGAGAAGTCCCCCAAGTGGATCAAAACATCGTCTGGGCCTACCTTGTCGTTGATAGCATCAACTATGGCAGTGTTCATATGATCTAAAGAATTAAAGTCCCTAGTTTTAGACCCATCGGTCCAATTAGAGGTAGCCCTACAGATGTTAGAGTGCCCATAGTGGGTGTCCGAAGTGAAGAAGATCCTCTGTCCTTTATCTAATACTATTTTCATGTCCTATAAATATACGGTCAAAATCTTCTTAGAACGTAGACTTTTTTGCTCGCTCTAGTGTAGGCTGTGTATTTAATTCTATTTCTCTCTACAACATCCAGATTCATGTTGATGTCATCCTCGAGGACAAAAGTCGTGTTGTATGTGCTCCCCTGGGACTTGTGTGCTGTGATTGCATAGCTGTAATTGACATCAGCATATCTACGAAGAAAATTGTAGTAGTGGAGCCAGGATTTGTCCGCTCCTCTTTTCTCTATCGCCCTCAGTCTTAGAACATTTGCAAATTTATTAAACTCAGCCTCGCTGTCCTCGTGGAGGATCTCTATCCCCACCTTTATCTCCTCATCGTTGTCGTTCAGATACACAACGTCCGCATCATAATATTTAAGGGTTATCTCTACTGGCTCATCGTCTGGATTCTTCGAGATCATAAATCTAAGATTGTCCGTCTTTACGTCAAATGCAGTAACAGTAAACTCCTCGTTGGTGTTTAGAACCACATACCCTTCCTGGATGACCGGATTGTTAGCAATCAGCTTCTCTCCTAGAAGTATCTTAGATGTCTGGGCTTCTTCACCATAGATGACGTTTCTGATGATTCCGTTCATCGTGTCGACCGTCTTGTTTCTCCAGGCTATGATCTTTGCATATTCAGAGTCCTTTGCAAACCGGTCGGTCTTGAAGTACTCCTTTAGTCTTTCTGAGAAACCCCTTCTCGTTTCGGAAGAGTTCAGATTTAGAAATTCTATTCCTTCCCCTTTCTCGTTTAACTTGGTGATGGGCTCGACTTGGGGGTTAGGACTTCCGATGTTGGATCTAATTGCAACAGAAGAGTCGATGATTGCATTTCCCTCCTTCTGTCTCATAATGGTCCGGAGCTCGACGGTTTTAATCTTGTAGGTCTCCGCAAGTTCTTCCCTGAATGGGATGCAGTCCGGTCTTCCCACCGGAGGGATCTGTGCTGGGTCCCCCATGCAGATGATCTTTGTCTTTCCTCTGTATTCTAGAATCTTCTCAAACAGATCATCGTTGAGCATAGAGACCTCGTCAATGATTAGAAGCTTGGTTGAGTTGATCGAGGGTTTAAAATCCCCGTCGTTGGTGAACTCCTGCTTCCCGTCCATGGTGATCTTCTCCTTTAACCCTAAGAGTTTGTGGGTCGTCTGAAAGGTAACCCTCTGGTTTCTAATTCCGCTGGTCTTCTTGATGACCCGAACAGACTTGTTGGTCGGTCCGGTGACTGCAATCTTGTACCAGTTCTTGGTTGGATAAACTATCTCTAAAACATATTTGACGAAAAGGCTGACGCAATAGGTCTTTCCGGTTCCAGCCCATCCCTTGATAACGTAGATGCTGTCGTCCGGAGACATCAGAAAATTGCACAGCTTATCAAAGGCCTTTCTCTGGTCTGGATTTAAAGAGTCTACATCAATAGTGGGCTCCCGTTGAATTTTCTTCTTTGCCTTCGTCATTAAAGATTATAGTTCGATCGGCAAAAGTTTTTCAGGCAATAGTTCTTCAGAGCAAACAACAGTGTAAGAATTTACATACCATTCTGGATGTCTAAGAAGTTGAGAAACGCTGTATTCTTGAGCGTCGTAGTAGTTAAGAATGATGTAAGGGGTCTTGCAGGTCGAGTCTATCCTGATTCTAATTTTCTCCATCTCCATCTCTAAGAACCTGTATTCTCCCTCAACCTTTGCCATCACCTGAACAACTGGTTTTTCCTCGGTCTTAGAAGAATAAGATCCTGCAATCAGAAAGAAAGATCCTCCAGAAGAGGCCTCAACTTTGTTCGACTTTACCAGCTGGCGCAGATAAAGAGGTTCAGTTTTTCTGTCGGAGGACAAAGAACTTCCCCCTTTGATAGTACACGATGTGATTCCTAGTGTCATTATGGCTAGGAGAATCAATAGTATGCTTTTAATTTTCATAGACCTTTGCTTATTGTTGATCATTGTTACCTCCTTGTATTTTGCTTGATGTTGGTTTGCCTTTGGTTTCAATCCACATACTTAACTCATTATATAAAATTAAATCGTCATGGAATGTAGGTCCAAATCCTCTAAACATGTAAATAAATTGTTTTGCCCACCATAATTTGAACCAGAAGGGCAATCTGTAATAATATTTTTTCATTTGTTATCTCCCTTTATTTTATTGATTGTTTTGCTACTCCGGTAGTTTATCCCAGTCCCCAGATGCTAAGCACCAGGTGAAATAACCCACGCTTTCTGTCCAAGTTTCTTCGGTGGAAGTCCACAGCCACACCCAGGTGGCTAAAGCCATTGGAATTGGACTAAGCGGAAGTCCAATCATAATTCTTAATGCTCTTTTCATATTATGGTGTAAATAGAATTGTCGGGTTATCTTTGTGAACATCCACCTCGGGGAAGATCTTCTTGAACTTGGAGAGATTGAAAGGTCTGCAGATTAGGTGAAGACCATTTTTGGTCGGAATGATGTTCATGGTATCGTCCTTTCCGGTCTCCTGGATCAGCTGCTGAGCCTCGAAGATAACGCTGTTGATGTAGGCGTCGTAGGCTTCGTCACTGGCCCCGTTCCGATCTAGATCGATGATCCAAGTCTTGTCTTCTTCCTTGTGGAACTCACCGGCACAAGATAGGTAAGCCCTCTGAACGTGCTTGTAGTTCTCGTCCTCGATCATCTTGGCGATTCTTCCTAGGGTCTTTAGAGCAACCTGCTTAGCAGATCTTCTGTTTAGCCTAATGTAGGCTCTGGCGTTGTTCTTGGTGCACTGGTCCACGATCTTCCCCTCCAGTCCATCAAAGTGGGCTAGCTCATAGACGAAGTAGTTGTCGATGATGACCATGTCCTTCTTCATGTCTGGGTTGTCCTTTCTGCGCTTGAAGATCTGGATAAGGTAGAACTTGTCCTCGTCTCCGAAGGTTAGGAGATCTCTGATGGCTTGGAAGTTGTTAATCATTTTTGTTTTTCTAAGTAGTGATTAAAAGATACGGTCACAAATCTTTGATAGTGGGATTCGAACTCTTGCCTTAGTTTTTTTCTTTCCCCAAATCTCCACCAGGGGAGATAAGCCAGTTCTACGAGAATGTCCTCGGCAGAATGACATCTCTCCTGGAACTTCTCCGCCATAGCTAGAGCTTGATCTGCTTTTTCTCTGATTTCTTTCTCGGTCATTACTTTTTGATTGACTCAAAAAACTTTCCCATCCAGTCGTTAGACTGCTTGCATCTAACCAGTTCTTTCTGGTGCTCGGTCTCGTAATAGAAGATTTTGTCCTCGATCTCTTTGATTTTCTTCTCACGATAGGCTTTAGGGTCTATTCCTCCCTCCATCTCTTGTTTGATCTGGACAATCTTATTCACGTGGTATGAGGGATCCCCGTCCACCTTGATGGTAGATTCTATCTGCTCAATCATAAAGGTCCTGAGACCCTCGTGTTCCTCAGTTGGGGGAACCCAAGCTTTTGCCGACGCTAGGATAGAGTTTAGCTTTTCCAAGTTAGCCTTGTCCTTTTCCAATCCCTTCTCATGATACTCTAAACTATCCCTCATTGAGGTTTCGAACTCTCGAACGATGTCTTCGTCGGTTAATGACTCCATCCTTTCTAGTTCTTCCCTCTGACTCTGAAGGGAGTTTACGTAGTACTCGCTTGGAGTTCTAGGCTCGTATGGTGAGTCCATAGGATTGTCTCTCATGTGGATGGTTGCACCGAAAGCTCGGGTGCACTGAGTTGCAAATTGTTCGAATGTGGTAATCTCTCCGTCGATGATACCTGCTGTGTAACCTGTTGGCATATTTTAGTTTGTTAAAAGGTGATAAGTTAAAAATAGTTGTGCATAATGTAGAACTTGGTCAAATCCGATGACAGTAAATGCACCGAAGTTTGGGATTGGGCTTCCATATTCTTGGTTAGCAAATTTACGACTTACTATTCTACTAGTGAAATAGTCCGTGGTAAAGTGAGCCAAAAAGGTCACCAGTAAGAATATAAGGTATTTAAACGGATCTGAGAAGATGAAAACACCGACCATGGACCAAATTATAGTGTACATGGTGACGTGCTTGAATAGAGCAAAATTACTTTTACTCTTGTTGGTCGCCCATTCTTCTGCTTGGAAGATAAAGTCGGCGATGAAGTGGATTACCACTATGTAAAATGCAACCATCATGATTCGGTTTCTCCTTCCTCTTTAGGCTCCTGCATTTTAGAATGAAGATACTCAACGTAGCTTCTCATTCTTCTGCTGAGAGAAGATTTCTTCTGCTGGATTAGTTCATACTCTTCCTGAACTGTTCTTTTAGTTCTTCTGAGGTGATCCTGAAGTTCGGAGGCTGCTCCTCCGAAAACTGCTTTTTCGATCTGACTTTCTAGATCAACGGTCTCGCCAGAAGCTAGAGCGGATCCTAGAATCGTCATCATTTTATTGTATCCTGTCATTTGTATATTATACTCAAATATACGGACTTAGTTCTTGATAAATTTTTATCATTTTGCAAAAAAAAGGCCCGAAGGCCTTTTCTTAGTTTGTTAACTCCTTTTGAGATTCCAGATAGGCCTGGGCCGCCATTGAGGTTAGTTCCAGTCTAGCTGCATTGTTCCATCTGACTGCTCTCAGCTTTTTGCTCGGCCCGTGGCCATACCCTCGGGTCCAGAATGAGGGTCCCGATGGGTCATACACAGGGTGGATCTTTTGCTTTAAGAAGGTCTTTCCTGCTGTGGTTCCCTCTTTGAGATAGAATTCCATGTTGAGCTCGAAAACCTCCCCGTCTTTGATTAAGACATACTTGTCTAGTGCATGCAGTTTTACGATTGCCTGCCAGTGTTTTCCGTCTTCAGATTCGAAGAAGTGCTGAGATGAATTTGCGAGGTAGTTCATAACCTCTTTCCGATTTTGTTCTGTTGTTTTCATTTTGTTTTTTGGTTATTTTTGATTAGGTTGATAATTTGTTTGCCTCTTTTGGAGATGCATTTGTGTTTGATTTTGAAGCTGGTACTGTCGATCCCACCGAACATCTTTGCATTCGAATGGATCTCGGCGAGACCAGAGATTAGTAAGGTAATCGCATGTGGGGTCTTAGAAAATTCTTCCACCCCTTCAGATTTGAGGGTGTGGATGTCCATGTCGTGCAGGATGAGTTCTGCCGCAGTTGGATCATTGTAGAATTTGGTGAAGGTCTCGTAGGAGACCTGTGCATGGTTGGGAAAGTGTCTTCTCCCTTCTTCGTCTATCTCTAGGCAGAAGGGCTTTCCACAATCGTGCATGATCGTGTAAAGTTTAAGGGTTTTTCGATCCGGGAGACTCTGAAGGATAAGGTCCTTCTCCTCGTAGATCCATTCGGGAAGCTTCCACTCGTACTTGAGGTCAGTTCCGTGTTCTAGATGATCTAAAAGATCCATTAGGTGGTTCTTCACAGAAATTCCGTGTTCGAGGACCGACTGTGATTCGGTCTGTGGGCAGGACTTCATCGCTGCCAACAAGTCTCTCTTGCTGTTAATCTACAACATATTCATTTTTGATTGTCTTAAGGGCTAAGGGTAAGTGGGACAGCTTCTTTCTGATGTCTGGAGTTCCGTAGACGCAGATTGAGGTCCACTGATCGACATCGGGCTCGTAGAATTTAGTAGCCGGGGTTAGTCTGGAAAGCTTGTCGTAGTACTTTAAAAGTCTCTCTTCTGAATCGACCGAGAGGCAGATTACCGAGTTAGATTCTTTCTTCCATCTTTGGAAGGTCTCGGGGTGTTCGTAGGCAAAATCTGCAATTGCATGGAGGGACTGTGGGAGAGCATATCCTGGATGCTCGAAGTCCGATCTGGTGATGATCACCAGCTTTGTTTCTTTAAATTTAGAAATCTATTTCATATTGGTTATTATAGTTGATCTTCTTTAGATTGTTTCGTCTACTATATATCTTTTTTAATTTTTTTGTGCACCCGAGAGGAGTCGAACCCCATTGAAACTGTTTTAGAGGCAGTTACGGCTTCCCCGCCGGTTTAATCACCGGGTGCGTTATAACCAAAGATACGGACTTAATTTAGTTCCCAACAAACTTCGGTTAAAAATCTGTCTGAACCCTTGAGGATCATCAGCTCAGACTTGTGCTTCTCGTTAAATTCCTTGGTTTCTTCCAAACTCTTGCTGCCCCAAAGCTCACCTTGATCAAAGTGATTGAGTCTGGCAAGACGTCGAAGCTCAAGGTAGTCTTCGTCTCGAAGATAACCCTTCAAGGGCATAATCCTTCCAACAGCAGTGGAGAATGTTAGTTTCCTCCCGTTGTAGGTGACATAGTAGTAGTCCTCGTCGTCTTCTCCTATTGCAACTAGTCTTTCGATGTCCTGACCGGGTGTGATGACGAATTGGCCCTTCAGAGACTCGAATTCTTCTAGGATTTGTTGTAAAGCACTGCTCATTATAATTCAGACAATAAAATCATTTCTTTATCCCAAGCTCCTAAGATCTGCCAGTAGAATCCAAATGGACTTTGAACCAGAAGAATTGGATCTCTCTTCTCGTAAGCCTTCTTAAATTTGTCCGGCTCAGCAATTACGTAAAATACAGGCTTCTTCTTGCAGAGCTTCTGCATGTTGTCTGTGTACTTCTTCATAACTGCAATTGCGTCGTCCGGAAATTCAGGAACAAATAGATCCGAAGTCTTCATGACAAGATCATATTTTTCTAGCAGGATATCGATCTTCTCGTCGGTGGTGTTTTGGAACTCGTCAAAGAAGCTTTTAAACTTGCCCCACTTCTTTCTATTCTCTAACCTCTCGATTAGACCTTCAACTTCCCTCTTGCTGTAGTGCTGGGTTATAAGGTCCCTCTTGTACTTTAGAACCTCAATCTTGTCCTCGAGGTTAGACAAAGTCCAAGGGGTTGGAATCGTTTCAAGCTCCTCCAAAACGTCCTTTGGCTTGACTGCAATTTTTTGAGATTTGGAAGAAATTTGGTCCTCAGACGAATCAGAGTCTGCTCCACCCACCGAGATGAAGGTGTTAATTGTCGCTCCAGTGTACTGAGACTGGTAGTTTTTGAAGTCAAACAAGAAGGTCTCATTCAATTCACGGTCTGAATTTATTACGAATGAAGCTCCCGTCGAATTGTTCGACTTCCTAAAGAGGGATTTTAGACCATTGTAAATTTTTTTCATTTCTTTTTGTCTTTCTTCTTGTCTAATTTTTTCTCGAGAAGATCTCCCCATTTTTCAGTAGATCTTCTTAACAGACTTCTGCTGGTAGAGCTCATTTCCGAGAAAGTTAGCTCCTCATAATACTGGTCCTCAAATAGTCTAATCAATCTCTCTGCAGATTTTGTCTGTTTGGGGGTTTCACAGCTGTCAATTACCTTTTCGATCCATCTAACTACGTCTCCGTAGTGTGGATTAGTCGATGTCTTCTTTTTTGTAAATAGCTTCATAAGCTTCATCCCATTCTTTGTTATATTTTTCTATTAATTCTTTTGGAATAAGTTTCTCGTCGAGAAGATTCTTTTGGACCCACTCGTTCATTGCATACCCAAATTTCAGATCTTTAAGATACCCTTTACAGTAGTCCCCGTTGGGATCTTGACTGCATGCCATCGGAGAGCAGCATCCTTCTGTCCCACATGCATCACATACTGGACAGTATGGGCTATATTCTTCGGATTCTTTTTTCATTAGTCTTTTTCTCCTAACAGGAATTTGTTAGAAATTGCTTTAAAGGAAATGGTTCTGTCCATGCTTCTGATAACTAAACCCTCTCTTTCCACCTTGTCGTTCAAGATAGACTTTCCTTCTGCAGCTTTAAGAAGAGCAGGAACAGTTGGGAGTGAAGTCTCCAGATCCGCTGGAAAATTGAAAGGAACCTCTAAAACAGGAACACTCAAAAGTTCTAAGTCCATCAGGGTCTTTCTAAAGAGGGGAAATTTGAAATACTCCATCTCGTCGATGAGGAAGATATTGTAGAAGAACACGGTCTGTTCTTTCATGTTGTAGTGGTTGCCCTGAATTCCAGATCCAACCATCTCACCTTGGAAGCAGATGTTCTTCCCAAAAGATCTAAGCTTGTTCTCTAAATCCAACTTTCTTGCCACAACCCAGAAGGTGTTGTCTTCGGTTTCTAGGAGATCCATGTTTCTAGAACAAACCCCAAACACCCCCTCCTTGATGTAGCAGGTGAAAGAAGATCCGTCGAGTTTCTCGGTTGCATAGAACTGGTGCTTGGAAGAAAGAGTCCATTCTTGGTATTCGTCCCATAAATTCTGAACTCTCTCCTCGTCGGTCTTTCTCAAGAATGATGGGAAGCTTCCCTTTACCTTTCCTGCAAGCTGTGCTGGAATAGGGGGCTCGTATTTAACGATCCCAAGCATCTCGGTCACATCTAGTCCTTCAAACCACTGCATGTCGAGGTTTGGAGTTGATCTCTTGTAGAGAGTGTATGCGTCATTCAAAGGAATGATTAGTCCTTGGGAAACTTGTCCTCTGAGCTTGATTGTCTTTAAACGGAATCCCTCTTGGTCTCCCATCTTCTTATAAGAAGACTTTCTCAGAAATTCAAACTCTGGTTCGATTGGCAAGAAGGAATCTATCTCGCAGTAGACAACCAGGTCTCCAGCTTTGTGTCCTACATTCTTTGCTACTACGACCTGCCATCCATCAACGATGGCTAATTCTATAGCATCAGCCCCTTCGATGGGCTTGATCTCTTTAATTTTTCTGATGGTTGCTAATTTTCTTTCCATTTGCTATTTTCTAAATATACGGTCAATCTCAGATTCCCACTCAGAATTCTTATCACTGGTGGTGTAAACCCGGGGATAACCGAACTTCATCTTGATCTGGGAGAATCTAAACTCTGGATTCTTTTCAATCTCCTTCTCAAATTCTTTGTCTAGATAGGCTACAACTTCTGGGTGACTAATGTCCAGTCCATAGTGTCCTTCCTCTAGATAGTTGTTGTATTTTTTGTCAAATTCTTCTGATGTCATATTACCAATTGTCTACGTCTGTGATATCTAATTCTAGCCCTGTAAGGTGACTCTTGACCTTTATTACGTCCCCAATTCCGGTGGGAGTAAACGAGAAAGTGTAGGTTCCATATTCTCCGTAGAGGTCCTTAATTTTCTCTTGCCACTCTTTGAGCTTCTTCTCCTCGGACTCGGTCAGAGAGAAGTAGTAGTTTGGCCTAGATTTTTTTTCTTCGTCTTTCATTTTTTATCTCCTTTGCAAAGACATCCAGAAATGTCTGATTTTTTACCCCAAACGTCTTTAGTCTTCATGTGACAGGCATGGGGCTTATCTCCCATGACCTTCTTGGAGTATTCCCTCCACTTGAGACTGTGAGGATTGGTCTTAGTCCAGGGACATTCTTTACATGTGCTCATTCTACTTTTGACTTTCTAACAGGATCATGATCTCTCTAGTCAAAGATCCTGCAGTTTTGTAACCATCGCAGTTCCATTGTATAACGAGATGCTCAATTTCGCTGTATAGTCTTTTTCCTAACCCCTGTCTATTTTCTTTCCACTGACCTGGCTCCGGAGCTGATGAAGCAATCGATGCAAGAGCTTTGTCCTGTGTAGCATTTAGAATTGCAACATAGGAGTTTCCCCTTTGAGCCTCCAATAGATTCTCAACCTCTTTTTCTGTGTAGATTTTCATTCGGTTATAACTTTATCTCAAATCTATTTCTCATAACTTCGATCTTGTCTTCTGGGACATTGTGAAGATTTTCACCTCCGTGTCTATTCTCTACAATCAAGCTGAAAACTTGATATCCATATGACTTTGCCAACTTGTAATATGCTTCCATTTCCCACTCTTGAGTGAAGGTATTAGAGACAACTATATTTTCGTTCTCTCCTGTAGTGTGATTTAGAATCATGGCCGTGTGGACTTCGTTTTGGCACCATTCGTGGGCCTTCTTGATGTCTGAACCGTTGAAGATGTACTGACCATTCTCGTTGGTGAAGTACATGTCTGCCTCGTAATAGACATCTCCCAATTTCTTGGCTAGTGTTGACTTGCCTGCTCCGGGGAGCCCTCTAAGTAAATATAACGATTTCATTTGATTAATATACGTTTAAGAAAAGTCTGTGGATCTAGAAACTCTGAGTCCGTCTATCTCCAAGTCGTAATGTTCCGGGCCCCAAGAAATAGAATTGGGATACTTTTCCCTCCTTTTTCTCTCATATTCCTCATTAAGGACTGCTCCGTCGGGTTGACCCCACTCTAGAGCCATCTTGATGAACTCCTCCGGATCTATCTCCATTCCATATTCGTCTACCACCCTTCCAGACCGGATGAATTTCAGAAGTTCCTTTTTGTTGGAATAGTGCTCATTCCCATTGAAGTTCCAGCAGAATTTCCATCCGCTAGATCTCTTTCCGAGATGGACAGAAAGTCCGTCGATGAACTCGTCCCAGGGGGTCATGTATTCATATTCGGTCACGGGAATAGTTCTAAATTGATTTTTGGCTTCACTGGCGGACCAAAGGTCCATTTCCCCAATTCTCATATTTAGTTTCTGCATCTTCTCAACGACCTCGTGAGATTTTGGCACTCTATAATAGTTGGTTCCCATGTCTTAAATTATACGGTCTCAGCTTCATAAAGTTCTCTAATGGCGTGGAGATTCTCCTTGATGTCCAGGACTTGATCTTCAATGGACTCCCCGGGAATTGTTAACCCGGTGTTGTTCATAGTTTCCACTTCATCTAATAGCTCGTCAACCTTGTTCTGTAGATTTTCTAGCATTCCTTCAATAAATTGATTTTTCATGTTTTATACATTTTATCCATATAAAGATACGGTCCCACAACAAAAAAGTCCGAGAAATCCCGGACTTTTTTTAAATTTTTTCTTGTAAATTAAAGGGTTGGAACTACCACCGCATACATTCCGTTCCATTCAGAAGCTTTTGGAATGTTAGGATCCCCCGGGAAAGCAGTTAGGAGAGAATAGCATTTTCCAGCATCAATCTTTTCCATTACCTCGGGATCCATCTTAATGTCCTCTGGTAAGAACTGTGGATTAGAAGGTCTAACGATGAGAGTAAGTTCGTCAGTAGAAAAATCTCCTAGAGACTGGGTTGTCTGGATTAAAGGAACCGTAATTGTGTTGGGTCCTTCTTTCTTTTCAGTAGAAGATTCTATAGCTTCTTCTAAGTTCATTGCTTCATCATAGGGAAGAACTAAGTTGTACCCTATTCCAGGAACTCTAATTTGGTAGGCAGACTGGCTAGGATTAACCTCATTTTTGATCTTTTCTACCATGCTGAGAATTTCACCATCCGTAATCCCCTTTTTAAAGATTGAACCAGTCCCAAGTTCATTGTGTCCTTTAATGTGATTCTTAACATAGTCTGAAACTATAATTAGATTTCCGTTAGAAGATCCAATGAGATCGGTTGACTCATTGATTTTAGATTCAGATAGGAATTGATCGAATGTTGAAAGGTGATTCATTTTAGTTTAGATGTTTTTCGATGATTTCGTTGTAGGTTGTAGCCTGTTTCAGACCAACAACTCTATCCGTTTCTTGACCATCTTTAAAGAAGATGACGGTTGGTATTCCCCTAACTCCTAATGAAGTTGCTAGATCTCCAGATTCGTCTGCGTTAATCTTCAAAAGCTTAACGTTCTTTTCCTCTGATACTTTCTCAATAATTGGGGTCAAAGTTCTGCAGGGTCCACACCAGGGAGCCCAAATATCGACCATAGTTAGACTTCCGTCTAGTTGCTCTTGAAATTCGTTTATTTGCATAGTTGTACTTAAAAATTTACATAATAAAGGACTGGACTTCGTCTGGTTGAGTTCTGTAAATAAGTTCTTTACTTGGCTCCATGATAACAGATAGTCCATCCGAAAGATCCTGGAGGCTAGAGAGGTAATCTTGAACATCCTGTCTCTTAGCCTCTGGGAAATTAAATTGTCTCATTACATCGTCTGTGATATCATCAACAGAATCAGCAAATTGACCTTCGTCATGAAACTCAGAATACTTTGAATATTTCTGCATAAAATTCTTGATCTCGGCCTGCTCTTCTGCGGTCAGAGATAGATCATCTATAAAATCTTCATAAAGTAAAATTCGTTTCATTTCTTAGTTTTCTTATTTTGCAGAAAGAAAATCCTCAAAGCTCATCACTCTGAATGATGGTTTTTCTTCCCCTTGAGAATCATTTTGAGTCTGATCTGAACTAGAATCTACAGGAGCTTCTGCTTCTGGAAATTCGTCTGCTGAAGAAGAATCTTCTGCTGGTTCATCAACCACGTCGGTTTGGACTTCCGTTTCTCTGGGGATTTCTTCTACACTAGTTTCTTCAAATCCTTCATCGGAATCAGAGTCAAAATCCTCGTCTGATGTGTCATCGTCTTCCGTGAAGTCATTAACTTCATCAGAGACTTTTTCGTCGGAGTTATACGGACTGTCGTCTTCTTCCTCTTCGTTTAGGTAATCTTGCATTTTTTAGTTTTATTAAAGGGTTAAACTTTATTTAGTCTTCAGTTGGTTTACCAAGGTTCTTTCTGATCAGCTTTCTCACATAATGAGAAATAGATTCTGGAGGCTCACCGGTTAGGATAGCTTTTTTAGAAATTTTCTTGCTTAGATCTTCCAAGTCTTCTGTTGAAAGTAGAACTTGGATTTTTTCGGTTTTATCTTCAGATGCCATATTGGTTCTTTTTATTATTTATCTTCCACCTTTGGTTCTTCCATTTCTTCGATTTCTCCGAAGATGATTCCCCCGTGGATTTCACCTTTTGCCTTTGATGGGGTGTATCCTTCTGGATGATCACTGATAACGAAGGCCTTACTAGGATTTACCATTACCCCTAACTTTTTCATCAGGGTTCTGTTTGCCAAGAAAGGAGTACTCTTAGATTCTCTGTTAACAGGAGCAACTTTTACTCCTTTGATTAAAGCTCCGTCGAACATAATATCAAGTTCGATGATTGGTCTCTTTTCGTTATCCCTTCCAACTTCAGTATTTGTGTGTCCAATGATAGGACTCTTAAACTTAGAATCTCCAATGTTCCAAAGTAGGAATCCATCGTCTTCGATGGCATTGTCTGCTTGGATTGAACAAGCAGAAGATCCATTTCCGGTGTCAAATTTAGCAACCATCTTTCCAACAGTTGGGATTCCGATAGATTCTAAATATCCAATTTCTAACTTAGAGTAAGACCAGTTGTCTTTGTCTGCTACATAATCGATAACATCATCTACAATAGGTCTTCCGATAGCTTTAGAAATTCCTTCTGTTCCTGGGGAAGAGTTAACTTCTAGAATGTAGGGCTTTCCGTCTTTTGAATCTATCATGATATCAACTCCACACCAGTGACATCCAACTGCGTTTGCTGCTTTGCAAGCAATGTCTTTGATCTCGTCGCTGATCTCATACCCAGAAACTTTTCCTCCCAACGAGTAGTTGGTTCTAAAGTCTTTCTCGACTGCTTCTCTCTTCATAGATCCTAGAAGAATGCAGTTGTCTTTAGATGGGTGAATAGGATCAAATTTCTTAATAATGATTTGAATTCTGAGATCGTAATCAGAGTCGATCTTCTCCTGAATTAGAATTTCATTCTCTGGAGCAAGTTTTGCTATCGTCTGATAAACAGACTTTAGAGAAGCGTATGAATCCACAATAGAAACGCCGATACCTTGAGTTCCGGAAAGAAGTTTAAGAACTACCGGGAATTTTCCTCCTACAGCTTCTAAAGCCTGGTCTAAGTTCTCTTCTCCTGTAATCAAAGCATATCTAGGAACTGGAAGTCCGTCTGCTTCTAGAACTTCTGAAGTTAAATATTTGCTCTCACAGATTTCAATGGATTCTAGAGAGTTAACACAGAAATATCTTGCGTCTTCTAGATCTCTCATCACTTGTTTAGTGTATGTGTTTAGAACTACACCTCTTCTTGGGATGATAGCAGTGTTTTCGGGTCTGATCATGATCTCTTTCTGATCTTCACCTTCTCCAACTCTAACTACATGTCCATTAAAGACTTTTTCTAGTTTAATGTTGTTTACATTTACAGAGTTGCAAACCATTCCCTGTTTTTCACATTCCTCTATAAAGGACTTGGAAGTAGGGCTAGGTTTTTCGTTTCCGGAGAGGATTAGAATCTCTACACCTCCGTTTTTCTTTGCCTCGTTGATAAAGGAACTAAAATCTAACGCTTTTGAAGCATTTCTCATTTGATTTAACAGAATAATTTAGACTATATATCTTTTAAGAAATATAGGACTTTGCAAGATTCCAAAGGTCCTCGTTCATCTTGATTCCCTTGTCGATAGACCGGATTGAAGTTCCCTTTCTCGAACCTTTTTTGGTTTTAATTTCAAAGTTGCCCTGCATTAGATTTTCTTGGGCTCTGTTGTAGACTTTCCAAAGATCGTCTCCTTCGTCTGCTCCTCTTTTAGGGGAAATGACCTCTTCTATGTTTGAAGAGATTCTTTCTGTTAGTGTTGAACTTCTAAGATTAGCAGCTGCTCTAGCAAAAGATGAGATTTCCCTAGGTGTCATCTTTCTGGTCTTCATCTTGTTGATGTCGCCGTAGACAGAAGAGAAGGACCCAGACATTTTATTAATTACCCCTTGAATTTGAGAAACCATATTCCCAACGTGCTTAACAGTAATGTTGGTGAACTCCTCAGTTGGAATGACTAGACCATTAGAACAAACTAACCTGTAGATCCCGATTCTGAAAGAGAAGGAGTTTTTTCCATTGTGAGAGTTTGTTAGCACAAGCTCAGGAACTTCGTCTCCAACATTTACAGTCTTAAATTCTGGATTTGAAAGTCTAATCAGATGCTTTTGAAATCCTTTTGTGTGTGGTTTTCTCGCTCTTACCTCGGACATTTCTCTCGGATTCCATCCAAGGGAAGACAAGCTCTCTAAAACATCTGAGGTCTTAATAAACTGGTATTTGTTAGAAACCAGTGGAGAAGGACCTTCTGCAAATATGGAAGGGTAATTTTCTGAATTGTTAGTGTTCATTGATAATTAATTTTATTTCTAGTAGTTCTTTTATTGAGGAGAGTTCTGAGCACTTTTCAAAGTCTTCTTCAATTACAAAGAAGTCTAAAAGTTCGTCGATCCTTTCTAGTTTGAAGTGAGTTGGGAATTTAGTCTCCCTCAGAAAATAGGCTTTATTTCTCTTAATTAGACCGAACGTGTCCATCATGAACTCCCGATATTCCCGAATATTCTCCGGTGAAAGGTCCGAAAATTCAGGGTCTCTTTCCCAATCCTTTTTCATTTTCTTCAACTCTTTTCCTCATCTCTTGAATGTACTCAAAAGATTCTTGTGATCCTAAAATTGCGTCCACCTTTCTAAAGTATAGATCTAAGAATTCCTCGTCCGAAGAATATTTTTCTCTAACTTTGATTAGTTCAGGAAGTTCCGGGAGGTATTTTTTATTAAAGCTCATGTTAGAATAGTGGATTGATCATAAATAGATTTGGACTAATTGGATTGTGTCCCATCGTTTCGATGAATCGATTGATTGGGTCCAAAATGGTCTTAGTGAACTGCTCGTCGTAATCAACCGGTGGTGCAAACTCATAGGGGAATGAACCTTGGGAATACCCAAAGACGTTGTTCTCCGTTGAGTTTTTAGTTGCTACGAAGTAGAATCTAATCTTCTCTCCGCTTCTCAAAAGTGGATATTTATCCTTGTAGCGAGAAGAGTTAAGGAGATAGTTGTGATATCCTGCTGCTCTGACATGAATTGGACAAGCCTTTGCAACTTCGAATCCTGTTGTATCGTTAAGAATAAATTTTTCATAGTTGTTAATTTGAACTCCTGCGGAGATGTTTTCTGTCTGTTGTGCTTTAAATTCTTTCTTGACTGCTTTTAGCTCTTGGGTAAATTCTCTAAGACTAAATCCTCTTCCTTTGGAGAAGATAAATCTAGTTAAATAGACCAGCTTTTCTCTTACAAAGGAAGGGGTTCCTCCCTTGATCATTTCAACTCCGGTGAACTTCAGAGAAGATAGAGGATCCATGTGAACTCCGTCAGAATAGACTAGATTCAGGACATACTTCTTTTTACCCAAGAAGATACCATTTAGAGCAAGTGTTTCCAACTCAAAGTCTTGGTAGTTTTCAGTTCCCCATTTATCTGCATAGACTTTAAAACAATTCTTCAAATAGTCGTTTAGCCTATGTTTATTGATGGAGAGAATTAGATCCTTTGGATCTCCTTCCCAGTCGCAGGAATCTATAACTTCCTGGAATGTGACATAGTTAGAGTCAGTGTCTCCATAAACGACTAGGGGCTTAACAACTTTTTTAACGCTGGTAAGTCCTAATTTGTCGTGGAGTTCTTTGTCCTGATGCCAGAACTCATGGAAGTATCTGTGTAAGATCTTCTCCGAGTATTTGATCAAATCTTGTCCTTGTAGAGTTACCGCCTCGGCAACGTCCGGATTGAAACAAACAAACCAGGCATTTCCAATCGCTCCGTAAATGGAGTTCATCGTAAGCTTAATGGCTTGCTCTTCGTTTTTTAATTCGTTCTTGAGTGCCGTTAGCTCTGCGATTTTTAATGCTAGTTCTTTCGCAGTTATTTCACTCATAGATTATTTTTCAATTAGACCTACCGCTGTAGAAGTTTCAGATTGATCTGAGAATAGAACCATTCTATTGTCGTGAACATAAACAGTGTATGACTCTGAGTCGACGTAGTTCAATTGAGACTTGTAGATTGAAGCTTTCATCTCCGAATCTACTTCAATGTCCGATTTACCGATATTTAGTTTGAATCTAAAAGAATCTCCAAAAGCAATAACGTGATCTTTGTGAACTTCAAAAGTCAAAAGTTCCTGTGAATTGCTTTCCAATCCACAAAGAGCATCAATTGAGGTGAAGTCTGAATTGTAGATCTTGAACATTGCATCTTGACCTTCTTTGCTGTGAACAATTCCTAGAATATTGTCATCAACATAAGAAAGGAGAGAAAGATCTGCACACTTAATTCTAATGCTCAAAGAAGAGGAAAGAACTTTTAATTCAGTAGCAACTGTTTCGCCATCTACATCTTGAAGATTAAGTTCTAAGAAGATGTCTTCTTCTGGCCTAAAGTGTTTAAAGCAATCCATCAATCTTCCAACGTCCATGATACCCATTTTAATTCTGTCAGAAGACACTGAATCAGACCAATCTTCGATGGGATCAAAGATGCTCGTGTTGTCGATTGAAGCATACTTCATGACTGATTTGTCGGGGGTGTGAACTTTAGAGAAGAGTTTATCTTCCTTTAATTCCAATAATACACTTCGATCAACCACCTTTAGTTTCTTCAAAAATGCGATCAAGTTTGTCGTGCTAGTTACTCTTATTTTCATCTTAATTTATTTTGTTTTTATACATCGAATTCTTCCTTTTGTTCCTCTTCGTCGTCTTCTTCGACGAGAGTAAATACCTCAATTCCATCTATTGCAGTTGGGGTCTGCGGAGCGGAGAAGACAAGCTTAGAAGACTTTGGAGCTGACTTCTTTTTAGCAAGTTCAGCAACCACCTTCCTCTGAGCTTTAATGAGTGCTTGGGTCTCTTTAATCTTAGCCTTGATTCTCTCTATCTCTTTTCGGGTCTCTTCGATGTGATCTTCGGAAAGTTTAACGATCTGAATTGCTGCAAGTCTGGTTGAAATTTTAGATGGGAATTGAGAAAGGAAAGTTTCGATCTCTTTGGCTGTTCTCTTCTTCTGACTCATGAAGATCAAGAATTTTAGTTTTGCTTCCAAGAATGCTAGGTCGTCTCTAAAGTTCTCTTCGTCCCGAATCATTCTATTTAGGCGAACGTTTTCAAGGTGAATTTTGAAAGCATCTAGATATTCTTTGACAGAGTTAAATTCTGCAACTGCTCCGTCTCTGACAAAGACAACATCTTCTTTAACCACAATCTGGGTCATCTTTTTGATGATGGAAGAAATCCCCTCTAGCTCTTGAGGTGTAACCTTACTAAATATGATAGTCAAGTCGCACTTACTCTGAGACTCGTTATTGATTCGATAATCAAATCCAAGAGAATCTAGTTTGGGATATAGCTTGTCCATAAAGCTATCATATCTCATGACTGGGGGTAGGTCAAAAATCCTGATCGATCTTTTGGTGGGTGTTACCTCATATCCGCTCTCAATGAGCCATGTGTTCTCGCTCCCGTCAAATTTAAAGATCTTTCCAGAGAAGTCCCTGAAGTATGGTTTTAGAACTTTGTTCTTTCCTTCTAGATACTCAACGATGTCTTCTAGCTTTCTCGGAAGAATGTTGCTTCTATATCCAACCGCTATCCCAACTATGTGGGTTAAAAGACCGATTGGAATTTCCAGATTTAAGAAATCTATTCCGCCCTCCTCGTTTCTAGCGTTGAGGTCCGAATGTCTTTGAACGACATTCTTGATATTTGGATTGATCTTAACCGAAGTGTATCTGGCAGCAGATGGAGTTGGATTAACCGGAGACCCAAAGAATCCATCCCCCTCTAAAAGTTGATATGCACATCCGAATGGTCTTGCTAATTTAGAAATTGCACCAGCAAGGGAAGAATCTCCGTGGTGGTAAAGTCCTGTTCTAATTACCTCCCCAACAAGACCAATAGTCTTGTTAAACTGAGAAGGACTGTTCTGTAGAACAATCCTTTGAACGGGGGTTAACGAATCGTAAAAATTGGGAATCCCCCTAGATTGAAGAACATAGAGAGCATACTCTCTATACTTCTGATTAATCTGATCTGTAATACTAATTGAATGTTCCAATGTCTTTATTATAGACAGAAGGAACTAAATGTTTCTGATTAAGCTAACTTAGATCCTTTTTCTAGATCAGAAGAATTAATCAAGGCATATTTAAAAGAGGTTTGTCCAGAGTTCCTAGCCTTTTCCATTAGTTCATCAAAGTCATCGGATTGCTTAAGAACCTGACATCCCGCAGACCAAGAATCAATAGAAGGAGTGTCCTTACCAGCTTTGTGGATATTCATCCCAAAATTTCCCTCCTGTATATTCGATGGAGTGAAAGTAGGGAACTTTAGATCCTGGGGATTCTCTATGGGCTTGATTCTTCCAACTTTAGATTTCCCCTGAATTAGTGCTTGGTATTTACCTCTATGGGAACCGATAGTGTAGTCATAAACACCGGGTTGAAGAATTCCAAGACCGTTAGGATTAATGGTGTCTTTTAAAGCAGATGACATCCACCAGTTTCTGAATGGCATATAAAGAAAAGCTATTCCAGGGGTAGTTGTTGCTTTATAGATAGAAACCTGTTTTTTGTCCTTTGGACTCATTACAACTAGAAGATCAGTAAATCTATTTTGATATTGATTTTTAACAGCTAGGGAATTTCTAATCCCCACAATGTTCATCTTGTCAAAGTCCATATTTTTGCTGGCTCCTGAGTTATCTAGACCTTTTTTAATGTCATCCCAAGACATTTTAAATGAACTGGACTTATAGGGATATTCTGCAGGACCAGTAACTAAAGAATAGTCAGGCTTAACTGTTTTGTGTCCCATCGAGTTTAGCTTCTCGATGTTATTCTTCTGAATCTCTTTTTGTTCAGAAGTTAGACCTTTATCAAGTTCTTCTGAGGTTGGAGGAGAATCTGTAAATTCAATTTTTCCAGTTTTTTCAAAATTCTTAAATTCTTTCCCATCCATCAAAAATCCGAGAATGGCTTTACCCATCTCCGTATCTGCAAATAGGTCAATCAGCTTAGTGTCCCCAAATCCCCCAGGTTCACTATTAAGCTGAACTGGTGGTTCGTCTACCCATAGAATTCCTCCTTCTACTCCAGATGAAGATCCTGTAGCTCCTGTAGCTCCTGTAGCCCCCGAAACTACTTTCGATGCAACTCTAGAATTTTGCCCCCAGTAGCCCTTTCCTAGACCGTCCCCAGGTTTACCTGAATCATCTTTTCGGTCTACCCAAGTTCCAGGATTTCCCTTATACATTTCTGTGTAGTAGACCTTATATGTCTTTCCTGACTTGTCCTGCTGATCTCCAGTTTCGGTCTTTTCTTCCTTCCAAAGGATTCTGTATCCTGGGATATTTCCCAAATCTTTATTGACGATGTCTTCTACCTTAGAAGCCTGTTTATCCTTTATAACGGTGTTGATTCTGTTTCCGAGCCATTCCCATCTTTGGTCAGCATTTTTCCCCTTTAGAGAGTCCAGCTGAAGTCCCTTCTTAGCCCAATCTGGTATATCCCCCTCGGAGGTAGTTTTTCCCGCATCTTTTTTAGAGTCTTCCATATTGGCAAAGAGATCGTCCCACGCTTTAGGCTCGGTCTCAATCTTCCCCTCAGCAATGTAGTGAACATCCATGAAGTTTTTGAAGTCACTTATCTTATTCCCCTTCATTATCGTCTTCGATTTTATTTTTTATACTTTTAGACAGAAGTGAAAATACGGTAGAATTGATGATTACCGAACATCCGCTGATCAAAAATCCGCTAGCCAAAACTCTAGCCACCGGAACAAAATCCCAAAGTGGAGTTTCTAGAACGTTTAATGTGGATAGAATTCCTAAAAAAATTCCAACCCAAAATCCTGAGCATTGAATACAGGTGAATAACTTCCCTAGAAAAGGAATCTTAACAAGGCAGAAATTTCTAATTCCGTTAAGAATGGTTCCATTTACTAGGATATCGGTAATTCCCCATCCAACTAATATGTAAATCAAGCAGTCCATAAAGTATTGTATATATCTAATCCGTCGAGGACAAAATGTCCTAGAAAGAAGATCTTAGCTGACAAGAGTCATGTCAAAGTCTTTAAGGATATCCATCTGATATGAACTCAAATTCTTAGGAACCATCACGTCCATCATGACCATGATGTCTCCTGCAAACTCTCCACCCATCTCAGGAACTCCTTTTCCTTGAAGTCTGAAGACCTTCCCAGGCTGAGTTCCTGGGGGAACCGTAATCTTATAATGACCTTCCCCTTTAGGACTTGGAATTTCAATCTCAGTTCCTGCACAGGCTTGGTAGAATGAGATGGACTTGTGACAAACCAGATTTAGCCCATCCATCTTATAAAAGTCATGAGGTATTTCTGCAGTTATAACTACTAAGTCCCCGGGAACTCCATTCCCTTTCGGGAAATCTCCCATTCCAGGAACGACAAAAGACATTCCGGAAACACTTCCTTTTGGGATTCTAACGTCTACACTGTCTTGGACCCTTTGTGTTCCTTCCCCGTTACAGGAAGGACAATGAGATTTAGGAACTTTGCCTTCTCCTCTACATCCATAGCAAGTCTCGTCCATAGATACTTGTCCAAACGGAGTGTTAGCCATCTTTCGGATCACTCCGGATCCTCCACATGTCGAACAAGTATTTGTTTCTCCGTCTCTAGCTCCAGATCCATGACAAGGGTTACATCTAACCCTTCTGAAAATATTTGCTTTTTTGACAGACCCGTTCATGATATCAGCAAGAGTTACCATAATTCTAGCATTGATATTCTGTCCCTTTGATTCTCTCGTTCCTCTCCCCCAGGTATTGAATCCATGGGTTCTAAACATCTGATCGAAAGATGATCCGAACGGATTAAATCCGCCTCCACCGAAAGGATTTGGATTGTCAAAAGTGGCCTTCTTCTGAGGATCGCTCAGATTTTCATATGCCTCCGAAACATCTTTAAATTTTGATTCTGCCTCCGGATTGTTCTTATTCTTATCCGGATGGTATTTCATTGCTAAACTACGGTAGGCCTTCTTAATATCTTCTGGAGAAGCATCTCTACCAACTCCTAAAATTTTATAATAATCTTTCATTCTTAATCTGGTTTACAATGAGGACTTTAACCACTCTTTGATCTCTTCTCCCTCGTTGGTGTCTTCCGCCATTACCTTCTTCCACTTTTTGATCATCTTCTTCTTGAGCTTAATTATTTCAGCACAGACCTCATAATTTTCCTCCTTCTCCCAATATTTAATCATCCTCTGGGCAAACTTTTCGATCTGATCTTCATGGTCAAAAATGAATAAAAAATCTCTATTCTGAGATCTTAAAGAATTTAGAAAAAGATCTTGGACAGCTCTATCTATATGTTTCTTCAGAACTTCAAACTGAGGATGGTTTAACTTACCGAAATCTCCCCAATTTTCACTTTGAAAATATCCTATAGGTGGTAAAAGCATTTTAATTTTTTTCCTTGTTTTTTGCTTCGAGATAACCGTATATATCCAAATATGTTGAATGGTCAGATAAGTCGTCTTTAGACACCTCTAATTTTTCTAGTGCCTCAGAGACTTCCTTTACTCCAAAATTCTCTATTAGAACATCAAATTTAATTTGAGCTTCCATCTCATAATCAATGGAGTACTTTGGGGCACCCTCTTCTTTTAGATTTAAAATGGTGTCCTCAAACTTCTTTAGTCTGTTTAGTTCTCTTTTTCCGATCTTCTTACTCATGCAAGTACTTTTTCTATTTTAGTGTTATATTCGAGAAGTGCTTTTTCTTTCATCTTCACTTCCAATTCTATATCGAAATCCATTCCATAAGTTTCGATCTTTTCGTACAGCCAATCGGAATGGGCAACTTCTTTAGAAGTTGGGTCCTCGTAGTTTCTCTTAGAATCCGAATAGTGGGTAATCGCTGGTATTCCTTCCGGCCAGGTCGAAAGACAGAGTGATAGTGCTTCTTCCTCAGTCTTGACAGAAGGGTTACACTTGTTATGAAGATAGTCGAAGGTGATTGGAACCCCAATCTTTTTGTAAACCATTTCATACAAATCTACTGCAGTAAACTGGGACTTTTTATCGTCGACCTCCACTACCAATCTTTTCTTGACCGTATCCGGAAGGAGATGGAAGTTTTCGCAGAACCGCTGAGCTGCTTCTTCTTTGGTTGGTTGGGTGGTGTTAACATGGATGTTAATTGGATAGAAATGAGTTTGATCTAGCCCCATTAAGTCCATAATTTCAGCATGCTGTCTTAGGTCCTTAATTGCATTTGTTACTACATCTTCCCTAACTGACGCTAGAACACCGTAAGGAGATGGATGAAAGGTTATCCTTTGTCCACCTCTTTTAGCTTCGTCACCGGCTTCTAATAGCGTCTGACGGATCTCTTCAAAGTGTGGCAGATCAGTAAACTCATATTCGCTAGCCCAAGGAAAAATATCGGAGGACATCCGATACATTTTGATTCCGTGATCGTTGTTCCACTTGATGACCTTAATTAGGTCTTTAGCATTTAGAAGTGCAGTTTCAGAGGCATATCCAATTCCTCTTTCCAGAAAGGTCTTTTTGACCATTGATCGATTTGTGGTAATTCGATTTTCTTTTTTGCCCTCGCCAAGGGTCATGTTTATACAGCAATATCCATATCTTCTCATCATCTAAATATACGATCAGGTGAATGAGGAAAGCCAAACTTTTCTAGGCCCAGACTCTTTACCAAAAGCCATCTCTAACATTTGCCCAGACTTTTTGTCTTTGATGATATTGATTACTCTTTTGTTCTTCATGACATGCTCCCAGTCGTCCAAGGAAAGAGATCCAAGCCCTTTGAGGTACCTAATTCCGGTTAGTTTCTTCTTCCCTGCTGCCTCCTTAAATTCATTTAGGGAGTAATAGTAAGACTTTGCTTTATCCCCTGCACTCACTAGAGGAGTTTCTAGGAAGTGAAGCATCTTCTTCTCGATGACCCAAGGAAACCAATTATAGAAGAGACTGATCAGAAGTGAGGTAATATGGGCTCCATCTGGATCTTGATCTGTAGATATAACAATTTTCTGATATGGGCAAACTGTGTTTGGTGAGTTTGGTTCAAGATTTAGAATCTGCATTAGCTCTAAAATCTCCTTGTTGTCTGCTAAATCAGAAAGAGATCTGGCATTTTTAATTTTACCTTTTAGAGCATAGACTCCTTCCCTGACTGGATTCCTCTTCTGTAGAATTGATCCCATCGCTGAAAGACCTTCAACTATAAAGAGAGACTCTGCAGTTCTAGAGGTTGGTGGAAAATACTTATGCGAATGTTTAACATTGACCTTTCTCTTCTCCGCCTTTAGCTTTTTAACTTCGCCATCTGTTCTTCTCTCGACCACCTTCTTTAGAATTCTCTTGTAGATATCAGTCTTGAAGAATTTGTCCAGCTTATTTAAGATCGAACTCTTGATTGGAGGAGTAATCTCTTCTCTAGGGGTAACAAATCTGGTCTTATTCTGGTCCCCAAATTTAACAAACTTTGGAGGAAGATTTAGAGAAATGTAGGTGTCATAGAAGTGATGTCCAAGGCTATCGTCCAGCTTCTCATTGATAAACTCGTTCACTAGCCTCTGGTGCATTCCTGTGCACATTGCGGAGTTGACGAAGGAAATGGATCCACTGCTGTCATACTTTTCCCAGATAACAACTTCACCAATAGGGGTTTCTAGAGAGAAGGAAGTCTTGGGGAAGAGATCTCCATCTGTGTCTATAATTTTCCCGTCCCAATAGAACTCTATGTTCAAATTTTTAATGACTGGGTCCCTAGAGATCAGTCTCTTTTTGAACATGATGGAGGATTTTAAGATCTCTTGATCCCACTTAGCTCTACCGAAGGTCTCTACCAACGGTTCGAACGTGATTTCAGTTCCTTTCTCTAGCTCTCCCTTGTGTTTTTTAATGATGGTTTTGGAATCGTCAGACTGGAAATCTACCCACTCTTTTTCGAAATAGTGGGTCTCGTTAACTGTAACAATCTTGAACCTTCTGGACAAGACATTTGTTAGAGCAACCCCCATTCCGTTGGTTCCGATTAGAGTTTCCTCGATTTCTTCGTTGTTGAAGTTTGATCCTGCTCTCAACATAGAAACTGCAGTCTCAATGTTGGTCTTACCTGAATCTTTGTTGATTGAAGTCCCTTTAAAGAAACCATTCCCGGTGTCCCTAACACTAGCTGAATTGGTTTTGGAATTGATGGAGATCGTGATTGTCTTCATCTTTCCCTTCATTCTTTTAGCTTCATCCACCGAGTTGTCTATGACCTCATTTAGGATTTTATACATCCCAACTGAGATCGGCTTTTCTTCGTAGATGATTTTTCCCTGTCTGACTAGGGGAACTTTTTCGTCTGTGGATTTAACAGATCCAACATAAACTGTTGGACGGAGGAGAATGTGTTCTCTCTCGGATAATACGACTATTTCTTTACTCGACTCTTTGGCCATCCCACTTTATACTAAATAAAGACTTCGAAGTTTCGGTTAGAGACCAATATCATGAAGGTCGGACATCATGTCCACCTCTCCCGAAATATTTTCTGGGAACTGAAGGTCTTTAAATTGATCCATAGATTTGATCTTCTTCCAGACTGGCTTTAAAAGAACTGCCATCTTCTCAGGATTTTCGTCAATGTAATTTTGAATCCCACTTGAGTGGCCTATCCTTTCAAAAATGAATTGAATTTGCTCTCCATCAAAACTTGAAAATTCTGGCAGCTGTAGAAGAGACTGATAGTACTCGATACTTTCGGTGGTTCCAGGAGTTAGATCTATAGATTTTTTAAGAACAGATTCGTCCAACCCATTTTCCTCTAGCTCAATCTGGTCATAGTTCCTTATTGCTTCTAATGAGATGAGTCTTGGATTCGTACTGATGTAGAATCCCCAGTCAGAATCCATTGGACCTTTGTCTAGAGCTATTAGTCGAGTTCTGTAGATGGTCAGTTCCCCAGTTATAGACTCAACATAGTCGGTCTGAAACTCCTCGTGAACGTCTCCTGGAAGGAAATTTCCATGTCCAACATCCCTAATTCTAAATGGAAGAAAAGACCCTTGATAGTCTTTAATCTCAGCATTTCCCTCTATGTCGATGGTTGGAATCTTCTGACCCTGAACTTCTGTCCATTCAGAAGGAATTGTAAAGTAGTATGCCTTTCCGTCTCTAGTTAGATAGTTTATCTCCCCTGCAACTTCGTCCATAGCGCTAGCTTCATAACCTCCGTCTTCTAAAAATTCATCCCAGTAAGTCTGGTCCGATACTGCTTTATCCGTCATCTGTTGCAGAACTTTCTCTGGGTCTTCTCCTGACTGGATTCTCTCCCTATATTCTTCGGTCTCCTCGACAGATGCCTCCGTAAACTCTCTAAATTCGTCAGAATCTAAATATTCGTCTGTTACTTTCTGAAGACCTTGTTCAATAACCCATTCGGACATCTTGTCCCTATCAGTCTCCACAACCACATCTATATCTCCCATCATCGAGTCTGCAAGTCTCTTCATTTCGGGAGTTAAAACAGGGATCCCTTCGGATTCAAATATTCTAAATGACTTTAAGTGCTTCATTAACCTATATATCAGAAAAAAGGTCCTTAGTTAGGACCTTTAGTTTGAGACTCTTTATAATCTCTAGTTTTTTCTAGATATTTTACTTTAACTCTATCTGAGATCGGAATTGGATCCCCATTTTCGTCGATCCTAACAAACTTAATATTGGTAGAAACTATTACTCTCTGTTCCCCGGAATAGACATTGTGAGATCTTGCTTCAATGTTAATTGTGGCAGAACTGTTTCCTATCTCTTCGACATCTGCATAGATCTTGACGAGTTGTCCTTCCTTTGCCGGCTTCTTAAATTCACATCTGTCGATGGAAATAGTCACCATTCTAGGGGTATCACAGACCTGCATAGAATATGCTGCTGCGGCTACATCGATCCAGGATAGAATTTTTCCTCCGAATAAATTGGAATGAAACCCCAAATCCGATTTTTTAACAAGATGGGTTGCTACTAAATCCATTATTTTCTTGCTGCTGCTTCTGCTTTTTGTGCTGCGATTACTCTATTGAAATTCTCGGAGTTCTTCAAAATTCTGTCTCTTTCTTTTTCTGGGAGATCCTTGAAGAATGGAGCGTTGATGATGGCTGAGATTTTCTCTAATGCAGAATCCACTTTACCTGCGTAGAATGCACAGATACTAAATTCATCTAAAAGTCTCCACTGCCAAACTTCTGGTTCAACGAATAGGATATCTCTAGTTCCGACTCTCTGAAGTGCTGCTTCACCATAAGCTAAAGCTAAGACCCATCTGCTCTGTTCTCTGAGTTTTCTCATTGCATGGAAGACTGCTTCAAGTCTCTCGGGTCTAAACTCCCAAGCTTTTGAATATGCTTCTGTTACTTCGTGAATGGGGTGACCCATAACTTCTTTCAATCTTGCAACCATGTACATTGAGTAATAAACTTCTTCCGGCCATCCTCCAGCTGCTACTCTTCTTTGGTAAGCTTCTAGAGATTTTTCCGGCTGACTAGAATCTCTATAGCTCTGAGCCAAGTAGAACATATATCTGGTGTTGTCTGGCTCTTTCTCTAGAGCTTCTTCTAGGATGACAGCATCTTTCGCATACTTCTCCTGAACACTCCCTGCTCTCTTAAGGGGAGAAATATCAGCATCAACGTGGCATCCTGTGATCTGTCCCGACTTCTGGTCTGGTTTATCCAGGTGAAGATACTCGTGAAGAACCCCTTTATAAACCCAATCCTGGTCGGATCTAACAATCTGAGCTCTGAAGTATTTTAAAGAGTGTAGATTGTATGAAATGTGGTAGCAGTCAAAGTCTTTTGACACTACCCAGAATGGGTTGATCTTAGGGTCGTCTAGAACGAAGGTATCGTCCGCATCGATGATCCATCTGAAGTCGCATTTACCTTTGGCTAACTCTAAACTTTCTGTTCTATTAACTTCGAAGTTAACCCAAGGTCTCTCGTGTAGTTCTCCAGGAATTCCAAGTTCCTCCATAGTCTCGTTGATGACTTGGATTGTGTTGTCTTTTGATCCGGTGTCAACAATTACCCAGTGAGAAATATAAGGAGCAACTGCAGTCAAACACTTTTTAATTGTATCTTCCTCGTCCTTCACAATCATTACCAAACACATGGTGCAGGTCTGCTTGGTTGGATCTCCCTTTGGGGTATACATTCTGATGTCTCTTTCTCCTGGGGCAGGAGGTGCATCAGCAAAAATATCTTTAGCGTCTAATCTAACAACATTCTTCTTGACGGGAGGAGTGTACTTCTTGTTTCTTTTTGGTTTGCTTTTGGCCATAAAATATCGATTTAAGAATTATATAAAGGATAATATTAAATGTTTCGTAATTATTCGGATTCTCTTCTCCAAATGTGGTCACTGTCCAACCTAAATTTTCCGATAAAAGAAAACTTATTTCCCCATTCTTCTGGTGAAATCATGCTGCAAAAATTCTGACCAGATTCTTTTTGATAGACAAAGACTTCGCATCCCATATAGGGTTCAAAAGACATCTCAGAGGTCCAGACTAATTCATTGTCTTGAAACTCCCTCAAAAGATCCTCCATCTTCAAACGGATTTCTTCTGCTCTTTTATCAAATCTGTGGTGTGCTTTGGATAAGCTAGCTTGCTTAAATGGGGTTAGATCTTGAACTTCTATCTTCGGACCCGAGATTGAAGTCTGGTAGGTTTTTAGAAAAGAATCGTATTTACCAGTTTCTATATTTTGAACTACGTAGTCTGGCTTACTCTTCATCTTTTCCCGCTTTAAGACCAAGGCTTTTAATGACCCTAGTGTAAACCTCTTCTACAGGAACTCCGGACTTGATGTCCTTCAATTTTCTACTTCTCTTATAGAAGTCGATGATTGGAACTGTCTTTTCCTTAAATTCCTTAAATCTCTGTTTAATTGTATCCGCATCCTTATCGTCTTCTCTGTCTTGCTCTTCTGCTCTCTTTGCAAGTCTTTCTTTGGCAGTGTCCGAACTGATGTTTAGATAAACAGCACTACTGAGTCCTACCCCCATTTTCCCAAGGATAGAATCTAACTTGTGTGCTTGATCTAGAGTTCTAGGAAACCCGTCCAAGATGAGTCCTTTTTCGAAATCCATAGTTCCCAACTTCTCTTTTAGAAGTTTAATCATAATTTTATCGGGAACAAATTTTCCTTTAGCAATTAGATCTTTCAGTTCTTTATCGTCGGATTTTCTGATCATCTCTCCCGTGGAAAGATGTTGAAATCCGTTTCTCTTCACTAATTTCTCTGCCAGAGTTCCCTTTCCTGCACCAGGAGGTCCAAGAAGGACTACAATTTTTCCTTGCTTGTCAGGGATTTGAATTACTCTTTCATTAAGAAAGGACGAAAAATCTTTAATTGGTTCCATGTTGTATTTATCCGAATTTTATTCAGGAAAAACCTCCACCATCTTTTGACTTTTAATCAAGTCTCCCCAGACACCATTGTATCGAGTAGCTCTAACTACGTGATTGTCGATCCAATGATAGTTTCCGCCTCTGGGTTTATTAAAGAGAAGATTATGATACTTAAACCCGTGTTTGTCTAGCCACTGCTTGGTAACAACCTCGTGTTCATCTGTTCTGGAAGTAAAGAAAGTAATAATGTGACCCTGATAATACCAACTATTGATAGTATCTACCGCTCCTTCGTATGGAAGACAGGTGGACATCCTTTCTGGCTCTTCGTTGGGAACATCCTCGGTGATAGTTCCGTCGATGTCAATGAGATAATTTTTGGTGTTTTCAGAAAGAACAGGGGAGATAGACCTCCCCTGTTCGTCTGTCTTATTGTTTAAAGACATAAAGTTACAATCGTTTATTACCCATTCTTCATATTCTATTTTAGACCTAAGTCCTTTTTCTATCATTTGGCCTGTTAGTATTTATTCTCAACCTATAAAATCCCGTTATAACAATTTTTTCCATTCTTCGCCTTGGTCCAGATCATCATCATCCTTCTTTGGATCCTCCCCCGGATCTTCCGGGTGTTGGAATTTAAAAAAACTAGCTAATGGTTTTGGTTCCCAAGAAACTTTTTCAAGAGGAACATACAAGTAATCAAATAAATTAAACATATTAAAATAAACATTTGAATCCTTCATATTTTCAATACAAGTAAAAACTAAAATCCATTTGTCCGGTAAAATATAATCTATAAGTGGAGCTATTCCATTTTTTATTTCTCTACTTTTAGCTAACTGGACAATTTGACTAAGTGTTCTTCTATTAAATTTTTCTAAACCTCGAATTAATAAAATTCCCCCGTTTCCAGATTTTCCATTGTCTCTTGGCAGATCATCTTGCAAAACTGAAGACGGCTTGAAATTTATTACTTGCAATCCTGATGCTAGTTTAGATAAATCATATGGATAATCTGATGATGCCGAAAATTCAGTTACGGGTAAATCCCAGGATGACAGATCTATCACGATAGGTTTTGATTTTTTAGGATCAGAATGCGAATAGTTTAAGACAAGAGATAATAAAAATTCTTGATCTGATAAATCTTCAATTGATAATTTGTTTAAATTGGGAACATATGAACTAAGATCGGAAATCAATTTTCTATTTTCCTTATTCAACATGAAAGTAGGATTCTGACTCTCGCCTCCACTTTTCAAATATTTTACCTCATTGGGGGTCATCCCCTTTATCCCAAAATTATTATAAATATCTAAAACTTTATCATAATCAGAAGTCGAATACGACTCAAAAATAAAATTTATAAAAGATTTAACGTGTTTCATATTCTATATATATTTAGCTTTTCCAAATTTCTATAAACAAATCCCAACAATTTAGGTGAAGCCTAACGTACGATTTTAATCGTACGTTAGGCGCAATTCTATTTTGAAAAACCCATATACAAAATGATATTTAGTTCTCCCCAATTTTTAACTACCACAGGATATACATCCTTCTGGTCCGCTATCCAAGGAACAAACAATATCCGATTCCATCTTTTCCGCAAGTTTTGCAAGGTCTTCGCTTGTCATTAAAACTTCAGGCTCTTCTCTTTTTGCGACTTGAACCGGTGGAGCAGCTTGAACAACCTGAACAGACTCTGTTTTTTGTTCAGCTGTCTTATACTTGCTCATATCAATTCCAAGACCAGTTAAAGCATCGGCTGCAGATTTTGTTCTTAGATAGTACATTCCGGTTTTAAGACCTAATCTCCAGGAGTGAAAATGGGCTGCAGTCAATTTTGCAGCATTCACACCTTCGATGAATAAGTTTAAAGACTGGGACTGACAGATAAATTTACCTCTGTCTGCAGACATCTCAATTAGATCTTTCTGCTTGATTTCCCACACAGTCTTGTAGATCTCTTTGATGTCGTCTGGGATAGATGGGATGTGCTGTACTGAACCCTTTCCAAGGATAATCATATTCTTCATATCCTCACTCCAAAGTCCAAGAGCGATGAGGTCTCTCACTAGATGCTTATTAACTAGGATGTACTCACCACTCAAAGTTCTTCTAGTGTAGATGTTAGAAGTAAATGGCTCGAACGCCTCGTTATTTCCCATGATCTGAGCAGTAGAAGCAGTTGGCATTGGAGCAAGAAGGAGTGAATTTCTAACGCCGTGCTCCATAACTTCTTTTCTTAGACTTGCCCAGTCCCAACGTCCAGATAGCTCGTGATCTTCTGTGTTCCAAAGATTAAACTGGAATTTACCTTTCGATAAGGGAGATCCTTTGAAAGTCTCATACGGCCCCTGTTGAATTGCAAGGTCCTTAGAAGCAGTCATAGACGCAAAGTAGATCGTTTCAAATACTTCGGAGTTAACTCTTCTAGCTTCTTCTGAAGTGAATGGGATTCCCATCACGGCATATAGATCCGCAAGACCCTGAATTCCAATTCCAATAGGACGGTGTCTCATGTTGGACTTCTTTGTTTCCGGAGTTGGATAGTAGTTGACATCGATAACCTGATTTAGATTGATCGCAGTCTGGTAAGAAACCGAATAGAGAAGATCGTGATCTACATCACACTTTCCTCTCACAATCTTTGCTGTTCTATTGTCTTTAGATTTCAAGAATTTATTGACCGGGATAGAAGCAAGGTTACAAACTGCTTGCTCATCTTTATCCGTATACTCAATGATCTCAGTGCAAAGGTTGGAAGACTTGATTGTCCCTAGATTTTGTTGATTAGACTTTCTGTTAGCAGCGTCTTTAAATAGAATATAAGGAGTTCCAGTTTCGATCTGGGATTCTAGAATCTTAGCCCAAAGATCTCTTGCTTTAACAGTTCTTCTAGCTTTGCCTTCAGATTCTGCTTTTGTGTAGAGATCAACAAACTTTTGTCCATAGACTTCATGGAGTCCAGGAACTTCTGATGGGGAGAATAAAGACCAGTTAAGATCTTTTTCCACTCTCTCCATAAATAGATCGGGAATCCAGAGAGCCAAGAAAAGATCTCTTGCTCTTCTCTCCTCTTTACCCGTGTTCTTTCTAAGTTCAAGAAAATCTTCAACATCTGCGTGCCATGGCTCTAGATAGATTGCAAAAGAACCTTTTCTCTTTCCCCCACCTTGATCCACGTATCTTGCAGTTTCGTTGAACACCTTCAACATCGGAATAATTCCATTTGACGTTCCGTTAGTTCCTCTAATATAAGAACCGGTTGCTCTAACGTTGTGAACTGCTAGACCAATTCCTCCGGCATTCTGAGAGATAACTGCAACATCGGTTAGAGTCTTGTAAATTCCTGCAATCGAGTCATCGCTAGTGGTTAGAAGGAAACAAGAAGACAGCTGGGGTTTTCTGGTTCCTGCATTAAATAGGGTTGGAGTAGCATGAGTCATCATGTGGGTGGACAGAAGCTCATAAGTCTTAATTGCATTCTTGATGTCAGATCCCCAAATACCAACCGAAACTCTCATATACATGTGCTGAGGTGTTTCAGCAACTTGTCCATAAAGTTTTAGAAGGTAGCTCTTCTCTAAAGTCTTAAATCCAAAATACTCGAAGTTGAAGTCTCTATCGTGAATGACCGCAGAATCAAAGGTGTCTTTGTTCTCCATAATGACATTATAAGTCTCGTCATTTATTAGAGAAGCAGACTTTCCGGTTTCTGGGTCAATATAGGTGTATAGATCCTGAATTGTCTCTGAAAATTTCTTCTTAGTTGTCTTGTGAAGTCTAGAAACTGCAATTCTCGAAGCAAGCAGGGAATAGTCTGGGTGCTTTGGAATTAATGAAGCTGCGGTCTCTGCAGCTAGGTTGTCTAGGGCTTCGGTTGTAATTCCATCAAATATCCCTGATATTACCTTCTGGGAAATTTCTAGAACATCGATGAAATCGTTGTTCAACCCATAGGTCATTTTTTTAATTCTGTTTGAAATTTTATCAAATTTTAGGGGCTCTCTTGAGCCGTCTCTTTTTATTACTTGCATTTTTTATTGTTACCTTTTTTAAAAATCTACATCCATATCGAATGCGTTCACCTCTTTATTCATTACCCCAGCCTTCTGATATTCTCCAACTCTCTTCTCGAAGAAATTAGTCTTTCCTTGAAGAGAAATATTGGCCATAAAATCAAAAGGATTCTCAGAACCATAGACTTTAGAACAACCAAGATCAACTAGAAGTCTATCTGCAACAAATTCCAGATACTGCTTCATTAAATCGGAGTTCATTCCAATGAGTCTAACTGGAAGAGATTCTGTAATGAATTCCTTCTCAATTTCTAGTGCAGACATGATGATTTCTTTAATTCTCTCTTCGGACACTTTGTTTGCCAAGTGGTTGTTGTGCAGGGCGACTGCAAAATCACAGTGCATTCCCTCGTCTCTTGAAATTAGTTCATTGGAGAAAGAAAGACCAGGCATTAAACCTCTCTTCTTCAGCCAAAAGATTGAGCAAAAAGATCCTGAAAAGAAAATTCCTTCAACTGCTGCAAAGGCAATTAGTCTCTCCTGGAAGTGAGGAGAACTAATCCACTTCAACGCCCATTCCGCCTTCTTCTTTACCGCAGGGATAGTCTCAATAGCTCTGAAGAGCATAGCCTTTTCTGCTGGGTCTGAAATGTAAGTATCAATCAGAAGTGAATAGGTCTCACTGTGAATATTCTCCATCATAATCTGGAAGCCATAGAAGAACTTGGCTTCAGTATATTGAACTTCTTTTACAAAGTTTTCTGCGAGATTCTCGTTGACAATTCCGTCCGATGCTGCAAAGAAAGCTAGAACGTTCTTAACGAAATATCTCTCGTCGTCGTTCAGGTTGTTTCTCCAGTCGTTTAGATCCTGGGCCAAGTCAATCTCTTCTGCTGTCCAGATACAGGCTTCTTGTTTTTTGTACATCTCCCAAATGTCATGGTGTTGGATCGGGAAAATAACGAACCTGTCTGGGTTTTCTTGTAAAATAGGTTCCGGCAAAGAATATTCTTCGTTCATAATTTTTTCGTTAAATTTTAATTAATAGTTGTTTTGCTGTCTTCTTCTATTCTCTTGATTCTTAGACATGTACATGTTGTACATCTCTTGCGGAGTCATTCCGATAGACGCAGCATAGTTCATAAAGAAGTGAAGCATGTCAATGATTTCAAATTTACACTCGAGCTGGTCGCTTGAGGAAAGGTCCGAAAATTTCTTGTCTGAAAAAGAAGAGTAAGCTTTCTTCCATCTTTTCCAGATAGCATTTCCATCACCATCCTGGATCCCGCCAAGAGCGTCTGTTGCTTCGTGAATCTCATCTATGAGGGCGTGATTGTTCATGTGCCAGAACTCCATTAATTCTCTGAGACTCATCTCTTCGAAGTTGTAGCCATAAACTGTTTGTTGGGTTTCTGCTTGTAGGTTAAGAATATCTCCTAGTGTGTCGTTTGACTGAGAATAGAGATCTTCGATCTCCAATTCTGCGCATTTATTATCGGTGTTTGCCATATTTTTTATTTCTTGAATATCTTAAACCCCCAGGGAACCCAATGGAATTTATATATCGAATTGGGGGCCCAAAATGGGGAATTTTTGTGAACTTTTTACTGTATTTTTTTCAGTTGTTTCTCCATCTGATCAATTTCGATCTGTAATTTTAACATTCGGTCTTTTGTCGCTCTTCTCTTGGCGTAAAGGTCCTTAATTATACCTCTCAAGATTGGAGATTCATCTTCTCCGCCAAACATTGCTCCAGATGAGGTTGTGACCCAGGTGTCTTTGGGTGTAAGGATATTCTTTCCTTTGTAGACTTCCGGAGAAATCCCCCACTGAACAATTGTGTTAGGATATAGAGAAGCAAAGTCATAGCAGGCAACCCATTCGTGCAGGCCTACGATTGGGTCTTTTACATATGCTCCTGCAAACTTAACGTGGGTTTCATCTTTCCTTTCATTGACAAAGATCTGCTTTCTGTCCAAGAACTTTCTCAACATCATAATCTCCGTTGCCCAAACCGGGGAAAGTGCCCTGTTAATCTCCACTCCATTTAGATTTGCAATCTTGAAATAGGTCAGCATCGTCTTCAGCTTCTGATCTATGTAGTGCAGAAGCACACAGTCAACTACGTTATAGAAGATAAATTTCTCTTTGTCGCTGTTGTATAAATCTCTCAAGCTTCCGGTGTATTCAATCTTCTTTAGACCTGTTGCTTTCTCTGCAACATAGTCCAATCGATTGGATTCTTTAATCTTAATTACCCGATCCCACTTTTTATAGATTTCAAGATAATCGACCATCGGCAGGTGGAGAGGCAAGCTGTCTTTAGTGATGAGCTTCTGAGAAGGTGAACAGATCTTTGGATCGATCCCAAGTCTTCTTGCTCGGTTCAACAAATAAGGCCAGTCATACCCGAACCAGTTCCATCCAGTAATCATAGACATCTTTGGAGCAATGTCTTTGAAGAATGTATACATCATGTCATACTCGGATTCAAAGTACTGGTATTTGAAAGACCATTCCTCTCCATACTTAGCAAAGTATTCGTTGGTGGACTTATAGATGTTTGCCTGCTGTTCTGGAGTTAGTGGATCTATTCCAAGAACGATTGTCTTGTTTCGGTCTGTTGCAATACCAATAGAGATGACCTTGTTTTTTGCAGACTCGGTGTCCAAAGCATCCCCCATTTCATCTGTAATCTCGACCTCGATATCGACGAAGTATTTCTTTGGCATTTGGAAATCCCAGAGAGACTTTGTTATTTCTGGATCTGCTTCGATTAGAATCTGAGCCATCCTGTATTTGTCATACCGGTCTGTATAGACCTTTTTAACTGGATGTCCATCCCAAGTCTTCCATTCTGGGTCTGCTTTTCTGTCTCCTGCTCTAGTCTTTTCCCAGACAAATCTCTGATCTTCTGGAACCGGGACGTTTACGAAGATTAAATCACCTTCTTCGGAGAAGGTTGAAACCTTTAAATATTCCCCTTTGTTCTCAATGTCTACAATCATTTCTTTTAATGTAACTATTCTAGTGATGCTCCTGTCTTTTATTTCAAAAGGATATATAAAGTATGGGTAAAAATGTCAAAAGTTTCCACTACTTTCTGAACGAAGACGGAGGTCCACCACAGGGGCCAAGCATCGTCACGGTTCCAGGAAACTGGGGAGCAACCTACGTCAACGGAAGGAACTACCATCCGATGGGGCAGGGTCAACTTCCTTTAGTAGTAGATCCACTCTTTAATTCAGAGAACATCTACAACTACGACGAGTTTATGAACGCAAACCAGAAGTGGATGAAGGGACCAAAAAGCTTTAATCTGAAGAAGAAAAAAGAGAAAAAGAAAAGGGAGAAGAAGGACAAAAAATGAAACACCTACAGGACTACGACTTTTTATTCGAAGCAGAAGAGATAAAGTTTAAAAGAAAACCTCTAGCTTATTCTCTGACTTCTCTTGCTCCGATCATCGATGCAGAGACTATGAAAGAACACTATGGTGTTCACTATAAGAAATACACAGACAACCTCAACGAGGCAGTAAAAGAGGAGAAGATCAAGGTTCAAATGGGACCTGAAATGCAGGGGATCGAGACCATCTTAAGAGATGTAGACAAATACTCCGATAAGGTTAGAAACAACGGGGGAGGATTCTATAATCACTTTCTCTACTTTCAAAATTTATCTCCAGAGAAGAAGACTCCAAAAGGAAAACTTCTAGAGTCAATCAAAAAATCCTTTGGAGGAATCTTAGATCTAAAGAAGAAGATGGAGGAATCCGGGACAGGTCTGTTTGGGTCCGGATGGGTCTGGTTGATCACAAACAAAGATGGGGACCTTAGTCTTTTGACAACTCCAAATCAAGACAATCCAATCATGAAGAAGTCTTTCAAAGGTGAAATTCTTCTGGGGATGGATGTTTGGGAACACGCGTATTATTTAAAACATAAAGCCGACAGAAAGGCATACATCAAAGATTTCTTAGATGTTGTCGACTGGGATGTTGTAGAAGACAGATTTAATAAGTTTGTGAAATGAAGTACATTAAGGAATACGAAGAACAGGAGCTTAAAGATCTCATAGGAGACCTAAAGTCAGTTGGTCAAACAGAGGAATGGCAGGTAATCTTTGACGATCATGGGGATGAAGTCCCATATACTTTAGAGACATGGACAACTAAAAAAGAGGCAGAAGACTGGACAGAAGATAGGGAAATTGAATATGAAGATTATATTTATGATCCCCATAAGGAGGACTATTCTTATAAGACCTTCTATAAATACCACAATCCGGAAGACGGGCAAACATACACTGGATACGAAGTAAAAAAGATTTAAGATGAAGTATCTAAGAGAATATGAAGAGAAAGAACTTAAAGATCTCATGGGAGATCTCAAGTCGGCTGGCCATGAAAATCTGAAGGGCTGGGTAATTCTAAAACACTATTCTAGCACAACATATTTTCATCCAAAAAATCCGGCGGGTGTGGAGAAGTACGTTATAGATTTCTTCGTCGTTGGGGCTCGCTCTTTTGAAGAAGCAATGGAGATTTTTCACGACAATGCATTTCCAGACACAAGGTACAAATTTTGGGACACCCCCGAAAGAGTCTCCGAGATCAAAGACGAAAAAACTTTCATGCTGTACTGGGTAACAGAATACAGCAACCATAAGAAAAAATGGACGGAGCTGATAGATGCAGATATAGTTACTGGTCTAAAAGGGAAAGGAGGAAAACCATTCTTTGCTAAGTTAGATGCAGAAAATCCATTTGCAGTTGTTTCTTTCCTCAAGGATAAGTTTACCAACGCGGAGGAAGCTTTCACGAGTAAATTTGGATATGGTCCAGGTTTCACAATGGAATATAAAGAAGTAGATCTATGAAATATTTAAAAGAATACGAAGACGAAGAGATCAAAGGGATGATAGACGATCTAGAAACCATCGGACAAGGAGGTCTTGTTGGATTCATGTGGATTGGAAGTGTTCCTAATGGGGAGCACATGGGATTTTTAGTTGTTGGAAGAGACGAAAGGGACTGTGTTGACATGGTTCTATCCTCGGATATCTTCGGTAATCATCCTCTACTTCCGCACTGGTTTAAGGCTAACTCCGAATTCAAAGGAACCTTCGTGGAAATGTTAGAAAGACTCTTCGAAAAAGGTGTAATTTCAGACGCTGGACATTATCCAAATCTGAGAGCAAGAGGATCTAAGAGGATGATAAAATCTTGGTACGATCCCTACACGATGAATCCAAAGTACTGCTACGATCAGGCAAAAGAATACTTTAAAAATGCAGAGGAGGTATTTTCTGAGGAAGTACCTGAATCTAAAATTTGGACTCCGTGAGACACATTAAAATCTACGAAGAATACTCAGACGAGGATCTAAACGATCTACTAGGAGATCTAGAGTCGATTGGCCACAAACATCGATTGGTTATGGGGGAAGACTTTGGATTTGGTAAAAACATGAATGCTCAAAATACCGGGGAAGAAATTCTATATCTAAGTGATCTAGCAAAAGAAAAAATACAGGAAGCTCTAAAAAGAGATATTGGATATCTATTTTTCACTAATCGGGGAATATCGGGAAAACCTTTTGATGGATGGAGAGGAATTAAAGGAATAACTTCACCTGGAAAATATGGGTCACATCAATCCATTTCGGGGAGTATCGTAAATACCATGGACGCCATCTGGCACTCGGGGAATCCATCAAATTATCCTCCGTTTTTAATACAGTTGCAAAGTGGAGCTAGATCTTTTCCAAATAAAAGAAACGGAAATCTTTTGTTGGGGAAAGAAAGAGTTAATGAATTATACTCTAAAATAATTCCATATATAGAAGGAATTAAATTCTAATGAAACACATTCAGATCTACGAGGAATATTCAGACGAAGAACTACAAGATCTTATGGGGGATTTAAAGTCTGTTGGGCTTTCTTATGCTCCTGAACTTGGAGTAGATTATGGATATACGAATAAATTTTTAAAAGAAGCACCAAAAGATCTAGGAAGACCTCTCAACGTCCTATTTACACCAGAAGTCGTGGACTATATGGTTAAAAAAGGGATAGCCGAATATTCAGGATGGTTTTCACACACCAAAGAAGGAAATGCTAGATTTCTTCCAGAAGGAGAATGGGTCGTCTATGGAGTCCCCTATCTGGGGAACAAACCAGTAGAACTGAGTCTGATTAGACAGCATCAAGCCATTACCAAGACAGAGCTCTATATTCTTTCGGGGATCTCTGGGGATCAAGGATTTGGGAATGCAGTATCGAAGAAGATGTCTCCATCCTCTCGTCTCTACTGTCTGAGATGGTTCTTGAAAAAATTTGGGGAAGTGGTAAAAGAAAAAGGATCAATATGAGACACATTAAAATCTACGAAGAATATTCAGACGAAGATCTAAAAGACTTAATTGGGGATCTAGATTCAGTTGGTCAAATCCCATTCAAACCTCAGTTGGGGAAAGACTATGGGTGGACTTCTAAACTTCTAGGGGAATCCCCGGATCCTAAACATACTGAGAGAAAAGTTTACGGAATTTATTTTACTCCCGAGACAGTTAACTATATGATTCAGAAGGGAATGGCATTTTATTCTGGGTTTGGCGACGAAGAGAAAGATGTTGGATTTAAGCCTCAGAAGGAATGGGAAGGATCTTACGGATCTTACGGACCAGGAAACTACTTAATGAATCTTTCTCTGCGGAGGGTAAATTTCTCTAATGGTAAGATTCTCTATCATCTTGTGGGAATGTCTGGAGACCATGGATTTGGGATTGCATACACAAAACCAGTAGGAAAGAAAGCTAGAAATCACTGTCAAAATCAATTTCTAGACAAATTTAAAAAGTTCACAGACGAAAAGGGGTATCTATGAGACACATTAAAATCTACGAAGACTATTCAGACGACGATCTAAAGGATCTGATTGGGGATTTAGAGACCATCGGACATAAGCACAAGCTAGAGTTTGGAAAAGACTATGGTTTGGGTTCTAATATGGAAAAAAGAGACGTGTCGGGGAAATCCACCCTCTGGTTTACTCCAGAGGCAGTTGAATTTCTTCACGAAGTCGGATACTTAAAAGATCCCGTTTTAAATAGAGTTCTTGATTATAAGATTAAGGAAGACAGTCTTCCGAGTATGAGAGGAAATTATGGAAATAAAACAATCTCAGCGGGTGTAAAGAAAAGAGAAGATAAGCCCGGATCCCCTTACTACTTTAGAATGTTTTATCAAGATCAGGAATTTCCAGAGCTATACTTCGGAAAGAAGTTTAGAAATCCGACCATCATCGTTGCTCTAAATAAGGTCATTTCAGAAATTGAAGCACTAAGAAAATGAAACACGTTAAACTCTACGAGGAATATTCGGACGATGATCTAAAAGATCTCATAGGAGATCTGGAGACTGTTGGACACAAGCACAGGTTGGTTCAGGGAGAAGACTTTGGGTTTGGACCGGACCTGAAGGGTAAGAACGACGGGAAGACGATCTTGTTTTTGACTTCATGGGCGGTAGACCAACTAGAAAAAACTGATCTAGTTGATAATCAGCAATTAGAATGGCCAAAGTGGCCGGAGTATAGAGGGACTCATTATGAAAATATCGGAAAGATCCCGATTCCTCAATTACGTAAATCAAGGGATCTAGATTCTCTTTATCCCCCTAAAACTGGATTTTTTTCGGGAGAGAGAAAGTCGATAGTGAACGAAGACTTGTGGTTTGTTTCTCTCTCTGCTACTAGGGAGGGGAGAAACTTTCCTCTAAATCCCTTCGATTCTTCAAACATGTTCATCTCGGCCAAAAAAGTTGCTCCGACCTACGACATTATAGTTGATAAACTTAAAAATGTGAATATATAAAAACATGAAACACCTAAAAGAATATGAAGAGGAGGACGTTAGAGACCTCATGGGGGATCTCGAAACCATCGGTCACGAGCAGCTGAAAGGATGGTACATCGGAATGATCAACGAAGAGGGATATTTTAGCATCTATTCAATTCTAGCATACAATGAAGGAGAGGTAGAACAAATGGTCAGGGAAGACTGGAGATGGGCCTACAAATACATGCCAGAAAAAATTGGAAATGCCTATAAAGGAAGAAACAATCTCTTTAATAATTTTCTAGATGCACTATTATCAAACCTCATGGGTGGGGATGAATTAAAATTTTATCAGTTTCATAAGGGTTTAATAGTGAAAAATCCGACAGGGAAAAAACCCATGATCTTAAATTTTCCTGGATATAATCCAATTCTTGCTGCTGAAAAACTAGAAGAACTATTCAGCAACATTAAACAAAAAATGTCGGAGGAAAAAGATGATTTCGAAGAGGAATCTACTGAAACAACCTTTCCAGACCTAAAGTAATCAAAATGAAACACATCAAACCCATATTTGAATACGAAGACGAAGACATCAGAGATCTCTTAGGGGATATGGATTCGATAGGACAAGGTCCAATGAAGGGATGGCTAATCACCATCACCAATAAACATGGTCTAACCACAGGAGAGATCGTCATTGCAGATGATTGGGTAGAAGCTCAAAAAATCTACGATAAAAATGGAACTGTTGCAGGACAAGGAACCCACCTAGCTAGTGTTCTTGCAACTATGAAGCAGAATTCTTCTCTCATCTCTTGGGATATTGTAGACGGGCTCAAGGCTAGAGTTTACACCAGGGGATACAAAAAATGGGATATGGCTAATCCCTATGCAACCGTTGGAATTCTAGATGTTTTCTTTACTAACTCAAGAGAGATTATGAACAATCTTTCAGTAAATGGTCTAATGATGCCTCCGGGTATTACAGAACTCAAGAAGGTCTAGACCAAAGAATCTAAATACATCTTTAACTTTTTATCAGACGGAGTAAAATCCGTCTTTTTGTTGACAAAGATATCCCAAGACTCCATCGCATACTTTCCAACTCCTGGAAGTTCTCTTGGATCTTCAAACCCCTCTATCCACTTCCTGCTGAGCTTTTGAATCCTAGCAGCCTTGATGTTATAGAATCCCGTTATCTTGATGATTTCGGATATTTTTGTGGGATCTGCTCCGACGCAGGACTCTGGGTCTGGTATTAGTTCAAATAAAGGATCTAGGACTTTTCTAACCTGCTGATTAGTCGTCTGATTTAACAAGATGCAGCATACTAGCATCTTCCATGGATTGTCTAGATAGTCGTGTTGGATTAGTCTTACCATTCAAATAGCTGGGGTGTCTTCAGAAACTTATTGATTTCCGAGTTCATTTCCTTCTCTACTTCAATATACGGTCTAGATGTAATGAGGACTAGTCTTTGAATACAATCCTTTTTATCCATTACAGGTTCATAGGTCGGATCATTTCTCTTTAAAACAATCTCTGATGCTATTTCTTTTGCTATTTTTTTAATTATCTCATTGTTAGACATACACTTATCATATCAAAAAATAGACCTTATGTTTCACAAAAAATCCGGCCCAATGAGCCGGATTCTAATGTTTTGAAGGGGTTCTTATTTAACCTCTTCGAATTGAACTGTATCATCTTCTGGGACGGTAGTTCCTTCACTTCCAGGATCTGAAGACTGAGTCTCGGAGTAGATTCTCTCCGTGATCTTCTGCATTGAAGCAGTTAGATCATTTAGGAGACTTTCCATCTTTTCGACATCCTCTTCTTTTCTGGCTTCTCTCAAAGACTCAAGAATTGATTCCATCGAGGTCTTTTCTTCCTCCTGAATCTTTTCTCCTAGATCTTTGATGCTCTTCTCAGTTTGGAAAATGATGGCATCCGCTTCATTCATCTTCTGGATCTTCTCCAGATTCTTCTTGTCTGCCTCTTCATTTTCTCTTGCCTCAGCCTTCATCTTTTCGATTTCTTCATCGGAGAGTTTGGATCCAGCTTCAATTTTAATGTTCTGTTCCTTACCAGTCCCTTTATCTTTAGCTGATACGCTGATGATGCCGTTTGCATCAATATCGAAAGTAACTTCGATCTGAGGAATCCCCCTCTGAGCAGGAGGAATATCTGTCAATTGGAATTTTCCAAGTGTTCTATTGTCTGCAGCCATTGCTCTTTCTCCTTGAAGGACGTGAATGTCCACTGCTGGCTGATTGTCGGAAGCAGTAGAGAAGACTTGACTCTTTCTGGTTGGGATTGTAGTGTTAGCATCGATGAGCTTTGTCATTACCCCTCCAACTGTTTCAATACCCAAAGAGAGCGGGGTTACGTCTAGTAGAAGAACGTCGTTTACCTCTCCAGATAAAACTCCTCCTTGTACTGCTGCTCCAAGAGAAACCACTTCGTCTGGGTTTACTCCTTTAGAAGGCTTCTTTTTGAACAGTCTTTCAACTTCTTCTTGAACTTTAGGGATTCTAGTAGATCCACCAACTAAGATCACCTCATCAATGTCCTCCCATTTAATTCCTGCATCTTTAACCGCCTTCTTACATGGTTCTAAAGATCTATTGATTAGGTCTGAGCACATGTTCTCAAAAGTAGCTCTAGAAAGCTTTCCAACATAGTGCTTAGGTCCAGAAGAGTCCATGGTCAGATAAGGAAGATTGATTTCAGTCTCAGTAGAAGAGGAAAGTTCAACCTTTGCCTTTTCTGCTGCTTCTCTTACTCTTTGTAGAGCCATTGGATCTTTAGATAGATCAATTCCAGAATCACTCTTGAATTCATTAACGATCCATTCGATAATCTTCTCGTCGAAGTTGTCTCCTCCTAAGTGGGTGTCCCCGTTGGTTGAAAGAACTTCAAATACGCCATTTCCAATTTCTAGGATCGAGATATCAAAAGTACCACCACCTAAGTCATAGACTGCTACTTTGCTGTCTTTGTCCTTCTTGTCCAAACCATAAGCAAGGGCTGCTGCAGTTGGCTCGTTGATAATTCTTAGAACTTCAAGACCTGCGATTTCACCCGCCTCTTTAGTTGCCTGTCTTTGACTGTCATTGAAGTAGGCAGGAACTGTAATAACAGCCTTTTTAACTTCTGTGCCTAAATAGGCTTCTGCAGTCTTCTTTAGATTCTGAAGAACTGTTGCAGAAATTTCTTGTGGAGAATATTCCTTATCGTTTGCTTCGATAATAACTCTGTCTCCTTTGCCTTTCTTAACTTTGTAAGGCATTTTTTCTGCTTCTTTAGATACTTCTTTGTAGTTCGATCCAATGAATCTCTTTGCAGAGAAGATTGTGTTTTGTGGATTAGCTACCGCCTGTCTTTTCGCAGGGTCTCCGACTCTAATCTCCCCGTCTTTGTAAGCTACGATACTTGGGGTTGTTCTTTTTCCTTCCGAGTTGACAATTACAACTGGACCGTTTGCCTCCATCACAGAGACACATGAGTTTGTTGTTCCGAGGTCAATACCAATGATTTTTTCCATAATTCTTGATTTTTATAGTTTATTTTTATTTTTAAGTTTCATGGGTAGTATTGAAAATTCTATGCCGACAAGAAAAAGATGACAGAATAGACGATATCTGTCGAAAAGAGATGACAAAATGTCATATTAAATTTCAGACTTGGCCTTCTTCTTGACACTTCGTGGAGAATCCCCACCAACGTTCCAAAGCATATCTATGCCATAGGCCCTGCAAAAACCGGATTCCGGGGTGTTCTTTTCCTCCATTGGTCCACCATTAGCAAAACAGATTGAGCACTCCGGATAAAGACTTTGGATTCTAGTGAGGAGGTTGATTGCAGAGTCGTCCGAGTCGTTGAACGATATAACCTCGTCAACTGCTCTAAATGATGAAATTATCTCAGACCTCTCCCCAAAATTTAAGCTAACCCGACCATTCTTCTTGACTATCCAAGCATCGGAGTTTAGCCCGCAGATTAGCTTGTGTCCCAATCTCTTCGCTTCGTTGAAGAGTCTAACGTGTCCTCTGTGAAGGGGATCAAATCCACCGCTCACAACCACTATGTCATAGGGTTTAGTATTCTGCATTTGGAGAGTTATAGATCAGAAAGAAAGATGTGTTTCCTGGCGGATTCTAATTAAAGCCCCCAAGCTGGATTAGCAACAATCAACTTTCCGTTTTCAACTCTAGGGATTTTCTTAGTAGAATTGTACTCATCATATTCAATCTGGTCCGGATAGAACTTCTGCCCGTCAAACATGATGTAGTTGTCTTCGTCTCTTCCTCTGTGGCTGAAACCTTGACCTCTTAGAGAGTCGTGAGCTGCATCATCAACGGTTGGTTTACCAAAAAGGCTGCTCCAAAAACCCTCGTTAACACTGCTTCCGAATGATTCGTAGTTTTTTAAATTTCTCATTATTGAATATTTTATTTTATTTTATTTAGATTGGATTTTGGAAGCCTGTTTGGAGAAGTCTTCATAGTTCATGAATCTTCCTGTCGTTCCCTTCTTCATTCCAAGAGATCCCTCTTTGGTTCCGAAGTCCTTCTGTTCTGACCACTTTATCATAAAATTGTGGTCTTCCCCGCTAATATGCTTCTTGTCTGGGACTGCAAGCATAGTCGGAGATTCTAGCTGATCTTTCTCTGATCTCATTACTTTTTAGATTTAGATGCAAGGAAAGATTTAAAATCTTGAACCTTCTTAAACTTCCTTGGTGGAGTTTTCAATTCTTTCTCCTTCTTTCTCTTAGAAGAAGTTGAGGTTGCATTGAATGTATCACCTGACCCGTTCCAGGTTGAACTATAAAATCCTTGGTTGGGAGAAAGTCCTCCTCTAGATGCAGCTTGAGTTGCTGCGGGAAAAGCTGGAGGCTGAACAGATCCCATTCCATTTGTGGTTGCAAGGGTTGCCATTGGAGCTCCTTCCATCTCCTGGAGAGAGTAGTCCAAGAACCCTGCTTCTTGCAAAGCATTTTCTACTTGCCAGCACTCTACACACCAGTTGTTCTCGTCAAGCCTTTCTTTAATGGCCTTTTCCATATCACAAGCAGCTTCGTACATTGGATATTGACTGTTGTATAGATTTGCGGGGCTATCATATTGATCGTCCTCGTTTGTGTCTGCATAGTATTCTCCCATTTTATAGGGAACCATATCCTTTACTGGATTTGGAATAATGTCTTCACAGCACATGCAAACTAAAGTTCTTCCGCCTGTTGATTTTCCGGTTGGGTAGTACATATTAAGTTGTTATCTGGGCGATGTTCTTAGAAAAAATTCTAATAATATCTCCTGCTTCATTTTTAGTTATATATCCGACTATGTCACCATAAACATCGTAGATGGGCTTATCTGCAAATAGTCTTCTTCCTTGAACATCCATGATCCATTTACCACTAATCCTATCTTTTTGCTTTCTGTAGGAGTTAACAGGCTCGTAAGAATTTGGGGATTCGCAGTTGCAAGACATAGTTATCTAAAGTCTCCTCTTTCTTGTTTTCTTTCTAGATACTCTTTTAGATAGATCATCGCTTTCTTATAGTCTCTGGATCTAACAAATTTCCCTGGAAATTTCTTTAAATCATTTCCACTTCCCTCTTGAACCTCTCCATCTTTAGTTTTCTCTGGATTGTACCTTCTAACAGTTCCCGTTGGGTGGATAGTGTAAAATACATCGTCGTGACCAGGCTCTTTCTGTTTGTTTTTTGTTCTTACAAACTTCATGGTGTTGTTCAACTCCTGCTGGTGTGAGGTATCTTCTTTGAAACCGAGGGCTAGAAGACTTCTGTATTCCTTCGTTCTACGCACAGCATCGAGGTTAATCGGTCTTCGATTTTCCTCTTTGTACATTTCTTGAGGCTCCTTAAACTTCTTAAACTCGAATAAGTGTTTCAAAATTACTTCTTTCCTTTGATGAAATCTCTATAGTCAGCCATGTGCTTCATCTTCTTCTTACCTGCTGGCTTCTGCACATCAGGATCTAAGAATGGGGTGATTGGCTTGATTCCTCCACCTGGATTAATTCCAGTTGTGAATGTTGGAACCCCTTTGCTTGAGATGATTGGAGATGTTGCTCCAGCCATCGGAACTCCTTTCTCGTCCAACTCTTCTTCGTCCTCGAAGTCTTCTGACTCTTTTACTGGGTGATTAGAAGGCTTTCCTTTATGGACGTAGTGAGGAAGATTTTTAGATTTAGTAGAAGCAAATTTCTTTAGTTCTTTATCTGTCATCTCTCCATTTGCAATAGAAGCGACTTCTTTTCTGTATTTAGGAGCAACTGCACTAAGTTTCATTTCTCCTGTTCTCACGGCCCATGCTTGACCCATGATTGCTTGTTGTGCTGATGATACGCTTGGCATTTTATTTTTAGTTTATATTGTTTAGCTGATCAAACTCTTCCTTTAGGTAGAGATGCTTCATCTTCTTTTTGATCTGCGCAGGAGTCATAGGTTTAGCATTTAGACCCCAGTTTGCAGCAGGATTTATAATCTTAGACTTTTTGTTCTTCCATTCAGGAAAAGTCCAAAGCCACTTATTATAGGCTTTACCAACAATCTCAAATCCTTTGTCTCCGGGCTGGATAGCAATAGGAGACTGAGGTGGAACATAGCTCGAGGTTTCTGCTTCGTTCTCAGCCTTAAAGGCTTTGTCTACGATCTTGAACCCAGTATCACCCTTGGGAATCTTTTTAGCGTTCTTGGGCGGCTTGTAGCTCGAGGTTAATGCTGGATCTTTTGCCATGTTCTTCTTTTATTGTTTTAGTCTATAACAGCTTCAATCTTAGATTTAGTGATTTGAACGGTTTCAAAAAAACCACCCGCATCTTCTAGATGTTTTGCCACTTTGTGTTCTACTTCTAGAACTGATTCTGCAGGAACTAAAAATTCCCCTTTGTGCATGATTGGATCACCTTTCTTGTTGGTTTCACCAGTTTCGAATTGTACTTTTGCGATGTAATAAGCCATATTTTAAATATTAGTCCTCTATATATCTTCTGTTAATAACATAAAAAAGGCAGTCCTTAGACTGCCTTTTATTTTAAGTTCTTTAAGAATTAGCCGTTGTTTTTAGCTTCTTGAACCTCGATTCTTACGTCTTGAGCAAGTTTTTTAAGCTCTTGCATAGCTTGACGTACTCTAGTACCAGCTGCTTTGTTTCCCTTTTCGGCAAATTTAGCAACGTCTCCCTCGATTGAAGCTACTAGTTCCTTGATTTTTTCAAATGATTGCATAGTTTTATTTATATTGGTTAAATTTATTTAAGTTATATTAAGTGGTCAAAAAAAAGTTTCACTTATCTACTAATTACTACAACTTTTTTATTCGATCCTTCTTGTGCTGTCCATTCTCCTCCCAAAGATCCAACTAAAACAGACTTTAAATACTCCAGATAGTTTTTAGCATCTAGATTGTCCTGCATCTCGTCGTAAAATCTAACAACTTTAGGATTTTGCTCTAGGTAGCTAGCAACTGCTTTACCACACTGCTCAAAAAATCTAGAAAGCTCATTATCACTGAGCTCGAATGTCGTATTGTTTAGATTTGGAATTTCCTTTTTGTCTACTGCAATGTCGTCTATAATTTCTGCTCCGACCTCATTGACGTTGATAACTGAGTAAGAGTTTTTTGCCCCTGGTGTATCCTCATACTGGGAATACTTTCCAAGAGTAAGCATATATCCCTTCTGTTCTCCTCCTTTTTCTGGGTCTAGTTTAAAGAAGTAGTAGTATATGTTTCCGTCTTTCTTTTCTAGATACGGCATTGTTCCAAATCCATCAGATTCTAAAACTCTATAGTCTCTTTCGAACTGGTCGAAGTTTTTAATTTGCTTCATTCTTTCTTTTTGATTTTTTATTAAACATATATATCTCCACCCTATCAGACGAAGTAACCTTCGGTGCTATTTTAGATTCTTTCAAAACTTTGACATTTTCTGTAGTCATAAATGTTTTTTGTTTCGGATTGGATTCCATTATTACAATATAGTCTGGAGCATTATCCCTTTCTATGAAGACTGCAAAAGTCTGAAACTCTGAGGACTTTTTAGAATAATAGTCCAACTGTAGGAGAAGCATAATAGGTAAGATGTCGTCCGCAGTTGGATTCTCAATTCCAGAGAGGCCAGAAAGAAGACCTAGAAATTCTTCGGATTTTTCTCCCCCTTCCTCTACTTTAGAAATTAAAGTCTCTGATGCATTCTTTTGAATTCTTCCTTTTTCTAACTCTTCAATACCAAACAAACTACCTCCAGCTGCTATCAACTTTCTCAGTTCAGCAGATAATGGAGAACCAGATTTTGGAGTAATCCCAGCATTATTAGAAGACTTAATCTCTATCACTTTTCCATTTTCTCTGGATCTAACGTCTCCACCTGCATCGTCATTTTTGATCGAGTTAAAGGCTAGGGAAAAGAGAGTTTCTCCTTTTCCTCTCTGTTGAAGTCCGGAGCCAACTAAGCTGTCGAAGTTGTAGATCTTTTTGATATCTCTACCACTGATCCCGTTTAGCCCCTTAGTAAGATTAATGTCAAAAATTCCGCCTTGCTTCACTATGTCTTCTAGAGATGTTTGACCTATATTTTCCATGGAAACATACCTCTTCGTCAGATCAAGAAGAGTAGATTCTGTTAAATCGTGAAGAAGCTCTTCCACTTTATGAACTTTTCTTCCTTTAGATTTTTTATCCCCAAGCTCACCGAAAACTAAATCTGCCACAATCTTTTTAAACTCTTCTCCTTCGAGTTTAAATCCTTTGATTAGATTTTTAGCTCGATTAAGAGCATCTGAAATTTTAACAAGATTATCTACAAGGATTTTTTTCTGTTTATCGTCGAGAGGACTGTCATTCTTGCTAAGACCTTCCAAATATTCCTCAATGCTATCGTGTAAAAATTTAGATTCTTTTCTAATGTCGTCAACAGAAGCTTCTTGTTGGATGCTTTCAAAAATTTCACCTTCGAGTATCAGTCCAGAAGGCTCGTCAATTTCTAAGGTTTCATCCATCTTTCCCTCGATTGCAGACTTGAGTGCTGTATACATTCTCTCAACCCCGGCAGGAACTAGCTTTTTAAATTTCTGATAGTCTTCGTCTTTTATGGCATTTCTAACCTCGGTTGCCGAAGTAGCTCTTGGGGTTTGAACCAATTTAAGATCCTGCATTTGATCCCCAATATCTGACTTCTTAACATACTCAAGTTGCTTTGTATAATCGTCTATTCTGTCTTCTCCTGCACCAATTAAATTGGGTTTGTACCCCCTTTCAAGGAGTTTAACAATAGCAGATCCAATTAGACCCCTTTGAACAATGATGTAATCAACGACTTCTTTCTCGTCTCTAACCACACCATCCATATACTTCTTAATGGTGTCTTCGTTGAATGGAGATTTACCAGACTTATTGTGTCCTGGGTAGACCACAACTGCAACTGAAGGTAGGCTATTCTTCTCTTTTAAGAACTTAGCCATCTTGAGATGACCGTTATGGAAGGGCTGGAATCTTCCAACTAGAAGATTGACATCTTTTAGCTTCTTGTCTTCTTCACCTTCTTTCTCGGTAATAACAACACTCTTAGCCTTTGGTGAGCTGTCAATTGTTTCTAGAGCACTAATAAATTCTTTATATGAATAGAATGGATTTTCGTCCGCTTCTGTCTCCTCGTCGTCTTCTTTTAGATATTCGACTTCAGGAGCCATTTCTTTCTTGAAATCTAAGAAAGACATAAATCCTTCATGGAGTTTACCCTTTCTTGGTTTCTGAATGTAGTCTTTGATGTCTCTGATTAGAAGATTCATCTGTTCCATCATTCCTTTGGTGATAATTCCACCCGCTCTAGATTTAATCTTTCTGAATGAATTTAACATCAACTTAAACAAGGACTCAAAAGAATCATCTTCGTTGACATATTTAAGAACTCTTCTATCGTCGATCAGATCCTTGTTTAACCTAAATTCTTCTCTCTTAAGGTATTCTGGCTCTTCGAAATCTGCACCTTTGTATTTGTCTGAGTTCTCTTCTAGAAATCTGGAGAAGACATCTCCCATGAAGGAAACATATCTCTCGTCTTCGCTATCTCCTTCTACCTTAAATGTATCAATCCCTTTTTCTAAGATAAAGTTCATTACATCAAGAAGAGTAAGTCCTAGAAAATCGCTAGGTTTGTTCTCCTTCTGCTTCATGCTCTTGTCTTTAGCCATCTGGGTAAAGACTGGATCGACCATCTTGGCAAGAACAGGCTCCGATTCCTTGTTTGGATCACCAAATCTAAACACTATTCCTTCTACGTCCTTATCCAGGTCCTCATTGAGAGCAGTCTTTTTAAGGTCAGGGTTTAGAGTTCCGATGATGAATCTAACAAAGCTTTGGGTCTTAAATCTCTCAACAAGCTGATCAAACGGGGTTCTTAGAAACTCTGTGATCTTACTCTTCTGTTCATCAGTCAAATACCCCTGGAAAATGATAGGAGCCCTATCGATTCCAAGCAAGTCAGCCCAATCATCTAGTTCTTTCTTGTCTTGGATTGTCTTCTTGATCTTTCCATCATCCCCATACTCGTGGACATATGACAAAAGAAGGTGATTCTTCGGGATAGAGTCATACATGATCTCTACCGGCTTATTGTTAGCAAAATACTCAAGGCCAAATCTCCATCCTCTTGGAATTTTTTCCAAAATGTGAGGTGGAAGGGATTCGATATACTGAATTGGCTTCTCGTAGTACTTCATCAGAGTTCTATCAACGAAGGTGATTGGATTTCTCTGATCTCTTCTGTAGAACTTAAACTTTCCGGTTTCTTTATCTCTTTCAAAAGTGAACG